>Ga0210403_10004427_pt1 | contig 12121 bp, 9 predicted proteins | sample IncBWC19MmetaG_FD_150863 | JGI IMG/M metagenome (GOLD analysis project Ga0210403, IMG submission 150863) | Forest soil microbial communities from Barre Woods Harvard Forest LTER site, Petersham, Massachusetts, United States - Inc-BW-C-19-M | ecosystem: Environmental > Terrestrial > Soil >... | reverse complement strand
GTCCTTTTCGGACTGTCGGCCGCCCTGTTCAACCGCATTACCTTCAGCGACGGACGGATCGAACAGGGCAACTTCAACGACTACAGACAACTTCGCATCAACGAGACGCCGCCGATCGAGGTTCACCTTGTGGAAAGCAACGAGAGTCCCGGCGGCCTTGGCGAGGTGGGAACGGTGTCTGCGGCCCCAGCGCTCGGCAATGCAATCTTCGCAGCGACCGGCGTCCGCGTCCGCCGGCTGCCGATCGACCGGAGCCTGCTTTCCAAACGGGGAAACGCATGAAGCGAATCCCCATCGCGGTATGCGCTCTCGGTGTCGTCGTCGCGATTTCGGCCGCATGCTTTTTCTTTTGGCCCGCCTCAATCGAAGCGGTCCAGGCTACGCACGCGCAACCAACTGGATCCGCGCTCATCGCGAAAGGAGAATATCTGACCAATGCGGCCGATTGTGTCGCCTGCCACACCGCTCCCGGGGGCCAGCCGTTTGCCGGTGGCCGTGCCTTCAAACTTCCATTTGGAACCATCTATTCGACCAACATCACGCCGGACCGGCAAACAGGGATTGGCCAATGGAGCGACGCGGAATTCGTGAGAGCCGTGCATCGCGGAATCGGGAGGAATGGAGAGGATCTTTATCCTGCCTTTCCGTACACGGCCTATGCCCTGCTTTTGACCGATGACGTCCTTGCCATCCGTGCCTACCTTTCAACCGTGCGACCGGTGTCCCTGCGCAACACCGACAACACGCTCATTTTCCCGTTCAACCAGCGATACATCTTGAGAGCCTGGAAGCTCCTGTTCGTGCCGACCAAGCCATGGGAGCCTTCTGCGGCCCAAACCGCGGCATGGAATCGCGGAGCGTATCTTGCCGAAGCACTCGCTCACTGCGGCGAGTGCCACACCCCCCGCAATCTGATGTTCGCGACGAAGAGCGGCAGAAAATACGCTGGCGCGGTCGTTGACGGGTGGAAGGCTTACAACATCACCTCTGACAGTGCGACCGGCATCAGCGCATGGTCCGACGCCGAAATAGAGCAATATCTGTCTTCCGGGCACGCGCCGGCGCGCGGCAGCGCCGGAGGTGGCATGGGAGAGGCGATCGATCTCAGTCTTAGTCATCTCTCCTCCGAAGACATCGCAGCGCTGACCCGATATCTAAGGACCATTCCGGCACAACGATCGGAGTTGGCTGTCCAGATCGATCAGCATCCTACCACGTTGAACGGTGCTACAGCCTGGTCGCCAGGACCGGATCGCAGCCAGCGTATCGGGTTTCAGGTTTTCGCTTCGGCTTGCGCCAGCTGCCACGGCTGGGACGGGACCGGTCAGCAGACTGACCATGCAGAGCTTCGCGGCTCAGCTGCGGTGAACGACCCGTCGGGCGTCAATCTCGTCAGCGCCGTGCTTAAAGGGGTCAAGGTCGGGTCGCCCGAGGGCGACAACTTAATGCCTTCATTCGCTGCTGCCTACTCCGACGAGGAGATTGCAGCCGTTAGCAACTATGTCATAGGGCATTTCGGCGGGAAGCAAAGCAGCGTCACGTCCGCTGATGTGCGCGCCGCCCGCAATTGAGACGTCGCTCGAACTCGAACTCGTCGATCTCGACGGTTGGCGCGCTGACGTGCCGCCGACCTCAGTTGTGAAACCGGTCGGCATTCCGGCGTATGCAATACATGGATTCAGGTGACGTGACTGGTAGTTCGGAGGGTGTGGTGACCGAACAGCGTGTTCAAAGGCGACTGGCGGCGATCCTGGCCGCTGACGTGGTCGGATACTCCGCGCTGTTGCAACGCGCTGAGGAGGCCACCTACGCCGAGTTCGAGCGACTCAAGCGAGATTTGATTGCGCCAAGCCTCTCCCGCAACGATGGACGACTCATCAAGACCACGGGTGATGGCGCGCTCGCCGAGTTCGCAAGCCCTATAGCCGCCATGCGATGCGCGGTTGAGATACAGGATCATCTAGCCTCCGGATCCAGCATTCTGAGGTTACGAGTCGGGCTCAACCTTGGTGATGTCATCGTCGGGCAGGATGGCGATCTCTACGGCGACGGTATCACGATTGCCGTTCGGCTGGAAAAGATCGCCGATCCGGGCGGTATCCTGGTTTCCCAGAAGGTGTATGACGAAGTCGAAGGCAAGTTAGACGTTGGATTCGAGGATCGCGGCGAGCAGCAGCTCAAGAACATATCCAAGCCGGTTCGTGCCTATGCTGTATTCGCTGGCGCGAACCGCGTGCCGATCAATCGGCTGGGCGTAGCCCTTTCACTCCCGGACAGGCCATCCATTGCCGTATTGCCGTTCCAGAACCTGAGCAGCGATCCCGAGCAGGACTTCTTTGCCGACGGCACGGTGGAAGAAATCACCACTGCACTATCCCGTTTCAAGGCACTGTTCGTCATCTCCCGCAACTCGAGCTTCACCTACAAGGGGCGCGCGGTCGACGTGAAGCAGGTTGGGCGTGACCTCGGGGTGCGCTACGTGCTGGAAGGCAGCATTCGCAAGGCGGCAGACCGGATCCGTATCACGGGACAACTCATCGATGCCACCAGTGGTGCACACATATGGGCCGACCGCTTTGACGGTGGGCTCGGCGACATTTTCGATCTGCAGGACCAAGTGACCGAGCGGGTGGTTGGGGCAATCGCCCCCGCGGTCGAAACGGCCGAAATGGAGCGCGCCAGGTCCAAGCCGACGGAAAGACTCGATGCGTATGCCATTTACCTCCGGGGGCTGGCCAAGTTTTATCAGTACGGCAATCGGGAGGCCACGGCCGATGCTTTGCGCCTTTTCAATAACGCGATCGAACTCGACCCGGATTTTGCACTCGCCTACAGTCATGCCAGTCACTGCTACGCCCACGCCAAGACCAACAGCTGGCTTTCGGGAACGGCGAGCGAGATTGCTGAAGCGTCGAGGTTGGCTCAGCGGGCGGTTGAGCTCGGCAAGGATGACGCCGACGTGCTCTGCGGCAGCGGATGGACGTTGGCCTTTGTCGTTCGCGATCTTGGCGTTGGCACAGGCCTCGTCGATCGCGCCCTTATGCTCAATTCCAATTTGGCCGAGGCTTGGCGCAGCAGCGGCTGGATGAGAATCTGGCTCGGAGATCCGAAACTGGCCATAGAGCACTTCGCGCGTGCCACGCGCCTAAGTCCCCTTGGTCGGTGGCTGGCGGACATTCAAAGCGGGATCGCGCACGCGCATTTTTTCCTCGGCCGGCATGACGAAGCGGCATCGTGGTCTGCACTGGCATTGCAGGAAAACCCGGACTTTCAGGCTGGAGCACGCATCAGCGCCGCAAGCAATGGAATCGCCGGACGGCCGGAGGAAGCGCACGAGGCTGTGACCCGGCTGCAGCGGCTAAATCCGGCGCTATGTGTTTCGAACCTCAAATACGTTCTCGGCCCCTATCGGCGTGCTGGCGACCTGGCGCAATACGCGGAAGGATTGCGGATAGCCGGGCTTGCAGAGTACAACCTGACCAGCACCGCGCGCGGATGCCGTCGCGCTTCGGGACGACACGGCGCCGGTGCGCCTTCTGCGCGACTTTGGGCAACCGCCGGAAGGGATGATAGCCGTCGATCTGGCTGACGGGCGCCGGGCATCCCAATGTTCACCACGCGTTTCCGTGCCCATCACCTCATGTCCGCGACTCGCCTTCAGCGTCGGCAGCCGATCGAGCCAACGCTTTGGCCGCGTCAACATGTGAAGCTTTTTCAGCTCGCCGCTCGTAGTCGTCGGCAAGGGCCTTAAGCTGACCCGCGATCGCTCCGTCGGTCATGGTTTGGGCGGCACGGAGCAAAGTCTGTGCTGTTTCCAGATATGCCTTGCCTCGTCGCGAGATCTGGAGCGTCATAGAGCCCTCATGCGGTTCTCTGGCATCTGGTCGAAGGTGATTTGGAGCCAGCCCATCCAGGTACGGTCGCTTTCCCGGCGAGCTTTGAAGCGATCGACGCACTTTCGGGAACAAAGCGGGGTTCGCCACGAATAGTGCCGGACGAGACCAAACTTGCTATCACAAACTGCGCAACGCGCGGCTCGGCCGGATTCGGAGCAGTTGGGCATCACACTCTCCTTTTTGTATTATCGTCGCTGTTCGTCGATCGTCCTTTTTTCACCGTCGGACTTCATGAGCCCGTCTGCCTTTGCAACGCATGCAGCCTACGACGATCGCGATCAGCGGCTCAATTGGACGTAGGTAATCGTCGGGCATCCAAAGTGGTCACGGAACGATACGAAGGTTTATGACGCTTGCCAGCCGCCAGATCCTCCGTTGTAGACGCCTGCAAACGCTGAGGGCGACGCATCTTCCTCCGCTTCAACAGAACAACATGAGCCGCGCCGGCGACGCGTTGCTCGGCCTCAGTCAACGGGAAGGTGAGAAGGAAGGAATATCCTTCGGCAGCCCAAGACGTATGAACGCGGCCGCCCAAACTGTTGGCCAGTTCGCCGATGATCGTAAGCCCTCGACCGCGCCGGACCGGTTCAGGTGCCGAGCCATTGTCAGCGACCCTGCACTTTACGACGTTGCCCGCAAGCGTCAGCTCCACTCGCAATTCCGGATGTCTAACGTCGAACAGTGCATGTCGTGCCACATTCGTCAGCAGCTCGGATACAATCAGCCCAAGCTTCCAGCAGCGTTCTCCTTCAAGCCGCAGATCATCCGCTGAAAACAGGACACGTATCGCCAGGCGGTCCAGTTGGTATTTCGTGACGGAGAAGCAGAGCTGCTGGAGGTACCTCGCGGCATCGGTGACGTGCCCTTGATCCGGAATTTGCAGCGCCCGGTGAACATCGGCGCATTTGTGCAGGAGGTCTGCGACGTCGAGCAGCGCGGCCTTGACCGCCACGCTATCCGACTGCACCGCTTTGGCTGAAACCGCGCATATGGCGGAAGTGAGCTCGTTTCTTATTCTGTGGTTCAACTCGCGAAGAAGCAACGATCCATCGGGATTCGGTAACGGTACAAAGTGCTTTGTCATTTTCGTGCTCCGCGATTGTTCTCTCTGGCCAAATGAAGCTGAGCGTCGGCCGCGGTTTCGCTCGGATAGCACTGGACAGCTCGCAACGAATGGCCTCAGACAGAGGTCTTTAGCGCTCAACGTCGCGGCGCTCCAATTCGGCTTCAATCGCGTCAAAGACGATCTCGGCTGGCATCACTGCAAGGCTAGTCCAGAGGATGATCGCGGCGCGCGCGGCGATTAGGTATTCGGTCATGCAGGCACTACCAGCCGGCATCGGGCAGAATCGCCGCAACGACTGCAAATTTGGACATGTAGCTTGCTCCTCTTGATGTTCGTTGGAATAGCAGACGTACTTCGGACGATCTTGTTGAACCCTGATCCATTTAGACGGTAACTGCGCAGTTCCGCGCGCATGACAGCAGCTGCCTATCTTTCAATTCCTCCCGGCAAACGCCGGCCAATCCATAGGCCATGACGACGCGGCGTGCCTGCGCGACATGGCATTCGAGCTTGTCTGACCATTGTCGATCCATCCGAACTGGCAACAGCCCCCACCCGCTTCCGCTCTTGCCAGTCGACGTGTAATGGGACCGCCGGCCACCCGCTTTGATCGAGTGGTCTTTGCCACTCCGCGCTTGACTTGCGTGGTTGGAGGATCGACAGCGGCCGGCTGTCTATATGTTTTCAACTGGGCCATAGCCTCGAGATTCGATTGATCTCCCGCTTCGTCAGGCGGCAGCCGGGCTGACTCCGCCGCCGCAGGCTCCTCGACGGCCGGAAGTATTGCCGGCTGGCTGGTGTCCAGGACGATCTTTTCCGGCCATTTGCGCGCGGACTTGATCCGGATACTTGCTCTGTCGATAGCCAGTTGATCAGCGAACATCGCCGGAGGCGTTGGCAGACACCAGCCGGCGATGAACAGCAAAGCCGCAAGCGCGCTTCCGACGAAGATAAAGTAGCGGGCTATGGGCACCGCCTGCCGCTCCCGCAAATCGAGCCATTTAGGTTCGCCAACGACCGCGATACGGCTTCGCAAGTGCGGCCTGAGAACATAGATTTTTGAACTTCTACGCCGCCAGGCGCTACGCTTCTGTCAGGCAAAGCAACGCCTCAACTAGAGAAAATTTTCCCTCACCATTTCCCAGACGTCCCCGCCGCGGCCGTGGAGGATAGCGCGAGCCGAATAGAGCGCCATCCCGATCGCCGGCTCGGCCTGCGTGAATGGCGGCATGACGAGCTGCATCGGATTGACGTGCACATGCAGAAGTGCGGGCCCGGGTTGTGCCAGCCAGTCCTTGACCGTGGTCTCCAGCTGGTCCGCATTCGAAACCGTCTCGCCCCAGAGACCGAGCGCGCGTGCAACTCCTGCAAAATTCGGATTTTTCAACTTCGTGAAGGTATCGAGCATCCCCTCGGCCTTTTGCTCAATCTCCACAAAGCCAAGCTTGCCGTTGTCATAGACGGCAATCTTGATCGGCAGCTCCTGCGATACGATCGTCATCAGGTCGCCGAACAGCATCGAAATTCCGCCGTCGCCTGCCATGCACACCACTTGCCGAGCGGGTTCTGCCTTTTGCAATCCGATGGCTGACGGCATGCCGTTGGCCATCGTTCCATGAAGCAGACTGGCAAAAATGCGGCGTTGACCGTTCGCCTCGATATGGCGGTAGGCCCAGGCCCCCGCCGTACCGTCGTCGGCCGTGAACAACGCATCCTTTGCCGCGTGGCGGCTGATCACCTGTGTCAGATAGGTTCCGGGAATGCTGCCATCGTGGCCGGCAGTGACCCTGGCCCGTTCCGACTCCCGATACTTCGCGTAGCGCTCGACATATGCGCTTCGGAAGGAGGCGTCGGTGCGCTCAGCCAGCAGCGGCAGCAACGCGGCCATCGTCGCCTTCACATCACCGACAACGCCCTTCGTGATCGGATGACGTCGTCCCAGATGGGTCGGGTCAATATCGACCTGCACGATCTTGGCCTTGTCGGGGTAAAATTGCCGCCAGGCAAAGTCCGCGCCCAGCATCAACAATGCATCGCAATCCAGCAATGCGTGGTAGCCGGCCTCGTTGCCGAGGATCCCGGTCATCCCGATGTTGTAAGGATTGTCAAACTCGAGGAAGTCCTTTGCCCGTGACGTGTGCGCGATCGGCGCCTTCAGCCTGTCGGCAACCGCGAGAATCTCCTGATGCGCGCCCTGGCAGCCCGATCCGCCATACAGCACCACATTTTCGGCTTTGTTGAGAATATCTGCGATCTCTCTTAGATCGGCGTCGTTCGGCCGCGTGACGGGCTTGGCCACATGCACCGCGTAAGGGATATTGTCATCCACGACCGAGGCGGAGATATCCGCCGGCACGATCAGAACGGCAACACCGCGTTTCGCCAGGGCCGTTTGGCAGGCGATCACGGTCTTGCGGCGCGCCTGCTCCGGCGTATGGATCATGTCGCAGAAGACACTGCAGTCCCTGTAGACCTGCTTGAAGTCGACCTCCTGAATGAAATCGAAGCCCAACTCGTCCCGAATGATTTGACTTGCGATCAGGATGACCGGCGCACGGTTGCGATTGGCCTCGAATATCCCGTTGATGAAATGCAGGCTACCGGGGCCGCAGCTGCCGGCGACTGCCGTCAGGCGATCCGCTACCTGCGCCTCCGCCTGCGCGGCGAACGCTCCGGCTTCTTCATGTCTCACCGAAACCCACTCGATTTCGCTCTTTTCGAGTGAGCGAGCGATCAGATTGAGCGTGTCGCCCACCACGCCGTAACAATGCTTGACGCCCGCATTCTGCAAGGTTTCTACAATGATATCCGCAACCAGCTTGCCCATCGCATTCAAACCCTGCCGTGGCCGTTCCTGCCACAACATGCACCCAACTGCAGGCCTGGGCTTGTATCGGAATGCGAGGACTTGGACCCGGCTGCGCAGACTGCGCACAGCACTCGAAGGTTCCCACTCTAGCCGACGGCCTCGGTGCCGGATTGGAGCTGGTTGAGGATTTGCAGGGCGCGCTTATGAGCGGGAGATACAATTCTGGTCGGCATTCGATCAAGAGCCGCGTTGAGATATTTGTAGGCTTCAGGTATTCGACCCCGTTTTTGCAATAGCTCGGCAAGGTCCGTCGCAGCCTTCAACTCAAACAGGGTGGCGGACTGACGGTTAGCCCAGTCGATTGCCGAAAGAAGGCTTTCTTCGGCTTCGAAATAATCCTCTGCCGATCGAGACGCCAAGATGAGCCCTTTCATCCTGAACAAGGCGGGCATGTACAGAAATTTTCCGCCGCGATGCTGCACATCAATTGCGTTTATAGTCAGCGTCAGCGCTTCCTGGTGCTCGCCGATGGCGATAAGACCTGCACCCAGGTCGCAAAGAAAGTCCATGTTGAGCATTTCGTGATGTTGAGCGTGAAGTTCTTCCAAGGCTTTCTTCAGCAGTGGAACCCCCTCGCGGAGATCACCTTGGAGGAGCAGCCACTGACCTCGTAGGCCAGTCGCTACGGTCCGGTAGGGTTTCAAGGAGTGGGCCGCAGCGAGCTCGGTCAACTGCGCGATGTACTGCTCTGACCGGTGAGAGTCCGCCAGGACCAAATAGACCGGGAGAACCAGGCTCAGAGATCGACACAGTGTGGCTGGATGATTGGATTTTTCTCCCTCCTCTATGGCACGCTTTGCGTAGTCAAGTGACTGGCCAAGCAAACCTCTGTACAGCAGACAACGTGCCATCCCAACGAGCAAAAGGCTGTTGTTATGAAACAAGTGTTGCCCCGCGCGAAAGCGCGAGCCGGATGCAGAGTGGCTAAGGCCGATTTCGAAATGCTTTAGTGCGACGAGGTGATTTCCGGCCAAATGATGGGCGGCGCCCAACATGGATTCTGCGAGCGCCATATCGTCGGGATCCCGGGTTTTTAGCGCCACCTCTTGGCTTCGGGAGGCGATATCGAGCGCAGCATTAATGTCGATGTTCCAACGGTAATACATGAAGAGTCCGCTCAGGACCCGCAGCTCGTAGGCAGAGTCTCGTTGCATGACCGCAACGTCCAGCGCCCGAGCAAAAGCCTCGCGAACGCGCTGGCTGCTCCCTTCAGTGTGCATCAGCGCCAAGGACAATGAAGCATAGATCTCCATCTCCCGGCGAGAGTTCTTGTGCTGATCTCCGAGACGGATGATCGCTCGCTCCGCCCAGACTCGGCATTCGATCAATAGTGACAGCTCCATGAACAGCGGCATTGAAGCCGCTGCTAGTCTCGTCGCGACCTCGTCATCGCCCTGCGGTCCAAAGCTCCATTCCAGTGCCGCCCGAACATTACCTAGTTGTCCGGCATGGATTGTGAATCTCTCCGCTTTTGGCAGAGCCAAAACGGTTGTTCTCTCTGATTCAAGTTGTTCGGCGACACACTCCGCGTGCCTTGCGGAGACCAGATCGAGTTCGGCATGCTCCTCCAATTTTCCAAGTGCATATGCGCGTGTCGTGTGCAGAAATCGATACTGTGGTTGTCCCTGGTCCAGCCGGGTTTCCAATAGTGACTTTTCAAAAAGACCGGCAATTGCGTCCACAATATCCGCTGTGGGTGAACCCGGCTCGCCAGCGACGCGTTGCGCGGCCTCCAAGGTGAAATGGCCGACGAAAAAGGCAATGCGTCGAAAGACAATCCTCTCTATGTCAGACAGCAGATCGTAGCTCCAATCCAGCATCGCCCTGAGAGTCCGATGCCTGGGAACTATCGTCCGATGGCTCAATTTGAGCAACTCCAGCCGAGATAGCAGACGCGCAACAGTGCCCTTTACACCGAGCGCGGCTACTTGACCCGCCGCCAACTCGATTGCCAACGGTAGACCGTCGAGTTTTCGGCAAATTTCCGCGACAAGCGGAGCTGCCTCGTCGGTGAGAACGAAGGTTTCGTCTCTTGCGGATACGCGTTGTACAAACAACCGGGCGGCCGGGTATTGAAGCACGGCTGTTGCCGTTTGCGCCGCGTCGTCTGGCGGAGACTCGAGAGCAGCAACGCGGCAGCAACGCTCGCCTTCTACTCTCAGACATTCCCGACTCGTGGCCAGAAGATAGACCTTCGCCGTTTCCTGGTAGAGTTGCTCGGCGAGCGAAGCGACTGCCTCGATCACGTGCTCACAGCTATCGAGAATGACGAGAAGCTTTCTCGAACGAACGAGATCGACCAGCTCCAGGCCAGCATCTTCCGATTTGAGTGCAAGTCCCAGGGATGTCGCGACAGCAACCGCAACATGACGCGGATCGGTGAGGCCTTCCAGGTCGACAAAATAGACTTCGCCGCCAAACTCTTCGGCGGCGGCGCGGCCAACAGCGCAGGCAATGGTCGTCTTGCCGATGCCGCCGGGGCCGAGCAGGGTTACGAAACGCTCATCTCGGAGCTTGTCGCAAACCTCGCCGACCACCGTTTCGCGCCCAATCATCACGAGCGGTCGCACGGGGAGCCTGCCTTGGTGCCGGAACCTATCCTTCCCGCTCTCCGTATTGCCTGCGAGAGGGACGACTGTGCCGACGAACGAATAGCCCCGCGCCTTGATGTTTGCGATGTATCGGTTGCCAAACTGGCCGTCACCAAGCGCCTTACGGATGGCGGCCATGTGGACCCGGAGGCTCCCCTCTTCTACTGTTACGTCCGACCAGACGTGATCGATGAGCTCCTGCTTCGCGATGACCTCACCCGGACGGTCGACAAGATAGATCAGAATATCGAGCGCCCGATCCCCGAGGGGAAGCACATGACCGTCGCGCCGGAGCACCCTCTCGCCAATCGAGAGTTCGAAAGGGCCGAACCTCAGCTTCCTGTGAACCGCGGCATCAGACATGTGTCAGCCCAAAATGACGGATTTCTCTGGCTCTGTATGCCTAAAGTCGGTCGGCAAATACCGCAATTGTGCGCGCGTAAAGTTGGCCCCAACGAAGCTCGTAGCCTTTCCGACACCTTTGGAAAGGACGAACTGAACCTTGGTATAGCTCAATCCCCCTCAACGCGGAGGGTTGAGCTGAACCTCGTGCCGCCGCGACCACAACGAGCGGCTGAAGCAGCATGCGCCGGCTAAGGCGCGCCTCTGTTTCCCTTAGAGAGATCTAGAGCGGTGTGAATACAATTGAGGAGCTCGTTCTCATCGAACGGCTTGGGCAGAAAGCAGATGATCCCGGCCTGGAGCGCGCGGGCACGAATATCATCGCTCGGATATGCAGTTATCAGTACGGTGGGAATCTCTTTGCCCAACAAGGAGAGATTGTTGTGCAGATCAAGCCCACTCATCCTGGGCATGTCGAAGTCGACAACCAGGCAGCCAGTTCGGCTCAGTTCGGGTGAGCGCAGGAACTCCTCTCCGGAGGAAAATGCCTGGGCGGCCACCCCGATCGAACGCATTAAAACTTCGATTGCGTTTCCAACCGCTTTGTCGTCATCGACTATGGCAACTATTGGTCTGCTATTTGGCACTTGGCACGACCGGTGACCGCGAGCAGCGTTTGGAAGCAAGGATGTCGCCCGCGAGACTCTCTCCTTTACAGCGTAGGCGCAACCGCTACGTGCTTCGATTATACAAATGTATAGGAGCTCAACGATCAGCTTCGGCGGACCGAAGATTTTGTGGTCCATGGTGCAAGTTGCGTCACAGGCATCGACGTTCATATCACCCTGGCCCCTGTCAGTTCGAAAGAGCCCCTCCAACTCGGACAGAGCTGGAGGGGCAAGGGAGGCCGCGGGGAGTGATCGGCCTTGAGGGAGGAGGCTTCACCATAACGGCACGCATTGGCGCTCACTATTGATCCAGCGGAAAGATCGAGTACCAAATAGGAATGTGCGCATTATACGAAGGTTGCGCGCGCGAGCCCGGTCGGTTCGATTTTGGTGGGCGGACGGCACCTCACGCAGGACCCGGCCGACTTCGACCGGCCAGTTCGCCGATGGCTGCGATCCGTCGAAGCCGAATTGGGCTGGTTCTCCCCTCTATCGCCCACGCAATAATACCGCTATCTTCCACGGCGGACTGGCAAAGCTAATGCGCATGTCGATGAGGAACATGTGGTAGAGCAACGGGCCCAAGACCAACCGCCGACAGTGATAGTCATCGACGATGATCCGGGGGTGCGGGACTCACTGGGCAGACTGCTTCGATCGGCCGGCTTTCAGGTCAACCTGCTCGGTTC
>Ga0210403_10004426_pt1 | contig 12121 bp, 23 predicted proteins | sample IncBWC19MmetaG_FD_150863 | JGI IMG/M metagenome (GOLD analysis project Ga0210403, IMG submission 150863) | Forest soil microbial communities from Barre Woods Harvard Forest LTER site, Petersham, Massachusetts, United States - Inc-BW-C-19-M | ecosystem: Environmental > Terrestrial > Soil >... | reverse complement strand
CGAATTGCCAGGCCGCGTAAGTTTTCGGCATGTCGTGCGACAGCAGAAAATCGCTTACCAGGTAGTGCGCGGCGCCCAGTGTCACGCTCCAGCCGAGCACGCGCGCCGTGGTCGGATGGTCGCCCATCGTCAGGTTTGTCTCCCTGAATTTATCGGGGTGCCGCGCGATTTCGATGGTCTGCGCCGTGTCGATCGCGTGCACCGTTTGGTACGCGATTTCCTCCGGCGGAATCGAGGCGCAGCCTGTGAGTGCGAGCGCGAGCGCGGCGCCGATCGCCGCGGCCCTCACAGGTCACCACGCTTGCCGGCCGCGATCGCCAGAACTAGCGCAATGACAAAAACAGCCAGCAGCAACCCGCCGCCAGCGCCAAAGGTGCCATGAAAATGATGCATAAAAACTCCTGTTGAGAGCGTTGCAGTTGATCCTTCATTGCTCAATTCCCCTGCGTCTTACGTTGTAGCCGACACCAGTTCACATACACATCCGGCCGGCGGGTGTCTTGCCGGGACGGAACTTCAAGGCCTCGCGCCTCGCCGCGGATCACGGTGCGCGGTGTGATGCACAGCGCCGTGGCGAATTCGGTTTGAGTCATTTGCAGAGCTGCGCGCACGCGGCGCACTTCTTCGGCTGGCACGAGCTCGCGGCGCCGGCCGAATTCATCATTGCGGGTACGTTTGCGGGTTTTCATGTGACACTTTATACGCGATCGCGTATTAAAAGTCACTGACACTTAGCGAAAAAGCGCCGACTGAGTCACGCGCCGCGGCCGCCGAGTGTGCCGCGCGTCGCATTTTTGGAGGCCTCTTAGGTATCAGCTTCGGTTTGCCGAAGGGTTGCCGGAGCTTCTCCCGATTTTCGCTTGATTCGAGACGAATCAATCGAAAACCGGGAGACTTTGCCAGCTCGAAAGTTTTAGGCTTTCTCTGCCGAACGCCCTTTTTCGGCGGAGCCGAACCCCTACCCCTTGCCAAAGGATTTTGAGGCCTAGCTCCGCGCGTCTCGAGGCGCGCTTTGCCCTCCCGTCGACACTTCGCGACCACTTGCAGCGGTCACCCCATTTTGCGCACTGACGGGCCGGCGCATCCGGTTAATGGACCCACGACCGGATACCGCACGCGCACGCCCGCCGGTCATGATAGTGGACTGCGTGCGCGTACCTGATCGGCCGCGATCGCTGGCAAGTGCCTCGAGCTGGTGGGGGTTTCGCTTTGCTTTGATGGGTGCGCGGATTTAGAATCCCGCAACGTTATCGGAGCTGCCACGAAACTCGGATAGCCAGGGCACTTGCCGGAGTTGCAGCCGGCAAGTGCCCGAACCATAACCCAAATTTGACAGATTGCGCAGCCTTGACGGCCGTCGACGCCCCGTGTTAGGGGGTCCGTTTGGTCGATTTTCGGCCGTAAAAGCGACCGCATTAGACGCCCCAGGACGGCCGATCGGCCCTCGAGCGGGGGTTTGCCCTGCCCTAAGCGCCCAAATTGCCCAGCGCGAGCGCTGAGAGTTCGTCGGTCTGGTCTGGCGTGGTGGTCGAGCCGTCCGAGCCCTTATACGCGCCGCCGAGGGTCGAGATGGGAGAGGCCGTGTTGTCGATCGCGGTCCCGACCGCGGCGCCGAGCTGCTTGAACGGCGCCTCGATTTTATCGAGCAACCAATTCCAGCCGAAGTAGCCGACGACCAGGACCACGCCGCCGACGACAACCCAGCCGAGCGGACCGCGCAGCGCTTCGGCGACGTTGGCGCCGGAGACTTTCAAAACGGTTGCCCGAAAGAGTTGATGTTCACCTGCGAGCCGCCGTCGCTATCGAGCACACCATAGGACGGTGCAACGCCCGCCGCGCTCGAGGCCGGCGCGGTGCCGGCGAGTGCCGGCGAAATACTCGAGCCCGGCGCGCTGATGATTTGCGCGGCCGCAATTGCCGGCGCCGCTTCGGGCACGGCCGCGGCGACGATCGCCGCGGGCATCACCGTTTGCATGGGGTCAGAAAATTGCTGCGTGGTGCCTGGCACGTCGACCGCGGGCGCGTATGCGATCGGCGCCGCGCTCGAGGCCGGCGCACTTCTCGAGAAGTACCAAAATGCGGCCGCAACACCAATGAGCAGCAACACGTTCATCCCCACGTACTCGGATCGAGCGCGCCGAAATTCACGCCGCCCATATCTGCATTGGGATTCGTGGTGTTGTTGGCCGGTGCGCTTTTCCTCGAGAGCAGCACCAGCAGCAGCGCCGCGCCTGCAGCGATGTACACCCACGTTTTCACGTCATCGCCTGCCGCTTGGGCAACAGGATCACGCGGCCCACATCGCGACGCGCGCGGAAACTGCCGGCCGGCGCCGAGAGCGCGCCCGACCGCTGCAATTTATCCATCGACACTTCCGCAATTTCCTGCCGCGATTGCTTGATAGCGATTGCGTCCATTGCATCGAACGGATTTGCCGGCCGCACTTTGAGCACGTGCAAATGATTCGGAGCGCCGCGGCAAACTTCGGCGGCCTGGTGCGCGAAGATTCGCGACGGGCACGCGGTCGCGCCTAGCTCCGTAGTTTCGACAATCCACCAGTCTTCGACCGGCGGCGCGCCGTCGAACGTTCGCCTCATACGCGCGCCTGCAAGGCCTGCAGCGTCGACAACAGCGCGGCAATGACATCGGCCGCGCTGAGCGGTGCCGGTGCCGGAGCTGCAGCGGCCGCGGCCGGCGCCGAGCTGGCCGGCGGCGCCGGAGCTGCGGCGACTGGCGAAACATAGTCGGCCGGCAATACTTTCGTCGGATCGGCCGCGGCCGGTGCGGGACCGTCAAGCGCGGTTTCCGCGGCGGTCGCGCCGGCCTCAATCAGCGGCTTTAGAACAACGCCCTCCGGCACGAATGCCGCCACGGCCGTTTCAACAACAGGCTCGAGGCCCGCCATGATTTGCGCAAAAATATTCCGGTGTAACTGCGACATTTCGAATTTCCTTTAGTGTTTCAGAGCTTCGGGCAAACGTGGGTCGGCCTTGAGTGTGAGAGTCGTCTTTAGCAAGTCCTCTGCGATCGCGCCGACAAATGCAACCTGTTTGCGCGTCGCCTCTAGCTCGAGCTTCAGGCCTTTTGCCAGCGCAATAAGTTCGTCGATTCGCGCGCGAATTGGTGGGACGTCGGTCACGGTTTGCGCCTGTGTGCGTGCGGCCCTGTTTCGGCAACGTCCTCGATTCGCTCGCGCCATTCGCGCTGTCTCTGCACTTCCGCCGCGATCGCTCCGACCGAGTTGCTCATTACTGCAACGTCTGTGTCGATTTTGTGGAGCAGCTCGAGAGACTTTCCCTGTTCGGCGACAGTTTCTTGGAGCTGGTGGATTGCGTGCTGTGCGTTGAGCACGTATCCGATGGCGATTGCAAGGGCTGTGACTGCGGAGCCAAAAGCGGCCGGCGTGAAGTGTTTGCGCATCGCGACCGGTAGCCACGCGAGGCCAGGGGCGCGCCGAGCAAGCACCTGTGTAGTTGACTCCCAGCTTGTGCGCTTTTCGTCACTCACGAGCCCAGCGAATAGTCGACGCTGTTAAAATTCGCGGCTGAGTCATCCGAATAAGTGCCGCTCGAGCCGCCCGTTATCGAGGATGGCGTAAACAGATCATTGGTGCCCAAAATTCCAGCCGTGTCGGTGTTCTGCTGCTTGTACGAATAGGGCAGCACTGTCGGCGACGGGTAGACCGGATTCGAGATTGTTGCCGAGCCGAGCCACGGCGCATATTGATCGGATGGTGTGGCGGCCGGCGCGGTTTGCGTGCCGCCGAACCAGGACGTCAGCGACGGCAGAGCCGAGCCGAGGATTGAAGCAACGCCGCCCGTGGTGATGTCGGGCGAATGCGCGGTACCGCCGACTGCGCCCAAGTTCAAAGAGCTGGGAGCTGCAGCGGCTTGTCGCTTCATGAGATAAAGCGCGGCCGCGGCGACAGCGACCAGCGCGACGACCGTAGAAGTTTTCATGTGTACACCCACGTTGCGATATCGGAGAGCGCGTAAGGCTGTTGGCCGTTTTCCTGCGTGATGATCGCAGTTGCCAGCGCCGGCAAATTTGAGCCTATGTCGATCGGCACGAACTGCCCGCCATTGTTCGGATCGAGGCCGCACGCGGTCGCGAGATTCGCCGCGTAAGCGTCCTGGTCGGTTGCGCTCCAGCCGCCGCCGGCATCGCCAGGGCCCTTAATGATTTCGTCACACGTGGCAATTCCGCGCGCCTGGTAGCTCAGCAAAATATGGCCGATCGCGCGGATACCATTTGCCGGCGTGTCGAATTGGCAAAACTTCGGATTCCACGTGACGCCCTGCGCCTCTACCTGCGCTTGCGTCAAAAGGCCTTGCCACGCGATGTTGTTCCGAACAATGTTGCCGGGGTTGTTGTCGCGAATGCCCTCTTTGCCGGAGTTGCTTAGCATGTTGCCCACCGTGTCGACCGCGTTGGCGATCGCATCGGAGCCGCCTTGCGTGCGCGAGTAGAAGTACAGCGCGCCGGCCGCGGCGAGTGCACCAAGCAAAAATAAATTGGGCCGCGACACATCAGAGAACCCGCGTAGCCGTCAGGGTCATGCCCTGTTTAAGCGTGGTCGCCGTCGCGCTGCTCGAGGATTGCGCCCAGCTCAGCCCGAAAGTGCCGCTAGTCGTCGTCGTGAGCACGCCGCGCCACACAACCTGGTCGAATGAAGTGCCGGGAGCGGTTTGCGAGGTGTAGATAATTTGCGAGCCGCCCGTACAGCTCGAGCTGATTGTCTGCGCTTGAAACCATTGGGTGCTAAACGCAACGTTGGTGACAAAGAGCGCCGCTGAGTAAGTGCCGGCCGAGCTGGTGGGTATGGTGCCGGCGGCCTGCAGACAGCCGGCGAATCCGCCGGCCGCGGCCGCGATGCCCGCGGGCGCGATCGCGCCGTTGAGTTCGATGGCATAGGTGCCGGCCGGCAAGGTAAATTGCAGCGTCGCGTCGAGTGCCTGCGTGATGGTGCTCGATTTTGTGGAGTCCGCTGCGAGCACCGCGGCAATTGGCGCAAACAAAGAGACGTTGTTTAGTTTGGCGGTTTGCGCGTTCAAACAACCCGCACCACAATCGCCGCCGGTCGGCGTTCCAACTTGCACACCCACGCAAGTACTAAGACGGACGGTGCTTGAAGTGCCGAGATTTATACAGTTGGCTTGATTCGTGAAAATATATTCGGTGTTGTTGGCGGCCCCGATCGCATTGGTAACGCCGCTATGATTCGAGCCCAAATAAAAGGCGTCTAGCGACGGTGTATCGAATCGCAATGTTTCGTCGACGGCCGACGCTGTGCTGGTGATTTGCGCCGAACCTTGAACAGTTCCGCCGCTAACAACTAATTGCGGCGTGGTCGTGCTGCTTATCACAACCTTTTGAAAATTCGGCCTCGAGGGGAATCCGCCGGTCGGCGCCATGAGTGCAAACAGCGGCAACAGCAACGCGAATTTTAAACCGGTGCGCATTTAGGATTCCTCGAACACATAGAGTTTGTCGCCGCCATTGGTGCACTGGTAGTCGAGGCCCGCGGTCGTATCGAATTCCTCGAAAGTGCCAGGGGAAATAAATCCGATGTTGTTGGCGCCGCCGGTTTTGCGGAAAAAAATCACCGTGTCGCCGACGTTCGACGGATCGGAGTAGACCGTCACTCGGCGGCGCGCCGGATTCGCTGCAAAGAGCGCGTGTTGAGCGGCGACGGTTGGATTGATTGCGGCCGTGTCGGTGATGGTGCTCGAGGGAAAAACCGCCACTTGCGCGAGGCCGGTCACCGTCACTGCATTATTAAATTGCAGGTCTTCGTCGCCGATAAAAATTTGGATGTTCTGCAGCACCGGAGAGTCAATGCGCAAATACGTCCAGCCCTGGCCCTCCTTCGCGGTGAACTTCGAGCCGGGGGGAACATTCTTAAAAACCCGTGGCTGCGTTTGTCCGCCGGCCTGCGAGCGCACGTCGCACGTGATGGTGACGGGGCCGCCCGGAGCGCTGAGCAAATTCCAGATTCGGCCCTGCGATCCGACAGCGGTTGCGCCTGGCCCTGGTGAGTAGGTTAAGACTTCACTTGACACGCGCTACCCCTTCCGCGAAAGAAAGAAAATGCCCGCGGCCAGCGCGATGTACAGCACAATTTTTTGCACCGTGTCGTCGGTGGTCTGCGTCGCGCTTTGGCTGACTTGCTGCGCTAGCGCGTTCACCTGGTCGAGTGCGCCGGTAAATCCGTTCTGCACCGTCGAGAGCGCTTGCGCATTGGTGTTTTGCAGCGTCGAGAGACTCGCCGAATAGGCCGCCGCGGTCGAATCGAGAGACTTGCCGGCGATGTAGGTATTGTCATCGAGCGCGCTGGCGGAAAACTTGTTGACGGAATCTAAGGCCTTGCCGGCGAACTGCGAGACAGCGTCTGTGGCGCCGCCGGCCGCGTTGATTGCGGCCTGCGAAACGGTTGCGCTGTTGTTGAGTGAGAGCGACGTCACGTCACCCACCAGCGCCATGCTCGAGGTGTACGCATCGCCCGCGTGCGCGAGGCCTGCAATTGCCACGGCCGAACCCGCGTCGGCCTCTGCAGCTCCGAGCCCAAGCGCGGCCTGTGAGATGTCCGACGCGAGTTGCACCGTGCCTTGGTCCGTCGTCGTGTTAACGATGGTGTTGCCGGTGCCATAGGCAACAGGGCCGCCGATGTCGCCGCCGGCCAGCTCCGTGTTGGTCACGTTGCTGGTGCTGGTGGTCGCGCTCGAGTTCGAGCTGCCGCCGCCGAACAATGAAGACAACAGGCCCATAAATTACCGCTTGGCGCCGCCGGAGCGGCCGCGCGATGCTGCGGACGCCGCTTTAACTGCGGGCGAAACTGAGAGCTTTGCCAAACGTGGCACGCGCGAGGCCTGCGCGATCATGCTGGCGGTGTGTGCGGAGTGCACGGGGATGACTTGCGCCGCTCGAGCGGGGCCGGTCGGCTTCTGAATGAATCTTTGTAGCGCCATAAAATTTACCTTTTGACGTAGAACAACAACGCGAGGCCGGCGAAGACCGCCAGCACCAAAGTCACCGGAGAAAATCCGCCGGCCAGGCTGCCGCCGCCGCCGCTGCTGTCATCCGGCGCGCCCGATGTAATGGGCGCGATCGGCGACGTGGTGGTTGCGCCGATCGCGCCGGCAGAGTTGATAATTTGATTGTTGGTGATGCCGCCGAACTGCTGCGAAAAAGGCTCCACGAAAGAGGCCTTGTTGCTGGTCGTGTCGGAGACGGCCGCGCTGATCCACGAATTCGAGCCGGATTGCGCGTTACCGCCCTGCGTGTTGCCCTGGCCGGTGCCTTGACTGTTCGCGGTGCTGCTGGTCTGCGGTGCCGGCGCGTATTGCGCCGAGCTGCCACCAGCGCCGCCGGCCTTGCTCTGCGATTTTGTGCCGGAGGTGTTCGAAAAATAGTTGGCGAGACTCGAGTAGTAGTCGGTGCTGCCGTCCGTTGAGGTGGTCACGGTGAGCCGCCCCCTTATTTTTTCAGGACAAAGAACAGCACCACAGCGCCCACCAGCAACAGCATGACCGTGCTCGAGCTGCCGGCGATCGGCGTAGAGGCCTGCCCCGCGGATGTTGGCGTGTAGCTCACGCCCTGGCCGGCCGGATAGCCCGACTGGTAGTACTGCGGGTTGTTGATCTGGTAGCCGTTTTGAATCGCCTGCGAGTCCACGTAGGCCGTGACGCCCGTCGAGAAAATTTGCGCGAGCGCTGCAGCGGTGCCGCTGCTGTTCGGATCGCTCGCCGTTGTGTCGTTGCCGTAGCCGTCCATTTTTGCTCCTAGTGTTGCGGGCGCATCCTTGCGCCACTAAGTCAAAGCGTGAGCCTTGGCTTACAGTGAGCCGAGCGTTGAATAAACGTCGGTGAACACCTGGTGCGAGCCGGCGCCCGATGCGGTGAACAAAAATTGGTAGTTGCTGGGAGTGCCATCCGGCCGGCGCGTGGGGTATGCGTCGGACTGGTCGCCGTCCATCAGCGGATCCCAAATATATTGGTTCGCTTGAGCGACGCGGCCATAGTCCAGCTCAATGTACGTGTTGAGCGTCGGCGCCACCACTTCGAAAATGTCCAGCGCGTCGCGCTTGATGCGCAAGCTGGTCAGGATGGTGCTGACGATGATCATGCGCTTAATGAGCGAATTGCCGCCCGAGCCGTAGTTGACGTCGGCCTGTATTTCGCCCGCGGCCGTCACCGGTATGGTGGTCGGAATCAGCGCGCGAATGACCGGCAACGTTTTCGGATCGAAGCCCGCCTGCGGCGACAGCGCGAGCGGTGAGCGCAAGTGCACCCACCAATCCTGCGTCGGCGCAACGCCCGCCGCCAAGTCCGTCTCAACGGTGAAATCGGTGACGCCCGCCGCGTTGGTGACGATCGCGCCGAGCAATTGCCCGTGGATCGACCGGGAGGTGGGTTCGGTGAAGTCCACGGTGAGAAATCCCGCGGTGCCGTTCAGCGTGATGTACTTCTGCAGGTTCGAAAGATTCGTGCCTGAGATGTCGCCGAAGGTCACTTTGCCGTTGAGACGCACGCGCAGCGCATTGATGTTGCCGATGTTGTTGCCGCCGCCGAGCACCAAATAAAAGCGCTCGATGACGTTGCCGAGCACCAGCTTCGAGCTGACGACTGCACGCGAGGAAGCGACCACGTTTTGGAACGGTTCGCCGTGTCGGATAAATTGCATGGTCGGATTTCCTGAGTTGGGGTTGGGAGCTGCGAGGCCTTAGATGCCAAACAGCGGTGTGCGGATCGCTTGCACGCGCATGACAACAGCGACGGCGACGACAGCGACCAGGGCAGTTACGAGATAGCCTTTCATTTGCGACTCCAGAGTTGATGGAAAACAGCGGGCAATTTCTAGCCCTCACCGGAGCGCACCGTAAGGGGTCACCGGTCGCGACCGGTGCTCAAGCGTGCATAGTTCTCAGATTTCCAGCCGTCCGCGGCGCAGCTCGCGCGTGCGCATGTCACGTTCGATAAAATCGAGCGCTCCGAGGTTGCGCACTTCCTCGAGGGGCACGTCACAATATTCGGCGATCGTTTTCCGGTCTCGAGGGAAGGATTGAAAGCCGGCATGTATCAGCGAGCAATTGCCGGCAATGGTCGAGTCGGATTCGCTCGCGCGCTGCGTGAGGCCGATCACGAGCGCACCGTACGGGTCGCGCCCTTTGCGCAGAATCTCGCCCCAAAATTGCGGCGCCTTGCCGGGGTTGGTGACGTCCGCGAGTTCCTCCACCACTAAAACCCGCTTTTTCTTCGCCTTAATCCACACCCATGCCAGCCGGCAAAATATTTCGAAGTGCTCGCGCGTCATCGGTCCCTGGTACGAGAGCCGCGACGCCCGGCCGTCCAGCGATGCGACCACATGCGCGTGCAATTGCTGCAGCGTCTTGACGATGACCAGGCCGAAGCGCGGCGCCCATTCGGGTTTAGCGTCCCACACCAGCATATCGGCGCCGGCCGGCACTTGCCGAAACGCCCATTGCGATTTGCCGGCGCCGGTCGATCCGGTCGCAAATAAAATTCGGCCGTCAGTTGAGCGGTGCGTGCGGGTCCGGTGCCGGTGCCGGTGCGGTTGGCTTCGGCGTTTGCTTGACGGTGACGGTGCGGAATCGCGGCTTGAGTCCGCCGGTCGCAGGGTCGCGCCGCGCGGCGACGATTTTGGAGCCGACTCCCGCAACGACAATGAGAGCAACCCACTTTTCGGGGATATCACCGGGGAACCAGAGCGCACAGGCTTTGCCGAGCGCGGCCGCGAAGTCGTTTTTTTCTTCATTCGAAATTTCCCACGCGGGGCACGCCATCTCGCACACGGTGCCGAGCGCGGCGCCGGCCAGCATTGAGTAACCCGCGGCCATGTCATCGCTCGAGGGAGCGGCCGCGGCCGGCGGCGCACCGGTCAGGTCGACCGGTGCCGCGGCAATGGCCGCGTCGGCCTCGAGCTGCAGCGCGGCCGCGTCGTTCACTTGATGAGCGTCCCGAAGTCCTCCAGCCAAGATTTTTTCTTGACTACCGGTGCTGGTGCCGGTGCCGTTGACGGTGCCGCGGCCGGCGTGGGAGCGGTGCCGGCCGGTGCTGCTGGTGCTGTCGTCCATATGGTCGCGTTCTCCAAAATGTATTCTTGCGCGGCCTGTTTGCCGTCGGCGCCGTAGCGGCCGTGCACCGGACAATCAGCGTAGAGTTTGCCGGCGAATCGAGCGCGGCCCTGGTCGCCGCGCATCTGGAATCGAAAGACTTTGCTTTTGCCGGTGCAGCCCTTGTGCGGGCAATCCACTTCACCTATGGGTTCATTTTTGGCGCGGCTCATGTAGTGAGCATCTCGAGCGCGGCCGGCGACGGCATTTTGTCGGCCCGCTGCTGGCGGCCCTCGAGGATGGTCATGCGCTGCTCCACCGAGAGCACCCAATCATCCAACATGCCGATTAGCTCCACGAGCTGCGGCCGCAAGAAGGTCGGGAGCGTGCGCCGTTTGATCTCGAGATGATTGCGGAGAATTTCCGCGGGAGTCGGTCGCTGGTGCATTCGGTCGCCTCGAAATTGATGAGCCGCGGCGATTGAAAGCGCAAAGCGGCCGCGTTGTCTGTGCGCTAAATCGCAGTTCTGCGCAGCTCGAGCCGTGCGAGCTGCTCAGAATCGACGCACGTTAGGGTTGCGGCGAGGGATAGAGATACTTAACCCACACCCACGCGACGCCCAGGCCAAAGACCAGGCCGGCGCCATAGCCCGCGATCGCGAGCGCCCACTTAATCAGCGTCTCGCGCTTCACGCGAGCGGCTCGATAAAATCAATCTGTCGCGCCGCGGCCGGCAAGTGCCGGTACAACGTCGGCACGCTGCAGCCGAGCGTCGACGCAATTTCGGCGCCGCTGATTTTCTGCGCGAACATGACGCGCGCCGCGTCGATTTTCTTTTGCGAGAGCAGCCGCCGGCGGCCGCCTGTGACGCCTCGCGCGCGAGCTGCGGCCTGGCCGGCGCGTATGCGTTCGATGGTCAGGCCGCGCTCCATTTCCGCGAATGCCGCGGCGAGATGGAAATACATGCGGCCGGCCGCGGTGCCCGTGTCGATTCCTTCGGTGAGCGAGTGAAAGTGCACGCCCTCTGCCTCGAGCTGCGCGAGCAGCTCGCACAAGTGCCGCACCGATCGGCCGAGCCGGTCTAGCTTCCAGACAACCAGCGTGTCGCCTGGTCGCAGGTACGCGAGCGCGGCGCCGAGCTGCGGCCGCTTTGCATCCGCGCCGCTCGCCTGTTCTGAAAACACTTTCACGCACAGCGGCTCGAGCGCCTCGAGCTGCAGCGACAAATTCTGATCGGCCGTCGACGTGCGCGCGTAACCGATTTTGCTTGGCATTCTCGTTTCCCCTGGTGTGCGACGTTGCACAATCGAGAATAGCAAACGAGCAGATTTTAGGCGAAAAAAAGGGCCGCATTGCGCGGCCCTCAATTGCTGGTGCTATCGAGAATCAGCGCAGCGGGCAATCGCCGAAGTGATTGCCTATCGCGACGTTCGCCGCGTCCGCGCCGCAAGTGCAGGCAACCCGCAAAGGGGTCGGCGACGCGGCGCGGCCGGTGAGCAGCTCACGGAAGCCCTCGAGGTAGCCGACGCAATATTGCAGATCCGCGCTGTTGGGGTACTTGCGCAGCGCTGCAACGCCCTTGTCGATCGCCTCGAGGATTTCGTCAATGGGCGCGTCGGCCGGCGGCACTTCGTCGGCCTGGTGGTCCGCGATCGCGATCGCGCGGCCAATGCGCTCCTGTTCGCTCACGGGTTTGTTGCCGCGGCGAATCATCGCAATTTCCGCTTCGCTCAGAATTTTGTTGACGGACGTCTGCGCGTCCTGCCCCTTTTCCACGAATTTTTTAAGGTCCATGATTTCTCCTGCAAAAGTGAAAGGGCCGCGGCGCCCGCCGCCGCGGTGCTGTCGATCGCGCTTAAAAGCCAAGGCGCAACCCGATCCGGTAGTTATCGCGCACGTCCTTGGCGGTCACCCCGATGGTGACGAATTGCCAGGCCGCGTAAGTTTTCGGCATGTCGTGCGACAGCAGAAAATCGCTTACCAGGTAGTGCGCGGCGCCCAGTGTCACGCTCCAGCCGAGCACGCGCGCCGTGGTCGGATGGTCGCCCAT
>Ga0210403_10004423_pt1 | contig 12127 bp, 9 predicted proteins | sample IncBWC19MmetaG_FD_150863 | JGI IMG/M metagenome (GOLD analysis project Ga0210403, IMG submission 150863) | Forest soil microbial communities from Barre Woods Harvard Forest LTER site, Petersham, Massachusetts, United States - Inc-BW-C-19-M | ecosystem: Environmental > Terrestrial > Soil >... | reverse complement strand
CGTTTCGGGCCGCTTCCAGCGCATCGATTTGGGCCAGCCGTATTTTGTGGTTGTTGACTACGCGCACACGGATGACGCACTCGAAAATCTTATCCGAACCGCGCGCGAGCTGAATCCCAAGGGCCGCATCATCACGCTGTTTGGCTGCGGAGGAGGAAAAGACCGCACCAAGCGGCCCGTGATGGGAGAAGTGACCGGCCGGCTGAGCGATCTGACGATCTTGTCGAGCGACAATCCGCGAACAGAAGATCCGCTGAAGATTATCTCCGACATCATTGTAGGGCTTCAGAAAACCAGCGGAAAATATTTGATCGAACCGGATCGCGAGAAGGCGATCGGCGTGGCGATGGACGAAGCGCGCGCGGGAGACATTGTTCTACTGGCCGGCAAAGGCCATGAGAATTCTCAGATTCTCGCGGATGCCACCCTGGAGTTTGACGACCGCGACAAGGCTCGGGGAGCCTTGCGCGAAAGAGGGTATGGCGAGACGAAGCCTGAGATTGGCAGTAACGAGCCAAAAAATGGCTCAGGGTTTGGCACGTAGCGCGCTTGTTTAGTTAGGCTAGAAAGTGGGACGAGGGCGCGCGAGCCAGGAGTCAACTCGCTAAAGGAGGAGCCCTCAAATACGGTGAACACAAACCGATACGCGGGGTATCTGCGTAAAGCAAACCCCTTGAGGCATTTATGCGGTGGACGATTGCACAAGTGGCTGGCGCTTTGGGTGTTAGGGCGGGGGCGGGACTTGACCCCGTGGCCCGGGTGGCCGGCGTCTCGATTGATTCTCGCACGGTTCGTCGAGGCGAACTGTTTGTTGCCATCCACGGACCGCGTCACGATGGACACGATTACGTGGCGAGTGCGCTGGGGAGTGGAGCGCTCGCAGCTCTGGTGGCGGAGCCGCAAGCCCACCGCTACGGCGACGGCATCCGCAATCGCTGCATCGTCGTGGGGGACACTTTCGAGGCGCTCAAACAGCTCGCCCGCGCGGTACGCGAAGCTTGGGGCGGGAAAATTGCCGGCATCACAGGCTCCGTGGGCAAAACCACAACGAAAGAGATCCTGGCGGCATTGTTGGGCGCGAAGCTCCAGGTCCTGAAATCGGAAGGAAATTTTAACAACGAGTATGGGCTGCCGTTGACGCTGTTTCGCTTGGAAGAGACGGATCAGGCAGCGGTGCTCGAGATGGGAATGTCGCGGCGGGGCGAATTGGCCCGGCTCGCGGCGATTGCGCGGCCGGATATTGGCGTGGTAACGCGTGTTGCGCCCGCGCATCTGGAATTTTTTTCGTCGGTTGACGAAATTGCGCTGGCCAAGCGCGAGTTGATTGAAGGGCTTAGCGGGCGCGAGTCTACCGCGGTGTTGAACGCGGATGACCCGCGCGTTGCGGCGTTTGGGGCGGTTGCGCCGGGGCGCGTGCTGACGTACGGAATTGATTCGTCCGCATTTTTCTCGGCAACCGCGATTGAAGATCGCGGAGCGCTGGGTTCGGCGTTTGACTATGTGAGTCCCGAAGGCCGCGTGCGCCTGGAACTGCCAGTGCCTGGGCGGCACGCGATTTACAACGCACTGGCCGCGCTTGCCGCCGCCAGTGTTTGGAATATTGGCGCGGCGGAAGCGCAGAGTGTGTTTCGAGCGCTGCGTGTGCCGGCGATGCGCGGCGAATTGCTACGTTTTTCGAATGGAGCCGCTCTGATTAACGACAGCTACAACTCGAGCCCCGCGGCGCTGCACGCCATGGTGTCCGTGTTAGCGGCGACGCCAAATTTTCAACGGCGGATTCTCGCGGCTGGTGAGATGCGCGAGCTTGGCACTACCTCCCCGGTGTTGCATCGTGAAGCCGGTGTTTTCACGGCGAAAACGGGCAAGGTGGATTGGGTGATTGGAGTCGAAGGCGACGCCGAGCAAATCGTGGAGGGTGCGATCTCGGCGGGAACTCCGCGCGCGCAAACGAGATTCTTTGAGTCATCGGATGACGCAGCAAAGTTCCTGGTGGACTTCATCACCGCAGGGGATGTGCTTCTCGTGAAAGGCTCGCGAGGCGTGAAGATGGAACGCATCGTGGAAACGCTGTTGGGGCGCTATGCGGCTCCCGGCGAAATTCCTCGGCAAGAGGTACGGCACTAAATGCTTTACTACCTCCTCTACCACGTTTTGCAGCGTTACTTCAGTCCACTGAATGTTTTTCGCTACATCACCGTTCGAACTGTCTACGCGAGCTTGACGGCCATGTTTCTCGGCCTCGTCTTTGGACCATGGTTGATTCGGCGCCTGCGCGAACTGCAAATTGGGCAGTACATCCGTGAGGAAGGCCCGCAAGAGCATCAGAAAAAAGCGGGCACACCCACGATGGGCGGCGTGCTGATCGTTCTATCGACGGCTGTTCCCACGTTGCTCTGGGCGGACTTGACGAACCCCTTTATCCTGCTTTCTCTTTTTGCGCTGATCGGTTTCGCCATTATCGGTTTCATCGACGACTACGCGAAAGTCTCCAAACAGCGCAATCTCGGGCTCACTGCGAAAAAGAAAATCTATTTTCAGGTGCTGGTCAGCCTGGTCGTGGGAATTTCTCTGCTTGTTCTGGTAACGCACTACGCTTACTCGACGCAGCTCATGATCCCGTTTCTCAAGCGCCTCCACCCGGATCTGGTCTTCCATTCTTTGATGAATTCGCCACACCTCTGGCCCCTGGCGTTTCTTCCGTTTCTCGCGTTTGTTTGTGTGGTCATCGTCGGTTCTTCGAACGCCGTGAATCTGACGGATGGTCTCGACGGCTTGGCGATTGGCTGCACGGTCATCGCCGCCGGGGCGCTCACAATGCTGACTTATGTCAGCAGTAACTCGCGATGGGCTACTTATCTCGAAATTCAATACATTCCGCGCGTCGGCGAACTCACTGTCTTTTGCGGAGCGCTGGTCGGCGCCTCGCTTGGCTTCCTCTGGTACAACGCGCATCCCGCAGAAATTTTTATGGGTGACGTCGGCTCGCTGTCGCTTGGCGGAGCGCTGGGCACAATCGCGGTGATCATCAAGCAGGAGATACTTTTGTTTTTCGTCGGGGGAATATTCGTCATCGAAGCTCTTTCCGTGATCTTGCAGGTTGGCTCGTTCAAATTGCGCGGCAAACGCATCTTTCGGATGGCGCCCATTCACCACCATTTTGAGCTGCTGGGTTGGAGCGAATCGAAAGTTATCGTGCGATTTTGGATTGCAGCGCTCGTCTTTGCCTTGTTTGCGCTGACGACGCTGAAATTGAGGTAGCAACGCATTTGAAGTTGAGCGGATTGACAAAACACAATGCCAAGCGGAACGCAGTTGCGGGGAAAGCGCGTGCTGGTCGTCGGACTGGCCCGCACGGGTGTCGCTACAGCGCTCTTTTGCGCGGCACGCGGCGCGCGTGTGACCGCGACAGATACCCGCGGCGAGAGCGAGATTGGCGAGGCCATCGCGAAATTGCACGAAGCCGGAGTGGCGCTCGAACTTGGTGGCCATCGCGAAAAATCGTTTCTTGAACAAGATCTGATTATTCCCAGCCCTGGCGTCCCCGCGGATGACGCGCATCTGAAAGCCGCGCGCGCGAAGGGCGTAACCATTTGGAGTGAGATCGAGCTCGCCTATCGCTTCATGAAAGGCCGCTTGCTGGGGATTACCGGTTCGAATGGCAAGACCACGACGACGTCTCTCATCGAACACATTCTGAAGACAGCCGGGATGCCAACCATACTCGCTGGAAATATTGGCACGCCGCTTATCGCCTGCGTGGACGCGATGAAGGACGAAACCTGGACGGTGGCCGAGTTGAGCAGTTTCCAACTCGAACTCATCGACACGTTTCGCCCAAACATCGGCGTGTTTCTGAATCTCACGCCCGACCATCTTGACCGGCATCACACGCTCGAAGCCTACGGAGCGGCGAAAGCGCGGCTGTTCGAGAACCAGACCGGCGAAGATGCAGCCATTTTGAACGCGGATGATGCCGCAACTACGCCGTACGCGCCATCGCTTCCCCGCGTCTATTGGTTCAGCCGAAAACAGCGTGTCGCTCAGGGCGCTTACGTTCGCGCTGAAGAAATTGTCTTTCGGCAGGATGGGCGCGAGGAAATTCTTCTCAAGCTGGAAGATATCCCTCTCGCCGGCGCTCACAACCTGGAGAACGTTCTGGCTGCGGCCACGGCGACGCGCCTCGCCGGGGCTTCCCCCTCGGCGATTGCGAAAGGGGTGAGTTCCTTTGCGGGAGTCGAGCACCGCCTGGAATTCGTCTCTGAAATTGACGGCGTGCGCTATTACAACGATTCGAAAGCGACCAACGTGGATGCCACTCTGAAAGCGATCGACGCCTTTCCCGGCCGCATCCTCGTTATTCTCGGCGGAAAAGACAAGGGCAGCGATTACACCGTGTTGCAAAAGCCGTTGCGTGAAAAAGCGATTCTCGCGCTTTTGGTTGGCGCCGCGGCAGAGAAAATCGAAAAGCAGATTTCAGGAAGCGTAGCGTTGGAACGCGCGGAAACCATCGAGCGCGCCGTGGAAATCGCTTCGCATGCCGCACAGCGCGGCGACGTGGTGCTGCTCGCCCCCGCCTGTGCCAGTTTCGACCAGTTTCAGAATTATGAGCACCGCGGACGCGTCTTCAAGGATTTGGTCAGGCAGCTTGAAAAGCAAGCTGCCGGCGCGACTTCGGGGAAAGGGTGAGCGAACTTGCCGAGACGTCTTGAATTGGACCGCTGGTTATTCGTCGTGACTATCGTTCTTTGCCTGCTGGGCGCGGTGATGATTTACAGCGCATCGGCCGTCACCGCGGAAAGCAAATACGCCCACTCGTATTATTTTCTTGTGCGGCAAGCCGCCTGGCTGGTCCTCGGACTCTTGGGGATGTTCGCTTTGATGCGAATGGACTATCGCCGCCTCCGCGAACCGGCCGTCGTTTACACCAGCGTGTGCGTTGTCCTGCTTTTGCTGATTGGGACATTTTTTGTGGACAAGTCCCACGAAACGCATCGTTGGATTCGCTACGGCCCCATTGGCGTGCAGCCGTCGGAGCTGGCCAAGCTGGCTGTCATTCTTTACCTTGCTTGGTTTCTCGATCAGAAGCGCCGCGGCAAAGCCACCATGGAATTCTGCAAACAGGATTTCTTGCAAACAATTCTCCCTGTCGCCGGACCTGTTCTGATCTATGTCTGCCTCATTCTGGTGCAGCCGGATTTGGGCACCGCCGTCGCCATCGTTCTCGTGGCTACAACTATGCTGTTTGCCGCAGGACTCTCCTGGAAATGGATTGCCACGGGGGTTGGCGCAGCAATCCCGGTTTTGTACCTGCTTATTACCCAAGTGGCGTATCGCAACGCGCGCCTGACGTCTTTCCTCCATCCCGATTCGGATCCACAAGGCGCGGGTTTTCAGTTGATGCAATCGCTCATCGCCGTAGGCTCAGGAGGATTCACCGGCGTCGGCCTGATGGAAAGCAAACAAAAACTCTTCTATTTGCCTGAAGCGCACACGGATTTTATTTACGCGGTCATTTGCGAAGAGCTGGGCTACATCGGCGCGATTTTGGTGATCGCTCTGTTCCTGGTTTACGGCTGGCGCGGTCTGCGCGCCGCCTTTGCCGCGCCTGACGGCTTCGGCCGCCTGCTAGCACTAGGGATCACCGCCCTGGTGCTCAATCAGGCGCTCATCAATTTTGCTGTTGTTCTAGGAATGGTGCCGACAAAGGGCATTCCGCTCCCGTTCGTAAGTTACGGCGGTTCAAGCCTGCTGGTCATGCTGCTAGCGACAGGAGTGCTGCTGAACATCAGTCAGCAAGCCGCCGAAACATGACGCACCGCAAACACCACGTTTGTAGGGGCGGGGCTTGCCCCGCCCGAACGCCCGGGCCGCAGCCATGAAACTTCTAATCGCGGGCGGCGGCACAGGCGGCCACGTATTCCCCGCGTTAGCCATCGCCAAAGAATGGCTCTCACGCGGCAAAGAAAGGGAAGTCGTGCTAGTCGGAACAGAACGCGGAATCGAAATGAAACTCGTCCCTCAAGCCGGTCTCCCGCTGGAGACGCTGCGTGTCGCAGGCCTGAAAGGAAAAGGCGGCGCCACGCTTTTTAAAAATGTCGCGATGCTCGCCCCAGCGATGCTCGACGCTCGTCGCGTCCTGCGAAAGCACAAACCGGTCGCCGCGTTTGGCGTAGGCGGGTACGCCGCAGGCCCGATGCTGCTTGCAACGTGGTTCAGCGGCATCCCCAATGTAATCTTTGAGCCGAACGCCGAGCCCGGCCTCACCAATAGACTCCTCGCCAAACTTTCCAGGCGTATCGCCACCGGCTATGAAATTTCTGCACGGGCCTGGGGAAAAAAGGCCGTAGTAACAGGCTGCCCTGTGCGCCCCGAGTTTTTCTCCATCGCCTCACGCAAACTTGAAAAGCCATTTCGTTTGCTGATAACCGGTGGAAGCCAGGGCGCGTTACCCATAAACCGTACCTTTGTCGACGCCATGGACCTCCTCGCTCCGCGAAAAGACGAGCTCTCCATTGTGCATCAGACTGGCGAACGCGATTATACTGCGGTACGCACCGCCTACGCGCGGCGCGAAATCAACGCGGAGGTTGTCCCCTTCCTTACGAATATGGCCGAGCGCTTTGCCTGGGCGGACGTGATCGTTTGCCGAGCAGGAGCCATCACGGCGGCGGAAATAGCGGCCGCTGGCCGCGCCGCCATCTTCATCCCCTTCGGCGCTGCCACCGACAGCCACCAGTTGCGCAACGCGCAAGAAATGCAGCGGGCGGGAGCGGGCCGCATCATCACCGAAAACGAACTGACCGCCGAGCGCCTGACGAACGAAATTTTCACTTTGATAGGCCGACCGGACCACATTGAAACACAGGCAAAAGCGGCACGCTCGTTCGCCCGCCCCGACGCCACGCGCGAAATCGTTAACCTCATCGAAGAGGCCGCTAACGTGCAAGCAACTGGCCAGAGGGCAACGCCATGATGGTCTCGTTTCGCAATTTTCAGCGTATCCACCTGGTAGGTATCGGCGGCATCGGCATGAGCGGCATCGCCGAAGTGCTTCTGACGTTGGGCTATTCCGTTTCCGGTTCGGACACCAAGCCTTCGAATATCACGGAGCGTCTGCAAAATCTCGGCGCCACGATTCACGAAGGCCACAAAGCGGTCAACGTCGAAGGCGCGCACGTGGTTGTGACCTCCTCGGCGATCAAGCAAGACAATCCCGAAGTCATTGAAGCCCACAAACGAAAGATTCCCGTCATCCCGCGCGCGGAGATGCTCGCGGAACTGATGCGCCTCAAATACGGCATTGCTGTCGCCGGCGCTCATGGCAAGACCACTACGACCTCTATGGTTGCTTCAGTGCTCAACGCCGCCCATCTCGATCCAACCTTCGTGATCGGCGGCCGCGTCAATCAGGCAGGCACCACCGCCCGCCTCGGCAAAGGCGAATACTTCGTCGTCGAAGCCGACGAGAGCGACCGTAGCTTCCTCATGCTCGCTCCCGTCGTCTCCGTCGTTACCACCATCGACCGCGAGCATCTCGACCAGTACACCTCGCTCGCCGACATTCAGGGCGCCTTCATTCAGTTCGTGAACCGCGTCCCCTTTTACGGCGCCGCAATCCTGTGTCTCGACGAACCGAACGTGCAAGCCATTCTTCCCGACGTGAAGCGCCCTATCATTACTTACGGCACCTCAAGCCAAGCCGACCTGGTCATCAGCGATGTGAAACTCGAAGGGCTCGGCAGCGATTTCCGCCTCACTTTCAAGGGCGAAGATCTCGGCGTATTTCATTTGATGCATCCCCCGGGCATTCACAACGTCCGCAACGCAGCCGCAGCCGCCGCTGTCGCTCTCTATCTAAATGTTCCGAGCGATTTGATCCGCGAAGGCCTCGCCAAATTTGCCGGCGTCGGCCGCCGCTTCGACATCAAGGGTATCGTCAATGACATCGCGGTGATCGACGACTACGGGCATCACCCCGTAGAAATTCGCGCCACACTCGAAGCCGCTCGTGGTTGCAAGTTCAACCGCCTCCTGGTGCTCTTCCAGCCGCACCGCTTCACTCGCACGCAGCATCTCTGGGAAGAATTCAGCCGCGCTTTCAATCAGGCTGACGTATTGGTGTTGTTGGATATCTATGCCGCCAGCGAAGCTCCTATCCCCGGCATCACAAGCGAAGCCCTCGCCACTGCCATTCGCGAAGCCGGACACAAAAACGTCCATTACTACCGATCCATGCAGGATGGAATCGAGTTCCTCTTGCGCGAAGCCCGCGCCGGCGACGCCATCATGACCATCGGCGCGGGAAACGTCAGCCGCGCCAGCAACGAACTGATGGTCCTTCTCGGGACCGAAAGTCCGACGCACAAACCTTCTCATCATGCGCATTGAAAACCCCAAACTCGTTGCGGCGCTCCCCGAGCTAGGTGTCCAACTGAAGCCAGGCACTTCTTTGGCCGCGCACACTTCGCTTGGGATCGGCGGCACTACGGACCTGCTTCGCATAACCCGGCACGAAGCGATTCCAGACCTTTTGAATCTCCTCGACGCGCAAGCCGTTCCCCACAAATTCCTCGGCGGCGGCTCAAACCTGCTGGTCGGCGATGGCGAGCTCCCTTGGGTCGTGCTGCAGCTCGTTTCGCCCCAGCCCGACATCGTCCTCGAAGGCAATTTCGCGCAAGTCGATGCAGCCGCCGACCTCGGTCGCACGGTAACTTTCTGCGCCAAGCACGACCTTGGCGGCATGGAAGGCCTCATCGGCGTCCCCGGCACCATCGGCGGCGCCCTGCGCATGAATGCCGGCGCCTACGGCATGCAAATCGGCAGCTATGTTCGGGAGGTCAAGCTCTACCGCGCCGCCGCCCGCAAGCTCGAAACCCTCCAGGGCGATCAAATTTCTTTCGAATACCGGCACACATCTTTTGCGCCTGATGATATGATGCTCGCAGTGAAGCTGGAATTACCCTCCAAACCGTACCCTGAAATTTTAAAAGGAATTCGTATCTGCAATGAGAAGCGCCGCGCAAGCCAGCCGCTTGGGCAGAAGAGCGCCGGTTGCATCTTCAAAAATCCTCCAGGCGCGTCCGCCGGACGCATGATCGATGATCTCGGCCTCAAAGGCCTCAGCGTCGGCGACGCCCGCGTCAGCGACCGCCACGCCAATTTTTTTGTAAACGCGGGCAAAGCCTCCGCCAAAGACATGCTCGCGCTGATCGCCGATGTTCGCGAACGCGTGCAGAAATCTTTTGGCGTCATTCTCGAACACGAGGTGGTCGTTTGGAACGCGTAAAAGCCATGCAGCGGGGCAACGCCGCGGCCGCCGAGCCCTACCGCCCGGAACTCCTCGCCGACGAAGAGCCGCGCTATCTCCGCCGGCAAAAGCCTCTCGAAATTCGCCGCAAAAAATTCGGCGGCCGAAGCTGGCCGTTCTATCGCCGCATCCTTGTCTGGACCATTGTCGGAGCCACCGGCGTAACCGCGGCAGTCGTCACGAGCCGCTTCTTGCTCTATTCGCCGCAAGTCCTTCTGCTCAAGCCCGATCAAATCGATCTTCTCGGCAACCACATCGTCAGCCGCGAAGCTGTCCTTCAACCCTTCGCGCGCGACCGCAATCGCAGCGTTCTCCGAATTCCGCTGGACGCTCGCCGTAGCCAGCTCGAGCAACTTCCGTGGGTCGAATCGGCCAGCGTTCAGCGCATTCTGCCCAATCGCATTCGTGTCGAACTGACCGAACGCACTCCCATCGCATTTTTGCGCAATGGCACCCAACTGGCCCTCATTGACGCCCACGGCGTGATTCTTGATCGCCCCGATGGTGAAGACCTGCATTTCCCTATCGTCAGCGGCCTCCCGGAAAGCATGCCCCGCGAAGAACGCGAAAAACGCATCCAGACCTACCAGGAATTTCTCCGCGACGCCGACCTCATTCGCTCCGGTTCTTCCGACCGCGTCAGCGAAATCGATCTCACGAATGCCAAAGACTTGCGCGTCGTCATGAGCGGTCTTTCTTCCGCGAACGATTCGCAGGCGGTGACCATCCATTTCGGCAACAGCGATTTCACTGCCAAGTTCCGGATGCTCGTCGACAATTTCGCGCAGTGGCAGGCCAATGCCGGCCACGTGCAATCCATCGATTTGCAATATTCACGGCAAGTGGTTGTGAACGCGGATAGCAATACGAATTCCGCGAAACTGAAGAATTAGCAGTTCCAAAATTTAGTGTCCAAGGTGGGGGCGGCGGCTTGGCAAAAAAAGATCGTTACATTATCGGGCTGGACGTCGGCAGCACAAAAACATCCGCGTTGATCGCCGAAATCGACGGCGAACAGGTGAAATTTCTCGCGCTTGGCGCGGCCGAATCCAAGGGCTTGCGCAAAGGCCTCATCGTCAACCTCGACTCCACCGTCAGTTCCATTCGCCGCGCCGTGGAAGAAGCGGAAGGCGTCGCCAACGTTCCCGTTGAGTCTGCAGTCATCGGCGTAGCCGGCGGCCATGTTCGGGGCGTCAATAGCCGCGGCGGCGTAACTCTTGGCAACCGTGCTCGCGACATCGAGCGCGACGACATTCGCCGCGCCGTCGATGCTGCCCGTAACATTACGCTCCCAGAAGACCGCGAAGTCCTCCACGTCCTTCCGCACGAATTCATGGTCGATGCCCAGGACGGCATTCGCGACGCGGTCGGCATGGTCGGCCAGCGCCTCGAAGCCAACGTGCATCTTGTAACCTCTTCCATCGCCGCCACGCAAAATTTAGTCACTGCTGCGAATCGCGCCGGAATCCTGGTCAGCGACACGGTTCTCGAGCCGCTCGCTTCCGCTGAAGCTTGCCTCACGCAAGACGAGCGCGACCTCGGCTGCTGTCTTCTCGATATCGGCGGCGGCACCACCGAACTCATCGTTTACGGCGGCGGCGTCGTTCGCCACACCAGCGCCGTGGCCGTTGGCGGCGACCATTTCACCAACGATCTCGCTGTAGGCCTTCGCACGCCCATCCCCGAAGCCGAAAAAATCAAGCGCCGCCACGGCTGCGCTGCCTCCTCGCTTCTCCACGAGGACACTTCCATCGAAATCGCCAGCGTCGGCGACCGCCCGCCGCGCACCATTTTCGCCCGCATGCTCACCGACATTATCGAACCGCGCGCCATGGAACTCCTCGCGCTCATCCGCGACGATCTCCAGCGCGCCGGCCTCGACGGTCAAATTCCTGCCGGGTTTATTCTCGCTGGCGGCGGCGCGCGCTTGAACGGCTTGATCGATCTCGCCGAGCAATCCTTCCACCTCCCCGTCCGCATCGCGGAGCCCAAAGGTTTGGCTGATCTCCCCGAACAGGTTGCTCAGCCGGAATATGCAACGGTCGTCGGTTTGGTGATGTACGGTGCGAAGACGCGGCGCAACGCCACGCAGCGCTCCGGAAATCTCGTTTCTAAATTGAAGGCCATGTTTGCCGGTGCCTCGTGAGCCTGCACGAGCGCAGCACCGCAAACATGGAGAAGGCTGAGGGAAGCATGACCGCAAAAGACGCAGGAATTCGTATGAGCTTCAGCGAAGAGCTGCAGCCCGCAAAAATCAAAGTCATCGGAGTCGGCGGCGGTGGATGCAATGCCATCAACCGCATGATTCGCGCCAAAGTCGAAGGTGTCGAATTCATCACCGCCAACACGGACTTGCAAGCGCTTAAACTTTCGCAAGCGCCGACGAAACTTCAGCTTGGCGCGAAGCTGACGAAAGGTCTTGGCGCCGGCGCAAATCCCGAAGTCGGCCGCAAAGCCGCCCTCGAGGACACCGACAAAATCATCGAAGCCCTCGAAGGCTCGGACATGATTTTCATCACCTCCGGGCTCGGCGGAGGCACCGGCAGCGGCGCCGCGCCCGTGGTGGCTTCGCTTGCCAGCGAACTCGGCGCGTTAAGCGTCGCCGTCGTCACCAAGCCCTTCGCTTTCGAAGGCAAACGCCGCATGCTCCAAGCCGAACAAGCCCTCCAAGAACTAATCGGCGCGGTCGACACCGTCATCGTCATCCCCAACGAGCGCCTCATGGACACCGTCGAGCGCGGCACCAGTTTCTTCGACGCCTTCCGCATCGCCGACGATATTCTTCGCCAAGCTGTGCAGGGCATCTCCGACATCATCACC
>Ga0210403_10004418_pt1 | contig 12134 bp, 6 predicted proteins | sample IncBWC19MmetaG_FD_150863 | JGI IMG/M metagenome (GOLD analysis project Ga0210403, IMG submission 150863) | Forest soil microbial communities from Barre Woods Harvard Forest LTER site, Petersham, Massachusetts, United States - Inc-BW-C-19-M | ecosystem: Environmental > Terrestrial > Soil >... | reverse complement strand
AAACAGCTTCTTGTCGGCGCCATAAGCGATACACAATACGTTGTAGAAGCGCTGCGCCGGCGTGCCATGCACGTTGGAGAATTTCGTGATCCCCATCGTCACCTGCGGATCCAGCAGATCCATTTTGTACTGGTAGGCGGAGCCCAGGAGCAGCCGGCGAGCGTCCTCCTTGGGAAATTGCAATACGATGTACGCAGAAAACGCGTCCGCGGCGTCTTCCTCCCGCCCGAACACCGGCACCTTCAGCAAATCAAACATCGCGTGTCCGCTCTCGTGCAAAAAAACATCGACCACGGGGCCGAGAATAGCATCCTGTCGCGTAATGCCGCTCGGCAGCGTCTCCTCCGGGGCATTTTTCAGGATGTCGGCCAGAAACTCATAACAGACGGTGATGACGTTTTCATCGTACCACGCATTTGACACGCCGTCGCAACTCGTCACCTTGAGAAGCAACTGGCGCGGGAGACGAAACGGCCCCAGCAATTCCTTTATGCGTTCGAGCGCTCGGGCTTCCTTCAACCGCTCGTAAATCGGCTGATGGGCCGGATCCTTCGGCTGCACATATTCGATATTGATCCGTTCGACCGACTTGGCAGCCTCAGCGCGAAATACCGCGCTTGCGGCAAAGCAAAGGACGCCGGCGAAGGCGGCGACGCTTGACGATCGCAAGCAGAGTTTCCGTTTCATCTTGTTCCTCTAGGCGTGGTCTGCCGACGATAAGGATGTTCCTCTGGCGGAACGGAATCAATGGCCGGAGAATCGATTGTCCGAATGGGTTGGCGCCGCTGCCGTTCAATTTCATAGACTTAGTAGAAACCCGGCACCCGGATTTGATCGGGATCAAGGGACATTAAAGGCGTCGTTCCCCACGGCCGGCCAGTACGGCAGTGCGATATTTGCCGCGTTGTTCACGATGACGCGGCGGTCCGCAGATCGCCTTCGCCCCGTGGCTGCGCCAAACACTCGTCGATTGTCCGGTGGGCGGTCAGCTTGCCGATGTCCTGCTCGGCACCCATGGACTTCAGACTTTCGGTGACGTCGTCCCGCAGTTCGGCGAGTGCTGTGGTAATTTGGCGCGATTTGAGCGATCTTGCCAATACCCGCATCGCCGTACCCGCGGTGGTATCAATGGACGGAACGATCGAACAATCCAGGACCACAGTCCTGACGTCCGCCGGGGCCGCGTCGACCAGTTCAAGGATGCGGTGGCGGATGTACTCGGCGTTGAAGTAAAGCCATGCCCCAGCGCTGCGTATCACCAGCGCACCGGGAGTCTCCTGGGCCTCGGGATATCGCGCCTTGTTGACGTATTGGCCTGTGATCGGCTCGCGGCCAAGAATGACGACGGGCGGTCGGGAAGCATACGCGATCACCAGCGTGAGCGAGCCGATCGCGGCGAGCAGAAGGCCGTCAAGCAGTCCAAAGAGCAGCACTCCGGCGAATGCCAGCAGAGCAAGACGGAACTGCGGGCGCGACGCAAGGCGCAACTGCCGCAGATCGTCGATGCGCACGAGGTGCGAGGCGGCCATCAGCACAATGGCGGCGAGCACGGGCTCCGGCAGGTTGTGGAAAAGCTTCGCGAAGAACGCAAGGGTGAGGGCGATGGCGCCGGAAGTTACGACCAGGGCAAGAGGCGATGTTGCTCCCCCCATGTCATTGACGGCGGTCTGCGACATGCCGCCCGCGACGGGAAATCCTTGGGCGAGGCCGGTCGCCAGGTTGGCGGCGCCGAGAGCTGTAAGTTCCTGTTCGGGATTGACGTCATAGCCGTGCTTTTGCGCGAAGCTGCGGGCGACGGAAATAGCCTCTCCATAGGCCAGCATGAAGCATGCAAGCGCGATTGGAATAAGCTCAGAGATATCGGAAACCTGGATGTGAGGAAGCCCGATCTTGGGCATCCCGATCGGCAATTCCCCGACAATCTTGATGCCTTTCTCGCCCAATCCGAACACGCTCATTGTTCCGATGGCGGCAATGACGACCACCAGCGTTGTTGGCCGCCCCGGAAAGGCCCGCTCGAACAGCATGAACAACGCGATGGCGGCAAGGCCGATGACGAGGGAGGGAATGTGGGCCGCCGGCAGATGCAGAACGACATGAGCGACGCGCTCAAAAAAATTACCGCTTACGCCTTCGATGCCGAAAAGCTTCGGCAGTTGCGTTGAGGCGATATACAGCGCAGCGCCGGTTTTGAAGCCGACCAGAACCGCATCCGATATGAAATAGGCGACGTTAGCGAGCCCGATAAAGCGGCCGGCGACACTCACGATTCCGACGATCAGGGCCAGGGCCGAAGCAAGCGCAACAGCGCGGCCGGCATCGCCGTCGCCCATCGCTGCGACACTCGTCGCGATCACAATGGCCAAGGCGGACGTCGGACCCACTGCGAGCTGGCGGCTGGTTCCAAACAGCGCGTAAGCGATGCCCGCCACGAGATAGCAATAAAGCCCGGTGACCGGCGGCAACTGGGCCAGAGACGCATAGGCAAGCGATTCCGGAATCACGAAAGCCGCCAGCGACACGCCGGCGATCAAATCGAGTCGAACGCTATTGGCGGTGCAGGCGCGAATCCAGCGAACTGCGGGTATCCAGGTCTCCAATCCAAGGAATGGCTTATCGCCCACAGCCGCTCCTCCACTGCTGCACGAGGTCGGTCCGCCACTCGACCGGTACCAGGAAGTCTATCAGACGTCGCCGCAAAAAGGCTCGCACCAGCCGGACTCGGCGGAAATTCTGCTCTGCCTACAAGCGCGTCATTCCTGCGAGTCATGCGCTGTTTGCGACGCTCCGGCTGCAGGACGATAGTTGTCGATCAGAATATAGCAGCTGAAGATGAAAACCCACAGCGGAAACGTGAGAAACGCCCAATCGAAATAGCCGGCGCCGAACAAAAGGAAAAGCGCCAGCACGTAGCCAAGGATCGCCAGCCAGCGGGCCGCTATTGCCGTGAGCCATGTGACCGTGGACAGGGAAATCATGAACACGGCCGCCATTTTGATCATGTAGACATTGGCGATGTTGTATGCGATCGCACGGGCAAGATGGAACGCGGGAGAAGCAATCAGCTCTTTCGGGGCGGTCGCGAAGGCCATGATGATGGCGCCGATCACTCCCGCCGCGACAAACAACATCCCCAAAAATAACAGGCCGCTGCCGAGAAAGACCGTGGCGAAGAAGCGGTCTTCGCGGTGACCAAGCCGGTCGCGCAGCACGCCAATGAACCAAAGAAATGCGACCCCAGAAAATGGAATCAGATTCAAACCCAGCGCAACCGTGCGCGCGTTTGTTTCAAGCCACGCGCCGGGTTCGCTCGGGTCGGCCGGCACCGAGGCCCGCAGAAGCCAAAACGCGGCAAACACCGAGAGCGAAAATAGGATGCCGGCGACTGCGGCGGCTCTCGGAGTTTTCAGGCTGGCGCGCGTAAGCGTCTCGTTCCCGGCCATGTCAGTCTTCCTGCCGTCACTATTGAAGACCTTGCTGCCCACGCAAGTGTTACTAGGAAGTCACAGTCGCACGAAACCAAGCGCCGACTGCGAGACCGGCATTGTCGTAACTCCGGCCAACGGGTAGCCTTTAGTCGCCCCCCGAGTTGTGTAGCACCTGTTACCGTCGTAGCAGCGCCAGTTAGTTACCGTCGTAGCAGCACTTGTTGCAGCACCTGTTATCGTCGTAACAGTTGGGGGGGGACATGCGGCGCCTGGCGATTGCTCTCGCAGTGCTGGCGATTTTGTCCATTCCAGCGAAGGCGGATGAACTGTCCGACATGAAGGCGGCGCTCTCGGCTGCCATGGGGTCGATCAACGCTCTGCAAGAGCGGGTGCGAGTTTTGGAAAAGGAGAAGGACACGACGGGTGCCATAAAGCCGGTTCGCAGAGCCAGAGCTGCCCCGCCGATCGTAGTAAGACCCCTCCCGCCCCCGCTCATAGAAGCCCCGCCGGTCGTTGCTCCCGATCTGAAACCCGTTGCCGCCGTGCCGGACGCGGAAAGGGCGCGGCTGGAAATTCACGGCTCCGTGCAACTCGACGCGATTTACGACATCAAGAGGGTGAATCCGAACTGGGAGGGGACTTTGCGGCCCTCACAGATCCCGGTGGACTGCCCGCCGGTTGGAACCGATGCCGGCTGCGGCAAAAACGGCGTCACGAACTTCAACGTCCGGGCAAGCAGTCTGGATATCAGAGGCTTCCTGCCCACCGACGCGGGCGAGGTGAAAACCCGGCTGGCCTTCGACCTCTGGGGTGGTGCCGACGATGGCCAGGTGCGGTTCCGCCTCACCCAAGCCTGGGGTTCATTCGGCGCTTGGCTGTTCGGCTACACCGACAGCATATTCATGGACGGCGACATATTCCCTAACGTTCTCGATTTCTGGGGTCCGAGCGGCATGATATTCGTGCGCGATCCACAGATACGTTGGACGCCGTGGGATGCAAACGGATTGAAGGCCGTAATTGGGCTTGAGGTCCCGTCCGCCGCGATCGATGAGGGCAAAGCCGCCGATTTATTTAGGTGTACAGCCGGCCCGCCGTTCCCGTGTTTCGGCCCGCCGCTCGACGTGCTGGAAAGGCCGCGATACCCCGACATTACCGGACACGTCCGGGCTGATGGCGCCTGGGGGCATGTGCAGCTTGCGGGCGTGGCACGTTGGGTAACGTTCGACAACCCGACCGGGATCGGTGGCAACCCCTCCGGCACTGTCTTCGGTTATGGTGGAAACCTCACAGCCTCAATCAACACCTTCGGTGACGACTCCATCAAAGGCCAGTTCGCCATCGGCAAAGCGATCGCGACCTACATCAACGATTGCTGCTTTGACCTTGCACCAAATGCTGCCACGCCGCCGGCCCACGCCACGGCGCTGCCATTGATCGGTTGGCTGATCTATTACGATCATTGGTGGAGCAAGCAATGGAGCAGCTCAATCGGCTTCAGTCAGAACATCCAGCAGAACTCCCCCGGCCAGCTCAGTGACGCACAGAACCAGGGTTACTACGCCTCCGCCAATCTGCTCTGGTACCCGATGCAAAACGTGACGTTGGGAGTTGAAGGGCTGTGGGGCGAGCGCGTCAACTTCAATGGCGCCAAAGGTCAGGACGAACGCGTTCAGTTCAGCGCTCGGGTCAAGTTCTAGGCTGCAAGCTTCCGATCGCCAGGCGCGACCGGCCTGCCTGCGGGAAACACACCTGCACTGGATAAGCCATGGGGCAGCTTGAAGTCGGCGCCGCGCGACGCGAAGGGGGGCCGCCGGCGGATGGGCCTAAGAAGAGTCTCGGCGTTGCGGCCTGTACCGCCATCGTCGCCGGCAACATGGTGGGGTCAGGCTTCTACCTGTCCCCGGTGGCAGTCGCGCCGTACGGAAATCTTGCCATCCTCGCTTGGATCGTCATGGGCGCGGGCGCGATTTGCCTGGGGCTCACCTTCGCCAAGCTGGCGAGCCTGGCGCCGGGTACCGGAGGTCCGTACGCCTATACCCGTATGGCGTACGGCGATTTCGCCGGGTTTCTGATCGCTTGGGGTTATTGGATCTCGATCTGGACCTCGCTGCCGGTCATTGCCATCGCTTTTGCGGGCGCGGTCATGGACCTGTTCCCGGGTTTGCACAATCGGCCGATGGCCGCAGCACTCACTCTGGGCGCAATCTGGGCAGTGGTCCTGGTCAACCTGCGCGGGGTCAAGGCCGCCGGAATTTTTTCTGAGGTCACCACCTACACAAAATTGGTGCCCTTCGCCGGGATCATCCTGTTCGGGCTGTTCTTTGTCGATTTGTCGCACTTCAGCGAATTTAATCCGAGCGGCAAATCGCTGCTCGATTCCGGGGCCGCGCTCGCCCCGCTGACAATGTTCGCCTATCTGGGCCTGGAGTCCGCCACCGTCCCGGCGGGTGACGTAATCGACCCCAAGCGCACCATCCCGCGCTCGACCATCATCGGGATCACAATCGCCGCGCTGCTCTACGTGCTCGGCACCATAGCCGTCATGGGCTTGGTGCCGCGCGAAAAGCTGCTGACCTCGGTAGCGCCGTTCTCCGACGCCGCGCGAGTGCTATGGGGGCCCTGGGGGGCAACGGCAATCTCGGCCGCCGTGATCCTTTCGGCGATCGGCGCACTCAATGGGTGGACGCTCTTGATGGGGCAGGTGCCCATGGCGGCGGCCGGCGACCGGCTGTTCCCATCGCTCTTCGGTCAGTTGTCGCGGCGTGGCGTACCCGCGGCAGGTATTGTCGTCTCAGCCGTGTTTGCGACCGTGTTGGTGCTGACGCAGGCGGTCGGATCATCCGGTTTTTCTGCCTTCTACAAATTGGTCGTCGGGCTTAGCACGATGGCTGCGGTCATCCCCTACGCCTTCTGCTCGCTGGCGACCGGGCTTGTCGCGCAGCAGGCGGCCGGCGGGGGGCGGATCCCACGCCCGACTGCCATAGAGCTGGTGGCGTTCGTGTTCGCGATGTTCACGCTGTACGGATGCGGCGCCGAGCCTGTGCTTTACGGCTTGGTGTTGCTGATGCTGGGGATTCCGGTGTTCGTCTGGCAACGGCGGCATGCCTGAACCCCGCCTCGGGGGTGTGGTCTCTGTACGCCGATGCACTTTTTGATTTGAATCAACAGGCTGGGCGCAAAGGCCTGATAGGACCGTTCACGGTTTGGTTCTGGGAGGATCCATGGAGTTCCTGCAAGCGTTCCCGATCGCCATCATCGACGAGGACTACGAGGGCAAGCGTGCGGCCGGGCGCGGCATGCGCCAGCTGGCCGCTGCCATCGAGAAGGAGGGTTTTCGGGTCGTCGCCGGCCTGAGCTACACCGACGCACAGCGGCTGGTCGAGGTATTCAACAATGAATCGTGCTGGCTTGTGTCGGTCGATGGGGCCGAGGCGGGCGCACAGCAATGGCAGATCCTGGAGGAAGTGCTCGGTGCCAAGCGCCGCCGCAACGACCGATTGCCGATCTTCCTCTTCGGCGACGAGCGAACCGCTGAGATGGTGCCGGCAAGCGTGCTAAGGCACGCGAACGCCTTTATGCGGTTGTTTGAAGATTCGCCTGAGTTCCTGGCCCGCGTCATTGCCCGCGCGGCAAATCTCTACCTCGAGCGCCTGCCGCCGCCGATGTTCAAGGCGCTGATGGACTACACGCTTCACGGCAGCTACTCGTGGCATACGCCCGGCCACGGCGGCGGGGTCGCCTTCCGCAAGAGCCCGGTAGGCAACCTGTTCTATCAATTCTTCGGTGAGAACACGCTGCGATCCGACATCTCGGTCTCCGTCGGCGCGCTCGGCTCGCTGCTCGATCACACCGGCGCCATTGCCGAAGGGGAGCGCAATACCGCGCGTATCTTCGGTTCCGACGAAACGCTGTTCGTCGTCGGCGGAACATCGACATCGAACAAGATCGTCTGGCACGGGATGGTCAGCAAGGGCGATCTCGTGCTTTGCGACCGCAATTGCCACAAGTCGATTCTGCACTCGCTGATCATGACCGGCGCGACACCGATCTATCTGGTGCCGTCGCGCAATGGTCTCGGGATCATCGGACCGATTTCGCGCGAGCAGTTTACGCCGGAATCCATCCGGCAAAAGGTCGCGGCGAGCCCGTTGGCAAAGGAAACGAACGGGAAGGTCCGCCTCCTGGTGATGACCAATTCGACCTACGACGGGCTTTGCTACAACGTCGACGCCATCAAGCAGCTCCTGGGCGATACCGTCGACGTCCTGCACTTCGATGAAGCCTGGTACGCCTATGCGAACTTCCACGAGTTCTACGACGGCTACCACGGCATCTCGTCCGCACGCCCGACGCGCTCACCGCATGCCATCACCTTTGCGACCCAGTCCACGCACAAGCTGCTGGCCGCATTGTCGCAGTCGTCCATGATTCATGTACAGCACAGCGAAAAGCAGCGGCTGGATATGGCGCGCTTCAACGAGGCGTTTATGATGCATACTTCGACGTCGCCGCAGTACGGCATCATCGCGTCCTGCGACGTTGCCGCGGCGATGATGGAACAGCCGGCCGGTCGTGCGCTCGTGCAGGAAACAATCGACGAGGCGCTCAGTTTCCGGCGCGCCATGACTGCTGTGAAGAAGCAAATGAACGATTCCTGGTGGTTCGACGTATGGCAGCCTGAGCCGATGGCGGCGCAGCCGGCAAACGACAGAGCGCATTGGGTGCTCAAACCCGGCGATCGATGGCATGGGTTTGAGGGACTTGCTGAGAATCATGTCCTCGTCGATCCGATCAAGGTGACCATCCTGACGCCTGGTTTGTCCGCGAACGGCAGCATGCAGCAGCACGGCATACCGGCGGCGGTGGTGACGAAGTTTCTGTCGTCCCGGCGCATCGAAATCGAAAAGACCGGTCTCTACTCCTTCCTCGTGTTGTTCTCGATGGGGATCACCAGGGGCAAGTGGAGTACCCTCGTCACCGAGCTCATCAACTTCAAGGACTTGTATGACACCAATGCGCCGCTCAGGCGCGTGCTGCCTGCGTTCGTCGACGCGCATCCTGCTGCTTACACGAAGATGGGCCTCAAGGACCTCTGCGAACAGGTGCACCAAGTGTATCGCGAGGACAATCTGCCGAAGGCGCAGAAGGATATGTACACGACGCTGCCGGAGATGGCGATGCGGCCGGCCGACGCTTACGAGAGCCTGGTACGGGGACGGGTAGAGAGTGTTGAGATCGACAAGCTCGCCGGGCGCACGCTCGCGGTGATGCTGGTTCCTTACCCGCCGGGTATTCCCCTCATCATGCCGGGCGAACGCATTACTGCCGCGACCAAATCGATCCATGACTACCTTCTTTACGCGCGCGATTTCGACCGCAGGTTCCCGGGCTTCGAAACCGATATTCATGGCCTTCGCTTCGAGCCCGCTGCCGATGGAAGGCGCTATCTGGTCGACTGTGTTGCGCGAGGGAGCGACAAATGATGCCGCGTGATGTGAGGGCGCCCACGATACCGGTTCCCTTTCACAAGTTGCTCAAGGTCGTCGCGATCGTCGACGCGGCGGATTTGCAGACCAAGCAGCTTCTCGATCACATCGCCGCCGAGAATTTCGAAGTTCACGTGAGCGGTAGCTTCGATCGGGACGTATCCGAAGACGCCTCCGTGGGTGCCTACATTGCGCTGGTCGACGGGGACCGCCTTGACCAGGCACGCAAGTTCGCACGCTCGGTTCGGGCGATTGGCTTCCAGACGCCGCTGTGGGCGCTGGCCGATTCGCATCGCATTTCCGACCTCGCGGTGCTGGCGCTCACCGGCGAGGTCGACGGCTACGTTTATCTCGGGCAGCAGACTCCCGCTTTCTACGCCAAGCAGATTGTAGCCAGCCTCGTAAAGTATGGGCTGTCTCTGTTACCACCCTTCTTCGGCGGACTGGCGGCCTACGATGGCGAAGCCAACATCACTTTCGCCTGTCCAGGGCACCAGGGCGGCCAGTTCTACCGGAAGTCCCCGGCGGGCCAGCTCTTCTTCAAGCACTTCGGCGAGAACGTCTTCCGCAATGACCTGTGCAACGCCGATGTAGATCTCGGCGACTTGCTGATCCACGAGGGCCCGGCCGCGGAGGCGCAACGCCATGCTGCCAAGGTGTTCGGGGCTGACACGACCTACTTCGTTCTCAACGGCACCAGCACCTCGAACAAAGTGGTTACCAATGCCGTGCTGCGCCGGGGCGATCTGGTCCTCTTCGACCGCAACAACCACAAGTCATTGCATCAGGGCGCGCTGGTCCAGGCCGGCGCAATACCGATCTTCCTGCCGACTGCGCGCAACGCATTCGGCATGATCGGCGCGGTGGACTGGGATGCATGGGATGAGGACCATCTCCGCGAGCGCATCCGGACGAATCCCCTCGTAAAGGATTCGCAACGCGCCAACGCGGAGCGCCCGTTTCGCCTCGCCTGCATCCAGCTCGCGACCTATGACGGCACCATCTACAATGTCCGCAAGGTGATGGAGAAGATCGGCCGCCTTTGCGAATACGTGCTCTGGGACGAAGCCTGGATCGGTTACAACGCCTTTCACCCGCTGTTCAGGGATCACAGCCCGATGCGGCTGGAGAAACTGGGCCCGGAAATGCCCGGCCTGTTCTCCACGCAGTCCGTGCACAAGCAGGGCGCCGGGTTCTCCCAAGCCTCGCAAATCCACAAGCCGCGACAGCATATTCGCGGCCAACGGCGCTACATCGAGCACAAGCGATTCAACGAGTCTTTCCTGATCAACGCCTCGACGTCGCCATTCTACCCTCTGTTCGCGTCACTCGACGTGAACGCCAAGGTTCATGATGGCAAGGCCGGCGAGATGCTGTGGGACCGATGCATCGAGCTCGGCATCGAGGTGCGCAAGAAGCTGCGAGAATTTTGTCTCTTTTACGAAAAGAACGGCGAGAATGCCGATGAAAAATGGTTCTTTGATCCGTTCGTACCGGACGTCGTCACTATTCGCGGCTCCGACGTCACAGCCGATGTGACCAATTCGCGCTGGGAGGATCTCCCAACTGAGGTGATCAAGCGAGAACAGCAGTGCTGGAACTTCCATCCTCAGGCCAAGTGGCACGGCTACGCCGGCTACGCCGAGGGCTATGCGATGGTCGATCCCAACAAGCTCAGCATCCTGACGCCCGGGATCGATCGCAAAACCGGCGAATACCTCGACTTCGGCGTGCCGGCTACCGTCGTCGCCAACTATCTGCGGGAACAGCGCATCGTCCCGGAGAAATGCGACCTCAACAGCGTCCTCTTCCTGATGACCCCGGCGGAAGACGAGAGCAAGCTCAACACCTTGATTGTGAAGCTCGTCAAGTTCAAGAATTTATGGGATCGCGACGCCCCGCTGGCCGAAGTGCTGCCGACCGTCTGCGCCGCCCACCCGCAGCGCTACGAGAACTACACGCTGCGGCGGATCTGCAACGAGATGCATGGCTTCTATCGCCAGGCGAACGTGAAGCAGCTGCAGCGACTTTCTTTCCGTGCATCGAGTTTCCCGGAACTCGCGATGTCGCCCAAGGACGCCTATGAAGCTTTGGTCGCCAATGACGTCGACTACGTGCCGCTGGAGAGCATCAAGGGCCGCATCTCGGCCACCCTCGCTCTGATCTATCCGCCGGGCATCGGCGTCGTCGTGCCCGGCGAGCGATGGGACGACAGGGCACAGCCGATGCTCGACTATTTCCTAGCCTTCCAGGAGTCGTTCAACCGGTTCCCGGGCTTCAACTACGAAGTGCAGGGTGTGTTCCAGGAACGGGTGGACGGACGCATCAAGTTTCACACCTACGTGGTTCGCGAGTGAATGTCGCGATGGGAACGCGGGAGGGCGCCGATGCCGGAAACACAGCAGCAAACTAAGCAGATGAATCTCGTCCAGCTGACGTTCATCGTGGCCGTGAACATGATGGGCTCGGGGATTATCATGCTGCCGACGAACATGGCAAAAGTCGGCGCGATTTCGCTACTGTCGTGGGTGGTGACGGCACTGGGCTCGATGGCGATTGCTTACGGATTCGCGCAGGCCGGCCTCTTCAATCAGCGTCCGGGAGGCATGTCTGCCTACGCCGAAGACGCTTACGGCAAATCCGGCTATTTCCTGGTGTTCTTTCTCTACTTTCTGTCGCTGGCGATCGGAAACGTTGCAATTGCGATCTCCGCGGTAGGTTATCTTGCAGCGTTCCTTCCCTGGCTTTCGTCGACCCCTGTCGCGACCTGCATCGGGGTGATCGCGCTGCTCTGGCTGACCACGGTCGCGAACTTCGGCGGTCCGAGCTGGACCGGCCGCATCGGCTCGGTGACGGTCTGGGGGGTCATCATTCCGGTCGGATTGCTCTCGCTCATCGGCTGGTTCTGGTTCAAGCCCGCGATATTCGCGGCCGCCTGGAATCCGCAGGGACTCGGTCTATTGCAGGGCATGGGTTCCAGTATCGCGCTTACCTTGTGGGCGTTTCTGGGAATGGAATCTGCGGCGCAGAACTCCGCCGCAGTGGAGAACCCGAAGCGGAATGTCCCGCTGGCGTGCATGTTCGGCACGCTCGGGGCCGCAGTGATCTACATCCTCTCGACCACCGTGATCCAAGGGATCGTGCCCAACGCGGAGCTGGCGAAGTCGACCGGCCCGTTCGGCCTCGCCTATGCGCACATGTTCAACCCGCCTATCGG
>Ga0210403_10004416_pt1 | contig 12141 bp, 6 predicted proteins | sample IncBWC19MmetaG_FD_150863 | JGI IMG/M metagenome (GOLD analysis project Ga0210403, IMG submission 150863) | Forest soil microbial communities from Barre Woods Harvard Forest LTER site, Petersham, Massachusetts, United States - Inc-BW-C-19-M | ecosystem: Environmental > Terrestrial > Soil >... | reverse complement strand
ATTACGCATATCCCGGTGGCGTTCATCAAAAATACAGATACCAAGTTGGTAGTTACGGCTGTGATCACGGACAATATAGGTGTGCAGGGTAGTGTGGTGCAATATCAGATTAATGGCGTCGATCAACCCGACGCAACGATGGTCAATACATCCGACTCGACCTATACAGCAGCAATTAACGTGAGTGTGGCTGATGGCGATATCATTAGATATCGAATCAAGGCTACCGACAGCTCCATTGAACAAAACATTGGATATGCACCAACTTCTTCAACCTTTTATTCTATCAATGTGGTTGGTTTAGGCGCAACCCAGGATTCTTATTCCAACAATTTTAATGCGCCTACGAACGATTTCTTTGGCGACAACTTGTTTAGCATCACGACGCCACCGGGATTTGCCGATGGTTCGATTAATACGTCGCATCCTTACCCGGAATCGAATCCGATAGATAGCATAAGTTATGTTTACGAATTGCGTGCACCGATTAGGCTTAAGGGGAGCGGCAGTGCATCATTGGTATTCGATGAAATTGTTTTGTGCGAACCAGGGGCACCAGGATCTACCTGGCCAAGTTCAAATTTTTACGATTATGTAATCGTCGAGGGATCGAAGGACGGTGGCGCCACGTGGAAGAAATTGATCAACGGGTATGATTGTCGAGATCAGGCCGACTGGCTAACCAGGTGGAACAGCAATGTAAACACTACAACAGGAAATTCTTTAGCGGTGGGAGATCCAACGTTGTTTAAAACCCGATCGATAGATATGACTACCACCGGGTATTTCAAAAAAGGTGATGTGATCATTATCCGCTTCCGTCTTATGTCGGATCAGCTCGCTGCCGGTTGGGGATGGGCGATTGATAATTTGAAAATTCAGATCGATGAAACCCCTCCGACGATATTGCACAATCATCTGGATTTCATTGCTAACACGACGTCAAGTTTCGATATTATCGCTAACGTGACTGATCTTAGCGGAGTGAAAAATATAGCCCTGCAATACAGCATAAACAAGGGTACCCCCACAGTTGTGCCAATAACTCCTATCCTACCCAATCTGAGTCGGTATACATGGACAATTTCTACCAATGGTGCAGTAAGCGCAGGGGACGAAATTGGATACAGCCTGACGGCGACAGATAGCGTGGGGAATGCAGGCTCACTTCCTCCCTCAAGTTCATTCAAGGTTGCGGTATTAAATCTGAAATCAGCAGTCACCAGCTATACCTCTGATTTTAATACGGTCAATACTGATTTTACAGGGAATTATTTCAGTATTGACACTCCTTCCGGGTTTAGCGATGGTGCAACTCATTCGTCTCATCCTTACCCCAATGGTTTTGGCCTTGACAACACATCAAACTTTTGCTACACCCTGAAGAGCCCCCTGATCATCGATGCAACAAACCCTAAAATTATTTTTAGGGAAATTGTGATTGCTGAAACGCTGTTAGGAGGAGTCAAAGATTATGTGATCGTGGAGGGTTCCAAAAATCATGGAATTACCTGGCTTCCTTTCATTACCTCTTATTCTTCTAACGCTTACGGTCCATGGCAATCTGCTTATGCTTCTAAACTGGATGGCAGCCCTTCCCTCTTCAACTCCCGGTTAATTAATATGACCCAAAATGGAAATTTCCAAGCTGGCGACACGGTCCTTATCCGATTTAGACTCTATGCAGATAAAGTAACAAACGCCTGGGGGTGGGCCATTGATAACCTAAGTATTCAAGGCCCAATTACGGGAACTGAAAGCCCCTCCTCAGAATTATTTTCCCTATACCCAAACCCGGTCTCGTCTGATTACTTCAATGTGATTGTTCCTTTAGGGCGATCATTTTCAGGTATGACCATGACGGATATCCTGGGGCGTCAGGTATTAGAAATATCCTTGGATTCAAGCGCCAATGAAAAACAGGTTTTTGTGGGCAACCTCAATGGGGGTATTTACATAGTAAGGGTGAGTTCGGATCAGGGTCAATGGACAAAAAAAATAATTATCAAACGGTAGTCGTTGTGATCCTTGAGATTTGATTGAGAAAAAAATAAAAAAGGCAAATCGTGAAAATCCTGAGATTCCCGGTCTATTTTTGCGCCAATTTATCCAGCCTCAAACCCTATGCCCCGCGACAGAAGCATTCGTTCCGTACTGATAATTGGTAGTGGACCCATTATCATAGGCCAAGCCTGTGAATTTGATTACGCAGGTTCACAAGCTTCCCGGTCATTGCGTGAAGAAGGAATTGAAGTAACATTGATCAATTCCAATCCGGCAACAATCATGACCGATAAGGTTACGGCCGACAACGTGTATCTGCTGCCATTGGAGAAAAAATCCATTCGTCAGATTTTAGATAAACATAACATTGATGCGGTGTTGCCCACCATGGGTGGACAAACTGCACTTAATCTCTGTATCGAATGCGAGAAAGCGGGTATTTGTGAACATTATGGCGTACGGATTATTGGAGTAGATATTCATGCGATTGAAACCACAGAGGATCGCGAGAAATTCAGGTTAAAAATGAATGAATTGGGCGTCGGTGTTTGCAAAGGGGCAACGGCCACCTCATTTCTGGAAGGAAAGGAAATAGCTCAGGAGATTGGATTCCCATTGGTGATACGACCATCCTTTACCCTCGGAGGAACCGGTGGCGGATTTGTAGAGAAGCCTGAAGAATTTGATGCTGCGCTCAATCGGGGCCTTCATGCTTCCCCAATCCACGAAGTACTGGTTGAGCAGAGCATCGTGGGTTGGAAAGAGTACGAGCTTGAATTGTTGCGCGATGCCGTTGGAAACGTAATTATCATATGCTCCATCGAAAATTTTGACCCCATGGGGATCCATACGGGTGATTCAATCACGGTAGCACCGGCAATGACGCTTCCCGACACGGTATATCAGCACATGCGTGACTTGGCCATCAGAATGATGAATGGCATAGGCAAGTTTGCAGGAGGCTGTAATGTTCAGTTTTCAGTCAACCCGGATAACGATGATCAGATTATTGGAATCGAAATCAACCCACGGGTGTCCAGGTCATCTGCCTTAGCCTCCAAGGCAACAGGCTATCCAATTGCAAAAATCGCTGCCAAGCTCGCCATTGGATACCATCTCGATGAATTAAAGAATGCAATAACGGGAACGACCACGGCTTACTTTGAACCGGCTTTGGATTATGTGATTGTAAAAATTCCACGATGGAATTTTGATAAGTTTCAAGGAGCGGATCGGAGACTTGGCCTTCAAATGAAATCGGTAGGCGAGGTAATGGGCATCGGAAGAAATTTTCAGGAAGCACTGCAGAAAGCCTGCCAGTCTCTGGAAATCAGACGCAACGGTCTGGGAGCAGATGGCAAAGAGTTAACAAAGCAAGCTGATTTATTGACTAGCCTTGAGCATCCTTCATGGAATCGTCTTTTTCATATCTACGATGCAATGAAATTGGGTATCTCCATGAAAACGATTCTGAAACTCACTAAAATCGATAAATGGTTCCTTGATCAGATTGAAGAGCTCATCAATCTTGAAAAAGAAATTGAAAAATATAAATTGGATACAATCCCGGCATCGCTGCTGCGAACAGCAAAAGAAAAAGGATATGCAGATCGCCAGATCGCCCACTTACTCAACTGCCTGGAGAGCGAAGTGCATAAGGCGCGAAGGGAGAAAGGTATCAACCGGGTTTATAAATTGGTAGATACTTGCGCAGCAGAGTTTGAAGCGAAGACACCTTATTATTATTCGTCGTTCGATAATGAAAATGAATCCGTAGTAAGTTCAAAAAAGAAAGTAGTTGTGCTGGGCTCAGGCCCAAACCGTATAGGGCAAGGAATTGAGTTTGATTACTCCTGTGTTCACGGCGTTTTGGCGGCGAAGGAATCCGGTTATGAAACCATTATGATTAATTGTAACCCTGAAACCGTTTCTACCGATTTCGATATTGCCGACAAACTTTATTTTGAGCCGGTTTTTTGGGAGCATATCTGGGATATCATACAGCACGAAAAGCCAGAAGGTGTAATTGTGCAATTGGGGGGCCAGACTGCACTAAAATTGGCGGAGAAGCTTCATAAATATGGGGTCAGGATCATGGGTACTTCCTTTGAAGCACTTGATCTGGCCGAAGATCGTGGCAGCTTTTCCACCTTATTGAAAGAGTTGAATATTCCCTATCCTCAATTTGGAGTTGCCACCAATGCAGATGAAGCGATTGAAGTTAGCAAGACCATTGGATTCCCTTTGTTGGTGCGGCCTTCTTATGTACTGGGTGGCCAGAGTATGAAAATCGTGATCAATGAAAAAGAACTGGAAGACCATATCCTGGATATTTGGAAACATTTGCCCGATAATAAAGTACTGCTTGATCATTTTTTGGATGGTGCGATTGAAGCGGAGGCTGACGCAATTTGTGATGGAGAGGATACCTACATTATTGGTATAATGCAGCATATCGAACCGGCAGGAATTCACTCCGGTGATAGTTATGCGGTGCTTCCTCCTTACAATCTGGGTGACTTGGTCATCAAGCAAATTGAGAATTATACCAAAAGAATTGCCGTGGCTTTGAAAACGGTTGGCTTGATTAATATCCAATTTGCGATCAAAAATGACAAAGTTTATATCATCGAGGCAAACCCTCGTGCCTCACGCACGGTGCCTTTCATATGCAAGGCTTATGATGAACCCTACGTCAACTATGCAACAAAAGTCATGCTGGGGGAAAAGAAGGTAAAAGACTTCAACTTCAGGCCGACAAAAAAGGGGTATGCAATTAAGGTACCGGTGTTTTCCTTCAGTAAATTTCCTGAGGTAAACAAGGAACTTGGACCGGAAATGAAATCGACCGGTGAAGCGATCTATTTTATTGATGACCTCATGGATGATTATTTCATGAACATTTACGCTGAAAGGAATTTGTATCTGAGCCGGTAATCGTTTGTCTTAATTATTTGGCAATTGCAAGGTGAAAACAGAGCCCTCGCCATACCTTGTCTCCACAGCAATTGATCCATGAAGCTTTTCAATGGCTTCCTTTGCAATGTACAGCCCCAATCCTGATCCCGAGGAATTGCTGGTACCCCTGTAAAACATTTCAAAAATTCTATCCTTATAGGCATCTGCAATTCCTTCGCCATTGTCGGCAATTACAATTTGTATTTGGTCATTGATTAGCCGGGTTGAAACCTTAATTTCCGGGCGGTGATCAGGGTGTCGCTTTTGGTACTTAATGGCATTTGATAATAGGTTGCTCAGCGCAACTTTGATCAAAAATTTATCGGTTGAAATCACCGGGACCGTAAAATCAAAAATAAAATTGATTCGATTAATATTGTCGAGATACTTGAGATTATCATAAATATCGCTGATCAGTGATTCAATCGTAACCGGCTCCACCAGGATCTCCTTTCTCACGGTTCGCGAATGATCAAGAACCTCGCCAACAAATCCCTCCAGCTTTTGCACACTCGCTTCAATCTTACCTAAATACAACTCTGTTACTGCAGGATCTTTGTCCAGCCTGCTCAAGGTTACCAGTCCCTTGATTGATTTAAGGGGCGCACTGATGTCGTGCGAAACGCTGTAAACAAAACGATCCAGCTCACTATTGGTTTTATTCAACTGTTCATTCGCATTTTCCAGCTGTTTTTTTTGAAGCGTAAGCTCAGTTTCTTTTTTGCGAAAATCAGAGATGGCCCGGCCAATCAAGGAGGAAACAAAAAACATAGTGATCATCCCCAAATGCACACTTAAAAGCAATGGCTGAGGAATTGTAAAATTGTTGGTGAGGAATACCATTGGGAAAAGATAACTCAGTGAGAATAGAATGAGATTGGTCAGTAGCACGGCTTCAAATCCTCTGCGGACAGCAACGATTACCGCACAAATTCCATACACGAACCAATATTCGGAGAAGTCAATGAGAAAATTTAACCCAAGGAAGAAAAGACAAATCAAAAGCAAATTCCGGAAGTTTCGATGAACTGGGCTTAAATCCCTTTCGTGGGTTTTTATCGAGATCAAGCCATGGCTTGTCAAGGAGGGAGTTAGAAAATGCAACACGGGAATGGCAATGGAATTCATGGTGATAAAATCTGCCAGCCAGAGCAAAAGCACTTTTGACAAGTCCCCATTGATAAAAGAATAGTGGTAGGTGTAAAAACAGTTAGCCAGACCGGGAATTGCTATCCCAAAAAGAGTGAATTGAACAAAAAGCCGCGTAGTTGAAAAACCTTTGTCAGCGTTTACGAATTTGCGGGCGAACAACCAGGAAAGAAAACACACCATGGGCTCATGACTGGCCAATATGAAGTAACGCAGCAAATCTCCGGGAGCATTCCACAAAAACAGGTTGAGTATTCCATTGAGGTAGGAAAGAAGCAATATCCTTGGCCCAAACCATTGAATATAGATTACGGCAATGGCCGAAGGAAGATAAAGCAGCAGTGAATTATTATAATTGCGAAGAAGGACGGACAAAATTGAACCGAGCACCAACACCAGGGCGAGTTGGAGCCAGGTCAGCCAAGTCCATTTTGGAACAGCGTTATGAGGAATTTCCGCAGGGATTAACATTCAACAATGTTAATGAAAATCTCAAAACGTTTTTGTGATTTCTCCTGTTCGAGGTTTAAGAGACTAGCTCAACACTTCTCTTGATGAAGTTCGTCAAATCGGCTCCGGAAAGCATGCTCTGGGATAATAACGCCAAGTCGTAAGATTGCTTTGCTAATTTCAGTTTCTGCTCTTCCGTTTCTGCTTTAAGAATTTTTTGAATGATATGGTGATTGCCGTTGATAGCCACATTATAGTTGTCAGGCATGCCGCCCATGAAACTCATTCCGCCACCACCTCCGGTGCGCGCCATGTCTTTCATCCTTCGCATCCATTCGCTCATAGTAACTGTCACCGGTAAATCATCGGGCGAAAGTGACTCAATAGCGAGCGTCATATTCTTGTTGTTGATTGCTTTTTCAAATACTGATTTCACCTGCTCCTCTTCCGTGGAACTCAGAACACTAGCAATTTTGTCATCTTTCGAGATCAGCTTGTCAATAATTTCGCTGTCAACTCGTTTAAGCTGGGTCTTTTCCAATTTTTGCTCAAGATTACTGATGAAATGACTATCGAGTACGCCTTCTAAAAGAAGTACATCGTATGCCTTGGCCTTTGCAGATTCAATAAAAGAATGTTGCTTGGCGGCATCCGTTGAATAAAGATAAATTACGTTTTTGTCCTTGTCTGTTTGGTTGGGCTTCACCTTATCTTCATACTCTTTCAATGTGAAGTATTGGCCATCCACATTTTTTAGCAAGGCAAACTCTTTTGATTTGTCATAGAATTTTTCATCACTGATCATACCGTAACGCACAAACACGCTGATGTCATCCCATTTCTTTTCAAATTCCTTGCGGTCTTTGATAAACATATCCACCAATTTATCAGCAACTTTTTTGGTGATGTGTTGACTGATTTTTTTTACACTGGCATCACTTTGCAAATAACTTCGTGAAACGTTAAGTGGAATGTCTGGGGAATCGAGAACACCGTGCAATAACATTAAAAAGTCGGGTACAACATCTTTGACTTCATCGGTAATGAATACCTGACGGGAATAAAGCTGAATTTTGTTGCGCTGAATTTCAAAATCGTTTTTAATTTTTGGAAAGTAGAGGACTCCGGTAAGATTAAAGGGATAATCAACATTCAAATGAATCCAGAACAGGGGATCCTCAGTGAACGGATACAGCTCTTTATAGAACTTTAAATAATCTTCGTCCTTTAGGTCGATCGGTGCTTTCGCCCAAATCGGATTGGTGTTATTGATAATCCGATCGGAGGTAACGGTCTTATATTTTGGTTTGTTATCCTTGTCAACACCGTCTTCAACGCTATCTTCTTTGGTTCCAAATTTAATTTCAACCGGTAAAAATTTGCAGTACTTTTCCAGGATGCCCTTGATGCGATATTCATCCAGAAATTCCTCGGAGTCTTTATTGATATGAAGAATTACATCAGTGCCGCGCTGTTCTTTTTTTGCTTCAGTTAATTCAAACTCTGTTGAGCCATCACACTCCCACCGGGCAGCTTCGGATCCCTCTTTATACGACTTGGAAATCAGCTCCACCTTATCAGAAACCATGAACGCTGAATAGAATCCAAGCCCGAATTTTCCGATGATGTCTTTGGCATCGGCCTTGTCTTTGAACTTTTCGACAAACTCTGCAGCACCCGAAAAGGCAATCTGATTGATGTATTTTTTTATTTCTTCACCGGTCATGCCAAGACCCTTGTCACTGACCGTGATGGTTTTATTCTTTTTGTCGAAACTTACTTCGATCTTCAAATCACCAAGCTCTCCTGTGAATTCACCCAATGACGCCAGTTTCTTCAACTTCTGCGTTGCATCAACGGCATTACTAACTAATTCACGCAAAAAGATTTCATGATCGGAATAAAGGAATTTTTTAATGATGGGGAAGATATTCTCGGTATGGATCGAGATGGTGCCTTTTTCTTGCATGGTCATTGGAATTTAATGAGGATCAGTGTTTTTCAAATATCATTCCATCTTAAAAAAATGACAGGATGACAGGATTGTTAAAAGAAAGACGGTTAACCTTTATTAACCGTCTTCTGCAAATCAGCGACTTTACTTATGCTTCAATAAACTGAGGCTCGTTCTTCTGCCCCAAATCAATTTCTTCTCCATCCTTATTCAAAAAATGGAATTCAGTGATGCCAAGGGAGCTGTCTTTCACCATATCTACCCACCGCTTGTATTTGAAATACATCTTCACCCGTTTTGAAATGATCCCTTTGTTGTAATACGCATAAAGGAAGGGGTGTAATGCCAGCACTAAATGTTTTTCATTTTGCTTTTCAAACAAATGCTGGATATGGTTCTCGATCTGATCGGTAACTAATATAGAAGCAGTGATTTTCCCGGTTCCATTGCAGGTAGGGCAAACTTCTTTTGTAGCGATGTTCATCTGCGGGCGTACACGCTCTCGTGTGATCTGCATCAACCCGAACTTGGAAAGCGGCAGGACCGTATGTTTCGCGCGATCGCTTTCCATTTCTTCCTTCATTTTATTGAAAATGAGTTTTTTACTGTCCATGCTGCGCATGTCAATAAAATCAATCACCACAATCCCCCCCATATCACGCAGGCGCAATTGACGAGCCACCTCGCGAACAGCCTCAAGGTTTACCGATAGGGCGGTGGTCTCCTGATTTTCCTCACGATTGCTTTTGTTACCGCTATTCACGTCAATAACGTGCAAAGCCTCCGTATGCTCGATGATGAGATAACCACCACCGCGCAAACTTACAGTCTGACCAAACGCAGATTTGATTTGTCTTTCAACACCGTAGTGCTCAAACAATTTTACTTTACCGGAGTATAGTTTTACAATTTTCTCCTTGTCGGGAGCAATGTGGTGGATATAGCTCTTTACTTCTTCAAAGATTTTTTTGTCATCGACCAGTACATTGTCGAATGATTCATTCAGAACATCGCGCAAGAGCGAAGAGGCCTTATTCAGCTCACCGATTACTTTGTCGCGAGGATTGGCTTCAACCAGGCGTGTCATGCCTTCCTCCCACATCTTTACAAGATTGCGGAGGTCCTTATCCAACTCAGCTACTTCCTTGCCTTCGGCAACGGTGCGTATGATAACACCGAAATTTTCTGGCTTGATCGATTGGATGAGACGCTGCAATCGCTTGCGTTCCTCACCACTCGAAATCCTTTTTGACAGGCTTACCCCGGATGAAAAGGGCACCAACACCAGGTATCGCCCGGCTATGGATAACTCGCACGAAAGTCGCGGGCCTTTGGTAGAGATGGGTTCCTTCACTACCTGCACCGGTACGAGCTGGTTCTTCGAAAGCTGCTGGGTTATTTTCCCATGCTTATCGATGTCTTTCTCGGTTTGAAATTTATCCAGCTTGCCTCCGGTGATCTTCTTAGCGCGGACGAGTTTAGTGAATTTCTGAAGGGAACTGAATTTGGGCCCTAGATCCAGGTAATGAAGAAAGGCGTCTTTCTCGTACCCAATATCGATGAAGGCTGCGTTCAGTCCCGGCACTACTTTTTTTACAGTGCCTAAGTAAATATCACCAACTACAAACTTGCTTCCGTCCTGTTCTTCGTGGAACTCGGCCAGGTGCTTGTCCTTAAGAAGGGCTATGCGACATCCGTCCTGAGTAGCGCTTATGATTAGCTCGTTACTCAAAACTTTATAATTTAGATGTTGTACAATTCTATTTTTGACAGTGTTTATCGTCCCAGGACAGATAATTATCTGTCTTTACTTTTTCTTGTGTCTGTTCTTTCTCAAACGCTTCTTGCGCTTGTGAGTGGCCATTTTGTGTTTCTTTCTTTTTTTTCCACTTGGCATAATGTGTTTTGGTTTTGCCCCGACTTGTCGGGGTTAGTTGAACAATAATTTTATTTTAAGTCTTTTAAATAGGAATCCACCGTTGCATGAACAGCGGGGTCGTTATCCATCTTCTTCACTTTCTCAAATTGCTGGCGCGCGGCTGTTTTCTTACCTTCTTTCATATAGGCAACTCCTAGCAAAAGCTGGCCTTGCACATGACGGGGGTTTACATCATCCAATTGCTTAAGCCAGTCAATCGCCTTGCCATTTTGCCCTGATTGGAGGGAAAGCATACCCATGTTAAACAATGCGAGCTCATTTTTTGGGTCCTCTTTAAGCACTTCGCGAAGCTGCTTAATACCCTGCATGGGGCCGCCCGAGCTTAGATAGGTCATGGCTACCTTAATGCGCGCTTCGTAATTCTTCGGATTTGCCTCTATTACTTTACCAAGCCACTCCCGGGCTTTTTCAGCCAACGCCTTTTGCTTTTGCGCATCCATGGCAAATGTGGAGGCTTCATAATAGCTGTTGCCGGCTTTCAGAAAACTTTCAGTTGTGTTAAAGAACGTTGCAGCTTCCGCACCGTAGTTTGCTGCACTATCAAATTGCCCAGCTTGAGTGTACAGGCTTCGCAAAGAGTCGGCAAAGATAGCATTTTTTTCATGCGAGGAAGTTGATAAACGAGCTGTCTTCACAGCTTTGATCGACGCGGTGATCGTGGCCGGAATTTGGCTATGGCCTTGTGCAGGACTTGGACCTTTATGCGAGGATGTTGAGTCAGCACTTTTGAGCTGGCTTTCATTTTCTACCACAGCCTTTGGCAAAAGAAAAATCAGCCATATAATAATGGCGCTGGCAACGACTAAAATGATTCGGGTCTTTAACATGGATAAAGATATTGGGCATTGGGCATTGGTGAGGAGAACCTAATGCCAAATACCTACTTTTCCGCGAGTTGTTTTACTTTATCGCTGTTCTTAATCTTATTGACAAAGATTTTAGCAGGTTTAAAGCTGGGAATGAAATGCTCATCAATTACGATGGCGGTGTTCCGGGAAATATTGCGGGCAATTTTCTTCTTTCTTTTCTTATTGATGAAACTGCCAAAACCACGCACATAGATGTTGTGACCATTCGCCATATTGGTCTTTACAATATTGAAGAAGGCCTCTACGGAAGCAGTTACATCGGCCTTGTCGATTCCGGTTTTTTCTGCGATCTGGTTGATTACGTCTGCTTTGGTCATAAGAAACTTTTGAAAGGTCGCAAAGTTAACGGCCAATTGTTCAAACGCAAAATGAATTTACTGATAATCACGCAGATGACTTTGGTAGGATGAACAATTCGGTGGAATACAAGGGATTTTAAGAGATTCGCGATAAACTCATGCGAAAAGAAACTTTTTCATCAAAAATTATTGGCTGGTACCAAACCAATCACCGCAACTTGCCTTGGCGGCAAACCACCGACCCCTACAAAATCTGGCTTTCAGAGGTCATGTTGCAGCAAACCCGTGTTGCCCAGGGTTTACCTTACTACGAGCGGTTCATAAAGTCATTTCCTACGATTTTTGACCTGGCAAGCGCCTCAGAACAAAATGTTTTAAGGTTGTGGCAGGGGTTGGGGTATTATTCGCGAGCCCGAAATCTTCATCGATGTGCCAGGGTAGTTGTAGAAAATTTTAATGGCAATTTTCCTACTTCCTTAAAAGAGTTGATCAAACTTCCTGGGGTTGGCGATTATACGG
>Ga0210403_10004413_pt1 | contig 12144 bp, 10 predicted proteins | sample IncBWC19MmetaG_FD_150863 | JGI IMG/M metagenome (GOLD analysis project Ga0210403, IMG submission 150863) | Forest soil microbial communities from Barre Woods Harvard Forest LTER site, Petersham, Massachusetts, United States - Inc-BW-C-19-M | ecosystem: Environmental > Terrestrial > Soil >... | reverse complement strand
CTTTGGCTTTTCGCGTTGGTCTGGGCCACGGACATTGTGGCTTATATCGTTGGGCGTTGGGCGGGGGGCCCGCGCTTGGCGCCTCGCTGGAGCCCCAAGAAGACTTGGTCCGGCGCTCTCGGAGGGCTTGTCGCGGCTGGGCTCGTCGGGGCCGTTACAGCGAATACACTGGGCATTTCCATACTTTCACCGGTATTCTGGGTCAGCATGGGACTTTCGGTTGCGGCGCAGTTCGGAGATCTCGCGGAATCCGCTGCCAAACGGCGTTTCGGCGTCAAGGACGCGAGTGGCCTCATTCCGGGCCACGGCGGCCTGCTGGATCGGCTCGATGGCCTGCTGGCGGCTTTGACGGTGGCGGCGATCCTTACCTTGGCGCGCGGCGCAAGCCCGGTTATGTGGAGTTAAGTGGACCAGACCCTATGAAAATGTTCATAATTTTGACAAAGAGCCGGCCGAGTTTACTGTTAATGTCTCGGCCGGCTCCGCGGAGCGGGCCGGCTCGGCGGAGCGGGAGGAAGATGTAGACGCCATGACTTGGCTCACCGACAGCCTCACATTCGTCGAAGGCAGGATCCTCCCCTTCCTGATCGTCCTCACGGTCCTGGTTTTCGTGCACGAGCTTGGCCACTACCTCTCGGCTCGGCGCAACGGCGTCAAGGTTCAGATCTTCTCGATCGGTTTTGGGCCGGAATTGTTCGGCTGGACGGACCGCGCGGGCACGCGCTGGAAGTTCAGCCTGATCCCGATCGGCGGCTACGTGAAGATGTTCGGAGATGCCGACCCGGCCTCGATGCCGAGCGGGACCGTCGAGGACATGACCGAGGAGGAGAAGGCGGTCTCCTTCTTCCACAAGCGGCTGATCCAACGTACGGAGATCGTGGCGGCCGGTCCGGTGGCGAACTTCCTGTTCGCGGTCGTCGTGCTCGCGGGCTTTTTCATGACGGTGGGGCAGCCCTTCACGCCGGCGAAGATCGGCGAGGTACTGGCGGGCAGCGCGGCCGAGCGCGCGGGCATCGAGCCGAAGGACACCATCGTGGCGATCGATGGCAAGTCCATCGAGCGCTTCGAGGACATCCAACAGATCGTCGGGTTGAACTCCGGCGAGTCCTTGAAGATCCTCGTGCAGAGGGACGGGCGGGAGCTGACGCTCTCGGCGACGCCCTCCATCATCGAGGAAAAGGACGTATTCGGCAACGTGCACCGCATCGGCCGGCTCGGGATCACACGCAAGGGTACCGAGTTCGTGCGGCGCGATCCCGTGAGCGCGCTCTGGCGCGCCGCCGACGAGACCTGGAACATGGCTGCGGGAACCCTGCAGGCGCTTGGCCAGATGGTGACGGGTGCGCGCACCACCGATGAACTCGGCGGCCCCATCCGCATTGCGCAGATGTCCGGCGTGGTGGCGGAGGGTGGGCCGAGCAATCTCATCTGGTTCATGGCCGTGCTGTCGGTGAACCTCGGCCTCATCAACCTGTTTCCGATCCCCATTCTGGACGGCGGCCATCTGCTGTTCTACGCGGCGGAGGCGATCCGCGGCCGGCCCTTGGGCCAGCGAGCACAGGAATACGGTTTCCGGGTCGGACTGGCGTTGGTGTTGACGGTGATGGTTTTCGCCACGTGGAACGATCTAGTGCAAACGGGCGTGATTCCGTTCTTGAAGCGCCTGCTGACCTAAAGGCAGCCGGAAATAGCCGGGGGAGTGGGGGAGGCGTTGCGGCAGTTGGTTCGTTTTATGTGCCGCGCGGCGGTGGCGGCAATCGTCATCGTCCTTGCCAGCATCGAGGCTTTGTCACCCGCGCCGGGTCAAACTCCTGGCCCGGGCCCGCGCGTGCAACCGGCGCCCGCGCCGGCAGCAGGCCCCGTCCCAGGCGTCGCGCCCGTGCCGGCAGCCGCGCCCGCCGCCGTAGCGCCGGGCGGCATCGTGCGCGAGGTGCGCATCGAGGGTAGCCAGCGCGTCGAGCCCGAGACGATCCGCTCTTATCTTTTGATCCAGCCCGGGGACCCCTTCGACACTGAGCGAATCGACCGCTCGCTCAAGGCGCTGTTCGCGACGGGGTTGTTCGCCGACGTGGCGATCCGGCGCGAGGGCGATGGGATGATCGTACGGGTGGTGGAAAACCCGATCATCAACCGCATCGCCTTCGAGGGGAACCGCAAGCTCTCGGACAACCAGCTGACCGCCGAGGTGCAGCTCAAGCCGCGCACGGTGTTCACCCGGACCAAGGTACAGGCGGACGTCAAGCGCGTCCTGGAGCTCTATCGCCGCAACGGCCGCTTCGCCGCGACGGTCGATGCCAAGGTGATCCAGCTTCCGCAAAACCGGGTCGATCTGGTATTCGAGATCAATGAGGGCGCCTCGACCGGCATCAAGACCATCAACTTCATCGGCGCGCACCAGTTCTCGATCAGTAAGCTCAAGGAAGTGGTCAGCACGCGGGAGTCGCGCTGGTATCGTTTCTTCAGCAACGACGACATCTACGATCCCGATCGGCTGACCTATGACCGCGAACTCCTGCGCAAGTTTTATCTTTCGGAGGGCTATGCCGACTTCCGCGTCGTCTCGGCGGTCGCGGAACTCTCTCCCGCGCGCGACGGCTTCTACATCACCTTCAGCATCGAGGAGGGTGCCCGCTACAAATTCGGCAAGATCGATCTGGTCAATCAGCTGAAGGACGTGCCGGCGGAGCCGCTGAAGGCGCTGCTGACGACCAAGCCCGGCACCCGCTACAACGCCGACGAGGTCGAGAACAGCATCAACAAGTTGACGGACGCGTTGGGCAACCGCGGCTTCGCCTTCGTGGACATTCAGCCGAAAGTGACTCGGCACGCCGAGAACCGCACGATCGACATCGTGTACGAAGTGAAGGAGGGGCCGCGGGTCTACGTCGAGCGCATCAACATAACCGGCAATATTCGGACGCTCGATCGCGTGATCCGCCGCGAATTCCGACTGGTCGAGGGTGACGCGTTCAACTCCGCCAAGATGCGGCTGTCGCAACAGCGCATTCGCAACCTCGGCTTTTTCAAGAAGGTCGATGTCACCAACGACCCCGGCAGCGCTCCCGACAAGACCGTTGTCAATGTTGCCGTCGAGGAACAGTCGACCGGGGAGTTCTCCTTCGGCGTCGGTTTCTCCACGACGGACGGCCCGCTCGCGGACATCTCGATCCGGGAGCGCAACCTGCTCGGCCGCGGCCAGGATCTGCGTCTGGGATTCACCATCGCCCAGCGCGTTCAGCAGCTCGACTTCAGCTTCACCGAGCCGTACTTCCTCGGTCGGAATATGGCGGCGGGCGTCGACCTCTTCGAGCTCACTCGCAATCAGCAGACGCAATCGCAGTTCGACCAGAGTGCCATCGGCGGCTCGCTTCGCGTCGGCTATCAGATCACCGACACCCTGCGCCAGACCCTCAAGTACACGCTGCGCAAGGACAAGATCTTCAACGTCGCGTCGACCGCCTCGACGTTCATCAAGGAGGAAGCGGGCTCACGCAATACCTCGTCTGTGGGCCAAGTACTGCTGTACGACAAGCGCGACAGCCCGAAGGACCCGACCGAGGGCTATTACTTTCAGCTCGCGACCGATATCGCGGGCCTCGGTGGCAACGTGCGCTATCTGCGCAGCGTCGTGACGGGCGGGTATTTCCATCCCTTCGCGCCGCAGTGGGTGCTGAGCCTGATGGGCGAAGCCGGAGACATCCTCGGCATCAACGACACGGTGCGCATAGAGGATCGGTTCTTCGTCGGCGGCGACAACCTGCGCGGCTTTGCCACCTCCGGTATCGGCCCGCGCGACAGACAAACCGGGGATGCGCTCGGCGGAAGGACCTATTATACCGGGACCGTGCAACTGGGCTTCCCGGTCGGCTTGCCGCAGGAGCTCGGGATCACGGGCCGGGTATTCACCGATTTCGGCAGCCTGTTCAGCCCCGTCGAGCCGGGAATCGCGGATACCAGGTCCTTGCGTGTCGCGTCCGGCGCAGGAGTGTCATGGGCCTCGCCGCTAGGGCCGATCCGGCTCGATTTGGGTATACCGTTGGTGCGGCAGTCCTTCGACAAGAAGGAGCTTTTCCGCATCAGCTTCGGAACGAGGTTCTGATGTTGCGATTTCGTGTCATTGGCCGCCCGGCGCTCGTGGCGGTGCTCTCGGCGGCTCTCACGCTGGCGCAGGCGTCCGCGCAGACCACGACCGCTCCGCCTCCCGCGCCGGTCATCGTGATGGTCGATATGCAACAGCTCGTCTACAGCTCCAAGGCGGGTAAAGGCGTTCAGGGTCAGATGGAGAAGCAGCGCCAAGCCTTCTCCAAGGAAGTGGCGCAGCAGGAAGACGATCTGCAAAAGGCGCGCACCGAATTGGAGCGCCAGCGGACCGCTTTGCCGCCCGACCAATTCGAGGCGAAAGGCCGACAGTTCCAACAACGTCTGCAGGAACTCGACCGCAGCGTGCAGGCCAAGCAGAAGGCATGGCAGGCGGTCTACAGCGAGGCCATGAACAAGGTCGAGGAGGGCGCGCTGCAGGTGGTCGCCGAAATCGCGGCGGAGCACCAGGCCAACCTGGTGATCCAGAAGGCCGCCGTCATCTTCGGCAAGGACGGCTTCGATATCACCGCGGACGCGATGCAGCGGCTTGACCAGAGGCTGCCCGCCGTGACGGTCAACCAGCCCAAGCCCGTGGATGTCGCCAAGCCCGCGGCCGACGCCGCCAAGCCCAAGGCCGCCGGCCAAACCAGCCAGCCCGCCGCTCAAACCACGCCACAACCGCAGCTCAATCTGCAGCTGCAGCCGGCACCATTGCAGCTGCAGCAGAAACCCTAATGCGATGGCCGATCCCCGCTTCTTCAAGTTAGGCGGGCCGTTAAGCCTCAAGACGCTGTCGGAGCGAACCGGAGCCGACCTCGGCGCCGCCGCCGATCCGGAGCGATGCATGCGGGACGTCGCATCGCTAGAGACCGCGGGCGAGCACGACGTCACCTTCCTCGACAACCTAAAGTATCTCCCGGCCTTCGCCGTCACGCGCGCGGGCGCGGCCTTCGTGCAGCCGGCCTATGCGGAGCGCGCCCCAAAGGGCATCGCGCTCCTGTTGACGCCCGCGCCCTATCGGGCATTCGCGCTCGCGGCCCAAGCCTTTTATCCGGAGTCGCAACCGGAGCCGGGCATCCATCCGAGCGCGGTGATCGATCCCACGGCTCGGGTCGGCGAGGGCGCGGTGGTGGGTCCCCATGCCGTCATCGAGGCGCGCGCCGAGATCGGGCGGCGCTGCCGGATCGGCGCGGGCAGCCTGATCGGCGCGGCAAGCGTGCTCGGCGACGACGCGCGGATCGGCGCCCATGTGACCGTGAGCCACGCCATCATCGGCTCGCGCGTCACGCTTTATCCGGGCGTGCGCATCGGACAAGACGGATTCGGCTTTGCCCCGGATTCCAAAGGTGTCACCAAAGTGCCGCAACTTGGCCGGGTGATCATCGAGGATGACGTGGAAATCGGCGCCAATTCCACCATCGACCGGGGCGCCGGCCCGGATACGATCATCGGCGCCGGCACGATGATTGATAATCTGGTGCAGATCGGGCACAACGTGCAGATCGGGCGCGGTTGTGTCCTGGTATCGCAGGTCGGCATCTCCGGCAGCACCAAGCTCGGCGACGGTGTCATGATTGGCGGTCAAGGCGGCCTCACTGGGCACCTCGTCATCGGAAGCGGCGCCCGGATCGGCGCGCAAGCCGGCATCATGAAGGATGTACCGGCGGGGGCGGTGGTAGTGGGTAGCCCGGCCGTGCCCGCGCACGAGTACTTTCGCCAAGTCGCCACGCTGCAGCGGCTGTCGAGACGCAAGGGCCAATGAGCATGGAAGCGAGCGAGCGGACGACGAGCGCGGATGTGGCGGAGATCGACACGTTGCGGATCATGGAGCTGATCCCGCATCGCCCGCCGTTCCTGATGATCGACAAAGTGGTCGACGTGGTGGCGGGCGAGCGCGCGATCGGCGTCAAGAACGTCACCATCAACGAGGGCTTCTTCCAGGGTCATTTCCCGGCGCGGCCCGTGATGCCGGGCGTGCTGATCATCGAGGCGATGGCCCAGACGGCGGCCGTGCTGGTCGTGCACACCCTGGGCCAGATGGCGCAGGGCAAGCTGGTCTATTTCATGAGCGTCGACAACGCGCGCTTCCGCAGGCCCGTGGTGCCCGGCGACACCTTGAAGGTCCACGTGACGTCGCTCAGGCATCGCGGCAACGTCTGGAAGTTCGAGGGCCAAGCCAAGGTCGACGGCAAGCTCTGCGCCGAGGCGACCTACGCCGCCATGATCATGGGCGACTGAGCCCCTCTCTGATGGCGTCCATCCATCCGACGGCCGTGGTCGAGCCGGGAGCAAGGCTCGCGGACAGCGTACGCATCGGCCCCTATTGCGTCGTCGGCTCGGCGGTGGAGCTGCAGGACGGGGTCGAGCTCGTCTCGCACGTCGTCGTGGCGGGCCGCACCGTCGTCGGCGCCGAGACCCGCATCTTCCCCTTTGCATCGATCGGTCACCAGCCGCAGGACTTGAAATATCAAGGCGAGGAATCGCGCCTGGAGATCGGCCGGAGCAACATCGTGCGCGAGCACGTCACGATGAACCCCGGTACTACCGGCGGCGGCATGGTGACGCGGGTGGGCGACGGCTGCCTTTTCATGGTGGGGGCGCATGTCGCGCATGATTGCCGGCTGGGCGACCACGTCATCATGGCGAACAACGCAACCCTCGCGGGTCACGTGGCGATCGGGGATTTCGCCATCCTCGGCGGCTTGTGCGCGGTGCATCAGTTCGTCCGCATCGGCAAGCACGCGATGATCGGCGGCGTCACCGGCGTCGAGCGCGACGTCATCCCCTACGGCCAAGTGCTCGGCGACCGCGCACGGCTCGTGGGCCTCAATATCGTGGGCATGCAGCGGCGCGGCTTCTCGCGCGAGCAGGTCCAGGCGCTCCGGACCGCCTATCAGATGCTGTTCGGCGAGGCGGGCACGCTGGCGGAGCGCGTCGACGAGGTCGCGCGTCAATTCATCGATGTCGAGCCCGTGCGCGACATCGTGACGTTCATTCGCGCGGACTCGCAGCGCGGTTTCTGCCGTCCACAAGGCGTCAATGGCGGCTAAGCTCGGCATCCTCGCCGGCTCCGGCGAGTTGCCGCTACGCGTGATCGATGCCTGCCGCGCCGCGGGGCGGCCGGTCTTCGTGCTGGCGCTCGAGGGCGCGGCCAATCCCGAGGATTTCTCCGGTGTGCCCCACGCCGCGGTACGGCTCGGCGCGGGCGCGGAGGGGCTGCGCCTCTTGCGCGAGAACGGCGTCGAGGAGCTGGTGATGGCCGGGCCGGTGCGCCGGCCGACGCTCGCTTCGCTTCGCCCCGACTGGCGCGCGGCCAAGATGTTCGCGCGCATCGGACTGCGCGCGCTCGGAGACGACGGCCTGCTGAGCGCGATCATCAAGGAATTCGAGCTCGAGGGCTTCCGGGTTGTCGGCGTGCACAACATTCTTGAAAGCCTGCTCGCGCCCGAGGGGCCGCTGGGCGCGGTCGCGCCCGACGAGCAGGCGCGCGCCGACATCGAGCGCGGTCTCGATGTCGCGCGCGCCCTCGGCGCCGTCGACGTCGGACAAGCCGTGGTGGTGCAGCAAGGCATCGTGCTCGGTCTCGAGGCGGCCGAGGGCACGGACGCGCTGATCGAGCGCGCCGGGCGGCTGCAGGGCGCGGGCCCCGCCGGCGTGCTGGTCAAGGCCGCGAAGCCCGGACAGGAGCGGCGCGCGGACTTGCCGACCGTCGGTGTCGCCACGGTCGACGCCTGCGCCCGCGCGCGATTGCGCGGCATCGCGATCGAGGCCGGCATGGCGCTGGTGATCGACCGCGCCGCGGTCTCCGCGGCGGCGGACGGCGCCGGACTGTTCGTGGTCGGCGTCAAGGCGCCATGAGCGATGCGGCGGCAAGCGCCGCGGGTCCCCTTATCTTTCTGATCGCGGGCGAGCCCTCCGGGGATGCGCTGGGCGCGCGGCTCATGGCGGCGCTGGGCGAGCGCACGGGCGGCGCCGTGCGCTTCGCCGGCGTGGGCGGCGAGGCGATGGAAGCGGCCGGCCTCGAGAGCCTCGTGCCGATCCAGGACTTGGCGGTCATGGGCGTGGCCGAGGTGCTGCCGCGGGCGCGACGGATCTTCCGCCGGGTCGACGAGACGGTGGCCGCGGTGCGCGCGGCGCAGCCCGATGCCGTCGTCACCATCGACAGCTCGGGCTTCACCTGGCGCGTGGCGCAGCGTCTCAGGCGGCAGGGCGAGCGCCTGCTGCTCGTTCACTATGTGGCGCCCATGGTTTGGGCCTGGCGCGCCGGCCGCGCCCGGCGGATGGCGCGCTGGTACGACCATCTGATGGCGCTGCTCCCGTTCGAGCCGCCCTATTTCGAGGCGGTAGGGCTCGGCTGCAGCTACGTCGGACATCCCGTGGTCGAGAGCGGGGCCGATCTCGGCGACGGTCCGGCGTTTCGCCGGCGCCACGGTATCGATCCCGATGCGATGCTGATCACGGTATTGCCGGGGAGCCGGCGCGGAGAGGTCCGTCGGCTGCTGCCGGTGTTCCGCGCCACGGTCGAGCGGCTGCGCCGTCGCTATCCCGCGCTTCACGTGGTGATACCGACCGTCAGTACGGTCCACGAGGACGTGGCCACCGCGGCCAAGGACTGGGCCGTCCCTGCCGTTGCCGTGCGCGGCGCTGGGCCGAAATATGATGCTTTCGCCGCCAGCAACGCCGCGCTCGCGGCCTCCGGCACGGTGACGCTCGAAGTGGCGCTCGCGGAGCTGCCGATGGTCGTGGCCTATCGGGTCAATCCGCTCACCCACGCGATCCTCCGGCGCCTCGTCAAGGTCCGCTTCGCCAACCTGCTGAACATCGTTCTCGATCGTCCCGCGATCCCAGAGCTGCTGCAGCAGGATTGCACGCCCGAGCGGCTCGCGCGCGAGCTCATGCGCCTGCTCGACGACCGCCTGGCGCGCGAGCGCGAGATCGAGGCTTATCGCGAGGGGCTGCAGCGCCTGGGGCGCGGCGATCTATCGCCGGGACTGAGGGCCGCCGATTGCGTGCTGGCGCTCATCGCGGAGCGCCGGACGTGACGGAGATCCGCCTCGCCGTCGAGAGCCGCGGCGAGGCCGGTCGCATCGCCACCGTCACCGTCGACAATCCCGCGAAGCTCAACATCCTCGATGCCGCGGGCATCGCTGCGCTCGAGCGGACACTGGACGCACTCGTGGCGGACGATGCGCTCCGCGCCGTGATCCTGCGCGGCGCCGGCAGTCGCGCCTTCATCGGCGGCGCCGACATCCGCGCCATGGTGGCGCTCGACCGCGAGAGCGCGCGGACGTTCATCACCGCGCTCCATCGTGCCTGTCGGGCGATCCGGCGCCTGCCAGCGCCAGTGATCGCGCGCATCGAGGGCTACGCGCTCGGCGCCGGGCTCGAGATCGCCGCCTCCTGCGATCTGCGCGTCGCGGCCGATACCGCCAAATTCGGCATGCCCGAGGTGAAGGTCGGCATCCCCTCGGTGATCGAGGCGGCGCTGCTGCCGCGGCTCGTCGGCTGGGGCCGCGCGCGACGCCTCCTCCTGACCGGCGAGACTGTCGACGCCGGCACGGCCGAGCGGTGGGGCTTGGTGGAGCGCATCGTGGCACCCAGCGGACTCGATGCGGCTGTCGAGGAGTGGGTGGCCGCGATCCTCGCCGCAGGCCCGCGCGCGATCCGTCTACAGAAGGCGCTCATCCGGGACTGGGAAGAGCTCGGCTTGAGCGAGGCAATCGAGCGCGGCATCGACGCCTTCGCGGCCGCCTACGAGACGCCGGAGCCGGCAGAGTGCATGGCAAAGTTCCTGCAGAGGAAATCGCGCGCGCCTTAGGCGATCTCGCTCAGCCTCCGACTTTCCAGGCGAGGAGTGTCGCCAATCCGATCACCAGCGCCAGCGCGACCGCTCGCTCGATCCAGCCCCTGAGACCGAGGCGATTGTCGTTGGTGGCTTGGCGAGATTGCAGAGCAGCGCGGGTCGCGGCGAACCGGATTGCGCCGTGCTCGCGGTCTCCGTCGGGCCTTGCCTTGCTGTGCGCTCTATCCACGCTGCTCCACCGGCACGTAGGGGCGGCGCGTCTGGCCGGTATAGAGCTGGCGCGGGCGGCCGATCTTCTGGCTGGGATCCTCGATCATCTCGTTCCACTGCGCGACCCAGCCGACCGTGCGGGCGATCGCGAACAGCGCGGTGAACATCGCGGTCGGGAAACCGATCGCGCGCAGGATGATGCCGGAATAGAAATCGACATTCGGATAGAGCTTGCGCTGGACGAAGTAATCGTCCTCGAGCGCGATCCGCTCCAGCTCCATGGCGAGGTCGAGCAGCGGCTCCTCGCGAATGCCGAGCTCGTCCAGCACTTCGTGGCAGGCGTGCTGCAGCACCTTCGCGCGGGGATCGTAGTTCTTGTAGACGCGATGGCCGAAGCCCATCAGGCGGAAGCTGTCGTTGGGGTCCTTGGCGCGCTTGATGAACTCGAGAATGCGCTTGCGGTCGCCGATCTCGCCGAGCATTTTGAGCACGGCCTCGTTGGCGCCGCCATGCGCGGGACCCCAGAGCGAGGCGATGCCGGCGGCGATGCAGGCGAAGGGATTGGCGCCGGAGGAGCCGGCGAGCCGCACCGTCGAGGTCGAGGCGTTCTGCTCGTGGTCGGCGTGCAGCAAGAAGATGCGGTCGAGCGCCTTCGCCACCACCGGATTGACCTTGTAGGGCTCGCACGGCACAGCGAAGGTCATGTGCAAGAAGTTGGCGGCGTACTTGAGGTCGTTGCTCGGATACATGAAGGGCTGGCCGACCGAGTACTTGTAGGCCATGGCGGCGATGGTCGGCATCTTCGCGATCAGCCGATACGAGGCGATCAGGCGCTGGCGCGGATCGGAGATATCCGTGGAATCGTGATAGAAGGCCGAGAGCGCGCCGACCACACCGCACAGAACCGCCATCGGATGCGCGTCGCGGCGGAATCCGCGGAAGAAGGCGTTGAGCTGCTCGTGCACCATGGTGTGCATGGTGATGTCGCGCTCGAACTGCACCTTCTCGGCAGCTGTCGGCAACTCGCCCTTGGTGAGGAGGAAGGCGACCTCCATGAAGTCGCTGTGCTCGGCCAGCTCCTCGATGGGGTAGCCGCGGTACAGCAGCTCGCCGGCGTCGCCGTCGATGTAGGTGATCTTGGACTCGCAGGAGCCGGTCGCCATGTAGCCGGGGTCGTAGGTGAAATGTCCGGTCTCGGTATAGAGGTGCCGGATATCGATGACCTTCGGCCCGACCGTGCCGGACATCAGCGGCAGCACCACCTGCTTGCCCGTGCTGTTGTCGGTCAGTGTGACGTTCTCGTTGGTCTGTGCCGCGGGTTTGGCGGCCGAGCTCTTGGCATTCATCGAGGGCATCCTTGGATCAGCCGTTGTGCGCCGCAATATGATTTGAGCATAGGGCGGGGCAGGGCGATTATCAAATGCCCGGCATTACGGGCCGACGGCATCGGCCAACCGGCCCAAGGTCTCATCCCGGCCCAGCACGGCCATCACCTCGAAGATGGGCGGGGAGGTAGCGCTGCCGGAGAGGGCTGCACGCAAGGGTTGCGCCAGCGCACCCAGCTTCAGACCCACGCCCTCGGCTTGATGTCGCACGGTTTCCTCGAGCGCGCCCGCTTCCCAATTTGAGGCCGCGAGCTTGGGGCTAAGCTCCGACAGCAGCTTCCGCGCCTCGGGCGTGAGCAGCGCCGCGGCCTTGGGGTCTCGCGGGATCGGCCGGCGCTCGACGTAGAACCGCGCATTCTCGGCAAGCTCGACCAGGGTCTTGGCGCGCATCTTGAGGCCCGGCATGGCAGCCGTCAGGCGAGCGCGCTCGGCGTCGTCGAGCGCGCGGCCGAGAGCGGTTTCCAGGCGCGGCGCGATCAGCTCGGCGAGCCGCGCGTCGGCGGCCTCGCGGACGTAGTGGCCGTTCACGTTCGCAAGCTTCACGAAATCGAAGCGCGCGGGCGCGCGTCCGACGGCGTCGATGTCGAACCACTCGATCGCCTGCTCGGTCGAGATGATCTCGGCATCGCCATGGCCCCAGCCCAGCCGCAGCAGATAGTTCCTGAG
>Ga0210403_10004409_pt1 | contig 12151 bp, 10 predicted proteins | sample IncBWC19MmetaG_FD_150863 | JGI IMG/M metagenome (GOLD analysis project Ga0210403, IMG submission 150863) | Forest soil microbial communities from Barre Woods Harvard Forest LTER site, Petersham, Massachusetts, United States - Inc-BW-C-19-M | ecosystem: Environmental > Terrestrial > Soil >... | reverse complement strand
CATAAAGTCTTCCAAACAAGCATCTTAATTCCAACTAAGTACAGCCCTTTCGGGGGACTTTGGACGAGGCGGCACCTAAGGTATGGGGTACCTGGTCAGCGGCTCTGTCAAGCGATGGCGTCTTGTTGTCGGGCTCCGAGCGGGGAATCGACGCGGGATCGAAAGGAAGCTCAACTTGTTTCATCTGAAAGCTATTCCCTTGGAAGTTCCCACCCCGAAACCCTGTACGATTCCTTTATGCGCTCAGCGGCTGCCACAAACTCATCCACGCCGCAGCAGCCCCACGCCGAGAAGCGCTCGGCCGCCCTCGTCTCCGTCCTGGCCGCGCTCGCCATCACCCTGCTCAAGCTGCTGACCGGCATCCTCACCGGCTCGCTCGGCATGCTCTCCGAGAGCGCCCACTCCACCATCGACCTCGTCGCCGCCACCATCACCCTCTTCTCCGTCCGCATCTCCGACCGCCCCGCCGACGAAGACCACAACTACGGCCACGGCAAGATCGAATCGCTCGCCGCCTTCATCGAGACCGGCCTGATGCTCGCCTCCTGCGTCTGGATCGTGACCGAAGCCATTCGCCGCATCATCTTCCATCATCACCTCGCCCTCGCCGTCTCCCCCTGGCCGTTCCTGGTCCTGCTGCTCTCGATCGCAGTCGACTTCACCCGCTCGCGCCGCCTGCAGCGTGTCGCCCAGGCGCACCGCAGCCAGGCGCTCGAGGCCGACGCCCTCCACTTCGCCACTGACATCTGGTCCTCCTTCGCCGTGCTCATCGGCCTGGCCGCGACCGCCGCCGGGGAACACTGGCACCTGCCGCAGCTCGAGTTCGCCGACCCTATCGCCGCCCTGCTCGTCGCCGCCATCATCCTGCGCGTCAGCTGGCGGCTGGCCACCCAGACCATCGACGCCCTGCTCGACGCCCTCCCGGCCAGCCTGCCCGGCCAGACCGGCACCGTCACCCGCGCCGAGGTCCGCGCCCGACTCACCCACGACCTCGCAAGCATCGACGGCGTGCTCTCGGTAGATCGCCTACGCACCCGCCGCTCCGGCTCCAGCTACTTCGCCGACCTCACCCTCCGCCTACCCCGCAACCTCACCTTCCAGCGCTCCGAACAGATCACCCAGGAGGCCACCAGCGCGGTCCAGAGCATCCTGCCCGGCGCCGACGTCGTCGTCCACTCCATCCCCACCGCCTCGGTCGCCGAGAGCGTCCACGACCGCATCCGCGCCGTCGCCGCCCGCTCCAACTACGCCATCCACGACGTCAGCGTGCAGCAGTTCGGCAACCGCTTGCATGTTGACCAGCACCTCGAGGTCGACGAGACCCTGCCGCTGCGCAAGGCCCACGATATCGTCACCGCGCTCGAGGCCGAGATGCGCCGCGAGATCCCCGCCATCTCCTCCATCCTCACCCACATCGAGAGCGAGCCCGCCACCATCGAGCGGCACGCCTCGCTCGACCGCAACCGAGACCTTGAACGCCGCCTCCGCCAGGTCGCCCGCACCTTTCCCGAGATCCTCGACATCCACGAGATCGTCATCACCCGGCTGGGCGCCGCCCACCACGATCCCGCCGGCGGCCCAACCCACCCGACAGCCCACTCCGCCGACCGAATCCAGATCAGCTGCCACTGCACCCTGCCCGATGACCTTCCCATGTCGCGCGTGCACGCCGTCATAACCGCCTTCGAGGACGCCGTCAAACTCGACTCCCCCGAGGTCGGCCGCCTGCTCATCCACCCCGAACCGGCCACCGACAACCGCCGCTGAGCCGCATCTGAACCGCGCTGCCATATCCTCCATCCGCCCCCTGTATCCTGAGACCAGCAATGCGGCGACTCTTCCATATCCTGCTTGGCGCACTGGCCATGATCGCGGTCGCGCTGTTGTCCGCCTTCCTCACCATGCGGCTCGTCATCCACGGCCGCGAGGTCGAGGTTCCCAACCTCGCCGGGCTCACCCTGCAAGAGGCCTTCGACCAGGCCACCCTGGCGGGCCTAACGCTCAACGTCGAGAACCAGTTCTACTCCACCGTCACCCCTTCCGGCCGCGTGCTCTCGCAGTCGCCCACCCCCGGAGCGAAGGTGCGCCGCCAATGGGCCGTCCGCGTCACCGAGAGCCTCGGCCCGCAGAAGGTCTCCGTGCCCAACCTGATCGGGCAGAGCGAGCGCACCGCCACCGTCAACATCCGCCGGCTCGCGCTCGAACTCGGCACCGTGGCCTACATTCCCGCGCCCGGTCCGCCGGGCATCGTCCTCACCCAGTCCCCCACTCCCGCCTCGGCCGGCATCGACGGCCCCCGCATCAGTCTGCTGGTCAGCCAATCCGACGCCCAACCCGAGCAGAACCCGGCCCAGAGTGCCGCGACCACAGCCGCCGCGTCTTTCAACCTGCCCGACTCAAGCGTCCCGCCCGCGCGTTCCATCGATGCAGCGCTCGCGCGTACCCCAGCGGCCTATGTCATGCCGAACCTGATCGGCCTCAGCCTCTCCGCCGCCTCCGAGCGCGTCGCCGCCATCGGCCTGCACATCACCAGCGTCGAGGCCCTGCCCACCACAATCAAGCCCGTCGGTGAGGTCCCCAGCCCCACCGCGCCCGGTACTTCCGGCGCTACCCAGCCGATCGCCCCCCTCGCCCCCATCACCATCACCAACACCGTCGTCGCGCAGAGCCCGCCCGCCGGCCGCCGCGTCACCCCGGGCGACTCCATCTACGTCACCCTAAGCCACTAATCCTGAGTCTAATCGTCGTAAAGCGTAGTGGCGGAGCCACTCGCCTAAGCGAGCCGTTCCACCACCACGGCATAGAACCCATCGCAGCCATGCACCCCGGGCAGCGTACGCAGCGCCCCATCGCGCACCGCCGAGCCCAGATCGACACCCGCCCGCAGCACGCCTGATGCCGCCAGCGACTGCAGCAGTCCATCGACCGGAACCCGGCGAAACTCAGTACCCGAGGCCACGGCATCCAGTACCTGCTCGTTCTCCTCCGGCTCCAGCGAACAGGTGGAATACACCAGCCGTCCGCCCACCGCCAGCCGCTGCAACGCGCCGGTTAGAATCGCCCGCTGCCGGGCGGTTTGCCGCTCCAGCTCCTCCAGCTTCAGACGGTGCCGTATCTCCGGATTGCGCGCCAGCGTTCCCGTTCCACTGCAGGGCACATCGCACAGGATCAGGTCGAACCCAGCCTCGTCCGTCTGCGTGATGGCAGCATCGGCGACCGCGCACCGCAGCCGCTCGCCGTATCCATAACGCTCCAGACGCGTCCTCATCAGCGCCGTCCGCTTGACGCTCACATCGGTTGCCAGAATCTCCGCAGCAGGTTCGCGCAGCGCCAGCACCAGCGTCTTTCCTCCCGGCGCCGCGCAGCAATCCCAAATCCTCTTCGCCTCGGGCGCAGCCGCGGCGGCCAGCTCCGCCACCAGCCGGGATCCGTCGTCCATCGTCGGAACTGGAACCGGCCCCTCGCCAGCGGCTTCGGAATGAGCAAACATCGCCGGCTCGTCCGGCTCCTTCTGTCCCGCCTCGCAAATCTTCAGCGCCGCCTCGCGCCCATAGGTCGCAACCCAGCGCTCCACTAACCAGCGCGGATGGCCCAGCCGCTCGGCAAAGCGTGCCGTCGTCTCAAAGAGCGGCGATCCCTTGGGCTTCTTCGATGCGACCTCAGCAGCCAACTTGCGCAGCACCGCATTCACCATCCCGGTGGCGTGCGGCTCGCCGGCCGCTCGACACAGCTCCACGCTCTCGCTCAGCGCAGCGTGCGCCGGAATCCGGTCCATATGCAGCAGCTGCATCGCGCCCAAACGCAGCGCCAGCGCCACGGGAGCGGCCAGCCGCTGGTCGGGTCTTTCCAAATACCCACGCAGCCGTGCGTCCAGCGCAATCTCCCAGCGCAGCACTCCCATCACCAGCGCGGTCGCCAGGTTCCGGTCCTCCGCGGACAGCGCCTCGGTGCGTGCCGAGTGCAGCAGCTCATCGCTGTGCCCCTTGCCCAAGCCCACCAGCGTCAGGATCTCAAAGGCCACCCGCCGCGCCGGCGTAAGCTTTGCCAGCGCCTCCGCGGCCGACAGCGTCGGCCCCGCACTCGCCGGCCGCTGCGGCACCGAACCTCTCACCGCCGAACTCTTCGCAGGCGCCTTCCCCGATCCTTGAGCACCAATCCCCGGCCCCTTGCCCCTGCCCGGTCCCTGCCCCCTGTTCCCCGAGCCTTTGCCAACCCCTGGGCCCTGAGCCCTGAACCCCGCCCCCTTCCCTGGGCCCGGCCCCCTGCTCCCTACTCCCTGTTCCCGATTCCCTATCCCTTTGCCCTTCATAGCCCCAACCGCTCGCCGGTGCGCACCTGATACCCGCGCAGAAACTCCGCCGCCCCCATCCGCTTTTTGCCTTCCATCTGTACCTCAAGCAACTCCAATAGCGTCCGCTCGCCACAACCCACCAGCAGTCGGTCGCGATCGACGAGCATCACCCCAGCCTCGGCAGCAGCCGGCGCGTCCACCAGCCGCATGCGGTGCGCGATCAGCTTCTTCCCGCGCAGAATGGTGTGTGCCCCGGGCCACGGCTGAAATCCTCTCCAGCGGTCGTAGATTTGCTTGGCGCTGCGCGCAAAGTCAATCCAACCATCCTCCCGCGTCAGGATGGGAGCCAGCGTCGCGCAGCCATGATCCTGCACCTGCGGCGTGATCGTCCCCGCCTCGAGCGCCGCCAGCGTCTCCACCATCAGCTCCGACCCGGTGCCGGCGAGCGTCTCGAAGACATCGGCCGCCGTCTCCTCGAGGCCAATCGGCACCGCCCGCGCCAGCAGCATCGGCCCGGTATCGAGCCCCGCCTCCAGCAGCATGGTGGTCACGCCCGTCACCAGCTCGCCGTTGGCCACCGCCCACTGGATCGGCGCGGCTCCGCGATACTTCGGCAGCAGCGATCCATGCAGATTGATGTTGCCGAAGCGCGGCAGATCGAGCATCCACTGCGGAACGATGCGGCCGTAGGCGACCACCAGGATCGCATCCGGCCGAATCGCCTCCAGGCGCTCGCGAAACTCCAGATTGTTCTTGATCTTCTCCGGCTGGATCACCGGAATTCCATGCGCCAGCCCCGTCTGCTTCACCGGCGGAGCCTGCATCTCCATGCCGCGGCCCGCAGCGCGATCGGGCTGGGTGACCACCAGCGCGACCTCATGCCCCGCCGTCAATACCGCCTCCAGCGTCGGCACCGCAAAATCGGGAGTCCCACAAAATACCAGCTTCACTCGCTCCCCCCGCCAGTACTTCGCACCGTCTTGGACCGCTTCGCGGTACACTTCGGGATTGAAGCACCCAACGCTGTATGAATCACCGAAGTACCCCGCATTCAACGCGCCACAGCACCGTGCGAACCACCGACGCACTCACCGCGAAGCGGTCCAACACGGTGCCGAAGCACCTACCACTCGCCTAGCTTTTGCAGCTTCTTGATGCGGCGCAGCACCAGGTCGCGCTTGAGCCGGCTCAGCCGGTCGATGAACAGGATCCCGTCAAGATGGTCGATCTCATGCTGCATGCAGCGTCCCAGCAGCTCCGTGCCCTCGATCTCGAACGTCTTTCCGTTCACATCCTGCGCCCGCACCTTCACCCACTCCGCGCGCGAGACCTTCTCGCGAATATCGGGCAGGCTCAGGCAGCCCTCCTCCTCCACCTGCTTGCCCTTGCGGTCGATGATCTCCGGATTGATCAGCACCAGCTTTTCCTTGGGATTCTTCTTGAAGCTGACGTCGATCACCGTAATCCGTTGCGACACATTGATCTGCGGCGCCGCCAGTCCAATCCCCTGCGCCACATACATCGACTCGAACATCTCGTCGACCAGTTGCTTCAGCGCCGCGTCGAAGACCGTCACCGTCTCGCCCGGCTTAGCCAGCACCGGATCCGGATACTTTACAACCTCATGAACCTTGCTCACCTGTTTTTTACTCACTTCGTTCACTCAAAATCTGCCTCATCAAAATGCCCGAATCTGCTCGCAATAGCCGCGATAGTTCCGTTCCAGCTCGCGCAACGAGTCGCCGCCGAACTTGTCCAGCACCAGCTTGGCGACGGTCAAGGCCACCATCGCCTCCGCCGCCACGCCCGCAGCCGGAACCACACAGACGTCGCTGCGCTCATACGCCGCCTTCACCGGCTCGCGCGTCTCGAAGCTCACCGAGGCCAGCGGCCGCCGCAGCGTCGAGATCGGCTTCAGATACCCGCGCACCACCACATCCTCACCATTTGAGATGCCGCCCTCGATGCCGCCGGCGTTATTCCGCTCCCGGGTAAACTTCGTGAACCCGCCGCTGCCTTCGCTGCTCCCTGCCTCTTCGTAGCCAATAGCATCATGCACCGCCGAGCCCACCGACTCCGCCGCGGTCACGCCACGGCCGATCTCGACCGCCTTCACCGCCTGCAGACTCATCACCGCCTGCGCCAGCAGGCCGTCCAGCCGCTCATCCCAGTTGACATGCGTACCCACGCCCGGCGCCAGCCCATGGACCACTACCTCGAAGACGCCGCCCACGGTGTCACCGGTGCGCAGCACAGAGTCGACCTCGGCCTTCATCCGCGCCTCGGCCTCGGCGTCGACGCAGTTCAAAAAGATCTCATCCTTGGCGTTGGCCGCCGCAATCTCCTCCCACGAAGCCTCGCGACCCAGCTCGGCCTTGCCCACGCGAATCACGTGGCTGCCAACCGAGACGCCCAGCGCCTGCAGCAGCAGCTTCGCCAACGCCCCGCAGGCCACCCGAGCCGCGCTCTCGCGCGCCGAAGCCCGCTCCAGCACATACCGCGCATCGGCGAAGTCGTACTTCAGCGCCCCCGCCAGATCCGCATGCCCCGGCCTGGGCGACGCCACCGCCTTATGCTTGGCCGGATCGCCCGTCTCCACCGGCAGAATCTCCGTCCAGTTCTTCCAATCGTTATTGGCCAGCGTCATCGCCACCGGCGACCCGATCGTCTTTCCATGGCGCACGCCGCCCAGAATATGCGCCGTATCGCGCTCAATCCGCATGCGTCCGCCGCGCCCGTACCCCTGCTGCCGCCGCCACAGTTCACGGTCGACAAATCCCTGATCCACCACCACGCCTGCCGGCAGCCCGGACACCATCGCCACCAGGCTCTCGCCGTGGCTCTCCCCCGCTGTATTGAATCGAAGCATCGATCTCTCGGTCGTCTATTGAGTGTCTGTTGCGTATTGAGCGCTACGGAACCAAACTTAAATTGTAACAACTCCCCCGAACTCCCCTGGCCGTCCCCGTGCGAAAGCCCCCGCAACAGTGCGAAACTGGAGAGTGACGAATCCCCTCAGGAATCCCATCGGGAAGCAGGAAGCACGTGATCATCCGGAACTTTGAGTATTTGCTCGCGCTGGACAAGGAGCGGCACTTCGCGCGCGCCGCCGCCGCCTGCCGCGTCTCCCAGCCCACCCTCTCGGCCGGCATCAAGCAGCTTGAAGAGGACATGGACGTCCGCATCGTCGAGCGCGGCCGCCGCTTCGAGGGCTTCACCCGCGAGGGCGAGCGCGTCCTCGCCTGGGCCCAGCAGATGCTCGACGACTGCACCCGCCTCAAGCAGGAGCTGCACGAGCTGCGCGACTCCGGCATGCAGGGCCCCTTCCGCCTCGGCATGCTGCCCGCCACCTCCGCCCTGGCCTCGCTGCTGAGCGTCGCCTTCGCCGAGAAGTTCCCCGCCCTCCAAATCTCCATGGAGACCGCCGACCCCGAGCGCCTGCTCAAGCTCCTCCGCAACGGCGAGATGGACGTCGCCCTCATGCACCTCGACCAGCCCGCCGGCGAGGGCCTCGACGCCTACGCGCTCTATCGCGAACGCATGTTCCTCTTCACCACCGCACCCCTGACGGATTGCCGTCGTGTCTCCTGGGACGATGTCGCCGCCCTGCCGCTCTGCCTGCTGCGCTCCGCCGTACCGCGCTCCGCCGAGATGCAGCTCGAGAAGGCCGCCAAGGTCATTCACACCGACTCGCCCGCCGTCCTCGCCGCGCACGTGGCCAGCGGCCGCTGCTCGACCGTGCTGCCGCAGTCGCTCGTCACCACCCTCACGCGCACTCCCGCCCTGCGCGCGATCGCCATCGCCAAGCCCGCCGAGCAGGTCAACGTGGGTTTTGTAACCGTCAAGTGCGACCCGCTCCCCGCCCCCGTGCATGCCCTCATGGAGATGGCCCACTCCCCCGAGCTGGTCGAAGCCATCCGCGCCATGCTGGCCGCCCACGAGGACTCCGTGCCCAAGGCCGCCCGCAAGACGGGTGGGAGCGCAGGGCTTTAGCCCTGCGAAATCGTGCGTAAATCATGAGGGCTTCAGCCCCGGGTCCTCGCTCTCAATAGACAGAAGCTATCAAACGATCAGAATTTCCTGTTGGATCGCCGCCCGCCGCGCTGCCATGCTGGAAGAGCAATGTCTCTTACCAGTCTCGAAGTGCCAAGCTTTTCGTCGTACCAAACCCTGATCCTCAAGGAACTGGAGTCCACGCTGGCCGCAGTCAGCGCGGCCGAGATCGCTGCCGCGCAGTCCATGCTGCTCTCCGCCCGCCGTGTATTTGTAACCGGCGCCGGTCGCAGCGGTCTCGCGCTGAAGATGGCCGCCATGCGCCTCATGCATCTCGGACTCACCGTGCACGTCGCCGGCGAGATCACCACGCCCGCCATCGCCCCCGGCGATCTGCTGCTCGTCGCCTCCGGATCCGGCACCACCGCCGGCGCCGTGCAGGCCGCCGAGGTCGCCTGGAAGATCGGCGCTGAGATCCTGGTGCTGACCACCGCACCCGCCTCAAAGCTCGCCTCACTGGCGCAGGCGCTCATCGTCATCCCCGCCGCCACCAAGCAGGATCACGGCGGCAACAAGTCCGAACAGTACGCCGGAGCTCTGTTCGAGCAGAGCGTCCTGCTCGTCATGGACGCGATGTTCCAGGGCATGTGGCACGAGCGCGGAGAGACCGCCGAGCAGCTCTGGAAGCGCCACGCCAACCTCGAATAATCAAGTTTCCCCTCCGCCAGAACATCGGCGAGTGGCTACGTCGGTCAGCTGTTGTCATGACTGATCGTTCTCTTCACTGTCCTCTTTCAAGATCCCAACCGAATCCGGCAACGGAGCTCGGGAACAGAACAGAACCACAGAAACAACTCAAGAACGGAGTTACACCATGAAGCTGCAAGTTGCCATCGATCTCCTCTCCACCGCCGACGCCCTCACCCTGCTCACCAAGGTTGCCGAGCACGTCGACATCATCGAGCTGGGCACGCCGCTCATCAAGCAGCAGGGTCTGAGCGTGGTCACCAACGTCAAGGCCGCCTACCCCAGCAAGCTCGTCTTCGCCGACATGAAGACCATGGACGCCGGTGAGCTCGAAGCCGACCTCGCCTTCAAGGCCGGCGCCGATATCATGACCGTGCTCGCCTCGGCCGCCGACAGCACCATCGCCGGCGCCGTCAAGGCTGGCAAGGCGCACGGCAAGGCCGTCGTGGCCGACATGATCGGCGTGGCCGACAAGGCCGCCCGTCTGCAGGAGCTGAAGGCCCTCGGCGTGAGCTGGGTGGAGCTGCACGCCGGTCTCGATGAGCAGGCCCAGGCTGGCTACACCATCGACAAGCTGCTCGAGGTCGGTCGCACCTCCGACGTGGCCTTCTCGGTCGCCGGTGGCATCAACCTCGACCGCATCGGCGGCGTAGAGGCCGCGGGCGCGACCATCGCCGTCGCCGGCGCCGCCATCTACGGAGCCAAGGATCCCGGAGCCGCCGCCAAGGCGCTGCGCGAGAAGATCCAGAAGCTCGGCTAAGCTACACCGTATCGTTGCTGCATCGCTGTTCCAAAGAGAGGAGACGGGCTTCATCGCCCGCCTCCTCTTTTTCTCGTTGAGCACCCCGGCCTTCGGCTTCGCCAGTCAAGCAGAGTTGGCGCAAAGGATGGCTTTCATCTGCTCTAATAGAATTTTCGCGCCCCATTCCACGCACCGAAAGGGAGACCCAGCTTGAACTGCCGTATCCTCTATCACAACAACTGCTTCGACGGCGCCTGCTCCGCCTCTCTCTTCACCCGCTTCCACCGCGAGATCATCGGCACCGCCGACGCCTACTCCTACCAGGGCCTCATGCATCGCGCCGGCGGCCTCTTCGGCGACAGCGACTTTACCGGCGACGAGAACGCCATTGTCGACTTCAAGTACTCCCCCTCGCCGCGCCTCACCTGGTGGTTCGACCACCACCTCAGCGCCTTCCTCACCCCCGAGGACCAGCAGCACTTCGAGGCCGGCCAGGCCGACGGCAGCCGCACCCTCCGCCACTTCTACGATCCCGCCTACGTCTCCTGCACCGGCTTCATCGCCCACATCGCCCAGACCCGCTTCGGCTTCGACACCACCCCCTTCGCCGAGCTCATCCACTGGGCCAACATCGTCGACGGCGCCAAGTACGAGAGCGCCCAGTCCGCCGTCGAGATGGCCGCCCCCGCCATGCGGCTCACCATGGTCATCGAGAGCGCCAGCGACCCCGCGCTCATCCCCCGCCTCATCCCCCTGCTCACCGAGATGCCGCTGCAGCAGGTGCTCGACCAGCCCTTCGCCGCCGAGCTCGTCGAGCCGCTCTTGGCCCGCCACCGCGCCTCCATCGCTCTCATCCGCGACCGCTCCACCTTCGACCGCGGCACCATCACCTTCGACATCACCGACCAGCCCACCGAGGGCTACAACAAGTTCATCCCCTACTACCTGCACCCCGCCGCCACCTACAACGTCGGCCTCAGCAAGTCCTCCTTCCGCACCAAGGTCTCAGTCGGCACCAACCCCTGGACGCCCATCGCCCACGACAGCCTGGTCAACATCGCCGCCATCTGCGAGCGCTACGGCGGCGGCGGCCACGCCCGCGTCGGCGCCATCAGCTTCCCCCCCGACCGCGAAGACGAAGCCCGCAAAGCCGCCGCCGAGATCCTCACAGAACTCCAGGCCGCCGACCCCGCTCTAGCGTAATTTTGGTTGTCATTCCGCAGCGAAGCGAAGGAATCTTTCTCCCCGCTACGGAATAAAGCCAACAAAAATGGGCGCCGCGAAGATACTTCGCAGCGCCCATTTTCGTTCTAATCCCAAAAAGTTACGGCTTCAAATGGCTGAACAGCGGCAGCCGCGACATATCATTGAAGATCACCATCACGAAGAACACCAGCAGGCACACGAACGCAACCTGATACACCCGCTCCTTCAGCCGCTGATTCATATCCCGCCGCATCGCCGTCTCGATCAGCAGGAACAGGATCATGCCGCCATCGAGGATCGGAATCGGCAGCAGGTTGAAGATCGCCAGGTTGATGCTGATCATCGACATCAGCCGCAGCAGCGTCCAGATGCCCTCGCGCGCCGCGATACCCACCTGCTGGCCAATGCCGATCGGACCCTGCAGCGAACGCGGCGAAACCCGCCGCTGCAGCATGCCCTTCAGCACGTCACGAATCATGGTCGCGCTTCTCAGGTTCTCGCCGTAGGCCTCGGCGACCGCTCGGCCCAGCGGCAGCCGCTCGATGTGCACCGGAGGCGCCAGCGGCATGAAGCCCAGCTTGTAGCCCTCGCTGCCATCCAGATTTGGCGTTGCCTGCGGCGTTACCGGCAGCGTCAGCCGCTGGCTGCTGCGCTCGACGGTCAGCACCGCCGGCTTGCCCGCCTGATCCTGCATATACGCCAGCAGCGCCGGCACGCTATGCACCGCCAGTCCATCGATGGTGGTGATCTCGTCGCCCGGCTTCAACCCAGCCGCGGCAGCGGGCATCTTCGGCTCCACCTCGACCACCTTCACCGGCATATTCTGGAACTGCGGCACCAGCCCAAGATGTCTCAGCAAGCTGACGATATCGCCGGCGGACGCATCCGCATCGGTCAACGCCACACGCAGGCTGGTGTCCACGCGACGCCCATTGTGCACATACGAGAACGGCACGCTCGCCTTCATGTTCAGCAGCGACTTGTACGCAATCGCATCCCAGTCCGGGTTGTTCGCATCTGCAAACCGCACGATCAGGTCGCCCGGTGCGATGCCCGTTGAAGCCGCCGCCGAGCCGCGCAGCGTGTAATCATTCGTCGCCGCGCCCGACAGGTACACATCCACCTCGTGGTGGAACATCGACACCGTGGTCATCAGCATCAGCGCGAGCACG
>Ga0210403_10004408_pt1 | contig 12156 bp, 8 predicted proteins | sample IncBWC19MmetaG_FD_150863 | JGI IMG/M metagenome (GOLD analysis project Ga0210403, IMG submission 150863) | Forest soil microbial communities from Barre Woods Harvard Forest LTER site, Petersham, Massachusetts, United States - Inc-BW-C-19-M | ecosystem: Environmental > Terrestrial > Soil >... | reverse complement strand
CTCCGAACACGCCAACGACCGCCGTCAGCGTCAGACTTAGCTCAACGATGTCCGAGTAGCGCCGGGCTCAAGCCAACCCAAGTTTTTCGAGGGGAAAACAGCAGATCGAACAAATGGTGCCGGGGGCGTTCAGCAGATCGCCTTCCCAATGGCCAGGAATCGCTCGGTCTTCCGCCTCTACGGGACATTCGCGGATGGAGATGGCATCGACGATCTGTCCCCGTGACTGTCCGTGTTCACTGGCATGGCGCGAGCGACGCATGCGCCGCTTCGACCGCATGTGGTCCATCAGCTCTTTTTTCAATACTCCCCGCGCTTGAATGAACAGGCTACGGTAGATGGTTTCGTGGGACACGCGCATGCTCTCGTCATCGGGATGCTGGATCTTCAGCCATCCGGAAATCTGTTCGGGTGACCAGTCCAGGATCAGTCAACTCGCAACGACGTCATGCAACTTGCGGTTCACGGCAAGCAGGCATCTCTTCGGACGCAAGGCCGAAACCCAAGCTTGCTGATGGCGGCCTCCATGGCGAGCGACCTCCCGGCTGACCGTCGACGCAGCTCGATCGAGGCGACTGGTGATCTCACGAATCGACGAGCCGGAAGCGATCCCTCGTGAGATATCTTCTCGCTCAGCGAGAATGAGTGCTAGCCGCGAGCGGCGGCGGGCGGCTGTCGGGATCCCGCCGCGAGGCAACAACACAGCGCGAATGCAGCTATGTGGCTTGTCAAAAGCGCGTCCAATTTCATGCAGCGTGTGTCCCGCCTTCCAGCGGCTCCAAACGTCACGCTTCTCGATCGCAGAGAGCCCAAACCGCATTCCTGGCCTCATAACAACACCACCTTTACAGAGCAGATTTACATCAGATGGTGTTGCATCGACCTATCGAATGCATCCGTGCTAACGGAGAAATGGGCCGTCGATAATCGCCTCGGGGAGCATGACGTCAAAATAGGTCCCACAGTTCAAACACAGAACCGATTGATGAGCCGTCGACCAAAATCCGCCACCGTGCCCTACATGAACGACATGTTCCTTTTTGCAGTGGCTACAGGTAACCGTCACAATGACATAGGCCCGTTTCACTTGCGTTTGGTTCATAAGCGACCTCCGGCTGACAATCCTGGAGGCGAGGGTCTTCAATCCAACTTGGCGGCTACAGATTCGAGCGCATCCTTCCCATTCCGCAAAACCTCCGCTACCCTTTCTTCCCCTTTAGATAAAGCGATTTGCAGTTGTTTTATTGACCGGCCGCCTTTGCGGCGCAAGACCCTAAGCTTCCGTTCCGCCGTGTCGGCAACCCATTCTCGCATTTCCTCACCCGACCGAGGAGTAATCAGAGCGGCGAATACGACTCCGATCCCAAGGCCAGTGAGAAAGGCCAGCGTCGTGCGTTCAGCATTGTTCATGAATTTCTCCTTTTGAAAATAGTCATCTCTCACCACGACCCTCGCTCCAGGTTTTGAGGCGGCTCTGAAATTCTTCGAGTAGTCTCTGCACAGAGCGTTGTTTCGACGACAGGGAATTTGCTTACTCCTGTCCCTGCTCCGTCAGTCAAAAACTCGTGCATGTTGTTCACCAAGATGGGTAACTGGCGGGTTTTAGGGACCTTGCGAGTCTAGTTAGCTTTGTTGAGCCTTAGTTCTAGTACGCAGAAAAGGGGCATGTCGCCCATTCTTGTTTGCACTTTCTACATACAGAATCGCGATGCAATGAAGCACTTGCATCAGATTGGGTTAAACAGAAATTTATCTCTCAATTCTACGCAAACGAATAGGCCAGCGGGCCCGACGCCGTCAGCCTTCATTAAGTCAGTACGCTTCTCACCGATTGCTGGATCAGCTTTTCGTAGAGCCCGATCGTCTGTTGGGCTATAGCGGCCCAGCTAAAGATCTCTTCCACCCGTCTTCGTCCCGCAACTCCGAAGCGCTGGCATCTTTCCGGATCCCGAAGCAATCGATTGATTCCAGCGGCGAGATCCCGTGCAAATTTGTCGGGATCAAGGGGAAAGCTCGTGACAGGATCTTGATCGAAAGGAACCAAGTAGCCTGTTTCTCCGTCAACCACGACTTCTTTTATGCCTCCTGTGGCGCTGGCGAGTACGGGGGTGCCGCACGCCATTGCCTCGAGGTTGATGATGCCGAAGGGCTCGTAAACCGAGGGGCAACAGAAAACCCGCGCATTGCTGTAAAGTTGTATTGCCTCCTGCTTCGTGACCATCTTTTCAATCCAGATGATACGCGGATGTCCACGCCGAGCGTCTTCGACCTTCTGCCGCAACTCCGCGGCAATCTCTCGCGTATCCGGCGCGCCAGCGCAAAGCACCACCTGGATTTCCCGCGGCAAGTAACGAATTGCGTCCACCAGATGCGTGACACCCTTCTGTCGGGTGATGCGGCCAACAAACAAGACGTAAGGAATAGCCGGATCGATCCCATAATCAACTAACGCCCTGGTCTCCGCGGTTTTTTGATATTCGGCCAAATCGATGCCGTTATAGATGACATGGATTCGATCGGGCTTCACGTCTGGATAGGCCCGCAGGATGTCCGCTCTGGTGCCTTCGGAAACAGCGATGATTGCGTCGGCATCGAGAATGGCCGTCCGTTCCATCCAGGAACTCATGGCATAGCCGCTGCCTAGCTGCTCAGCTTTCCACCCGCGAAGCGGCTCCAGTGAGTGGGTGGTAAGAACAAACGGAAGCTTATACAACTTCTTTGCGAAATAGCCGGCCATTGCCATGTACCAAGTGTGGGTGTGGACAATGTCAATGCCCGTCAGGGACTTCACTTGCAACAAGTTCAGGCTCAAAGCCTCGAGAGCACCTTTGAATTTTCCTTCGGTGCCGTTAGTAATTTCTTGCCAGGGTTCCGAACCGCGTATATGTAGGTTCCCGTCATCAAAATTCTGCGGGCCCCAACAGTGCACTTCCACTTCGATGTGCTTGGCTAGCGCACGACTCAGGTAATCCGCATGTACTCCCGCGCCTCCATACACTTGGGGAGGAAACTCTCTTGTGAATAATCCGACGCGCACGGTCCCCAATCCTGGATCGATCGTACACTCGCGAGTCTAAAGCGCCCATTCTGCACGCGAGACATACAAGAACTGCGAATAAAGTGTATTGGCTCGCAATGGAGGCTGCAAGCGAGGAAGGCCGATATCGGTCGCTTGCCAAAATCATGACCTGCTAGGACGCAACATTGACACTGTCTTTTACAACGCAAGGAACCACGCCACGGACCAGGGAGGCACGAATCCGGTGTACAAAAGATCAGTACTTCCTTCAACTGTCGTATAGAGCAGCGTGCCGTGCAGCGGCTTAGACCCATTTAGCCCAGCGTCCTCGAAGTTCGCGATCATAGACAACTTTCTCTCACCCTTAAGCGCCCAAACGACGGAAACGGCCCTTGCGCCCAGAGTCTCGAATTTCGACGCACCAGGCAGAATGTCCTTAACGAGAGGCAAAATCTCTCGTCGCCGACACTCCAGCAATCCCCGATAGAAGCCTAACCAACTGAAGTGTGAGGCAAATTGCATCGAAGACCAATCGAGCTTCGAGCGCAAGAATGTTTCTTCGCTTGTCGGATCAGGAATGCGGGCGTGATCATCAGCGGACTTGAACTGGGTGAATCGATCAAATTCGGCGTGACGGCCTTCACGGACCTTAGAAGCCAGCTCAGGTTCAAAGTCGCAGAAAAAGAGAAACGGATTACTCGCGCCAAACTCTTCCCCCATGAAAAGGAGTGGAGGTGAGGGGGATAGGAGCAACACGGCAAGCGCTGCTTTTACCCTTCTTGGGTCTGATTGAGTCGCTATTCGGTCACCACAAGCGCGGTTCCCGATTTGGTCGTGATTCTGCAAAAAAGAGACGAAGCAGCCTGGCGGTAGATTCTGGCTGGGTTCACCGCGCGATTTGCCGCCTCTGTATTGGGAGGGCTCTCCCTGATAGCTATAGCCTTGGGATAGACAGCGTCCTAGATGCCAGATCGGATTGCCGTAGTAGTCAGCATAATAGCCGTCTGACTCGTCAGTGAGGAGAACGTGGAGCGCATGATGAATGTCGTCATTCCATTGTGCAGTGTACCCGATGGCATGGCTTTGCGGATCGCTCGTAAGATAATGAGCGGCATTCCGGTTGTTTTCTAAGACGAGATGGATCAAGCGCTCTCGAGGAAGTGCTTGTCGGACTGTTTCCGCCAGTTCGATCAGGAATTCCGGGTAAGTATCATCGTATATCGCGTGCACTGCGTCCAAACGCAGACCATCAATCTGGTATTCTTCCAGCCAGAACAGAGCATTGTGAATGAAATAGTCTCGCACCACGCGGCTACCCGGGCCATCGAAATTCACAGCTTCGCCCCATGGCGTGCGATGCCGCGAACTGAAAAATTGCGGCGAATAAAGGTGCAAATAATTTCCTTCTGGCCCGAAGTGGTTATAAACGACATCTAGAAATACCATCAAACCCGCGGAATGAGCGGTGTTTACAAAGCGTTTGAGTTCCTCTGGTCTGCCATAACAGTTTGCAGGAGCATACGGCAACACGCCGTCATAACCCCAATTCCATCGCCCGGCAAAGCTCGAAAGAGGCATGAGCTCGATCGCCGTGATCCCAAGCGCTACAAGGTGGTTCAACTTTCGCTCGGCGCCCCCAAAAGTCCCTTCGGGAGAGAAAGTCCCGACATGAAGTTCGTAGATAACCGCTTCCTCCCATGGACGGCCGCGCCACTTGTCGTGCTCCCAGGTAAAAGCGGCCGGATCGACTACCTGACTCGGCCCATGCACTCCTGAGGGTTGATATCGAGAGGCAGGATCGGCAACGCGGTGTTGACGATCAATCGTGAATTGATACAGGGTGCCGGGCCGAGCCTCCCGCGTAACGAGTTCGAACCAGCCATCTTCCAGCCGCGACATTGGAAGACTGTTGGAGGATACGTCAACCGACACGTCCTGCGCCTTGGGAGCCCACAAGCGAAAGCGTACTGTTCCATCGTCGAGGACTTCTGCGCCAAACGGCATTTTGTGCTTATATCTCATGGATCGAAATGACCAAGCTCAACCGTCGCAAGGGCACCGGGAGGATAACGCCGAGCAACTGCTTTTGCGGCCGGCGCAGTCAGCGTTCAAGAGAATACAAACCCCCGGTGGCCAAACACAATCAAGTTATTTGTTTAATTGAGTCGCCTGATGTCGCGCCGGACCATGGTTTTCAGGAAAAATCGAATAAGGGAATTCCCCTATGAGGGCTAGATAAGTGAGAAACAGGACGCAGATCCATCTCCCAGTGAATACCCAATTGCATCCAACCATTTGGGTCGTAGAATGGTTAAGCCGCTCTATTTTCTGGTGAATTCCCAGCTATTTCCGGGCGACAAAGAGGGAGAATCCCGAGCCAATGTCGAAAGCGACATCAAACGGTCGACTTCGCGTCGTAATCGCACGGCTTTCGCCGGAAATCGATTGTGGGCGATTTGCGACTAAGCGCGTTATAGGTGAAAAAGTGGTTGTGGAAGCCGATGTCTTCACTGACGGCCATGATCAGGTCGCCTGCCAGGTTGTCTACTGGCAGGATGGAAGTGAACCGCAAGTATCGCCTATGAAGCCACTCGGCAACGACCGCTGGCGGGGCGAGTTTTGCGTCCTGAAATTGGGAAGATATACGTACACGGTCGAAGGGTGGGTCGACCATTTTCAGACATGGCGGCAAGACTTGGAAAAGCGCATCTCGGCAAAACAGGATATTTCCGTCGACTTGCTGATCGGCGCCGGGTTGATTGAGGCAGCCGCGACCCGTGCCAAGGGAAAAGACGGCGAGATACTACGCGGCTGGGCGCGGAGATTGCGCGAAAACAAACAACTTGAGTCACAAACAGCCATTGCACTGGATTCTGATCTGCCGGGTTTAGTTCAACTTTACCCCGAGCCTGAGCTTGTCACTCGGTATGACAAACAACTGCCGGTCGTCGTCGATCGTGAGAAAGCGAGCTTCTCCACATGGTACGAGGTGTTCCCCCGGTCGTGTTCGCCCGAACAGAAGCGTCATGGAACCTTTCGAGATTGCGAACAATGGCTGCCGTATATTGCCTCGATGGGTTTCGACGTTCTCTACCTCCCTCCGATCCATCCGATTGGAAGAACATTCCGTAAAGGCAAAAACAATACCCTGCCTGCCGGGCCTGGCGATGTCGGAAGTCCATGGGCCATCGGATCGGCAGAAGGGGGCCATAAGTCCATTCACCCCGAATTGGGGACTCTGGAGGACTTCCGAAGGCTCGTGGCCAAAGCAGCCGATCATGGGCTGGAGGTCGCACTGGATATAGCCCTCCAGTGCTCGCCGGATCACCCCTACGTCCGGGAACACCCGGAGTGGTTCAGCACTCGGCCGGATGGCTCCATTCAGTACGCGGAAAACCCCCCGAAGAAATATCAAGACATCTTCCCCCTGAATTTCGCGACGGCGCAGTGGCGAGCCCTATGGGAAGAATTGAAGAGTGTTTTCTTTTTCTGGATCGAACAAGGTGTACGGATCTTCCGAGTGGACAATCCTCACACCAAAGCGTTTCCTTTCTGGGAGTGGGTAATTACTGAAATCAAAAACCAACACCCCGATGTGCTTTTCCTTGCGGAAGCGTTTACCCGGCCTAATGTGATGTATCGACTTGCTAAGCTTGGTTTTTCTCAGTCCTACACTTATTTTACCTGGCGTAACGCGAAACAGGAGCTTACACAGTACTTTACTGAACTGGCGCAAACCGATGTGAGGGAGTACCTGCGCCCCAATCTTTGGCCGAACACGCCCGACATTCTTCCGGAGTTTCTCCAAGTGGGCGGCCGCCCTGCGTTCATGGTCCGGCTCATTCTGGCGGCCACCCTGGGTGGCAATTACGGTATCTATGGTCCGTCCTTTGAGCTGTGCGAGAATGCGCCACTGCACCCCGGCGGTGAAGAGTATCTTCATTCCGAAAAATATGAACTCAAGCACCGGGACCTGGGTTCGAATACCAGCCTGAAAAGTTTCCTTGCCAGCCTGAATCGCATCCGCAAGGAAAATGCAGCATTGCAAAGCAATCGCAACTTGTGTTTTCACCAGACGGATAATCCTGCTTTGATTTGCTACACCAAGGCCACAGATGACCTTTCGAGTGTGATCGTCGTGGTGGTGAATCTGGATTGTTCTCATGTCCAAAGCGGCTGGATTAATCTCGATCTTGACTCCATCGGACTGGACACGCGTCATGCATTTCAGGCACACGACTTGCTTAGCGAGGGTCGGTTCTTGTGGCAAGGTTCGAGAAATTATGTGGAACTGGTTCCTGAAAGTTTGCCCGCCCATATTTTGCTTCTTAGGAGGTGGGTGCGAACGGAGCGGGATTTCGACTACTATCTATAGGTCGCTCTGTCGAACAGGGCTTAGAAGGCCCAGCTCAGAACGGGAGAGCGTAGTATGCAATCGGTTCTAAGTGAATTTGATCGGTATTTGCTTGCGGAAGGAACTTTTCACCGCGCCTATGAAAGACTTGGCGCCCATTTTGCAGAGCGCGATGGGCAACGGGGAGTTCAGTTTGCTGTGTGGGCCCCCAATGCCAAGCTTGTTTCTGTCATTGGTGATTTCAATGACTGGAACAGTTTGGCCAATCCAATGGAGCCGAGTTCCGCTGGGGTTTGGGAAGCGTTCGTACCCCGCTTGCGCCAGGGGGACGTGTACAAGTATCACATCGAATCTGCTTATCAGGGGTATCAGGTCGACAAAGCGGACCCCTATTGTTTTGCGGCTGAAATCCGGCCTCATACCGCGTCTCGAGTGTGGGACCTCGCAAGCTATTCCTGGCAGGACGATTCCTGGATGGCCGGCCGCGCGAAACACAACTCCCTTGACGCGCCCATTTCCATTTACGAGGTGCATCTCGGGTCCTGGAGACGCGTGCCCGAGGAAGACAACCGCTGGCTCACATACCGTGAAATGGCCCCCTTGCTGGCCGACTACGTCCATGCTGCAGGTTTCACGCACGTAGAGTTGCTTCCCGTGATGGAACATCCCTTCGACGGTTCGTGGGGGTATGAGACAACCGGCTACTTCTCTCCTACAAGCAGGTTCGGATCGCCCTCCGACTTCATGTATTTCGTGGACTATCTCCATCAGCACGAAATCGGTGTGATTCTGGATTGGGTGCCCGCACATTTCCCGAAGGATGAAGCGGGTCTCGGGTATTTCGACGGGTCTCACCTCTACGAGCATGCGGACCCGCGAAAAGGAGAACATCCGGATTGGAATACTTTTGTTTTCAATTATGGTCGAAATGAAGTTCGGAGCTTCCTGATCAGCAATGCCCTGTTCTGGCTGGACAAATACCACCTGGACGGCCTGCGCGTCGATGCCGTCGCGGCGATGCTGTATCTTGACTATGGACGGCGCGACGGAGAATGGATACCCAATCGTTACGGCGGAAAGGAAAATATCGAGGCCATTGAATTCTTGAGAAGCTTCAACGAACAGGTCTATGCCGCGTTTCCAGATGTTATGACGATCGCGGAGGAATCAACTGCCTGGCCTCAGGTCTCCCGCCCCAATTATGTCGGCGGCCTCGGATTCGGTTTCAAGTGGAATATGGGATGGATGCACGACGTGCTTGAGTACATGTCACAAGACCCGGTGTTTCGGAGCTATCACCACAATCAGATTACGTTTAGCCTTGTCTATGCGTGGAGCGAGAATTTTGTCCTGCCCTTCTCACATGACGAAGTCGTCTACGGAAAAGGCTCGCTATTGCGTAAAATGCCGGGAGACGAATGGCAGAAATTTGCTAATCTGCGGCTGCTCTATGGTTTTATGTTTGGGCACCCCGGGAAGAAATTACTGTTCATGGGCAGTGAGTTCGGCCAGTTGTCGGAATGGAATCACGACGGCTGTGTTGACTGGCATCTGCTCGAGTCGCCTCTGCACTCTGCGTTGGCGCGCTGGGTGCGCGATTTGAACACTCTCTATCGCGGCCAGGCAGCGCTTCACGAATTGGATTTTGATACGGGAGGTTTCGCCTGGGTGGATTGCAAGGACATTCAAAGGAGCGTGGTCAGTTTCCTGAGGCGTGGGCGGAATCCTGAGGACCAATTGCTCTTCGTATGTAACTTTACTCCGGTTGTCAGACAGAACTACCGTGTGGGTGTCCCGCGCGAAGGGTTCTGGAAGGAAGTGCTCAACAGCGATGCGCCTTTATACGGCGGCAGTGGTCAGGGTAACTTCGGCGGCTTGCATGCGGTCGCACTGCCAATTCATGGACAACCTTATTCACTAAACATGACTCTTCCGCCGTTAGGAATCGTAGTTTACCAGCCCGAGTCTTGCAGTCGCGCGTGAGGTGCGGAAACGATGGCCAAACGGCTGGGTAGTGCAGGGGACCCGCTCTGGTATAAGGATGCCGTCATCTACGAGCTACACGTCCGCGCATTTAAGGATAGCAACGGTGACGGAATCGGTGATTTTCCTGGCCTGCTTCAAAAAATGGATTATCTTCGGGACCTTGGTATCACTTGCCTGTGGCTCCTGCCTTTCTTTCCGTCACCTCTCAAGGATGACGGTTACGACATCTCGGATTATCTCAACGTGCACCCGATGTATGGCACTATCGACGATTTCCGAGCGGTCCTGGAGGCCGCCCACGACCGCGATCTGCAAGTGATGATCGAGTTGGTTGTGAATCACACCTCTGACCAGCATCCCTGGTTTCAAGCGGCGCGCCTTGCTCCGCCCGGTTCTCGAGAGCGTGACTTTTACGTGTGGAGCGATAGCGAGGAGAAATACAAGAACGCGCGCATTATTTTTTCGGACACGGAGAGGTCCAACTGGACCTGGGATCCGATAGCCAAGCAATATTACTGGCACCGCTTTTTCTCGCACCAGCCCGATCTGAACTTCGACAACCCCGTGGTGATCGACGAAGTCGTGAAGGTCATGCGTTACTGGCTGGATATGGGGGTTGACGGGTTGCGCATGGATGCGATTCCTTATCTCGTCGAGCGGGACGGAACTAATTGCGAAAACCTTTCGGAAACCCATGCCGTGATCAAAACTCTCCGGCGCGAAATTGACGCGGGATACTCGAATCGCGCCCTCCTCGCCGAAGCCAATCAGTGGCCGACGGATGTGCGCCCATACTTTGGCGATGGAGACGAGTGCCACATGGCGTTCCATTTTCCGCTGATGCCGCGCATCTATATGGCCTTGCGCCAGGAAGACCGCCTGCCCATTACCGACATCATCGCCCAGACACCCGCTCTGCCGGAGACGTGTCAGTGGGGTCTATTCTTGAGGAACCACGATGAGTTGACTCTGGAGATGGTGACGAACGACGAGCGCGACTACATGTACATCGCTTATAGCGCGGACCCTAGAATGCGCGTCAACCTGGGCATCCGGCGGCGCCTTGCCCCGCTCGTCGACAACAATCGCCGGCGAATAGAACTTCTCAACAGCTTGCTTCTTTCTTTCCCCGGCACGCCCATTCTCTACTACGGCGACGAAATCGGGATGGGCGATAACATTTATCTCGGCGACCGCAACGGCGTTCGGACGCCCATGCAATGGAACGCCGATCGCAACGCCGGCTTTTCCACCGCAACCCCCGCGCGTCTGTACAGTCCGGTCATCATGGATCCGGTCTGGGGATACGAAGCCATTAACGTGGAAGCGCAACAGGGCGAACCGTCGTCACTCTTGAACTGGATGCGGAACATGATCGCATTGCGAAAGCTCTTTGGCGTCTTTGGGCGCGGATCCATTAAATTCTTCGACCCGGCCAACCGGAAGGTGCTTGCGTATCTCAGACAGTATCAAGATGAACGAGTCCTTTGCGTTGCGAACCTTTCCCGTTTCGCGCAACCAGTGGATCTGGACTTGTCGGAGGCAGAAGGCGCGGTTCCAGTCGAGATGCTCGGCTACGTGGACTTTCCACCGATTGAGCACCAGCCCTACAGGCTCACTTTGGCTCCCTACAGTTTCCTTTGGCTGGAACTTCAGGTGAGAACCCAGCCCGCGGAGGTAAGTATGGACTTCGTGGAACAAGCCCCGTTGAATGCGACTGCCGGCTGGGAAGGTGTGCTTGATGGATCAAGCCGCCAGCGGCTGGAAACGCAGAATTTCCCCGAGTATCTTCCGAAACAGCGTTGGTTCGCGGGAAAATCCCGCCGCATCAAAGCAACGCGCATCCTGGACTGGTCCGCATTCAATTCGGATCGGTCCGCCGTGGTTTTGGTCGAAGTGCAGTTCGACGATGGAGAACCGGACACCTACCTTATTCCTCTCACAATGAGTTACGCAGACGTGGCTGCCGAGCTGCAACGTACTTCTCCCCATGCAATTGTGGCCCCGGTTTTGTCGACCGAGGGAGCCGGCTTGCTGCACGATGCGGCCTTCGACGACAGCACTTGCCTGGAACTCCTTGCTTTCATCGAAGACCAGCGCGAACTAAAAGCCCGTCACGGAAGTATTCGGGGCTTCCGGGGCAAGGCCTTTCTGGCGCTTCGGGGAAGCGATGGAGCTCCGTTGTCAGTGCGACGTGGTTCGGCAGAGCAATCGAACACATCGATCCTCTTTGGCGATCGCTTCATACTCAAAATGCTTCGGCGTCAGGAGCGCGGGACCAACCCCGACGCCGAGATCGGACGATACCTCACGGAGAAGGCACAGTTCGCACAAGTGGCCCCCTTTGCCGGTTCGATGGAATACGAGCCGAGCACGGCTGGCCAATCCTCGACCTTGGCAATGCTCCAGGGTCTGGTGGCGAATGAAGGTGATGGTTGGAAGTGGACCATAGAAGAGTTGGATCGCTATTTTGAAACCTGTGCCCCATTGCCGTTTCCCGAAGACCTGCGCAACGGCACGCAGGTTCCTGCCGAGCTTTCGGAGCAACCGGTGCTTCAGGCGGCCCGCGATCATGTCGGCATTTATCTCGATTCGGCCATTGCTCTGGGACGCCGCACTGCCGAGATGCACCTGGCTCTGGCTTCGGCTATCGACGACCCCGCTTTCATGCCAGAGCCTCTCACGGAGGAAGATCTCAAAGTTCTTCTTGTCGACCTGCGGCAACACGCGTCGCGCGTCTTCGACGTGTTAAAAGAGCGTTTACCGTACTTGCCAGATGATGCGGTGGAGGTTGCTG
>Ga0210403_10004407_pt1 | contig 12157 bp, 10 predicted proteins | sample IncBWC19MmetaG_FD_150863 | JGI IMG/M metagenome (GOLD analysis project Ga0210403, IMG submission 150863) | Forest soil microbial communities from Barre Woods Harvard Forest LTER site, Petersham, Massachusetts, United States - Inc-BW-C-19-M | ecosystem: Environmental > Terrestrial > Soil >... | reverse complement strand
ATGACGGAGGTTTTCGGATCGTTGCCCATGCGGCAGGTGCCGAGAAGGTGGACGGTGAATTCCTGTTCGCCGGCGGGGTAGGACCATTGTTTTTGCGCACCGGCGGCTTGCAGAAGTTCGGCGGCGCGGAGGTTTAGCCAATTGCTCAATTTAAGGTCGTCAGGATGATCCTTGTACGTCATGCGAAGCGCGGGGAGGCCCCAGGCGTCTTTCAAATCGGGATCGAGCGAGAAGCTATTGTTCTCGACGGGAAGCGATGTGCCGTGGGAGAAAATTTCTACGGTGCGCGTGAAGTTGTTGCTCAGAACATCCTTGAAGCCTTTGCCCCATCGCGGAGAACCTGGAGGAAGGCCGCCCAGGGCGAAGCTGATCGGCGTCTGATCGAAGCGGGCGTCGAGCCCGCCGCCGCCGTGGAAACCGACTTTGTCGGGATCGAGTTCGTAAAAATCGTGGAGGATGCGGCTGACGGCGAAACCTTTGTAGTCGTTGAGAGGATGCTCGAAGACGCCCATGGACATGGCGCCGCTGTTGAACATGAGATGCTTGCCGACTTTGCCGCTGCTGTTGGCGAGGCCGTCGGGAAATTGTTTGTTGGCGGAGAGGAGAAGGAGGCGGGGAGTTTCGGCGCCGTTGGCGCAGACGACGACGGCTTTGGCTTTCTGGCGCTGGACTTGGCGCTTCTCGTCGAAATAAATGGCGCCCGTGGCACGGCCGTTGGCATCGAGCTCGATGCGATGAACGTAGGAATTCGGACGAATTTCGCAGCGACCGGTTTTTTCGGCCATGCGAATGGCGGTGGCGAGCGAACTGGATTTCGCGCCCACTTCGCAGGCGAACGCGAGGCAGAAGCCGCAGTTGATGCAGGCGCTGCGGCCTGGGCGGGGCTGCGAAAGAATCGCCATAGGCGCTGGGAACGGATGCCAGCCGAGTTTGCGGGCGGCGCGTTCGAAAATCACTCCGCTGGATTTCACGGGGAGCGGCGGCATCGGGTAAGGCTTGGAACGCGGGGGATCGAACGGACTGGCGCCGGCCTGACCGGAGACGCCGATTTCCCATTCGACTTTGGTGTAGTAGGGCTCGAGGTCGGCGTAGCTGATGGGCCAATCCGCAAGGGCCGCGCCGGGGACGTCGCCGACTTTGCTGTGCTCCTTGAAATCGATTTCGTGGAAGCGCCAGAAATTTGCGGTGAAGTGCGTACTGGTGCCGCCGACGAGACGGCCGTAGGCAATGGTGCGCTGCGGTTTGGCTTTTTCGTTCGGCGTTTTTCGAAACGTATTGGGCTGGAGGTCCGGATGATTGGTCAGAAAATCCCGGTTAAGGACCTCGATTTCGTCGTGAATGAAATCCTTTTCGGTGAGATAGGGGCCCTGTTCGAGAACGACGACGCGGAAGCCGTTTTCGGACAGTTCTTTGGCGACGATGCCGCCGGCGGCACCGGAGCCGATGACGACGAAGTCGACTTCGTCGGTCGTTTTGTATTTGGGCGTCTCAGGAGGCGTCATGATTTGGCTTTGTCCGCGGGATTCGGCTGCCAGCCTGGATAGTCTTTGTCGTAGTAACCGAACGGCGGCATGAACATGTGCTCGCGATCACGGCCGATGACTTTCCAACCGGCGCCGTCGCGATTGCCGCGCTTGTCGGCATCAGGATCGATGAGGAAGCCGGAGATGGTGTGTACGCGAAGCGTTTCGAAGAAAGATTGAGCGTCGCCATGCGCACGGTATGGGTTCCTTCCTCCAGCGCCAGTCTGCTCGTCCAAAGATTCGAGGACTTGATCTTGCTGCTCGGGAGTGGCGGCGGAAAATTTTGCGACGCTTGGGAACATTTCGCGGACTCTGGCCTGCACTGCCGGGAGACCATCGGTGTATAGCTTCTGGTTGTCTTTGGCGAAAGTGACGAGCGCACGGTCAATGAAAAAGAGGACGCCAGCTTCGTGAGCGCCGGGAGTGTCGGTGGTGGGAATGATACGCGAGGCGATAGCGTCGATCTCGGCGGCTTGCTCTGGAGAAAAAAATTCGAACTTGGATGGAGAAGCGGATTGCGCGGCTTGTCGCGCGTGAGTGGCGGCCGAAAGCATGGCCGGCCAATGCGCTCCAACCCAGGCGGCCGAAATCCCCGATAGACTGTGTGACAGAAACCCGCGGCGTGAGAGATGGTTGTCCATAGATTCGCGCGTACAAAGCGAATGAAGTAAAGTGAATGTATGCTGTGAGCCGCGAAGGGTCAAGCAGAAAGCGCCCTAACAAGCAAAGAAAGTCAGCCCAAATTGGCACACTTGTTTGCGGACGGCAGCAAGGCTATTGTACGATTCCGCTGGGCCGCGGAAAAAATCAAATAAGCGATTACTTGAAGCAAAAGAATGGCTACCTTTACTGGCGCGATCGGGACCGGAAGCAAGTGGCTGCTCGACAAGATCGTCGGGGTGTTGGCGGCGACGGGCGTCAATCCGAATTTTCTGACCTTTCTCGGCCTGGTGGTGAATTTCGTGGCGGCGGCAAATTTCGCGCTGGGAAATTTTCGCATCGCAGCGCTGATTATTTTCTTCGCGGGATTTCTGGATATTTTGGACGGGCAAGTAGCGCGGCGCCAGAATCGCGTTACGGCGTTTGGCGCGTTCTACGATTCGACACTCGATCGCTATGCGGACATGGCGCTGTACATGGGTCTGCTGGTGTATTACTCCGTGAGCGGGCGCACGCCTTATGTGGTGCTTGCGGCAGTGGCAACCGCGGGTTCGGTGATGGTGAGCTATGCTCGCGCGCGAGCGGAGTCGCTCATTCCTCTTTGCAAGGTCGGCTTCATGGAGCGGCCGGAGCGGCTCGTTCTGCTGATCATTGGTGGTTTCTTTACGCGAATGGGCGCAGTGTTGTGGGTGATTGCGGTGGTGTCCACGATCACAGTCATTGATCGCATCGTGTTCACGTGGCAGGAAACAAGAGCGGGCCGTACGATTCCGGGAATCAAGCTTCCCTCCTAAGTTCTCTTCAGATAAAAGCCCTGCGCCGGATGCGTAGAATTGCAGCAGTGGCTGATTTTGGATTTACAGTGGCGACTTATCCAGGCTTGCTTCCACCGGCGCGGAGATGATGTCATGAACGCGCTTGGACAGTGCGGGCACCTCCTGCTTGGTCATTCCCTTTGTTTCGATGAGGTCATGGAGATGGACCGTGACCGTCGCGGGCCAGAGCATCCAGTGGCCGGTGCGATGGTGATTGATCGAGCCGACCAGACTAATGGGAATGATGGGAATGCCGAGCTGCTGCGCGACGCGGAAGCCGCCCTCTTCAAATCCATCGACGTGGCCGTCGCGGGTGCGCTTGGCTTCGGGAAAAATGATGAGGCTGGTGCCACCATCGACAGCGTCCTGCGTGAGCCGCCACATGCGCTTGAGATCGGAAGGGCGCCGGACGTCGGGGACGGGAACGTTGCCGAAACGCTTCATGAGCCAGCCATAGGCGGGGATTTTGAAGTGGGATTCGAGTTCCCAGCCGCGGACGTATTGCGGGATGGCGCAGTAGAGTATGAACGGATCAAACAGATTGACGTGGTTCACCATGAAGAAGCACGTGCGATGGGGATCGAATCCGGCAGAGCGGATGACTTCCACGCGTGCGCCGGAAAAAAGTGCGATGCGGCGGCAGAAGCTGCGCTGGAGCCAGTCGTGCTTGCGCGGGTCCAGAAAAATTCCCAGAAAGACGAGCGTGGGCGCGACCACGAAAAAATGCACGCCGCTAAGAATCCAGAGAAATGCGGCGCGCAACGTCAGCAGGGCGCGCTTCATATATAGATGTCCACGGCGGAAGGAACCACGTTGAGGGACATGCACTCGAGTGCGGCAATTTCGCCGTCGATGAGCACATCGACGGGAACTTTCAAACCAAATTCGACGTTGCGGACCGAGCGGCGCGAAGCCAGTGGATGCGCGATGTGCGTGCCGTCGTAGAGCTTTGGGAGCATGCGCAGCAATCCAAGGCGTCCGATGGGCCCCCAGCGGACAAACTCGATCAGGCCGTCCGTCGGATCGGCTTGAGGCGCGATCAGCATCGTGCCGCCGGTGAATTTGCTGTTATTAAAGGTAAGAAAAAGGCAGCGGCTCTCGTCCCAATCTTTGTCACCGTCGCACCGCAAACGAAACGCGCGGCGCCGCAACTGAACGACGCGGACAAACACTCCTAACAGATAGCCGAGATAACCGAAGGGCTTGAAATAGCGATTGGTTAAAGCGCCCACATCCGCCGTGAAACCCAGGCTAAGAAGGTTGAACGAATAGACTTCTCCCTTTGCGTGCGTGAGCCGAACCAAATCGACAGCGCGGGTTCGGCCTTCGATCAGGGCTTGCAAAGAGGCGTTCGCGCCTTCTTTCGTAAAATCACGGAGGAACGAATTGCCCGTTCCAAGAGGCAAGAAGCCGAGAGCGATGCGCTCTTTGCCTCGGGCGCGTTCATAAACGCCGTTGATGATTTCGTGGGCGGTGCCGTCGCCACCGACGGCGATGAAGCGCCGATAGCCCTGTTCATACGCTTCGCGGGCGAGTTCGACGGCGTGGCCAGGGCCCGTCGAGGCCACCACATCGATCTTCAGTCCTTTTTCACGCAGGCCGGCAAGGGCCGGCCCGGCCAGTTTAGCCGAGCGGCCGCCACCCGCGGCTGGATTGACGATGGCGAAGAAATGGTTTTTCAAAGCCGGCTGTTTCCTAACGAGAAGCCCTCACGCGAATACCCTCGTCCGCTCCGTCTTACAACGGCAGAAATGCGGTAACGCGGTCGAGCTTTGCAAGCTGCTCTGCTAGAGAGTTTCTCTTAATCTTGAGTGAAGCTGTGCGTGGAAAATCTTCGTTCAACAAAACCACGCCATGAATGCGCTTGTAATTCAAGAGTTTGCTGTTGCGCGCGGAAATATCGCGGCGAAGCTCTTCCGTGTAAGTTTGGCCGGGCTCGAGGTGGAGCGCAAGCAGCAGCTGTTCGCCGACCATGGAGCGCTGCGGCCAGATGTAGTTGGCGGCGAAGACGCAAAATTCCTTGACGGGGAGACTCTCGAAGACCGACTCGATGTCTTCGGGATAGATGTTTTTGCCTTCTTCGGTGACGATCATATTTTTCTTGCGTCCGAAGAGTTGCAAATGACCGGCGTCATCAAAGCGGCCCAGATCGCCGGTCATCAGCCATCCGTCGACGATGGCTTCGGCGGTAAGTTCCGGCTCGTTCAGATAACCGGACATAATGGTTTTGCTGCGGACAGAAACTTCGCCGATTCCGTCGGCGCCGGCATGGATGATGCGAACCTCCATTCCGGGCAGAGGTTTGCCAACAGTATCCGCGCGAAAGGGGCGCAGGTCATTCACTGTGATGGCGGTGCCCGCTTCCGTCAGGCCGTAGCCATTGGCGACGGGGATACCGAGATCGTAGAAAAACTGCAGCGTTTGCGGCTCGGTGAACGCGCCGCCGACGATGATCGTTCGAAGTTCTCCACCGAACGGTTCGTGGACCTGTTTCAACAGGCGCCGGCTTAGGCCGAGCCGCGGCCGGCTTTTTGTGAGCGCTTTGTTGACCGCAACCATCGCGTTAAGCACTTTACGCTTGACGGAGGGGAGTTCGTCGAAGCGCGCCTGCAAGCCCTTTTGAAGATTTTTCAGCACGAGCGGAACGAGACTAACGTAGGTGATCTTGTATTTGGAAAACGCTTCGCGAACGTATTCCGGCCGCAGGGTGCGCAAATGTACGACCGCTGCGCCGCAGGTGAACGGGCCGAAGAAACCCACCATGAAGTCGATGGCATGATTCGTGGGCAAAATACTGAGATAACGTACTCCCGGCCAAAAAGGATAAATCGAAGTGAGAGCGACGCATTGTTCGAGATAATTTTCATGCGTCATCATGCAGCCCTTGGGGCGGCCGCCGGTGCCGGAAGAATAGACGATGCACGCGACATCTATGCGGGTGCGCGGAACGAAGGCAGGTTCGCCGCTGCCCTGAAAGTCTTCCCAGGGCTGCGCGCCGGCGAGATCGGCGTTCTTGGGGGCTTCGGTCACAAGCACGGTACTCACATTCGTTGCCGCCGCGCGGCCAGCAGCTACGCTCAATTGGCGCCAGATGGGATATTCGGTGATCAGAACCTTTGCGCCGGAATGCTTCAGCAATTGCCACTGCTCATCCGGCGTAAGTTTGTAATCGAGCGGAACCAAAACGCCGCCAGCATAAAAAACCGCGTAAGCGGAAATCAGCCACTTGGACTGATTCGTCATGATGATGCTGGCGCGATCGCCAACGGAAAAGCCACCGTCCTGGAGCGCTTTCGCGAGGGGCTGCGCAAGATTCTTGAATTCGCGATAAGTCAGCCGCGCTTTCTCCCGCTCGCGGTCGGCTTCGATCAGACATACTTCGTCTGCGTATTTTTCGAGCGCATCCTTCAGCGCCGCGCCGATGGATTGATATTGAGAAAGATCCAGCATTACAGGCGAGACTGAATTCGCGAAGCGAGCGTGCGGAAATCGCTGACGCCTTGCACTTCATAATCCGGAAGCTCGACGCCGAAATGATTTTCGAGGCGGCTCAGCATTTCCAGAGTTTGCAGGCTATCAATGCCGAGCTTCTTGAAAAAATCATCTTCGGGAGCGAGTGAGCCCACCGGCACGTTGAAATGCTTTGACGCCAGATCGAGCACTTCCTGGGTAGTCTGCTCAAGTGTGCGCATGGAAGCTTAAATTTACCATTTTCCCGAGGAAGAAAGAAAATCGTGGTTCAACACATTGAGCCGATAATCCTCTCGCCGCTCTACGGCAGATACGGCATCGCGTCGGTGGATTCGACAAACTTTTTGAGCGCGGCCATGACCGCGGGGCGCGCAAAGAGCTCGCAAAAAATGTCGATTTCGCGGCGCAGATCCTCATGCGGTATGGGCTTGATGAACTTTTTTGCGGCGGCGCGTGTGACGCCGTCAAACTTCACGACCTGCGCGGCGGTGGCTCGTGCAATTCGAAGCGCCTCACCTTCCGCCGCAAGTTGCGCCACCAGCCCGACGGATTGCGCACGCGTGGCGTTGACGCTGCGTCCGGTCAAAAGGAGATCGCGGATAAACGCGTTTCCCATATCCCGCTTCAGGCGAGGAATGCCGCCGAATCCCGGAATCAGGCCGAGGCGCAGTTCGGGAAACGCAAAACGCGCCATCTTGTCGGCAACGATAATGTCGCAGGCAAGCGCGAGTTCGAAGCCTCCACCGAAGCAAACGCCATGGACGGCGGCAATCGTCGTAAACGGAGCGGCATCGATCGCGTTGAAGACGGCGTGAATGCGCTCCAGGAAATTGCGCACGCCAGAGACGCGTTCTTTCTCAGAAAGCTTCGCGGCCGCATGATAAAGCTCGCGCAGATCCGCACCGGCGGAAAAGCCGTGCTTGCGTTCACTGTGGACGATACAGGCGGCAGTATCTGGCGCGAGAGAAACCATCGCAGCCGTAAAGCGTTCCAGGTCTTCCAGCATCGCAAGGCCAATTTCGTTGGCGGGCGCGTGATCAAGCGTCAACTCAATGACGCCCTCCCGCCATTCCCAACGCAGGGCTTTGCCGGTGAACGACTTCACAATTTGCTCCCGGCGGCTGCTTTGCTTTCCAACGCCTCCGCGTACATGGCGCTGATTTCGGTGGCGAAGCGCGCGTTGATGGCGTCGCGGCGCAACTTGCCCATCACCGTCAAAAGTCCATTTTCGGACGTGAGATTTTCGGCGAGCACAGTGAAATTACGTATTTGGCGGTAGTGCGGAAGTTCGGCATTCACCGCGTCCAGCGCCGATTGCACGGCGCTGCGTTCAACGGGACCCGTAATGAGCGCACACAAAAATCCGCGACCATTTCCAACCACAACGATCTGCTGCGCACCGGGAAGCAAGGAAGTCAGTTTCTCTTCGATGGGCTCCGGAGTAATTTTGTGGCCCGAATTCAGCACAATCAAATTCTTGATTCGCCCGATGATTCGCCAGTTACCGCGAACATTCACTTCGCCTTGATCTCCGGAGTGGAACCAACCATCCTGCAAAACGCGTGAAGTTTCTTCCGGCCGGTTCCAATAGCCGGGAAAAATATTTGGGCCGCGCACGATAATCTCTTCGTTTTCGCCGACTTTCATTTCGATGCCGTTGACCGCCGTGCCCACATAGCCAGGTTCCACAGGAACGCGAGGGTCATCGAGCGTGCAGATGGCTGTCGTTTCCGTAAGGCCGTAAGCCTGCAGCACGGGAATGCCCAGCATGAGAAAAAACTGCTGCGTTTCAGCCGCAAGCGGCGCCGATCCGCAAATCAACGCGCGGATATTCGGGCCGAAGCGTTCCTTGATTTTGCTGAAAATAAATCTGCGTCCGAGACCCAGCCAGAAGGCATCGGTGGCGCGTCCCCGGCCTACGTGTTTCCGCATCCACGCATCGCGCGATCTGGAGTAGAGCGACCGGATGGGCGCGGATCTCTTCGCTATCGCCTCTTCCACGCCGCGCCGCACGCGTTCGAGGAGCGTCGGGACATTCAAGAAATAATGCGGCGACGCCAGGCGAATTTCGTCGGCGAGTTTGGTCAGATCCGTCGACAACGTCAGAACACTTTCACGGGACAGACAGGTGAGCAAAAGAATCCAGGACGCCGCGAAACTGAAAGGCCCGTAGTGGAAAACGCGGTCGGGTTCCTGCGTTGCTCCCATCAACAGCTCGAGCCGCTCACGCGTGCAAGCTAGCATGTGCGTGACGTTGCCAAAGTTTAGGCAGACTCCCTTGGGTTCTCCGGACGTGCCGGATGTGTAAATGATGGTTGCGAGATCGGCGTTCGAGCGGGGATTCGGCTCGTCGGGGAGCGGCGCGTCCGAGGCCGTCTCTTGCAGAACTTCCTCAAAGAGGACCAACCTTCGCGCGCTCGACCATTGCGGCGGCAATGCCTTGGCTACAGCTTCGCCCAGCGCCGCATCACTCGTGAAGAGAAATTGCGGCATGCAGTCGCGCATCATCGCCGCCAGTTCGGCCGGAGCCTGCCGCGCGTACAGCGGGACAACGATAATGCCTTCGGCGAGTAGCGCGAGATTGAACGCCACCCAGCGGGCGGAGTTCGGCGCGAGCAGCGCGCAACGCTCGCCTGGCTGAAGTCCGGTACGCCGCAGATGCGCTCGCACGCGTTGCACTTGCTCCGATAATTCCCTGCCGGATACGCTGACGAACTCTTCACCGCGAATTTCGCGCAGCACGACGCGGCTATCGGCCTTCTTCAGTTGCGCGAAAATGTCCTCGAGAAAATTCGGCATGGCAGGTGTGGCGGTCATCACCGCGCAGCAGTTCCGGCAACAGAATGTTGCGGCACGGGGGGAGACGAATCATAGCGCTCAGCCAACTGAACCAGCGTGTCGTTCAGAGGCGGCAGATAGTCTTCCCAGGAAAAAACGCCGGAACGCAGCGGAAACTCCGGATACGTGCGCCGCATGGCGTCTTCCAGAAATGTTCCCATTCGCGCCATGACTTTGAGGTTGCGCACGACCGTTTTGCCAATACCGTCGCGCACGGAATCGGCTTCCGCCACCAGCGTGTCCATCATTTTTATCAGCTTGGTCTCAAGGTCGGGATCGTCTACGGTCAGCAAAAGATGCTGATGGCCGCGCTCGCGCATTAGATTTCGTATGCGCTCGTCCATCGTGACGCCCGCGGAAGCCACCAGGCTCGGCATGCACGTCACAATACCGTGATAGCGCGACGAAACCATATACGAGCATGCACGAAGAATACTCACGAGCTGGAACATATCGTAATCGTCGGAGGTAAATACCGGAATTCCCGGTAAGGCCTTTTCGATTTCGCGGCAAGCGACGGCGTCCAGCCTCTCCATTGCTACGAGAATCGGGAAGACATTGTGGCGTTCGCGAAATGATTTCAGTGCGTTCGTAAAACTCGAGATGTAATGCTGGTACTTTTTCTCGACTTCCGGTCCCGACTGAAAAAAATACACCGTGCGGTACTGGCTGCCTTTGTACGCGCCGGTAGCAACGCTTGCCAGGTACTTTCCGATGGAGGCTTTCACAGGCCAGACGAACGGATGGATCGGGCACATCACCAATACGGGGGTTTTCTCGTCCCAACCGGCTTCGCGCAAGACTTTGCGGGCATAAGCCGGTGGATGCGGCTCGAAAGTCCACGCTGTATCTGTTCCTAACTCCGTCGGAATTCCGAGAGAGGTAAGCAGTTTCTGTGATTCTTCGTTCCGCGTGATCACCATCGAATCATGCACATAGCGCTCACACATTCGCTCGACTAGGCGATCCATGTGCCCCGCTTCACCGCCGTAGGCCAGTGAAAGTTTGTTTTCCGCGGAAGCGAGACCCAGCGAGCCGATCATCATGGTCGTCAGTGCATTGGCGAACTTGCTTTTGAACATCGAGCCTTCACACGCAATGACGCCGTGATTCTGCCGCACCTCATGAAACAAAAACGGCGGATACACGTCGGGGAGATGGACCTGTTTTGTGCCGTCGAAATATCCACGCGTGCGGTCGAAACTCTGCGTCATCACGCTGAAATCGACATTGTCCGCGCCAAGCACGTGCCGCACTTGCCGCAGCATTTCCTGCACGCGCACGTCGGAGCCGGTGTTGCGAGTGCCGTTGTAGCCCGCGAAGAGAAGCTTGAGTTTTTCTTTCGGCGTCCAGCGCTGCCCGAAACCAAACATCCATCCGAAGCGAGTGATCTCAATCAGCGCGCTGACCCATGCTACAAGAAGAAAGTCCGTCATGCGCGAGCGCCCCCGGCAGCTGCGGTTTTTTCCGGCGTCCCGGCGCCCACTTCCGTTTTCGGCCACGGCTTCGCCGGATAGCGAAACTTGTTTTCGCGGCTGAATTTCAGCAAAGGAAATGCGTACGTCGAAAACTTTGCCGGCGTTTCCTCCAACTCGGCCACCACGCGCGAATTATCGAACACCGTGTTCCAATCGAGATAAGGCCAGAACACTTTCAAGAGCGACGCTCCGTGCGCAACGGAACCTTTGCGGTTCGAAAGCCAATTCACCGTACCCGAAAATGTGCCGCCCATCGAGGGCCAGTAGGATGGACGCCGCCACCCGCCCACTTCCGCGAGCGCATCGGTCAGTTCCTTATAAGTCTGCGAGCCCGTGCCCGACGACAAGTGATAGATGCCGTGCGCCGGCTCGGCCTTCTGATGAATCGTAACAATGGCTTTGCTCACGTAATTTGCCGGCACGATATCGATTTTATCCTGAGGGCGCAGCGGAAGAACAGGCAGCCGCACAAGAGCATCAAACGCCTGCACCATATCGAACTGCGAAGTCTCCGGCCGACGGCTGTCGCCCAAAACGATCGCAGGCCGGAAAATCGTGAGCGGCACATCGGCCAGCAACTGATGCAACATGTGCTCGCCGAATTTTTTTGTGCGCGCGTAGGGATCGTAGTCGGAGCGCGCCCAATCAATCGCCGCGACTTCCTGGACCACTTCGTTGCGCCGCTTGCCAGCGACCGCTACCGTGGACACATGCGAATACCGCCGCAGCCCATTGCGATTTTGCGCCCGCCGCGCCAGTTGAATGACTTCAAGTCCCCCGCGCAAATTGACGTTAAGGCACTGCCGCTCCGACTTCCGGTTCAGCGAAGCCGCACAATGTATCAGCGAGTCCGTAGTATCAACCAGCGCATGGTATTCGTCATCGCTCAACCCAAATCGCTCACTCGTCAAATCGCCGCGAAAAATCCGCACACGCGAGCTCAGATATTCGCAGAACTCGCGAAATTCAAAATGAAGCTGCAGCGAAGTCCACAGACGCTCGCGAGCTTCTTCCTCGCTTTTCGCGCGCACCAGAAGATTTAGCTTGTCGCGGTGTTCGGAGAACAATCCCGCCGCAACGTAGCTGCCCAGGTATCCCGTCGTGCCGGTTACGAAGATCGCCATAGTGGGTCGGACGGCGTCGCAGAATTTGACACAACAGCGGCCCGGGCAGTTTCAGGTGACCAATCCAATTCGCGCGGCGCTCGCGCCTCAAGCGGCCGGCCCTCCATCAAGGGATAACACCACCGTCGCAGCGCCGGAATGTGCACGTTGATCCAGTAGTCCCACCAATCAATCAGTTCGGGAGCAAAATCAAAAATCGCTTTTTCTTCCGCCGAAAGTGACGCCGACAAAAGCCTAGCGTTCTCGCA
>Ga0210403_10004406_pt1 | contig 12158 bp, 9 predicted proteins | sample IncBWC19MmetaG_FD_150863 | JGI IMG/M metagenome (GOLD analysis project Ga0210403, IMG submission 150863) | Forest soil microbial communities from Barre Woods Harvard Forest LTER site, Petersham, Massachusetts, United States - Inc-BW-C-19-M | ecosystem: Environmental > Terrestrial > Soil >... | reverse complement strand
GGATGCAGATTCGTCCACGCTATGCCGCTCTCGCGAAGATATGCTTCAATCAACTGATGCCAAGAGAAAACAATCTGGTATGAGTCATGCTCTCGGCTGAATACGCCCAGGTGCACTATATGCTTCACGCCGTTACGTCTTGCCGCATCGATTAGCGTCTTACTTTGCACAAGCATGTCAACTGTATAACCAGTTATTAGAAAAATGCTGGAGACGTGTTTTAATGCCTCATCGAAAGTTCGTGGATCATCGAGATCGATAAATCGCGATGATCCAAATTGGTTTGCCAGCTCTTCCAGATTCGCTCTCCGTCGCGACCCTACCGAAAAGTATGCTTCACTCCTTTTTAGATTGGTGGCGACAAGTTTTCCTACTTGTCCCGTTGCACCCAACACGAGCAGGTTGCTTGAGCTGTTCATTTGAATCTCCTTTCCCTATTTGCTTTTGATTTCTTCCGCTTATTTCCAGCCGCCGCCCAATGCTTTATAGAGCTGGACAAGGCTCTGGTACTCGTTGTTTCGCGCCTGCGCCAACGTAAGTTCGGCAGCGAAAAGAGATCTTTGGCTATCAAGAACCGACAGATAGGTGGCGGTTCCGCCTTTGTAGCGCATGAGCGATACGTTGACCGATTCCTGTAGATCCTTCACGGACCGTTCCTGGCGCTCGCGGACGGAGTGATATTTGTCATAGCCAATCAAAGAGTCAGAGACATCTCCGAAGGCCCGCTGAATCGTCTGCTGGTAGCCGATCAGAGCTTGACGTTCTTCTGACCTGGCATAGCGCAGGTTGTTGCGCAGAGCGCCGCCCTCAAAGACGGGTTGAGATGCGGCTGCTGCATAGGTTCCAACTCCAAGAGGGGCCGGGATATGCGATCCGGGAAACTGGCTGTGCCCGAATGCCGCGCCCCCGGAACCGAGGAGCGAGATCTGCGGGAAGAACATCGCTTTGGCGACGCCGATGTTCGCGTTGGCGGCAACCAGGTTCTGCTCTGCCTCGCGAATGTCAGGCCTGCGCTCAAGCAGCTCAGACGGTAGTCCAGCGGGTATCTGTGGTGGAAGGCTCTCATTCCAGGTCCAGCCGTCTGGAGTTTCAATACCAAGGGGCTGGCCGCGAGGAACGTTGTCCGGATACTTGCCCAGCAAAATGTTGATGGCATCTTCGGTCTGGCCGATTTGGCGCTCCAGATCCGGGATCTGCGCATTTGCTGTGTCGAGCACCTGCCGTGCCTGCAGCACGTCTAGCGTGGTGGCTATGCCGTGCTGGAGACGCAACTGTGTCAGCTTGACGGAATCCTCCTGGGTCCGCACGGTGTCCTGAGTGATCTGAAGCTGGAGGTCGAGGTCGCGAAGCAGAAAATAATCGCTGGCCACATCGCTAACCAGCGTCAGGATCACAGTTTGTTGTGCGTCCTCAGTGCCGAGTAGCTGAGCCCGTGCCGCCTCTGTTTCGCGCCGGTATCGGCCGAACAAATCCACCTGAAACACAACATCCCCAGCAAGCTGAAAGACGTTCGACTTGATGTTCTGGTCGGTCTTTCCGCCGCTGAAATTCGGATCGAGGGAAACTTGCGGAAACTCGTTCGAGCGGGTGATCCCAACCTGGGCTCTGGCGGCGTTCACACGCTCGACCGCCAGTTGCAGATCGTAGTTCTGTTTGAGTGCCGTTCGTATGAGTTCCTGTAGTTGAGGATCGTGGAAGACCTGCCACCAGGGCAGATCAGCGATCGATGCGCTTTGTTGTTGTAACTGTTGCGATTGGTCAGGTCCATGGAAGGCCGGAGGCGTCTGCACGGCCGGCCGATGATAGTTGGGGCCCACGGCGCAGCCGGAGAGCATCGAGGCCGACAGGAGAAGGATCCACCCGGATCTTGTGACGAATCTGTTCTGAATTCTATTAAGCATCTTGACTACCCTCCGCGATTGCTTTGTCTTGCGGTACGGGCGCGACGAAACGAGTCCGGGTTGTTGCGGACCATCGCTCCACCAGGTAGAAGATCGCCGGGACCGTGAAGATCCCGAGCAGACTTGCAGCCGTCATGCCTCCGATCACGGTGGTGCCCATTATTTGGCGCGCAACCGAGCCGGCCCCCGACGCCGTCCAGAGCGGCACGCAGCCGAGAATGAATGCAAAAGAGGTCATCATGATGGGCCGCAGTCGAAGCCGTGCGCCTTCGAGCGCCGCGTCGATCAGCGGCTTGCCATGCTCAAATTGTTCTTTCGCAAATTCGACAATAAGAATTGCGTTCTTCGCAGCCAGCCCGATCAGCATCACCAGCCCGATCTGCGCATAAACATCGTTCTCCATCTGAACCATGTAAGGCGGCAGGAAGAGGCCCACGATGACGCGACGTAGCCACAACACTCCAAAGGCACCCAATATTGCGACTGGTGTGCTAAGCAGAACGCTGAACGGTAGACTCCAGCTTTCATAGAGCGCAGCAAGAATCAGGAAGACGAAGAGGAGGGAGAATCCGAAGATGACTGACGAGGTTACTCCCTCCTCCGCCTTCTTTTCCTGGTAAGACATGCCCATGTAGTCGAAGCCCATCTCATGAGGCATGGTCTGTTTAAAGACGTCTTCCAGAGCCGCCCTCGCCTGATCCGAACTGTAGCCCGGCGCAGCGCTAGCGTTGATTTGCGCGGATCGGTACTCGTTGTAACGCATCGTGAACTCAGGGCCTGAGCGTGTCTCAAACGATGCGAGAGCGGATAACGGCACCGTTTCACCCTGATTGTTCCGCACGTAGAACTGTCCAAGGTTATTGGTATTCGAACGGTACGGGGCTTCGGACTCTATGTACACCTGCCAGGTTCGGCCGAATTGGTTGTAATAGTTGACGAACAGGCCGCCCATATTCGCCTGAATGGTGTTGTAGACATCGCTCAACGCCACCCCTTGCTTCAGCACTTTTTCCTGGTCGACGTGAATGAACGCTTGCGGCACGCTGGGTATGAATGTGGTGAAGATCGTGCCGATTTCAGGGCGCCTGCGAGCCGCTGCGAGGAATTTGTCTACGTTATCTGCCAGAAATTGCACGTCCCTGCCTGCGCGGTCCTCAAGGACGAATGTGACGCCTCCTGAAGTGCCGACCCCCGGGATCGCCGGCGGTGAAAAGCTGAAGACTGTTCCGGCTGGAAGGTTATTAAGCTCCTTATCCAGACGTGCTTTGATGGCTTGATATTGTTCAGCGCGACTCTTGCGCTCATCCCAGGGTTTCAGGCTCACCCAAAAGAATGCGTTGTAGCTGGTCCGAACAAAGCTCAGCAAGCTGAAACCAGCTACGGTTGTGGTGTACTGGACGCCAGGAGTATCTGCGAGAATCTGCTCCACCTGTCGCGCTGCCTCGCTTGTGCGTTCCAGTGACGCAGCATTGGAAAGCTGCATGCTGATGTAGAGATATCCCTGGTCTTCGTCGGGCAGAAAGCTGGATGGAAGCCGGCTGCCAAAGAAGAGGCCGAGAGCGCCGCACGCTACCAGCAGCACCAGCACCGTTGCTCCCTTCCGAAGAAGTACGCCCGACCAGCGGACGTAGCCTCCGGTCGCGCGTTCGAAGAGGCGATTGAACCGGTTGAAAAAGTTCTGCAATAACCCATGGCTCTCCTCCTTTTTCCGCAGCAGGAGCCCTGAGAGAGCAGGGCTGAGCGTGAGTGCATTGAAGGCGGAGAGGACCACAGAGATGGCGATGGTAATTGCGAATTGCTGATACAACCTTCCCGTGATACCGGGGATGAAGGCGGTCGGAACAAAGACCGACGAGAGAACTAGGGCAATGCCGATCACGGGCCCGGAGAGCTCCTCCATGGCTCTACGAGCAGCGTCTTTGGGATTCAAACCCTCTTCGATGTGCCGCTGCACACCTTCAACAACGACGATCGCGTCGTCCACGACCAGTCCAATGGCGAGTACCAGCCCGAACATCGAAAGCGTGTTAATGGAAAAACCAAACAGCGGGAACAAAACAAACGTTCCAACCAAGGAAACAGGCACCGCCAGCAATGGAATCAGCGTGGCGCGCCAATCCTGGAGGAAGAGGTAGACCACCAGGATCACAAGCACAATCGCGATCACAAGTGTCCAGAGAATCTCCTTCATGCCTTCTGTGACCGGGGCCGTCTGATCAAGGGCTATGGCATAGTCCATATCTTCGGGAAAACGCTGCTTCATCTGGGCCAGAAGCTTCCGGACACCCTCCACAGTTTGAACAGCGTTCGTTCCGGGCAATTGGTACACTGCGATCCCGCCAGCCACCTTGCCATTCAGGCGGCAGAGCATGCTATAGTCCTGGGTTCCCAATTCGACCCGGGCTATATCTTTTACGCGAACGATGCCACCGTTTGGTGCTTCGCGCACGATGATGTTTCCAAACTCCTCTGGGGATTTCAGACGTCCTTGAGCCAGCACGGCATAGGTGAACTGCTGGTCGCGAGGCGCCGGTTGGCCTCCAACCTGACCTGCTGGGTTCACCGTGTTTTGTGCCTGAATGGCGTTGGAAATGTCTGCGACTGTGATGCCGAGTTTTGCCAATTGGTCAGGTTTCACCCACAGCCTCATGGCATACTGGCCTGCACCGAAGACCTGAGTTTGGCCCACACCATACAAGCGCGCGATAGGATCATTCAGGTTGATGTAGGCATAGTTAGATAGATAAGTCTCGTCATGGGTTCCGTGTGGCGAATAAAGGTCGATGATCATGAGCGGAGCGGTAACCGCCTTCTTGACGGAGACCCCATAACTGTTGACCGAGGGCGGTAACTGACCCGTTGCCAGCTGCTCGCGCGATTGCGTGAGCATCAGGTCCATGTTGGGATCAGTCTTAAGGTCGAAATCGATCATCAACTGTGTTTGCTGATTGGCGGTCGCGTTCAGCGAGTACATGTAAGTCATGTTGTCCACGCCGTTGACCTGCTGCTCGATGGGTGTTGCGACCGCATCCTCAAGGGTCTTGGCATCGGCGCCGGGATAAGTCGCTTGCAACCAGATTTCGGGTGGTGCAATATTCGGAAACTGCGTTATCGGCAGGGTCGCGATCGTGACTGCGCCGACAATCACCATCAGAATCGCGATAACCATCGCGACTATCGGCCGGTTGATGAAGAACTTCGACATAATTCGGTTCCTTTACGTTTTGGCTATTAGTCAGTGGTCACTCGACATTGCTCTTGAAGGGCTTGGTTTGCACCTTTTGTTGCCGGCCGTAAGTCTTTCTGGCCTTCGACGACCACGCGTTTACCGGGATTGAGTCCACTCTGGATGACACATCGGGATCGTGCTTCCTGGCGCGCATCGACCGCTGCTTGCCGTTCACCAGCCGTTCCATGGCGGCCAGTAACTCTGCTGCCTCGAGGCCTGGAGGTATTCGCTCGTCATACAATGGGTCTTCAGGTACCTCCGCTTCCGGGCCCACGAGGAGAATCTGCGCGCCCGGCCATCTCCGCCGGATGTGCTCCGCCGTTCGCCGCCGCAGTTCGCGATCGGAGGTGCAAAGATCAATTACCGCTACGGACACTTGCTCTGCCTCGCCGACCCAGAGAGAGAAGATCTCCCAATAATCACTCGCCACCAGCAGATGTGAGCGGCGGTGGAAGAGCAATGCATCCCGCACCAGGTCCCACGATGCCTTGGACCCGACCGCTAAGACTCTCAACATGTCTGTCATCGCGATACTCCGGCGTCGGCGATCACTCGACGGCGCCCTTGAATGGTTTTGTTTGCACCGTCATTCCCGGCCGAAGGCTCTGCTGGCCTTCGACGACCACGCGTTCACCAGGATTCAAACCACTCTGGATGACCCACATGGTGTCAGTGCGCTGTCCGACTTGCACGGGACGCATGCCGACGCGGTTGTCCTTATCGACGACAGCGACGAGATAGCTGCCCTGCTGCTCGTTGACGGCGGCCTGGGGGATGAGCTTGGCGTTGTGCTGCTCCCGGATCATGGCGCGGACCTTGCCGTACTGCCCGGGGCGCAGCAGGTTGCCAGGATTGGGAAACAGAGCGGCCAACTCAATTGCACCGGTGTTCTGATTCACCTGGCGATCGGCAAAGTAGAACTCCCCTTCATGCGGGTACGTAGATCCATCGGCCAGGATGAGCTGCAGTTTCCAGTGATCCTTTGCCAAACCCGAAAACCGCTTTTGCAGGGCGAGATATTCCTGTTCGCTGACGCTGAAATAATCCCTGATGGGATCGACCGTTGAAACCGTAGTAAGTACTCCACTGCTGGTGCTAACCAAGTCACCTACTTGGGCTTGGGCGACGCCTGCGATGCCATCGATTGGTGAAACAATGCGGCTAAAATTGAGATTGATTGCAGCTGTCTCGACTGCGGCCTGACCGGCATGAATCTGTGCGTGCGCGGAAGCTATTGATGCCTCTGCCGCCTTCACCTGCGCCTTATTCGCGAGGTTAGTCTGGTTGGCGTTGTCGAAATCCTGCTGGCTGACGGCATCAACCTTTGCCAGGGGAGCATACTTCTCAACATCGAGCTGGCTCTTGATCTGGTTCGCTTCCGCTGTTGCGAGCTGCGCCTCATCCTGGATCAGCTGTGCTTGCGCCTGATCTAACTGTCCCTTGGCTTGGTCGAGTGCGGCCTGAAAGGATCGCGGATCGATCTCGAAGAGGAGCTGTCCTTTCCGGACGTACGATCCTTCTTCATAGTTGCGCTTGAGCAGATAGCCTGTCACTTGCGCTTTCAGATCAGCATTCACCTGCCCGGTGAGGGTTCCGATCCATTCGCCGTAAACGGGAACGTCTTTTTCTTCAACGGCTGCAACCTGCACCACGGGGGGCGAGGGCGCCTGCACCGAAGCCTTAACCCCTGAACGAGTGACTACATTCACTAGGATGGCAGCGACTAGGGCACCAGAGGCCCATGCCACGTGCTTCAGTTTCAGAAAGGAATTGATTTTCATCAGTTGCTTCTCCTGCTTCCGGAATGTTGATCTCTCGAGACCATCTTGTTTCGGGAAACACCTATATCCGAACTGGTACGACATTTGAGATTGTGGCAAAATCGTCTGCACTCGTAACTAGCGATCGATGCCGAATCTCTTGCAAACAATGCCAAATTGAATCTGGTGCATGTTGCAGGGCCTGGCATATTCCGCGAGATATTTGGCGCACTGTGCGATTGACAAAGGCGCATCTGGAGGGCAACAATGACGTCCGCGGACTGAACTCTGAAGCGAGTTCGGGATGCGTCAGAAATGCTTTGCATTGTGTGAGTTTGGAATGGCCTGTTCGATACCAGATCGCATCAAAGTGCCCCGACGGTTTTGGTCATGGCTTCAGAAATACGACCTTGCACCAACGGCGGCGTTGCGCCATGCGCATCTTCCCCTCGTCGCTTACGAAGACGAGACGTACCTTCTCACTACGGCGCAGTTCTTTGCTCTTTGGCGGAGCATCGGTGAAATGTGTCCGGATCCTGCTTTTGGTTTGAAATTTGCCTCGCAGGTCGATTTTGCGGCACTCCCGCTGGCGACGCTGGCGTCGTATCATGCTCGCGATTATCGAGACGCGCTTACGCGGCAGGCACGATTTTATCAACTCTGCGCGCCGGCGGAGATGCGTATTCAGGAGCGAAAAGACGAATGCGTGATCTTGAAAAAATGGCTGTACGCTATTGAGGAAGAGCCACCCCTCTTGGCCGATGCGTGCTTGGCGATTCTTGTCGAATTGGGGCGCAGGGGAGCCCAAGTTCCTATAAGGCCCAAACGGATCGATTTGAAACAGCGGCGCGAGCGCGGCAGTACCCACGAGGCGTATTTCAATTGCCCGGTCAATTTCGGTGCATCGCGCAATGCGATCGTCCTCCACAGCCAGGATTTGGATCGCCCGTTTGTAACCTACAATGCCGAACTCCTTGAGATAGTACAAAGTGCACTAGAGAAAAAGGCGAGAGGGTGTGGAGCGGAAACATCCGCGAGCGAGCAAGTGAAATGGCTCTTGAGGCAAATGCTCGCCGGCGGCCGGCCTGACATCACGGATGTTGCGCGCGAACTCGGATTGAGCGTGCGGACTCTACAGCGCCGCATCGTAGAGGAAGGGACAACGTTCCGGGATCTTCTCCTGGCGGTACGCCAGGAACTAGTCAGAAGATACTTAGCCGAGCCTGGAATCCAAATCAACGAGGTAGCTTTCCAGCTAGGTTACGAAGACACAAACTCCTTCTATCGTGCCTTTCGCAACTGGGAGGGAACTACACCATCGCAGTGGAGAACCGATTGGAAAGAGACCGCGGTTTCCAGTTTGTCATAGACCCATAGTCCCCGGCCAGAAGTGAACGACATGAACCGTATGTTTAGCTGCAGGTCATCCGGCGCTCAGATGTCGGCAAAACGCTTGAGCGCGAGCGATCTTTGATTGTCAGAGCGGAGCCGCCGTTCGTATGTACAATCCGTCGGATTGAAGGCTTCCCTAGCTACGTCTGACTCTCTCTCACGCGTCGTGCCGATGCATTGCCCTATGTCGCCATGCATGAAGGGAATATGGATATGTGTCCAAGGTTCGTTGACCCTCCGGATGCACTCCATCGAGGAGTAACCGAACCAGCCTTGCAAAATATGTTGTGTGTCATCGCGATTGTTCGCAAACGTAGACAGGGCTGGTTATGGCGCAGGCTCAGTTCATGTGCCGCCGACAAAAGCGCATTCGGATAGTACTTACGACGGCGGCCATCCCCTCTTGAATTGAGTTAGTTTCTCAAGTCCACTGCTTAACTCGCTGCGTAATGACAGCCAGAAATGGCAGCTTTTGCAGGTACATTGACGCCGCGTGCTAGTGACTATAAGTCTCCCATTCGCTACCGTGGACAATGTCGGCACTGAGATTGGCAGACGTTATGGACAAAGGTGGCAATTCCGTTCAGCTGATCCCGGATCATGGATTGGTTCCCATCGCGCTACATAGCGCGTCTGAAAAGACGCCACTACCGACAATTCAACCCCAATATCTTATCCATCCTTTGCAGCTCAAAAAATAGGAGAATCTTGGATGAAAGCGTATCGAATTTATTCCGGCAGAAAGCAGGATGCACTCGAGCTCATCGAGCACACGGTTTCAAACCCCACAGGGCGAGAGGTCCGGGTGCGCGTGCGCGCGGTATCCCTCAATTATCGCGACCTAATGATTGCCTGGGGCCAATACCCGATCGCGAGCGATCCACCGCCCATCGCCGTTGCTGATGGTGCGGGCGAGGTGATCGCGGTCGGCCCACAGGTGACTCGCTTCAAAGTCGGCGACCACGTCGCCATCCCCTACTACCCCGATTGGATTGATGGCGAGCCGACGCCCGAAAGTGTTCATAGGGTGCCGGGCGCCACCATCGACGGCATGCTGGCCGAGGAAATAGTCGTCCCCGAGGACGTGCTGATTTCCGTTCCCTCCTGGCTGGAGTTCACCGAGGCGGCGACACTCCCGTGTGCGGGCGTCACGGCGTGGAACGCTCTCTTCGTCGGGGGAGCCGTTAAACCTGGCAACACCGTGCTGCTTCTGGGAACCGGGGGAGTCTCGATATGGGCACTACAACTGGCCAAAGCCGCGGGGCTGCGCACCATCATCACCTCCTCCCGTGATGAAAAGCTCGAGCGCGCTCGCTCCCTCGGAGCGGATCACACGGTCAACTATCGCCGCGATCCGGAATGGCAGGAGGAGGTGCGGCGGATCACCGGCGGACGGGGCGTCGATGTCGTCGTCGATGTCGGCGGCGACGGAACTCTGGGTCGTTCGGTCGCCTCCATACGCCCCGGTGGCACGGTTGCCCTCGTTGGCGGCGTCGGCGGCTGGGCAACTGAGATCGAGATTCAGCCGGTCCTGATGCGAGCGGCGCGCCTGATGGGCATTTCCGTCGGCAGCCGCGCGATGTTTCGCTGATATGAGTCGGTTCGTCACCGCCGCAAGATTCGGCCGACGATCGATCGGGTCTTCAGCTTCGATCAGGCGCGCGAGGCCTACGCGTACCTGGAATCGGCCAACCACTTCGGCAAGGTCGTGATCAAGGTCGGTGACTGAGCGCGATCCAACTCGAGTCCGTATCACCCGGCACGCGGTTGTCCACCGCTATGAGCTGAACCATGATCCGTCACTTGGATGTGCCAAGAGGTGAAGAGGCATGCGAATGCTGGATCACACGTCGCTCCAAACTGGATCGGGCTCTGGGTCAAGCGATCGGTAGCACATATTGCCGTAAGCAGAATCAACATTTCCATCGAGGCGAAGCAGTGCCTCACCTGAGAAGGAGAAACCCAATGCCAAAGCCGTTCACGACCATCGTACCGCCCTCGTTTAAGGCGGCCTCCGAAACTTACCAGTATGCGCCAGCAGTCCGGATCGGCGACCAGATCCTCATCTCCGGGATCGTCGGGGCCGACGGTCAGGGACGGCTTCCTCCCGACTTTCGCAGTCAAGCGGAGAACGTCTTTACGACGCTCGAAGCCATTCTCAGTGAGGCGGGGGCTACGCTCGATGATGTGGCGAGCCTGAACAGTTATCACGTCGGCGACTTAGACAGCCAGTTGCGCGAACTCGTGGACATAAAGGCGACGCGGATCCGGGCGCCACACCCGGCCTGGACGGGCGTGGGAGTGACGCAGCTCGGGGTGCCGGGGGCGCTCCTTGAAATATCAGCCGTGGTAGTCGCCCGCGACTAGGGCGTGGACACACAAGCTCTGAGCCGCAGGCGGGGTGAGGCGGGTAGGACGGCGGCGAGGGAGCTCCTGGGATACTTGAGCGCGAATTTGAACGCTCACTAGCCAACTCACGAATCAGAGAAGCCGCTATTACTAAGGAAAAGGAGAATCTATGAACATTGGCGTAATCGGAACTGGAGATATTGGTGCAGTGATTGTCAAAAAGTTAAGAGATGCGGGTTATCCGGTGAAAATGGCAAATTCGAAAGGGCCTGACTCACTCAGAGAACTCGCGGTGAAAACTGGAGCAATACCTGTTTCAGTCGAAGAGGTCGTTCAGGATGTCGATATCCTTTTTCTTGTCCTTCCTCAAAAGGCGTTTCCAGTGCTGCCTAAAGGGCTTCTAAATAAAGCAAAGAAAGAAACCATCGTAATTGATGTCGGCAACTATTATTCGTGGCGCGACGGACGTATCGACGAGATAGAAAGTGGACTTACGGACAGTGCGTGGGTTGAGAAGCAGATTGGGCGGCCCGTCGTCAAGGTCCTCAATTCGATTGGGTCGAAGTCTTTGGCCGGGGCGGGACGCCTCCACGGAAGCAGAGATCGTGTTGCTCTTCCGATTTCCGGTGACAATCCCAAGGCGAAAGAAACAGTCGCTCAACTCATTGATCGGATCGGCTTCGATTCTGTTGATGCCGGAACAATCGCTGAATCGTGGCGGCAACAACCTGGATCTCCCGTTTACTGCGTCAATCCGACGAAAGAAGAACTTCAGCAGGGGTTAAAAAACGTGGACCGTTCTTCGCTGATTACCAATAAAGAGAAGGGAACGAAGGCATATCGTGCCGTCGAGAATGCGGATTACCAAGCGCAAGCAAACGCCTTTCGCTCGTTGTTTAATGAAAAACGATGAAACAGTAAGAAAGAAATCCGGGAAAATTCAATGGCAAAAGTTGTCAGATTTCGTGAACTCGGTAGTCCAGAAGTACTTCGCCTCGAAGAGATTACATTCGAGGATCCCGCACCCGGCGAGCTGCGGTTAAAGGTCGGTGCAATCGGACTCAACCGGCTGGAGGTCGTTTACCGCTCAGGCGGCTTTGGAGCGTTACTCGAGCTCATTCCCAAGTGAATTCGATCGGGGTCTGGACGTCAGGGTGCAGACTCTTGTGCACGGGGCAGGTATGGGCGGCTCGCTCGAGTTTTTGCTTGTTCTCGAGACTGAGGGAGTGAGGCACGTGGATTTTGACGGTCAGGCTCTCAATCATTCTAGGCGGTGCCGTCGTCATTGCCTTTTCAACGGTTGCCGTGGTCCCGGCGATATCGATGTTCAGCGTACGGGCCATGATGCCCATAACTGTTAGCATGCAAGTACCGAGCGCGCTTGCGACCAAGTCTGTGGGCGAGAAGCTCTCGCCGCGCCCCTGATTGTCCTTAGGGGCGTCCGTGTTGAGCTCGGTTCCAGAGGGACCGTGCATTGCTTTGCAGTGCAAGTCTCCCTGATATTCAAATTGAATGGCGACCATCATT
>Ga0210403_10004405_pt1 | contig 12158 bp, 12 predicted proteins | sample IncBWC19MmetaG_FD_150863 | JGI IMG/M metagenome (GOLD analysis project Ga0210403, IMG submission 150863) | Forest soil microbial communities from Barre Woods Harvard Forest LTER site, Petersham, Massachusetts, United States - Inc-BW-C-19-M | ecosystem: Environmental > Terrestrial > Soil >... | reverse complement strand
TGCCGCGAGATGGAAAAGGTTAAAGGCTTCAGTCGCATTTCTCGGGACGCCAGTACCACGATCATATGCCAGCCCTAACTGGTTTCGAGCTGGTGCCAGACCTTGAGCTGCGGCTTGGCCGTATAACTCTGCTGCCTGAGCGTCGTCCCGTTGCACACCCTCACCGTGTTGATACATGTGAGCGAGGTTGTACTGTGCTTCTGGCAGTTTTTGCTCTGCCGCACTGCTGAACCAACGCAGCGCCTCCGCATAATCCCGAGGCACTCCCATTCCGTGCTCGTATAGATACCCCATGCGATTCTGCGCTTTAGCGAACCCTTTCCGCGCCGCTTGTAGCCACCACCTCATCGCTTCCGCATCGTTCTTGGGCACACCACTTCCCGTACCGTAGGCGTTAGCCACGCTGTATTGCGCGGATTCGTTGCCTGCTTCAGCTTCTCGTAGAAGGTCGACGAACGGCACGGATCGATTCGCCACGGCGTTCCCCAGATTCTCAGAGGGCACCGGGGCTACATCCTGAGCGTTAAGTAACATTGCAGCCAGGAGGACAAACCCGCAGATCCACAACTGTCTGTTCATGCCAACAGCCTCCGTTTCCGCTGGCACCAGCGCCACCTACGCGAGGTGGCGCAGATCTGTACTACCCCGCGCTCGCTCTCTCAGAGAGGATCGCTGGCACCACGCTGCGTCACTGACAACAGTTGGAACTTAGGCTAGGGAACCCCACGGACAAAACTGACAAAACTTACAGTTTGCTTGGCTTTAGCTGGCAGCTTTACGAGATGACATACGGTGCTGGTCTATCTAGACCTGTGAACTACCGTAATGACTGGCGTTCGCTTGTAGCGGTGTGTATACGTATTGCTCTGGAGAAGCAGGTCTACTTCGAAACGTGAGTCCACGAGAAGGCAGAGTAATTCTGCCGAGCCATGCTCGGCTGGAAGCGGGGGCGGCTGTCCCTACGTCCACCATTTATGCCGCACGAATTGTCGAAACCTTGCGAACAGGGCGCGATTGGGAGTACGTTGCCTTAGGCCGGCTGGAGCCAAGCCTTCGGTGCGGAGCGGCTTCAGTGTCAATCGGCATAATAAGGTTGCTTCATGGCAGAGAATTCTTCTTGCAGTTCGGCGGTGGATATCGACGACAGTACGCGGAGGTAATGTCAAGAATGACAGTTCCGATTTCGTACGGCGAACTACAGTCGGATCGAGATGATTCGTCACCAGGGATGCGGTAGCTGAGGATTGTCGAATTATTTGTCAATGAACGTAAACGCAATTGCGGTTAGACATGAACGGTGCTATACACCTTGTGCGATGGATGCGGCATCACAAACCCGGACGCCCGGTACTCGATTGCTGCTGTCGACTTTTCGAGAGCCGTACCTTGTCCAGTTCACAGTCTTCCTCGTAGCTTATTGCATTGCAGGCAAGCTTGGCCAGGCTACCACGAATATCAGAAGTAGCAACCTTGGCCCTGTATGGCCTGCATACGGGATTGCGCTGGCTGCGTTCCTTGTGTGCGGGTATCGGGTATGGCCTGCCATTGCCTTAGGGGCTTTTTTAGTTGCGTTCTTTAGTCCCGTTACTCACTTGGCGGCTCTCGGCCAAGCTGCCGGAGCCACACTCGCTGCTTTCAGTGGTGCTTTTCTTCTCCAGCGCGTTGCCAAATTTGACAAATCTCTATCTCGCTTGCGCGATGCAATCGCACTAGTCGTGCTGGGTGCGCTCGGCAGCGCCCTGGTGAGCGCATCAATCGGAACATCGGTTCTCTACGCAACAGAAGTACATGCGTACTCCGGACTGGGCTCTGCATGGCTGATTTATTGGTTGGGCGACGCCACAGGGGTGCTCTTAATAACCCCCTTGGTATTAACACTCCCCAATTTTTTACGGAGTCAGCGCCGGACTCGGATCACAGAACTTGCCGCGCTTTTGCTGCTAGTCACAGCCGCGTGCTTCCTGATTTTCGGAGACCCGAGTCTCGTCCCGGTCAGGCTGCACGTTCTGGCGTTCACGGTGCTGCCATTTGTAATGTGGGCAGCCATTCGCTTTGGAGTGAGTGGGGCCGCGCTGTCGATTCTCTTGATTGCCACAATCGCGACTGTAGAGACAGCATTGGGCTCGGGCCCTTTCGTCACCAGCACTCCATTCACAAACGCTGTTCTCCTGGATACGTTCTTTGCGGTGCTTTCAGTGACCGGTGTTACATTGGCCTCAGTAATTGCAGAAAGGGAGCAAGCGCAGCGCGAGCGGGAGCAGAGTGTTCGCGAGCAGGGAGCGCTGGAGGCACGACTGGAGGCCGAGCAAGTTGTGCGCGCGAGCGAGGAACGGCTGCGATTGGCACAGCAGGCGGCTGGCATAGGCACCTTTGAACGGAATGTTCAGACGGGAGTTGTTACCTGGACGCCGGAAATGGAGTCAATGTATGGTTTGCCACCGGGCGACTTTGGGCAAACACACACAGCCTTCGAAAATCTTATTCATCCCGACGATCGGGCAAGAGTGATGGAGCTGGTTGATTCTGCCTTGAAAACGGGACAACAGACGACGGGAGAATGGCGCGTGCTCTGGCCTGACGGAAGCATTCATTGGATAACTGGACGTTGGCAGGTTTTCATGAATGAGCTTGGCGAGCCTTTGCGAGTGTTAGGCGCCAATATAGATGTAACCGGGCGCAAGCGGACAGAAGAAGCGCTTTTGGAAGTGAACCGCGATTTAGAAGCGCAGGCGGCATTACTGCAATCGCGGGAGGAACTGCTGAGAATCTTCGTCAAGAGCGTACCAGCAGGAGTGGCGATGCTCGACCGTGACATGCGCTATATCCAAGTGAGCGACCGCTGGTGCTCGGATTATTCGCTCGACAGTTCTCAGATACTGGGGCATTCGCACTACGAAATTTTCCCTGACCTTCCCGAGGGCTGGAAGCAAATTCACCGCCGTTGTCTTGAAGGAGAAACGTTAGGAGCCGAAGAAGACCGTTGGGATCGCGAGGGCGGCACGACTTGGCTCCGCTGGGAGATTCGTCCTTGGAGGACACCCACCGGGACCGTAGGAGGGATTCTAATCTTCTCCGAGGACATTACTCACCGCAAACAGATGGAAGAAGCACTCTCAGGCGTGAGTCGCAGGTTGATCGAAGCGCAGGAGAGAGAACGTGGCCGGATCGCTAGAGATCTTCATGACGACATCTGCCAGCAGCTCGCGCTGGCCTCGATCGAACTCGAACAAGTCCAAAGAAAGCTTCCCGATTCGGTTTCTGAAGAGCGCAGCCACCTTGAAGAACTGCGCAAGCGAATCATAGCTATTTCGACCGATGTCCAAATGATGTCGCACGAGTTGCACTCGGCGAAACTCAGCTATTTAGGCATAGCCATCGCCTTGAAGGGTTTCTGCAGAGAATTTGGCGAGCACCACAAAGTCGAGATTGAGTTCGAAAGCCGTGATTTGCCACGCCAGTTGCCGCCGGATGTTTCTCTTTGCCTGTTCCGGGTTCTACAGGAAGCCCTGCACAATGCATCCAAGCATAGTGGGGTAAAGCGGTTCGACGTGCAATTGTGGGGGACCTCGGGAGACGTTCATCTGACAATCAGTGATCTCGGTACGGGTTTTGACACTGAAGCAGCAATGAAAGGTCGGGGTCTTGGTATTACGAGCATGGAGGAGCGGCTAAAGCTGGTAAAGGGAGAACTTACGATCAGTTCTCAACCGAAGCGAGGCACCACGATTCATGCCCGTGTGCCTCTAGACTTGGAAAGTCAATCCGCACGGGAAGCAGGGTAAAAACGTTGATGAGGTCGGGACAGTAGAGCAATTTGCCTAACCGCCTTTCTTCAGCGGGAAAAGACGGCCGACGCTCTGCACAGATTTGTGGCAAGATGTGGCTGTCCATCCCCCTGAAAGCTATCCAGTGGATATCACCAGGCAGGCCTCTGCTGCACATGGCGAGGTGGGGTTGCCATTGGCCTTGAGCGCGAACGGCTGTTTGCGAGAGTCCCCGCTAAAACGTTGTGCGGCTCGATGTTTTGGCGGACAATGAGGTGTTCCAGCGGAGAAGTGGCGTTCTGCCCACCACAACCATAATGCATAAATTCTGGCGCTCAGCGGCGGAATGTTCAGTTGCCAGCCTCGCCCTCATATTACTTACGGTTGTCTTCTACCGGTTGCATTTCAATCTCGCTACGGCCAGCCTCCTCTATGTGATTGTCGTCGTGCTGCTATCCCGCGCCGGGAGCTTTATTTCATCAATCGTTGCCTCTATCGTCGCGGCTCTGTGCTTGGCGCACCTTGCTCCCCCCGCTTTCTCTTTTCGGGTTGACGATCCGTTCGACGATGTCGCCATCATCGCTTTCTTGATCGCTTCGTTGATGATCGCTCATCTGATATCTAGAGTGCGCAAACAGGCGGAAGAAGCGCTTTCCAGTGTGAGCTACAAAGTGATTGAAGCAGAAGAACAGGAGCGTCAGAGGATTTCGAAGGACCTTCACGAAGGCATCGGTCAACGTCTGACTTTGTTGATGATTGAGATCGAACAACTCAAAGGAGGCTCTCTCAACGGGGTTGAGGTGCCGAGCCGGATTGACGCCTTACTGAAGCAAAGCACAGAGCTAGTGACTGATGTCAAAGCCCTGGCACACGAACTGTACTCTCCAAGGCTGGAATATCTTGGCATCGCAGCCGTCATGAGAAGCTTCTGCAGAGACCTCGGTGAGCAGAAGCGGGTGGAGATTGACTTCCGGGGAGACAGTTTACCGAGCCCCGTACCGCCGGACATCTCCCTTTGCCTCTTTCGCGTACTCCAGGAAGCCCTGCACAATGCGGTGCAGCATAGCGGGGTGCGGCAGTTTGGTGTGCAATTGAATGGGACGTCGGAGGAGATTCATCTCACGGTCAGGGACTGCGGCGTGGGCTTTAACCTCGAAACAGCAAAGACAAGCCGAGGGCTTGGTCTCAACCACATGCAGGAGCGACTGAAACTCGTGAAGGGCAGCTTTTCGATCGACTCGCAACCCAAACGTGGTACGACGATCCACGCTCGCGTTCCTGTCGGTTCAGGAAGCGATTCCATGCGTGCCACCGGGTAAGAACGCTGCAAAGGGGAATTAAGCCCCCTGCCTCCGGTGGTGATCCGAGAACCTCATCGGGGTTGAGACACTTGAACTTGCCCATCGGCAAGCTCAGCGGGAATGTGACCCGCCAATCCAGCACCGACAAACCGCCCGCCCTGCGAAACTGCCTCCACAGCAGCTAACAGTTCGATCCCAGCGTTGGTTTTAGCTACGTAACCCAGTGCTCCGAAACCGAGAGCTTCTTGCACCACATCGGCAGATGTTTCTTGGCTCACAAAGAGTATTTTGGATTCGGGAGAGAGCTTGAGGATTCGCCGAGCGGCTTCGATTCCATTCAAGGTTGGCAGCCCTACATCCAAGAGAATCAAGTCCGGTTGGAGTTCTTCCGCTTTGCGAACCGCTTCTAATCCGTCTGACGCCTCGCCGATGACCTGCAATTCGGCTCTCTTCTCCAGCGTCAAACAGACAAATCGGCGAAATGGCTCGTGATCCTCTACTATGAGCAGCCGAACTGAACCGGATACCTCTCGAACGTCGCCATTGGAAGGGATGGTAGCCACGCGCTCAACATCCTCCCTATAAAAGATGTTTACTGCGAATTATGATCTTAACTTTAATTGCGGTGCTGTCCATGGGTCAGTCCCATGAAGAACGCTCGTATGTGCGTCGGCGCACAAAACTACTGCTCCACATCTTTGTGCCACGACTTAACCTGCCGCTGCATTTGTCCGTAACACTCACAGGCCGCCTCTTCCAGCTTTGGTCGGTCGATGATCTCTACGTCACCACGGCATCAAGTATTTTCGCGAATTTGAGTGCAGATCTGCATTCCAAGGGTACACACTCCAAGATTTCCGGCGCGATTACGTTCTAAACCAGATGCGTTGGCCCATCTGGCCTGATGGAGTGTGAGGTCGGCACACGTAAGATCTGCTGGAATAGGGATAAGAGAACTCAGGCACGTAAAGCTCACGATGCCGTTACTCACAGTGGCTTCAAAAAGAGATCGCTGCCTTCTTTGATGTTGCCAGGACGAAGGTTCCACGGGTTGTTGGCCAATCGAAATCCCGTCTCGCCGGGTGTCGGGTTCTCTACTGCAGTGAATTGTTGCTTCGCGGTCCCGTGTCCGTCCTGAGCCTTTTGCGGCCGAGCAGTTCACGCATTCTCGCTTTGGCCCGGTGAAGCTGTGATTTGGAATTTCCAACCGAACAGCACAACAGACGGGCGATTTCGTGATGCTCGTATCCACTCATTTCATGCATCACAAATATGGTCCGGCAGCCCACCGGCAGCTCTTTCATGGCGCGAGTAAGCACGATTCTGTCAACGGAAGTCCTAAGCCGATCATCGGCTTTGCCGTGCTCGCGTTTCGGAGCCCTTGCTTCCTTGTTCGCGGGCTCTTCCAGCGATACCTGACGCGGACCATTCTTACGGAAGTGCATGAGGCCGGTGTTTACGGCTACTCGATAGAGCCAAGTCGAGAGTGCCGAATCGCCTCGAAACGTCCCCAGTTTGCGGAACACTTGGAGGAATGCGTCCTGAGTCAGATCCTCGGCTTCGGCGGTGTCGCTTGTCATTCGCAGGCAAAGGGAATACACCTTGGTTCTATGAGCATTAAATAGCGCCGCAAAGGCGTCTTCATTGCCTTCCAGGGCTCGGCGAACAAGTTCCGCATCCATCTTGCGTGGGGCCGTCGAGTTGAGGTCGTTTTTCACCAGTAACTCCTTTTCAGTGGGTCATGACAGTGTCAACGGGATCTGCGCCTTCGGATAAATGATTACAGGATCGCCGACCATGCAGACCTTCGTCTCCAGAGGGGCCGGGCCGATATCTAACAGTTAGGCCGGGCTGAGGAAACAAACAAGGACCGCCCTCCCCTGAGGTCGGTCCTTATAGTTTCCCCCTCTTGCCTTAACGCTAAGTGCGAGATCATTAGAGCCGCTAGTGGTCCCAGTGGAAACTGTCAAAGCTGACAGGGCCAATCGCGTCTAACTTGAGAGAAACATTTTTCGGACATCTTTATCCGCTGCGCTGGCGTTTACACCCACTACCGATCCCATTCCCCCAAGGCAGGGTTCTGAGAGAGATGCCGATTTATCGCTAACTGTCCTGTCGCAATCCGATCCTGACGGTCCGGCTATAACTTTTGACAGATCTAGTATCGGCACGAACAGCTTAGGCTGGGCTCTGAATCACGCTGCAGGTAATCAAAGTTATGCGAGACGCTTGCGGTTCTTTCTGAAAGAAGGATTCGATGAGGAAACAAGTCATCTACACAATCCTGGTCGCTGGAGTCCTGTGCGCACCTGCATTTGCGCAAAGAGTGGAACTCTTCGGAGGAGCCCAATTCGAGCATCTACAGTCCAGCTATAACGGCGTAGGGTGGAACGCCTCGTTGACTAGAAACTTCAAATATGGTCTAGGGATTACAGGCGACTTCAGTGGTGTGTACAATTCGCGAGGGGTTGGTTCTTCGGTTTACACCTATACTATTGGTCCCGTACTCAGCGCACGCCTACCAGTAATTCAGCCCTTTGTGCACGTCTTGTTCGGTGGCTCCACGGCCAGGATTAGAGGGGTGGGCGACAGCGCTTTTTCCGTACTCTTCGGCGGCGGTTTAGATCTCGGACTTCGGAAAGGGATCGGATTGCGCCTAGTGCAGGCAGATTGGCTTACGACTGAGTTTGGCGACCAAGTCCAAGACAGTCAGGGCAGGGTTTCCGCCGGCATCATTATAAAGTGGTGAGGTTGGGTTTCGAATCCTAACGTCCGTGAGCCAAACGGTCTTCGGTTATTGACTGGTTGTTGTTAGCAGGCGATTTCGGGAGATGATCCATTCTATTCAACAAATGCGCCAGGCATCGCCGGCATTCCGCCACGTACTGCTTAAAAGTGAGAAAAAGCGAATTGTCGGTGTCATTGCGTTTGTTTCTTTCTTTGCCATCCTGGCTGCCGTGCGCATATTCGTGTTGGGCTCGGCAATGAGCGCCTGGACCCTGGCTGCGACTGCTCTGGTGATCGCGTTGGGTCTCTTTCGCGCCGTGAACCGACATTGTTAGAGAGGCGATGTTACGCCAACAACCGTTCACTTCAGCCAGCGGACTCCGCCTACCCAGTAGTGATTTCTGTCAACGCCAGTTCAATCCGATCCGCTTCCTCACGAATCATCCGGATCGCCTGGTGATTGCTCGGATAAGGCACTGGTTTGATCGCTTCTGCCGCGTGACGAATCTTGTAGCTGCGATCCCGAATGAAGTTGATTCTCGCGGAGGTCTCGATCCGGTGGAGATACATCCTTTTGGCCAGTCTTGTGGTCATCCAGGCGAACGCCAGCCCGAACAACATCTCGATTGGAAGGCGATCAGTTGCTCCATCAAAATCGCGGAACGTGAATCGATACACGGCTTCGCCCAGACCTAGAGAAGCGAATATCACTCCCATCCCAATCAATCCAAGCGTGAAGAGGTCATTTGGTCGAAGTGCCGCAGAGGATTGTTCTCTGCCCAAGTTTTGCGAGAATGCCATTGTCCCCCCCAATAAATAGGCGAAGTTGTTCGATTTTACGCCGCATCGTTCCTTGTGCACAGCGCGTAAGCCCGGCCTTCCATTGTGATCCACCCGTTCTTGAAACCTGATACCGTCCCGGATAATCGCCTCGCTCGGAAGTTATGGAGTCAATTAGTGCAAAGGTGATTTGTCGACAACAACCGTCTCACGGGTTATCTCGACAAACGCTAAGCGGCCGCGGCGGGCTGCTAACCGGCTCGCGAACGCTCTGATCTCTTCCGCCGAGGTCCTAGCCGGAATGCGAGCGTGCCCCTTCCGGTTCTTCAGTTGGCCCGTTTGCAATGAGCAGAACCTTGCTTGTTTTGACGGAAGCTTGTACCTCAAAGCACTATTCTTGGAGATTCCAATACGCGTGGCGTTCCTCTTTTGGTAGGTCGCGGCCCACGCAACATAGACTAGAGTGCCGATGGAGAAAATCACGATCAGCAAAGCCTTTCCGATGGCCCAGGCGAAAACAACATCGTCCGATGCAAACACTGTTCGGCTCCCCTCCAAAAGATGTTGAGTCCCCGCCGGGATCGGCGGCAACTGACAGAACTGACAGGTGACGGGTGACTGCAAACTTGCCGAGCGCCCCGCTAATCGCCGAACGGCGCGCCCACCGATCGGCTGGTTGCGTTCTCCGGCCCGCTTTTTCTATGTGGGTAGCTGTTGTAATCAGGGTTACACCAACTACTCCGGCCGGACGGGGGCTGGCCACGTAGTTGGTGAAATGGCGATATTACACAGTTGGCTTCAGGAACCGTGTTCGGAGTTATAATCTGAGGCCCCACTGGGCGGTGTGAGATTGGCCCATGTTGTTGAGAATCGCGTTGTGCCACACAACCTCGGGAGATATCTCGCCCAGATTGCCACTGTGTTTGCCGTGCAATTTGCGGCAGGCAAAATGGGTGATGTTCTCCATACAATGAACAGCGGTGGTATCGGCCCTGTTTGGCCCGCGTCAGGGATTGCTCTTGGTGCGGTGCTTGTCTGGGGCTATTCAGTCTGGCCTGGAATCGCGGGTGGGGCATTTTTCCTTACTTTCTTGGGTGGCCTGCCCCTGTGGGCTGCGGTCGTGTACGCTGCTGGAACCACGCTGGCAGCACTGCTCCCTGCGTTCCTCCTCCGTCGCATAGTTAAATTCGACAATACTCTGTCGCACTTGGGTGATGTAGTTGGACTGATCATGCTGGGTGCGTTCGGCGGCAGTGTGGTCAGCGCATCAATTGGGGTTCCGACCCTGTACGCAGCCCAGATATCTGGCTGGTCAGGATTCGGTTGGGCATGGCTGATTTACTGGTTTGGAGACAGCACAGGGGTGTTAGTGGTAACGCCCCTTGTGTTGACACTCGCCACTCCGTTTCGAGTTCGTGATAGGAATCGGAGGATAGAACTCGCCGCCCTTTTACTGCTCCTCATGGTGGCCTGTTTCATTCTTTTCGGCATTTTGCCTATTTGGCTAGACATCCTGACTTTCGCCATACTTCCATTTGTAATGTGGGCGGCCATTCGTTTTGGTACAAGCGTGACCGCGCTTTCGATTTTCCTGCTCGCGACGATAGCCACGGCGGAGACCGCACTAGGCTACGGGCCTTTCGCGGCCAATACGCCGCTGATAAACGCTCTTCTGTTGGATGTGTTGTTTGGAGTGGTTTCGATTACGGGTCTGACATTGGCGGCCGTGAGCGCTGAACGGGAACAATCTTTGCGTCAACAAGCGGCGATGGAGACGCGGCTACTCGCTGACGAGGCGCTGCGCGAGAGCGAGGATAAACTCCGCCTCCTTCTCGACTCGACCGCCGAAGCCATTTATGGGGTTGATCTCGAACAGCACTGCACGTTTTGCAACGCTGCGTGCCTGCGCATTCTGGGATACCAGCACGTTGGCGAAGTGCTCGGCAAGAATATGCATACTCTGATCCATCACACTCGTGCGGACGGGACATCGTTCCCCCAAGAGGAGTGTCGAATTCACCAGGTAACACGAACTGGGGAAGGAGTTCACGCGGAGGACGAGTTGCTGTGGAGGGCGAATGGAACAGGTTTTCCCGCTGAATATTGGTCACATCCCCAGTGGAAAGAGCACGGAGTTGTGGGGGCTGTGGTCGCGTTTATCGACATTACCGAGCGCAAACTGGCGGAAGCTGCGCTCGCAAGCGTGAGCCGCAGGTTGATTGAGGCACAAGAGCAGGAACGTAGCCGGATTGGCAGGGACCTTCACGACGACATCGGTCAACGTCTCGCTCTGTTGGCCATCGAGTTAGAACAACTCCACCAAGACTCTTTCACTTTGCCTGAAGTTCGCAGCCGCATAGGCGAACTCCAGAAGCAAACCTCAGAGATAGCCAGAGATACTCAATCCTTATCCCACGAGTTGCATTCGGCAAAACTGCAATATTTGGGTATTGCCGTCGCCATGAGAAGCTTCTGTAAGGAATTCGGCGAGCTGCAGAAAGTAGAGATTGACTTCCAAAACCACGATTTGCCGAGCCCTGTGGCTCCGGACACTTCGCTTTGCCTCTACCGGGTGCTCCAAGAAGCCCTCCACAATTCCGCAAAGCACAGTGGGGTACGGCACCTCGAAGTGCGATTGTGGGGAACGTTGGAGGAGATTCATCTCACGGTTAGGGATTCGGGCGTGGGTTTTGACAGGCAAGCGGCAAAAACGAGCCGAGGGCTTGGCCTCATCAGCATGGAGGAGCGATTGAAGGTTGTGAACGGGACACTGTCAATCGACTCGCAGCCCAAGGGCGGCACCATGATCCACGCTCGGGTGCCTGTCAGTTCGGGAACGGATCGTGTGCGTGCAGCCGGGTGAAGAACCATCCGAAATCCCGGCCCTGACTAGAATCACAAGGCGGAAGACCGAGTTGCGGTCTTCAGTGGAGAGTCGACAGCCATCAATCTACTTTTTCCTTTGTTCATAACTGACTTGTTAACAAAAGCAGTTGGGGGTGCACAATTTCTGCTCGCTCGCCGTCCGAACCCCGAACTCGCTGATTCCGAGCAGTACCGTGTGCTGTCTGCGTACATTAAGCCGAACCCTTCTGGCGAGTCTCACGACTTCGGCAGCCGCAATGGCCTGGTAATCGACAGACGAACCACATTTTCCGGGCAGTCGGTCAGTTCAGACAAGTTCAGGCGGTACATGTCTCTCCTTGCGAGCACCGGTCCTGCCAGAGTGGCGATTCGTACGAGATTCGGACCCTAGCCTTTGTTGGGAGCTTGTTCAATTTCTTCTCGGCGGGTCCAAAAGTAGAGGGCAAATAGTGCGCTGGTGCATGCCGGAGCTGCGCCGAATACGGTTGTGTACAACAAAGTGTCGCCAGTATTCCGAGTCAGATTATCAAAGACGATAGGCAAGAAGACGTTATGACTGGCATGAAAAAGCACCGCGGGCCACAAGCTGTCAGATTTCAACCTAAACCACGCAAGCATGAAGCTCATGGAGATGCATGTGAAACTGAAACAACCAAGCGCATACCAGCGATTCGTTCCTACGTTGTAGTCCGCGAATAACAGAAGCGGGCTGTGCCAAGCT
>Ga0210403_10004404_pt1 | contig 12159 bp, 9 predicted proteins | sample IncBWC19MmetaG_FD_150863 | JGI IMG/M metagenome (GOLD analysis project Ga0210403, IMG submission 150863) | Forest soil microbial communities from Barre Woods Harvard Forest LTER site, Petersham, Massachusetts, United States - Inc-BW-C-19-M | ecosystem: Environmental > Terrestrial > Soil >... | reverse complement strand
AGCCCGGGCACCGTCTGTTGCCGCCCTTCCACACCGTGCGGGTCGGCAATGCTCCGGCCGAGCATCTGATATCCGCCGCAAAGGCCGAGGATTCGTCCGCCCTGGCGGCGATGCGCGAAGAGGTCGATGTCCCATCCCTCACGCCGCAGAACTTCCAGATCGGCGATCGTCGCCTTCGAGCCGGGAAGAATGACAAGCGCGGTGTCCCGCGGCAGCGGCCGGCCGGGTCGGACCATCACCAGCTCGACCCCGGGCTCCACACGGAGCGGATCGAGGTCGTCGAAATTGGCGATGCGCGGCAAGAGCGGCACCGCGATCCGAACCGGGCCCCTGCCCTCACCCGCCTCGCTGCGCTCGGCACCCTCTCCCGCAATGCGGGAGAGGGATAGAGAATCCTCAGCAGGCAGTGCCGAGGCAGCGGCGAAATACGGCACCACACCAAAACAACGCATTCCGGTGCGTGCGTTAGCAGCTGCGATCCCGCCATCGAACAGCCGGACATCGCCACGGAATTTGTTGACGATGTAGCCCGCGAGCAGCGCCCGCTCGGTTGCCGACAGCAGCGCGTGGGTGCCGACCAGCTGGGCGATAACGCCGCCGCGCTCGATATCGCCGACCAGCACCACCGGAACGTCGGCCGCCTCGGCAAACCCCATATTCGCGATGTCGCCGTCGCGCAGATTGATCTCCGCCGGGCTCCCCGCGCCCTCGACGAGGACGAGGTCGGCCGCCTCAGCGAGGCGGGAGAAGGAGCCGAGAATTGCCGGCAACAGGCTCGGAGCCAGCCGGCGGTACTCGCCCGCGCCGGCGGCGCGCCAAACCTGACCCTGCAGCACGATCTGCGCTCCGCCGTCCGATTGCGGCTTCAACAGCACCGGGTTCATGTCGGTGACCGGAGGGGTGCCGCAGGCGCGCGCCTGCAATGCCTGGGCCCGGCCGATCTCGCCGCCGTCGGCGGTGACCGCCGCGTTGTTCGACATGTTCTGCGGCTTGAACGGCCGCACCCGCAGCTCTCGCCGCGTGAAAGCGCGCGCCAGTCCGGCCAGCAGCAGCGACTTGCCGACATCCGAACCGGTCCCCTGCAGCATCAGCGCGTGCGCCATCAGAACTCGATCCCGGGCTGTGCCTTTACGCCGGTGCGGAACGGATGTTTGACGAGCGTCATCTCGGTGACGAGGTCGGCCGCCTCGATCAATTCGGGCCGGGCATTACGGCCGGTGACGACGACGTGCAGGTCGCGCCGCTTCCCCGTCAGCACCGTCACGACCTCGTCGAGCAGCAGGTAATCGTAGCGCAAGACGATGTTCAACTCGTCGAGCAATACCAGAGCGTAGGAGGGGTCGGACAGCATCGCCTTGGCGGTCTCCCAGGCGTTCCGCGCGGCGGTGATGTCGCGGGCGCGGTCCTGCGTGTCCCAGGTGAAGCCCTCGCCCATAGCCCGACAGGTCACGAGATCGCCGAACCGTTCAAGGGCGACGCGTTCTCCGGTCGACCAGACGCCCTTGACAAACTGGACGATGCCGACGCGCATGCCATGTCCCAGGCAGCGCAGCACCATGCCGAAGGCGGCCGTCGATTTCCCCTTGCCCTTGCCGGTATGGACGATCAAGAGCCCGCGTTCCTCGGTCTTGGTCGCGAGCATCCGCTCGCGTGCCGCCTTGCGCCTGGCCATCTTTTCGTTGTGGCGGCGGTTGACCTCCTCCTCGGTTTCGACAAGCTGGCTCAAGGCTTGCTCCAGTTTGTCAGATCCTCGCGGGCGCTGTTGCGGCGTGGGCGCCACAAGCCGCGCTCGATCGCCTCGACAAAGCGGCTGTTGGTCTCGGCGAGAGCGGCGGGATTGTGCTCGGCCATAAAGCCGCGCACCGAATCATCGGCCAGGTACGCGTCGTAGAGCGCATCGAAATGCGCATCGTCGACCGCCCGCGAGGTCGCGGCGAAGGCGAAGAGATAGTCGACGGTGGCGGCGATTTCGGCGGCTCCCTTGTAGCCGTGGCGCATCACGCCGGCGATCCACCGCGGGTTCGCCGCACGGCCGCGAACGACGCGCCCCAATTCCTCACGCAGGCTGTGGATGCGCGGCATTTCGGGCCGCGAGTGGTCGTTGTGCCAGACTGCGGGCGCGCGGCCGGAGAGGCGCCGGACGACGAGAGCGAGTCCGCCTTCGAACTGGTAGTAGTCGTCGCTGTCCAGCAGGTCGTGCTCGCGGTTGTCCTGGTTGTGCAATACTGCATCGGCGGCAGCCAGTCGCGTCTCCAGCATCGCCCGCTCGGCCCGGCCCTCGCTGCCCGCCCCATAGGCGTAGCCGCTCCAACCGAGATAGGCCTCGGCGAGATCGTTCTCGTCCTCCCAGATCCGCTCGTCGATCATGGTCTGGAGCCCGGCCCCGTAAGCACCTGGTCTTGACCCGAACACCCGGTAGCCGGCCCGACGATCGGCTTCCTGCGACGGAACGCCCTGACCTTCAAGCGTGCGCCGGTCCTCGGCGACGCGCTCGGCGAGCGGGTTGACCGACGGCGGTTCATCCAGCGCCGCGACGGCGCGCGCGGCCGAATCGAACAAATCGATCAGCCCGGGAAACGCATCGCGGAAGAAGCCCGATACACGCAGCGTGACATCTATACGCGGCCTGTCGAGCACCGAGGCCGGCAGGATCTCGAACCCGGTCACCCGGCCGCTCGACCGCTCCCACACCGGGCGCACACCCATCAGAGCCAGTCCCTGAGCGATGTCGTCGCCGCCAGTCCTCATATTGGCGGTGCCCCACGCCGACAGCGCGATGCGCGCCGGGTAGTCCCCGTATTCCTGGGCGTGGCGCTCGACGAGCAGCGCCGCCGATTTCCAGCCGAGCTGCCAAGCAGCCTGGGTCGGGACGGCGCGCGTGTCGACCGAATAGAAATTCCGGCCGGTCGGCAAGACTTCGGGCCGGCCGCGGCTCGGCGCCCCGGAGGGGCCGGGCCGAACGAACCGCCCGTCGAGTCCTGACAGCAGACCGGCTAATTCGCCGAGGCCGCTTTCCGCAACCGCGGGACGCAATTGCCGCTCGATCCAACCGACGACTGCCCGGGTTTGCCCCCAGCAGGGGTCGGGCGCTGCTTCGCCCGCGACGAGCCGCAAGGCGAGCCTCTCCAGACGCTCGACCGTATCGCCGCAGCTGCGCCACGGGTCCGAGCCGGCGAGCGCGGGAGGGCGCGCCCCGGTCCACGGCGTGGCCGGATCTGCGTCGAGCGGATCTTGACCAAGGCCCAGGTCGATGGCCAGGGCGCGCAGCAACGACGCGTCTTCCGGTCCCCTGCCGCGAGCCGCACGGGCAAAGGCGACCAGCAAGGAATGCAGCCTCTCGCCCTCGGGGCTCCGGCCGAAGACGTGGAGCCCGTCGCGGATCTGCAATTCCTTAAGCTCGCACAAAAACCCGTCGAGTTTGCGCAACGCAACGGCAGGTTCCTCGCCGACGGCGATGCCGCAATCGCCGTCGAGCCCGGCGGCGCGGGCCTGTTCGAGGATCGCCGTGGCAAGCACCCCGACACGCCGCCTATCGCCAAGGGCGGCCTCGTAATATTCGTCGATCAGTCGCTCAAGCTCCGCAAGGAGACCGTAACTGCCGGCGCGGGTCAGCGGCGGCGTCAAATGGTCGATGATGACGGTCTGAGCCCGCCTTTTGGCCTGCGTCCCCTCGCCCGGATCGTTGACGATGAAAGGGTAGAGATGCGGCAGCGGCGCTAGAACCGCCTCCGGAAAGCATTCTGCCGACAGGGCGAGCGCCTTGCCGGGCAGCCATTCGAGCGTGCCGTGCTTGCCGAGATGGATGACGGCATCGGCGCGAAACTCGTCGGCAAGCCAGGCATACGCCGCAAAATAATTGTGCGGCGGCACCAAAGCCGGATCGTGATAAGTCGATTTCGGGTCGATGTTGTAGCCGCGCGCCGGCTGAACCAGCACCGCGACATTCCCAGCGCGGAAGCCGGGGATCGCAAACCGCCCGCAATCGAGCCGGCCCGGCCGGAAAAATGGATCGCGCTCGCCAGAGCCCCAACGCTCGGTTACAGCGCGCTGAACGGCTGCGGGCAAGGTCGCGAAAAAACCCGAGTAATCGGCAAACGACAGCGATTCCTCGGTGGGACCCCCGGGGTTGCCATTGGTCGGACCCCCGAGCAGGCGGCGGATCAGTTCCTCGGGATCCCGCGGCGCATTCGCGATCCGAAAGCCGGCCTCTGCAAGCGCACGCAGGATCGTGATTGCCGAGGCCGGCGTGTCGAGACCGACACCGTTGCCGATCCGGCCGTCGCGGTTTGGATAATTTGCGAGGACCAGAGCGATGCGGCGCTCGGCCGGCGCCCGCGCTCGCAGCCGCGCCCAATTGCGCGCGAGGTCGGCGACAAACGCGATGCGGTCCGCCACTGGCCTGTAGCCGACGAGATCGGCCTCGGTCTCGGGATCGCGGACGAGCGATGCCTTGAACGACACGGCCCGCGAGAGGATGCGCCCGTCAATCTCAGGCAGCGCCACATTCATCGCGAGATCGCGCGGGCCGAGCCCCCGAGTTCCGCTCTGCCAGCTCTCCTCGTCACTGCCGGCAAAGACCACCTGCAGGATCGGACAGTCCGCTTTTGCAAGCGGGTCGTCGACCCCCCCGGCGCCGACGGAAAATCCGGTCGCGTTGAGGATCGCGGAGGGCGGCGCGGCCGCGCACAGATCGCCAATCAGCGCGGCGCTTTCGCCATCCTTGAGGCTCTGCAGAAAAATCGGCAGCGGACGAAGGCGCCGGGCCGACAATGCCTGGACCAGTGCATCGACGGGCGCGGTGTTCCCTGACTGAACGAGCGCCCGGTAGAACACGACCGGTATGATCCCGTCGGTTCCTCGCCAGAGCGTAGTGATTTCGTCGAGGCTCGGCAGCGCGCGATTGGGCCAGTACAGCCCGGCCCGCAGCAGAGGCGCGGGTTCCGCCCATCGATCCTCGCAGCCGATCAGAGATCCGGCATAGCGGAGCAAATTTTCGGCGTTGGCTGGTCCTCCCTCGGAGAGATAGCGCCATAGCCGGCGGACCTGCTGAGGCTCGAGAGTGGAGAGCTGCTCGAGTTCCGGATCGGGTTTGTCGTCGCCCGGCAGCAGCGCGAGCGGAATGCCTTGTGTGCGACAAGTCTCCACTAGCCGCTCGACCCCATAAGGCCAATAGGCGCTACCGCCGAGCAGTCGAGCCAAAACCAGCCGCGCCTGTGAAACGGTCTTCATGTAGAGGTCGACGGAGAAGTTGTGGCCGAGACGCAGGATCGGCGCGAGCCGCAGGCGCGGCACTGTCGGATCCTGCCTTCGGCGCCGCTGCTGTGCCGCCGCGAGCAGCGCTATATCGGTATCGGCGCTCGACAGCACCACGATGTCGCCCGGGGTTTGCGCAAGATCGACCGCCGTGGATCCGTCGGCGATCGTTCCCGGTGTCGTGGCGAGCAGGTGCATTCAGCCGCTCAGAGCTGCAGTAATTGCCAAACGGTCGAGTCCCTTGCGGCCGATCACGACGAGCCGGGTCTCGCGCTTCTCGCCGGCACGCCACGGCCGGTCGAAATGATGCTGCAACCGGTCCCCAACCGCCTGCACGACCTGCCGGCGATCGCGGCCGGGCCGATCGATGAACCCCTTTACCCTCAGCACGTCGTGCACACCGATCGCAGCTTGCAGTCGACCGAGAAATGCGTCCCCGTCCTCTACCGGCCCTGCGGTGACGACAAAACTCTCGAAATCGTCGTGATCGTGTCCGTCTTCGACTTCGTGCATGGAGGGGCGGGAGGTAAGGTCCTCTTCGGCGGCGGCTGCCAAACCGAGCGCCACCTGCGGCGGGATCCGGCCGTCCCGTACGCTGACGAGCTTGACCCCCGGTCGGAGCTGCCGCTCGATGTCTCGGCAGAGCGCGGAGAGGTGCTCCGGGCCGATCAGATCGGTCTTGTTCAGGATCACGAGGTCGGCGCAAGCGAGCTGGTCGGTAAAGACCTCCTCGAGCGGGTTGTCGTGAGCGAGCGCTGGATCCGCCGCACGCTGGCGTGTGACGGCATCGGGGTCGGCCGCGAACAGACCAGCGGCCACGGCCCCGCCATCGATTACCGTCAGCACTCCATCGACTGTGGTGCGGGTGCGGACCTCCGGCCACGCGAAGGCCTGCACCAGCGGTTTTGGCAGCGCCAGTCCCGACGTCTCGATCAGGATGTGCTCGGGCGGCGTGTCGCGGTCGAGGAGGCGCGTCAGGGTTGGAACGAAATCGTCGGCCACTGTGCAGCACAGACAGCCATTAGCCATTTCGACGATGTCATCGTCTGTGCACGCCGCATCGCCGCAGCCGAGCAGCAGCTGGCGATCGATGCCGACCTCGCCAAATTCATTGACGATCACCGCGAGCCGGCGCCCCTCGGCATGCGCCAGCAAATGGCGCACGAGGCTCGTCTTGCCGGCGCCGAGAAAGCCGGTAATCACCGTCGCCGGAACGCGGCGCATGTCACCAACTTCCCTTGAAGAGAGTGGCCACACGGCATCGGCATATCGCCTCCCTCCCTAACCCTCCCCGGCATGCGGGTGAGGGAAGAGTGGGGGCCAAGGGCCGACGGAACCACAGCCATACCGGCGCCATTTCAGGATTCCTTCAAGACGAGGGGCAGGCCGGCCGCGACAAACACGACGCGGTCGGCAAGCGCCGCGATCTCCTGATTGAGGCGGCCCGCGGCATCACGAAAATGGCGGCCAAGCGACGTCTCGGGGACGAGGCCCATGCCGACCTCGTTGGCGACGAGCACCACCGGTCCGGCAGCATTGCGCAAGGCTCGGCTCAAAGCGGCCGCCTCCGGTTCGGGTCGTCTGCCGGCCATAAGCAGGTTGGACAGCCACAATGTCAGGCAATCGACGAGTACCGGGCGGTGCGGCGTCGCCTCGGCCAGAAGGGCGCACCCAAGCTCGAGCGGGATTTCGATCGTGCGCCAGAAGGGGCCACGGCGCGCCCGATGCGCGGCAATACGCTCGGCCATCTCGACATCGCCGGCTTCGGCAGTCGCACAGTAGGTGCCGCACTCGGCGGCGCGCTCAACGAACTGCTCCGCGTAGCGGCTCTTGCCCGACCGGGCGCCGCCCAACACCAGAGTCACTCGGGGAAGCCGCGGCAGGTGCGCGCCACACGATGACAAAGGCCCCTCCTCCTCCCGAGGAATCGTCCCGATTCACGCGATGCGGAGGTCTCCTGGCTCGGGGTCGTCGCCCGCGGCGCCTTCCCGGCCGGGTCTGCCCCAGCCAGTGGCGGTTGCCGCGGACTCGCCGCTAACAGTTGCGGGGGCAGCGCCGGTCTCGCACCGGACTTCCCTGTCGCATCGCAAATTGAGGCTAGCACACGCGAACCGAGTACGCCATCCTGCTTGGCGAAGCCGTTCGCTTCGAGAACTGGGAGGGGTGGATGAAAATCGAGGGTGGCTGCTTGTGCGGCAAGGTGCGCTATTCGGCCGACGCCGAGCCGGCTTTTGTGGGCGTATGTCACTGCAAGAACTGCCAGAAAGGTACCGGGACCGCTTTTGCGATCGTCGTGGCGCTTCCAACCCGGGCACTGAATGTGCACGGTACGCTGCAGACCTTCACCGGTCGGGGTGACAGCGGCCAAGCAACCTACCGGCGCTTCTGCCCGGAATGCGGATCGACGCTTATCGATGAGGCCGAGGTCATGCCGAACGTCGCGATGATTATGGCCGGAACGCTCGACGATTCGAGCTGGGTAAAGCCGGGGATGGAGATCTTCTGCGACAGCGCGCAGCCCTGGGTAGAACTCGGCGGCGACAGACAGCGTTTCCCGAAAATGCCGGGATAACCTGAGCGGGTCGAAGTTGAGGCCCTGAGAGGAAACGCACTTGTTCAGGTTCGGATATTTGGCTGTCGCCGCTGTCATCTTGCTCGGCGCGGTCAGCTCTGGCGGCGCCCAACAGGGGGCGGCGCCTTCAGCGCCGCCGACAACGACTTACGGCTCGCCGATCAGCCTCGAAGCGGCCAAGAAGGCGATGGCAGCAGCCGAGGCCGAGGCCATGAAGAACAATTGGGCGATGGCAATAGTCATCCTCGACAGCACTGGCCACATAGTAATGCTGCACAAGCTAGACAATACGCAGTATGGCTCGATTCGCGTTGCCGAGGACAAGGCACAGACGGCGCTCGACTTTCGCCGGCCGAGCAAAGTCTTTGAAGATTTGGTCGCGCAGGGCGGCATCGGAATGCGAACGCTCGGGCTTCGCGGAGCGACCCCGATCGAGGGTGGCTTCCCGATTATTGTCGACGGCAAAATAGTCGGCGCCATCGGGGCTTCCGGCGGGACAGCTCCCCAGGATGGGCAAGTCGCCAAGGCCGGTGTCGACTCAGCCATGGCAAAGTAGTGTCATGGCGACGCTGGGACCGAGGAGCCATCAACGCTAAAGGCGTCATTCATTTCGAGGTGAAGATAATCGGCTATCCGCTGAGCCGTTTCTCTCGGGAGGGCCGTTTTGCCCGCCAGCCATGCCGTCCAAGTCGGGGGATCGATCTTCAGCAGGGCTCGCAGCTTTTCAGCGTCGTCTTGCAGGTGACCGTCGGCGATCAACTGCTGGAGCCGGCTGGCGACGAACCGCTGGTTTCGTCGCAACATGCGCGCCGATGCACTCTCGATCTGGCTTATCGCGTCATTGGCGCATAGCCCCGATACCAGCCCCAAGAACGCCAGCAGAAAGATGCTGGTGGAACCGGATGCCGCAGCGCCCTGATCTTGCACACCCAATAGCAGCTGGCTCGCACGAAACAGCACAAAGGTTCCAAAGGCGAGAACGCCGCCGGCGGCCGGCTTGTACAAGAATTCCGATATCGACGGGTTCGGCAATGACGGATCGACGAAAAATCGGATCACGCCGATAATGCCGCCGAGCAGACCCATGCAGACGAGCAGCACCATTTCCACGATTTCGAACGGCGAGCGAAGGAGATGCGAGCCCTCGAGAAAACCCAATAGCGGGATGATCTGAGGTGCCTGTTGGCTGATGCCATCAATGTATTGATTGTACCAGAGCGGTTGATTGGCGATCTTGAACAAAGTTTCGTCTTCGCTCGCAGCCAAGGCGTTGGCGTGCCGGTTTGCCGCGACCCGAACGTCCTCGCACGACAAGCCGTTTTCTTTTTGCTTTTGGCTGTCGCTGGCGCCGGCAGCGCTGCCCTTAGCCTGAGTTACCGGAGTGGCAATGGCCGGTTCTGAACAGTTTATATCGGCGAGCAGTTTACTGTAGGCAGTGCGCTCCGCCTTTATTTGATCCAACTCCTTATCGAGACCGTTCTGCGGATCCGCAAAACGATCTCTTTGCTCCAGTGTAGCGACCAGCGAATTGAAGGCGACCAGGTTGGCTTGCCTTATCTCGAGCAAACTGACGACGAGCAGGCACGCAAGAAATATCGCAATATAGACGACTGCTATCAAAGCACCGGCAACGCCTCGCCCGAGGGCGCTTGGTGTTGTCGCCGGGACCAGGTTTTGGCTGCTGACGGCCGAAGAAGCCAATGCGGGGGCGGTTTCGACTCTGCCGATCTCAAATAGAGCGATGTCACTCATTTTCGGGTCCCTGTTACCGAGCACCCGGCGGAAAGCAACGGAGCTCGTTCCATTGCAAATATCGGTCAGACCGCAGCCTTTGATTGTGAGCTATGTCACAAACGCGCAGAATTATCGGGCGTGGCGGTCATCAGGGCGGGGTGTCGGCGGTGGAAGCCGGCGCTCTCACCGGTTAGTTGTAACCGCTCGCGCCGTTTGATTGAACAGGATGCGGCGTTCGTCGTCGGTCGGCGGGGCGGAGCGGCGCAGGTCCTTGCCGAGATCCACCCCCCGCTGCACCGCGGGGCGCCCTTTTATTGCCTCGCGCCAACGGGCGACGTTGGGGAAATCATCGAGCGGCTGACCCAGCGGCTTGGCGATCAGCACCCACGGCCAGCTCGCCATGTCCGCAATCGAGTAATCGTCGACAATGAATTTGCGGCCCTCGAGCCGGCGCTCCAATACGCCGAGGCAGCGATTGTACTCATCGGCGTAGCGCTTGTGCGAATAGGGATGCTCGCCCTGAGCGTAGTTCACGAAGTGGCTGAGCTGACCAGCCATCGGACCGAGATTGCCGACCTGCCAGAACAGCCACTCCACCGTCTCTTTGCGGCTGCGCCGGGTGTGCGGCATGAATAACCCGGTGCGCTCGGCCAGATGGATGAGGATGGCCCCTGATTCGAAAACCGCCATCGGTCCGTCCGGCTCGTCGTGGTCGACAATCGCCGGCATGCGATTATTCGGGCTGATCGCCAGAAATTCAGGCTTGAACTGGTCGCCGCGGCCGATATTGACCGGGATCATGCGGTACTCGAGGCCGCATTCCTCGAGCATGATGGCGACCTTCCAGCCGTTCGGCGTCGGCCAATAATAAAAGTCGATCACCGGATCTTCTCCGGGCTGCGCTCGGCGATTTCCCGCGCCGGGTAGCCGAGTTCGGCGAGAATTTCTTGTGTGTGCTCGCCGAGTGCCGGGGCGCCGCGGCGGATTTCCGGCGAGGTCCGCGAGAAGCGCGCCGCAGGCCGCGTCTGGCGCAAGCGGCCCGCCCGAGGATGCTCGGTTTCAACAACAAGGCCGAGCGCCGCCACTTGCGGATGCCGGATGACGTGGTTGCGAGTCAACACCGGGCCGCAAGGCACGCCGGCCGCCGTCAGGGCGTCGAGCCATTCCCCGGCCGGGCGGGCGATCAGCGCCTGTTGGGTCAGCTCCAGCCGCGCTTCAATGTTCTTCTGGCGCAATGCCGGGGTCTTGAACCGATCGTCTTCGAGCCATTCCGGCCGGCCGACGACACGCGCCAAACTGGCCCACTGCCGGTCGGTCAGCGCCGCCACGGTCATGTAGCCGTCCGCCGTCTCGTAGATCAGATCGAAAGCGGGCGCCGGCTCCTGCCGGGCCGGCTCGTCGCCGACAAATGTCTGATTGCTCATATCGGAGGCCCACAGGAAAGCGAGCACGGCTTCCAGCATCGACAGCCGAACATGCTGTCCTTCGCCGGTTCGCTCGCGCGCCAACAGCGCGGCGGTGATCGCTTGCGACGCGGTGATCGCGGTCAATTTGTCCGGCAGAATGGTTCGCAGCAACCGCGGACGGGCCTCGTCGGAGCCAGCCTGCACGCTCGCCAGCCCCGAAAAGCCTTGGATTACCGGATCGTAAGCCGGCTTTTCCGCATAAGGCCCCTTCTCGCCAAACCCGCTGATCGAGACGTAGACGATCTTCGGCGAGACGGCGCGCACCGCCTCCTCGCCGACCCCGAGACGCTCGGCGACGCCGGGGCGGAAATTCTGCACGAACACATCGGCGTCGGCAGCCAGCCCCAGCAAGGCCTCACGACCGCCCGTCGTCTTCAGATCGAGCACGATCGATCGTTTGTTGCGGTTGTTGTTGAGGAACGACGCGGAAAATCCGCCCCGGCGATCGGCGCCGCCGCGCGTCGCGTCGCCGCCGTCCGGCGCCTCCACCTTGATCACGTCGGCACCCTGGTCGCCGAGGATCATGGTGGCCAGCGGCCCCGCCACGTTAGAGGTCAAATCGACGATGCGATAACCGTGCAGAGGTCCTGGCATGCGCAACCCTTCAAGGATTTTCGTCGCACCCGCGAAAGCGAATCCAGGCGACGCTCGGAGCGTTGCCGCTCTGGATTCCTGCCTGCGCAGGAATGGCGGGATGAGGAACGAAATGGGTCAATGAAACCGCGGCATCACTTCCTGGCAGAGCAGCTGCAATGCAGTCATGACTTGGCGGTGCGGAATGAGGCCGCCGCAATTGAGCTCCGCCAGGATTCCGTCGACGCCGAGCTCGTCCTGCAAGGCGTGCAGGTGCTGCGCGACAGCGTCCGGTGTGCCGACCAGCACCTGGCCGGTCAGCGCCTCGTCATAGGTCAGGTTTTCGATGCGTTTGAGCCGCTCGGCCCGGCCTTCGATCGCGCGCGTGCCGGCGCGGCTCAATGAATCCCTGAGCCGCTGCGCCTGCTCGCGGTAGAAATGCATCAGGCTCTCCCGCGGCTCCAAGTAGGCCCGCTCTTCGGTCTCGGCGACATAGGTCGGGACCCGCAGGTAAACCTGTCCTCGGCCCGGGTGGCCGGCGGCGGCATAGGCCTCGCGATA
>Ga0210403_10004403_pt1 | contig 12160 bp, 7 predicted proteins | sample IncBWC19MmetaG_FD_150863 | JGI IMG/M metagenome (GOLD analysis project Ga0210403, IMG submission 150863) | Forest soil microbial communities from Barre Woods Harvard Forest LTER site, Petersham, Massachusetts, United States - Inc-BW-C-19-M | ecosystem: Environmental > Terrestrial > Soil >... | reverse complement strand
TGAATCCAGTCTACGCATCCGTTCCAGATCGTGCGCTAAACCCTGTCACCGGACTGGACTAATTATCCCAAGTAACGCCGGACTGATTTTGCCGAGCGGCGCAGCTATACCTATCTGGGCGACTGGATCGACCGGCAGCGCGCCGATCAGAAGGCCGGTGTGGAAGGCGCAGATGCGAGGGTCGCCGCCGCGGAGCACTTGAAGACGGAGCTGACGAACATTCTCGCCGGCGAGCCGCCCTACGATCTCTTCGTTCGGTGGAAGCCACTGGCGGAGCAGGCGATTGGTTGGGAGCCGGACATCAACGACGGCGTGCGAATGAACATCCGGCCGTTCATGGCCGCCAAACCGGAGGGCGCGCGTGCCAAGGGCGCATGCATCCTCCGCACCACGCCCAAGATCAAGTGGGAGAAGGATCGCGGCAAGGAACCGCCGCGTCCGCGCGAAGACTTCCCGTGGTTCTGGGGTTGGGACGGAAGTACCGAGAACTTCGAAGGTGCGAAAATCTTCGACGGTAACCGCTGGAATGATCTGCACTATTCGCACTCCTTCAAGCAAACCTCGCGGGCTCGGAGTAAGAAATGACTACTCAGAGCGGTCCGCAGACCCTTCTGGACGCGCTGCAACGATCATTTGCGACGGCGCTTCGATCGCCGGAGGGCGTAGCAGAGCCCATCGCCTTGCTGTGGACGGACGCGGATGGACAGTGGCGGCCTTTGGTCCCCGCGCTGCGTAATCTACTTCCGCAAATCTATGTTCTGGGTGACTACGAGCCCGCGAATCATGCCGGGCCGGCCATCTGGCTCAAGTGCATCGTGGATCGGAGCCTGCCGATGGCGGCACCACCTGCCGCCACCGTGCCGCTGCTCTATCTGCCGGCGGTCAGTCGGCAGGATCTACGTGCAGGCGGCGACTGCCCGGCACCCGTTCAACCCCTGATTGAGTTGCAATACCGTGGTGCGGTCTGGCACCAACGAAACGGCCGTGATTGGACGGTAGAAGCCTTCCTCTCGTCAGAGGATGGACTTGGCCTCGACATTGCTCTGGACATTCGAACGCGTGAAGCCGTGATGCGCGCGCTGCCAGTGCTTGCGACGGAGCCTCTCGCGCCGCTCAGAGGGCGCCGTCTGGACGCGGACGACTTTGACCGTCTTTCGGTCGGCGATCCGGTTCGCGATCTTCTCGGTTGGATGTCCGAACCCGATGCGTTCCAGGGACGCTGCGACCCAGCGCGCTGGGAGACGTTAAGGAACATCTGTGCCCGTGATTACGGTTTCGATCCTGACAAGGACGGCCCGGCGCGCGCTGGCGACTTGATGCTGAACGGCAATGGAAAGTGGGAGTCAGTATGGCGCCGCTTTCGCGAGGCACCCCTGGGCTATCCAGGCATTGCTGAACTTCTCCGCCATGCCAAGCCACGGGACCTTTTCGTCGACCGGGCTCGTCAGCCTCAAGTGAACGAAGCGCAGGAGGCGGATCTTCGTTACGCACTAGAGGCGGCACTCGCCCTACCGCACCAGGAGATTTGTGATCGCATTCTCAAGCTAGAGGCCGAGAACAGGGATCGCCGTTCCTGGGTCTGGGCGGATCTGGGCTACAGCACGATGGCGCACGCGCTGGAGCCGCTGTCTCGGCTCGCTAGGCTGGCGCGCTCACCGCTCGGCGGCGCATCCCTCAGAAAGATGGCGACAGACTACTCGACGGAGGGCTGGAGGTGCGATCGAGCTGCGCTTGAATCGATGAACCTTGTGAAAGTTCCTTCGGACAATGCCCTCATCGCAAAGGTGGTACGGGCGCTTTACGTACCGTGGCTCGATAAATCGGCCCGAAGGTTTCAGGAGCTTGCTACACAGAATGAGGCGGAGTACCGCGGACTGGTCTGCGGTGTGAATGCGGAACCGGAGACGTGTGTCGTGTTTGCCGATGGTCTGCGTTTCGATGTGGCCGGCATGCTGCAGGAACGTTTGGAGCAGAAGGGACTGAGTGTCAAGCTTGGCCATCGGATTGCCCCACTTCCGACCGTCACGGCCACAGCCAAACCGATCGCTTCTCCGGCGCATTCCGCGTGTGAGGGGGGCGCCTCGTCAGACGATTTCAATCCGGTCCTATCGGCCAGCAAACAATCGGTCAACGCCGCGCGCCTGCGCGACGCAATGGCTCGCCAGGGCGTCGAGATACTCGCGTCAGAGGAAACGAACTTAGCCCTCAAGACCGACAAGGGCGGCTGGACGGAGATCGGCCGTCTGGACGAGATGGGTCATTCGCTAGGTGCTTTGCTCGTGCGTCACATCGACATCGAGGTCGAGGCCATATCCGATCGTGTCTCGGCGTTGCTCGGGTCTGGTTGGGCGCGGGTTCGCGTGGTCACCGACCACGGTTGGTTGCTGGTCCCTGGCGGCATGCCCAAGGTGGAGCTTCCAGCGCACCTGGTTGCCACGAAATGGGCGAGATGCGCATCCGTGCGTGGCGAGTCGACACCTGCAGTACCGACGTTTCCGTGGTATTGGAATCCGCAGGCGCGCATTGCTTCGCCGCCAGGCATCGGCTCGTTCATCATCAATACCGAATATGCACATGGAGGTGTCAGCCTCCAGGAATGCGTCGTTCCAGAAATATTAGTCGAACGTGGCGAAATCTCGCTGAAAGCGCAGATCACCGAGATCAGTTGGCGTGGCATGCGCTGCCGCGTCGTCGTCGAGACTAGTGCATCTGGAGTTCGCATTGAATTGCGGCGCAACTGGAAACTGGCCGATCCCGAGGGGCAGCGAATCGCCGCCGAGAAGGACCTTGGCATCAATGGGCAAGCAAGTCTGGCAGTTGAGCGAGACGAGTACGAGGGAACAGCGGCGATGGTTGTGATCCTCGATGCCGCTGGACGTGTCCTTGACTACCGAGCCACCACGATTGGAGCTGAACAATGAGCATGGAAATGGATCGGCTGGACAAACTCGCCGCATCGGCATTCGACGGCTATCTTGTCCGCAAGGACCTCGTTCGCAAGTACTCTCGTATGTACCCCGTCCCTACCTATGTCGTCGAATTTCTTCTAGGGCGTTATTGCGCTAGTGTCGACGAGAAAGAAATAAATGAAGGGCTGCAGATCGTCGAGAAGCAGTTGCAGGACCGGACTGTGCGTACGGGTGAAGAAGAACTGTTCAAAGCCCGTGCGAAGGAAACGGGATCGGTGAGGCTGATCGACATCGTTCGCGCGCGACTCGACGCGAAGAACGATTGCTACCTGGCTGAGCTTCCCAGCCTTGCCCTTCGGGATGTTCGCATCGACGACCAGTTGGTGCGCGATAACGAGCGCATGCTCACCGACGGATTTTACGCGGAGGTCACACTGAGCTACGACGGGGTCATTGCACAGCAGTCGGGAGGGCGGCCGTTCAAAGTCGACGGGCTGCGACCCATCCAGATGTCGAAATCGGATGCGTTGGATGTGCTCACGAAAGCGCGGCAGGCTTTCTCTGTGGCGGAATGGATCGACTTTCTTATGCGCTCGATTGGACTGGAGCCCTCGGCGCTGAGCGATCGCGCCAAGAAGGTCGTTCTATTGAGGATGGTGCCCTTCGTCGAGCGGAACTACAACATGGTGGAACTCGGCCCTCGTGGAACCGGGAAGAGTCACTTGTTCCAGCAGATCTCTCCGTACTCGCACTTGATCTCCGGCGGAAAGGCGACAGTAGCCAAGATGTTCGTCAACAACGCGACTGGGCAGCGAGGGCTGGTGTGTCAGTACGACGTGGTCTGCTTCGACGAGGTATCGGGTATCTCGTTCGATCAGAAGGACGGCGTCAACATCATGAAGGGCTACATGGCGTCCGGGCAATTCAGCCGCGGCAAGGAAAACATTCGCGCCGATGGCAGCCTTGTGATGGTAGGAAATCTGGACGTTGATGTCGAGCAGCAGCAGAGGGTGGGCCATCTGCTCAGCCCATTGCCACCGGAGATGCGCAACGATACGGCCTTCATGGATCGCCTTCACGCCTACGTTCCGGGGTGGGATTTCCCGAAACTGAATCCCACCGAGCATGTGACCGACCATTTCGGTCTCGTCAGCGATTTTCTCAGCGAGTGCTGGGACCGGCTTCGCGTCAGCAACCGGGTCGCCGTCATGCAGAGCAGGGTGCACCTGGGCGGTGCGCTCAGCGGGCGTGATATCGAGGCTGTCAATAAGACCGTCAGCGGCCTCGCCAAGCTCCTGTTTCCAGATCCGCAGATGCCAGTCTCTGATGAGGACCTTGAATCAATGGTGCGTTTGGCTTTGGAGACGCGTCGGCGGGTCAAGGAGCAGCAACGACGCGTGTTTAAGAGCGAATTCCGTAATACACACTTCAGCTACATTCTCGGTCCAGAAGGCGTAGAGCAGTTTGTATCCACGCCCGAGCAACATAGCGACGAAGCGATAGAGACCGACCCGTTGCCGCCGGGGCAGGTCTGGGGCGCGAGCCCTGGCGCGTCTGAAGCCGGGCCCGGTCTATATCGCATCGAGGCCACTTGCGGGCCCGGTAGCGGCGTGAGGATTCTCAACCAGCCCACTCCGCCGGCCTTTCGGGAGAGTGTGAAGGTAGGTGAGCAGAATCTCTACACGCGATCGAAGGAACTTGTCGGCGATCGCAATCCGCGCGAGGAGGAGTTCTCAATTCAAATGCGTGCAATGGACTCGGACAAGGCCGGAGCGGGTGTTGGACTTCCGGTTCTGGTGGCTCTATGCGGCGCCTTGCTCAGCAAAAACACCCGCGGTGGGACGGTGGTCGTTGGCGCACTGAATCTCGGTGGGTCTGTCGAGCTGATACCGAACGCGGTACGAATCGTGGAGCTTGCGATCGACAAGCAGGCGCAGACCATCCTGATGCCGGTGGCGGTCCGTCGCCAGCTAAACGATCTGCCCGATGAACTCTGGACGAAGATTAGCATCGAGTTCTACAAGGACTCGGCGGATGCGGTGTTCAAGGCACTGGTGGAGTGATGGCGCGAGTGCCGCTTCGGCCTGCCCGTGCATTCGATGTCGAAGGCCAAGTGACCGCGAGATAGCGCCAAGTCTCGGGAGCGCCAATGGACCGCACTGAACGGTTTTATAAGATCGATCGGCTGCTGAAGGACAGCAAACCTGTGTCCTTTGCGAAACTCGAAGAAGCTTTGGGAGTTTCGCGCGCGACACTCAAACGCGATCTTCTCTACATGCGCGATCGGTTCAACGCGCCCATCGAGTACGACCGCGCGGCGAATGGCTATTGTTTCGGAAAAGCGCGCAACGGGCCGCGCTACGAACTTCCGGGACTCTGGTTCAGCGCCACCGAGGGGTATGCGCTGCTGGCGACACTCAAGCTGTTAGGGGATGTGCAGCCGGGGCTGCTCGAAGGACAGTTGGCATCGCTCGTTGAACGATTGCGGGCGGTCGTAGGCCGCGGCGATCATTCCTGGGCGGAGGTTGAAAAACGCGTCCGCATCTTTCAGCCGGAACGACGTATCGGCGACTCGGCACATTTTGGCACGGTCGCGGCAGGAACTCTCAAGCGCCGGCGAATCTGGATACGACACTTCAACCGGGCTGAAGGCAATGTGACTGAACGGGAGGTTTCGCCCCAGCGTCTCATCCTTTACCGCGACAATTGGTATCTTGATACGTACTGTCACCTGCGGCAGGGCTTACGCAGTTTCGCAGTTGATGCGATCCAAGACGCAGAATTGCGCGACACCGTTTCGAAGGAGATCTCGGCCACCCAACTCGACGAATACCTCTCTGGCGGCTACGGAATCTTCGCCGGACGAGAACTCGCATGGGCGACATTGAAATTCTCACCGAAGGCCGCGCGCTGGGTGGCATCTCAAAGCTGGCATCCGAAGCAGCGGTCGCGCACTGAAGTGGACGGCAGCTACGTGCTTGAGATTCCGTACGCTGATGATCGAGAGCTACTAATGGAGATCTTGAAATACGGAGTCGACATCGAGGTGGTGGCGCCCGAAGCCCTCCGCGGCAAGGTTTCGGCGGTTCTGAAGGAAGCCGCTGGCCTATACAGCTAAGGCTCATCCCCTGAGCCAGTGCCCCCGCATACTTCTCCCATGATCGGGATCTTCAGGTGGTCAACCACAAGGCGCGCTGCCTCCTAATTTCAGATTGGCTGGGATGACCGATTATGTCAATACGTCGAACTTCTCGCGTACCGGCGTCCGATAGATAGAGGAGATGAGAAACCATGGAAATAGCGTTAGTTGGTCTCGTCGGGTTGATGTTCGGCGCGGCGGCGTGCGGGCTGTACCTCCGGGTTGCGCTGGCGAAGCAACGGGCCGAAGCAGAAGGCTGGCGCACGAAATACGAAGGCGAGCGGCTTGAGAATTCAAAGTATGAAGGACTGGTTCAGCAACTCGCGCGGCTGGAGCAGGAACGGCATGAGCTGCGTGGGCGGATGGAATGTCTCACAGGTGATAAGTCGCGGCTGGAAGCTGTCGCCGACCGAGTTCCTGCGCTTGAACGAGACATCGCAGCACTCAACGGCGAGCTCATGAACCTCAGCGCCGCCAACGCCGCGCTCGCCACGCAGGTACGTGAGCAGGCGGACGCGCACGTCGAAAAAGTCGCTGCTCTCACCGACGTAAAGAGTGGAATCGAAAGTGGATTGAAGGCGATGGCCGCCGAAGTGCTGCAGTCCAACCAAGGCACGTTTCTGGAGTTGGCTAATCAGGCATTTGAGAAGCATAAAGTTGGCGCCGATGCTGACCTTGAGGCGCGACAGAAGGCGGTCGCGGAACTGATCTCACCGTTGCAAGATACGCTCGTCACCTACCGACAGCAGATTGAGCAGCTTGAGCGCAGTCGCTCGGAAGCATATGGGTCATTGTCGGGGGAGTTGAAATCGGTAGTCGAAACCCAGAATGCGGTTCGCGCCGAAACCTCTAAGCTCGTCCTGGCGTTACGGGCGTCACCGAAAACCCGGGGACGCTGGGGAGAGCACACTCTAAAGAATGTGCTCGAGCTTTCGGGCCTAAGCCCCTATTGCGATTTTTCCACCGAAGAGACTTTCGACCGCACGGAAGGACGGGTGCGGCCCGACGTGGTGATACGTCTGCCCGGTGGTCGCCACCTCGTGGTCGACGCAAAAACCTCGACGTCCGGTTACTTGGACGCGATCGAAGCGGTCACCGAAACGGATCGGGAGCGTCACCTGACACTGCATGCGGCCCAGACGCGAGAGCACATGAAGAAGCTCGCCGCCAAAAACTATTGGGATGGACTGACCGAAACTCCGGATTTCGTGGTCATGTTCATTCCAGGCGAGAACTTCTACGCTGCGGCGGTGGAAAGGGATCCAGCGTTATTTGAGGATGCTGCCGCACAACGAGTGATTATCGTGACCCCATCAACCCTGATTGCCCTCGCAAAGGCAGTGGCCTTTGGATGGCGACAAGAGAAAGTGGCTGAAAACGCCAAGAAAGTACACGGCCTCGGTCGGGAGCTCTATCGTCGAATTACCACGATGGCCGAGCACATTCAAAATTGCGGCGGCGCGCTCCACAAATCTGTGAAGTGCTTCAATGAGTTCATTGGCAGTCTGGAACAGTCTGTCATGCCTCAGGCTCGACGCTTCAATGAGCTGGAAGTCGAGGGAACGGCTACGGAGATCGCGGTGCTGAAGCACATTGAGATGGAGCCTCGACTGCTTCGCGCTGATCGCGATTTCGCGGAGCAGCCGGCTGAGAGTGCCAATTCGGATTCCGCCGTTCCTGCGGTCCCTGCGTCCGCGGCTTAGGAATTTGTGCGCTATTACAAACAACAGTTGGTTTTTTCGGCCTCGGATCTCGTCACCTTTGTCGGCTGTCGGCATGCCACGGTGCTTGACCGGCGGCAACTGGATGCCCGGGTGCCGGTGGCCGAGGATGATGAGTACCTTAAACTTCTCCAGGAAAAGGGCTTAGAGCATGAGCGAAATCTTAGGGACCGACTGAGAACCGAAGGTCGGCAGGTCTTGGAAATCGCCCAAGAGGGGACGCTCGAGGACCGAACGGCACGCACTCGCCAGGCTATGCTCGCCGGCGCCGACGTCATCTACCAGGGCGCATTCTTTTCCGGCCGCTGGCACGGTTACGCTGACTTTCTGCTTCGGGTACCCGGCGAATCATCACTAGGTGCCTACCACTACGAACCGCTGGACACGAAGCTGGCACACGGCGCCAAACCAAAGCATGTGATACAGCTCGGAATCTACTCGGATCTTCTGACTGGAGTGCAGGGCAGGGAGCCGGACCGGCTGCATGTCCGACTCGGCACGGACGAGACTGTCGTGTTGCCGATGCGGGACTTTCATTACTACCTGGCGGGCGCCAAGCGGCGATTCGAAGCATTTGTCGATGATCTCCCAAAAGACTCCGTCGGGCAGCCGTGTAAGGCCTGCGAATTGTGCCGATGGCGCGATCGGTGCGAGGGTGAGTGGGAAAGCGCCAATCATTTAAGTCTCGTCGCGCGCATCACGGGCGGCCAGATCGAGAAGCTTAATGCCGCTGGGATTACGACCGTGTCACTGCTTGGCGCCTTAGGGGCGGGCATTCGGATACCGGGAGTTCAGCCCGCAACGCTGGAACGCCTACGGGGGCAAGCGCGCCTTCAGAATCTTAAGCGGCAAGACGGCCAAGTCCGTTGCGAAGTGTTGACGACGGATGCCGGAAAGGGATTTGAGCGCCTGCCGCAGCCGAACGCGGGCGACCTTTTCTTCGACATGGAGGGCGATCCGCTTATCAATGGAGGGCTCGAATACCTTTTCGGCTTTGCGTATGAAGAGACTGGCCAGGCCGTTTTCAAGCCGTTCTGGGGACACACCCGCTCAGAAGAGAAATCGGCATTTGAAGCCGCGATGGATTTTATTGCGGCTCGCCTTAAGACCTTTCCCGAGGCGCACATTTATCACTATGCCGCATACGAGGAAACCGCGATTAAGCGCCTGGCAATGGCGCACGGCACTCGCGAAGCGGAAGTCGACACCCTCCTTCGGAGCAAGAAGCTCGTCGATCTATACAAAGTCGTCCGCGAGGGTATTCGGACGTCCGAACCGGCCTATTCGATAAAAAATCTAGAAGTCTTTTACATGCCGCCTCGCGAGGGCGAAGTGAGCAATGCGGGTGAGAGCGTGGTGATGTATGAGCATTGGCGCAAGCTCCAGAATCCGGAGCTACTCGCGCAGATAGAGGACTACAACCGCGTTGACTGCATCTCGACTCTCAAGCTGCGCGATTGGCTTCTGAAACTCCGTCCGACCCACTTGTCTTGGTTCGCCGGCCACACACCCGATGTCGAAGAGGCGGAGCGTACCGTCGATCGGCAAGCGGCTGAGCAGCGAATGGCTGCCACCATCGCAGAACTTATGAAATGTTCTGAGGCCGAACAAAGTTTTCGAGAGTTGGTGGGGCAACTCCTAGAGTTTCACAAGCGCGAGGCAAAGCCGGAGTGGTGGTTTCAGTTTACTCGCGCTGACATGTCGCTTGAAGAGCTGACTGAGGATAGTGAGTGCATCGGCGGTCTTCAGCGAGATACGAGTCAGCCGCCATTTCCGGAAAAGCGCTCGATGGTGCACACGTTCGGCTTTCCGCCACAAGACTTCAAAATGCGCAAAGGCGATCGACCGCGCCGTGCCAGTATCGCGCGGGAGCCGGTCGGTGAAATTCTGGAACTGGACGAGAAAGTGGGTCGGATTCGGCTAAAGCTGGGTCCGAAGGGTCTGGCTTTGGGCGACACGCTGTCGCTCATCCCCGAACCGCCCTTTGATGACAAAATTCTGCGCGCCGCGATCTACCGGTACGCGGATAACATCATCGCTGGAAATGACCGCTACAGTGCAGTGACGTCCGTGCTCAAGCGCGAACTTCCCCGCATCCAGGGACATAAATCGGGCGATCACATTGTGGTGACCGGTACGGACTCGATTGCCGGCGCAGTGACTGTGATTGCAGGACTCGATCGGAGCCATCTCCTGGTGCAGGGGCCTCCTGGGGCCGGCAAGACGTTTTTGTCGGCCACCGCGATCGTAAGCCTTTTGGAATCAGGGCGGCGGGTTGGAGTCGCGGCGAACTCGCACAAGGCGGTCAACCGGTTGCTCGAAGAGGTGGCTGTACACGCACAGAAGCAAGGAGTGACCTTCCGCGCGGTTAAGAAGTGCTCGGACGACGAGCACGAGTGTCATGCGTCCATGGTCACCAATGTCTACAAAAACGATCAAGTCACGCCGGAATACAATCTCGTTGCAGGAACGGCGTGGCTATTCGCGGATCCCCGGCTGGATCAAATGTTGGACTACTTGTTTGTCGATGAAGCGGGCCAGGTTTCGCTCGGCAATCTGACGGCGATGGGGCTCGCGGCTCAGAATCTCGTTCTGGTGGGCGACCAGATGCAGCTTGCGCAGCCCATTAAGGGCACTCACCCGGGCCAATCCGGTGAATCGGCGCTCGTCTTCCTACTTAGAGACCACGCGACAGTTCCTCCAGAGCGGGGAGTTTTTCTTGATATGACGCGGCGCATGCACCCCGACGTCTGTCGGTTTATTTCCGAGGCCGTCTACGAAGGTCGCCTTCACTCCTATCCGACCTGCGCGGCTCGCCGGCTGGTTCTCGGCGCAGGCGCCGACCCGGCGCTGAAGGTCGCGGGGCTTTCGTGGGTCCCTGTAGTTCACCAGGAGTGCCGGCAGAAGAGCGAGGAGGAGGGAGAGCGGGTCTTGGAACTCTTCAACAGTCTGCTGCAGCAGCGCTGGATGGAAGAGGGGCGCGAAAAGTCCATTTCGATGGAAGATATTCTTGTCGTGAGCCCCTACAACATGCAGGTCAATCTGCTTCAGGGCCTGTTGCCAACGGGTGCCAGAGTCGGAACGGTCGATAAGTTCCAGGGACAAGAGGCTGCTGTGGTCATTGTCTCCATGACGGCCTCGTCCGCGGAGGATGTACCTCGCGGCATGGAGTTTCTCTATAGTCGAAATCGGATCAACGTCGCGGTGTCGCGCGCAAAGTCACTCGCGATAATCGTCGCGAGCCCGCGGCTTCTTGAAGCGCCGTGCAGCAAGCGAGAGCAGATGGCGCTGGTAAATACGCTGTGCTATGCAGAGTCCTATGCTCTGCTTGCCAGTTAATTGCAAGTTCAAGAATCTTTGGCAGGGTTCGAAGTGACCTGACTGACTGACCGATGAATAACGTTACGTCTACCGAACGTCGGCTGCACAGATGCTATTAGAGGTAGGCGAGTGAAACTAATTCTTTCGCGAAAGGGCTTTGACTCATCTGCTGGTGGCGTACCGAGCCCGCTGATCGAAAACCGTCCATTTTCGCTTCCAATTCCTACTCGTATGCCGACGCCAACGCGATACTGCGATTTGTCGAACCACATCTCTCAGCTTGTGACCGATCTATCACGGGGACGAATTAATTCAGATCTGCCCTGTCACCTAGATCCTGATCTGGAAGCGAATTCATTGCTGCGCCAGCCTGGCTGGCGCGGCGCCTTGGGTCAGGTCTCGGCCGCTCAGAGCCATCTTTCGAACAATGGTGTCGGCGTGGGCGATTTGTTTCTTTTCTGGGGACTATTTCGGCCAGCCGCGCGAAATCCTGGGGGAACCTGGACGTACACTGGGGACTCGGAGCACCGGTTGTTTGGCTGGCTGCAGGTCGATGAAGTTCTAACGATTGGGGAAGACCCATCGCCCGCCCTTCATCGACATCCGTGGCTTCGGTGCCACCCACATCTTGCGCTGGGTTGGACTACAAACAACACGGTGTATGTTGCGCGAGAGAAGCTCACGCTGCCGGGTGCGAGCTCGGACCTTCCGGGATTTGGAGTTCTCAATCGAGGGTTTCGCCTCACTGCACGCAAGTCTAGGCAACCTTCACTTTGGGCGGCACCTTCGTGGCTCGACCCAGGCAGAGGCGGCACCGGCATGACGTATCATCCCCCAACGCGATGGAATCGTGACGGCACCGTGCAATCGGCAGCCAGAGGCCAGGAGTTTGTAGCGGACATGGGCGATAGAGCGGATGCCATCGCGTGGATCTTGCAGGTACTTACTAATCAGTCCATTAATTACTACACATTATAGCAGAGGCCCTGTATAATGAGGCATGGGCAAATCGAAGCTGGACGCGCGCAAGATTGATCGACTGGCGCTTGAAGCAATTCGCATTCGCGCGG
>Ga0210403_10004402_pt1 | contig 12161 bp, 3 predicted proteins | sample IncBWC19MmetaG_FD_150863 | JGI IMG/M metagenome (GOLD analysis project Ga0210403, IMG submission 150863) | Forest soil microbial communities from Barre Woods Harvard Forest LTER site, Petersham, Massachusetts, United States - Inc-BW-C-19-M | ecosystem: Environmental > Terrestrial > Soil >... | reverse complement strand
GAATTGCCCCTGGTGGTTGATGGCCAGGGACGCCTTGGAGTTTTCGAAATGGCTGATGGCTGAAAGCGGCACCTGCTTCCCCGCGGCCGACTTGATGTAGATGTGTTCAAGGTCGTTGGGGTCTTGCTGAAACTGCGGGCCAACCTCCAGAATCACGTGGTACTGGTTGAGCTGGGTGAAGATGGTGGAGACTTGGCGCTGTCCGAAAGCGTCGTAAAGGGTCTCGTCGATCTGCTGGGGAAGAATTCCGAAACGCGCAGCGGTGTCGCGGTCAATCACAAGATCGGCCTTGAGTCCGCCGCTCTGCTGGTCGCTGGCTACGTCGCGCAGCTCCGGCAGGGTGCGAAGCTGGTTGACGATGCGCGCCGCCCAGTCGTTCAGCTCGGCGGCATTCGCGTCTTCCAGGGCATACTGGAATTGAGTGCGGCTGACGCGATCTTCAACCGTGAGGTCTTGCACCGGCTGCATATATAACGTGATGCCCTGCACCTGGGCCAGTTGGGGTTGCAACCGCCGGATCACGTCGGAAGCGCTGGTCTTGCGCTCCGCGTGGGGCTTCAGGTTGATCTGAATTCGTCCGCTGTTGCCGGTGGTGTTGGTGCCGTCGATGCCGATGAAAGATGAAAGGCTGGCGACATCCGGGTCTTTGAGGACCATCAGCGCCAGCCGCTGCTGGCGCTCGGCCATCGATGTGAATGACACGCTTTCCGGAGCTTCTGAGATTCCGAGAACCACGCCGGTATCCTGTACCGGAAAGAAACCCTTGGGGACAATCACATAGAGATACACGGTCAGGGCCAGAGCCCCAGCGGTGGCTAGCAGCGTGGCCGGCTGGTGCTTGAGCACCCAGCGCAGCGTGCCGCCATAAAACTCGATGGTCCGTTCATAAAACCGCTCAGAAGCCTCGTAGAACCGGCCGTGCCGTGCTTGTTCTTTGTTCTTGAGCAGCCGGGCCGCCATCATGGGCGTCAATGTAAGTGAGACCACCGCGGAAACCAGAATGGTAACCGCCAGGGTGACGGCGAACTCCCGGAACAGCCGGCCCACGATGTCGCCCATGAACAACAACGGGATCAGCACGGCGATCAGGGAGACGGTAAGCGAGATGATGGTGAAGCCGATCTGTCCGGAACCTTTGAGGGCCGCTTGCAGGGGCGAGTGGCCTTCTTCGAGGAAGCGGTCGATGTTCTCGATCATCACGATGGCGTCATCCACCACAAAGCCGGTGGAGATGGTGAGCGCCATCAGCGAGAGGTTATCGAGGCTATAGCCCAGCAGATACATGACGGCGAACGTCCCGACGATCGAGAGCGGCACCGCCACACTGGGAATGATGGTGGCCGAAAAGTTCCGCAGAAACAGAAAGATGACCATCACCACCAGGGCGACGGTGAGCATCAACTCGAACTGCACGTCTTCCACCGAGGCCCGGATGGTTTCGGTGCGGTCCGTAAGGACAGTCACCTTGACCGCCGTGCCCAGCGCGCCCTGCAACTGGGGCAGCACGGTCTTGATGCGGTCGACCACGCCGATGATGTTGGCGCCCGGCTGGCGCTGAATGTTCACGATCACCGCCGGGGAGAGGGTCGTAGCCGGGGCCACGCTCATCCACGCCGCTTGCTTGACGTTTTCCGCGCCGTCGATCACGGTGGCCACGTCGCTCAGCCGCACCGGCGAACCGTCACGATAGGCGACGATCAGAGATTTGTATCCGGCGCTGGAGGTCAACTGGTCGTTGCTTGAAATGGTGAACGACTGGCGCGGATTTTCGAGGATTCCCTTGGCCTGATCGACGTTGGCCTGACCGAGCACGGTGCGCAGGTCTTCGAGGCTGAGACCGTAGGAAGCCAGGGCCGTAGGGTTGGCCTGGATGCGGACCGCCGGTTTCTGGCCGCCGCTGATCGAGACCAGGCCGACGCCGGAAAGCTGGGAGATCTTCTGGGCCAGGGTGGTGTCGGCCAGGTCTTCGATTTTCGAAAGCGGCAGGCTGTCGGAAGTCAGGGCCAGCGTGAGAATGGGAGCATCCGCGGGATTCACCTTGCTGTAGATCGGCGGATTGGGCAGGTCGCGCGGCAGAAACGTCGTGCCGGCATTGATGGCCGCCTGCACCTGCTGTTCGGCCACGTCGATGTTCTGTTCCAGATTGAATTGCAGCGTGATGATCGAACTGCCGTAGGAACTGGTCGAAGTCATCTGGTTCAGTCCCGGCACCTGGCCAAACTGCCGTTCCAGCGGGGCGGTGACCGAAGAGGCCATGACCTCGGGGCCGGCGCCTGGGTAAAACGTGATGACCTGAATGGTCGGATAGTCGACCTGAGGCAGCGCCGAGACCGGTAGCTGAAGATAGGCAACGATGCCCACCAGCAGCAGCCCAATCATGAGCAGCGAAGTGGCAACCGGACGTAGAATGAACAGCCGCGACGGAGTCATTACTGCCCCGGTGCTCCCTTGGGTTTGCGTCCCTGCCCATTGGCGTTGGCGGGTGCGCTGCCGGGGACCTCGATCTTCGTGCCGTTCTGCAATTTGTCCTGGCCATCGGTGACCACGTCTTCACCCGCGGCCAACCCGCTGTCGATGGCGGTCATGTTGCCCTCGCTGAAGGCAATCTTGACCGGCCTCAATTCCGCCGTCTTGTCGGCCTTGGCGATGAACACATACGCGCCCTGAGGTCCGCGCTGGATGGCGGCTGCCGGGACTACGGTACTGTTCTTCTTGGTCTCCAACAGCAGATGGATATTCACAAACTGGTTGGGCCACAGCGACCGGTCACGGTTGTCAAAGACCGCTTTGAGTTTGCCGGTGCCGGTGGTCGCGTCAATCTGGTTGTCGATGGTGAGCAGCTTGCCTGTGGCCAGCCGGGTGCGGTCGTCGCGGCTGAACGCCTGGGCTTCCAGGGTGCTCTTGCGCATGTGCTGGGCCACGGATTGCAACTGGTCTTCGGGCAGCGAGAAAATTACGGCGATGGGCTGTAGCTGCGTCAGCACCAGCAGACCCGTCGGATCGGCGGCATGGACCATATTGCCCACATCCACCTGGCGCAGGCCCACGCGTCCGCTGACCGGAGCGGTGATGCGCGTGTAGCTAAGCTGGAGCTTCACGTTGTCAATCTGGGCCTGATCGACGCGCACTGCGCCTTCGAGCTGGCTGACCATCGAATCCTGTGTGTCGAGCTGCTGCTTCGAGATGACGCCGCCATTCTTGAAGAGGTCTTGATAGCGGCCCAGGTTAAGCCGGGCGTCCTTGAGGGCCGCCTGGTCTTTAAAGAGCGTGGCTTCCGTCTGTTGCAATTGGACCTGATAAGGCCGGGGGTCGATTTCGGCCAGCAGTTGGCCTTGGGATACTTCCTGGCCTTCTTTGATGTCGACCCGCACGAGCTGGCCGTCGATGCGGCTCTTGATGGAAACGGTATTGAATGCGTCCACCGAGCCCAGTCCGGCAAGAAACACCGGCACATCGCGGGTTTCCGCCTTGGCCACGGCTACCGGAATCACCATCTGCCCCATGCCGGGACGTCCACCCTTGCCCTTTTGCTGTGGCTGTTCGGGGTCTTTGCTGCAGCCGGTCAAGCACCAGCCTGACAAAACCGCACACAGGCCCAAGAACAGGGCCGTACGGCAGGCCGGCAAAAAAATAAACCTGGGTTTGAACATCCAAAATCCTCTCTGGCAGTCTGGAGAATGTAACAGAGCAATCTCGACTTTAGCAGCATTTTGCAGGGAGAGCTGCAGCATCCTCTGCTCCCGGAAATCGCAGAGGCGATTCTTCCAATTGCCTTATATACATTTTGACGGATGGAGAGGTCGAACGGGGGTAAGCTTTGTAAATATTTGTTAAAGAAGGCTTTAGCCCGGGAGCAGCGTTCAACTGCAAAGGACGCAAAGGGGCGTTTGCTATGCAACTGCGGCATGGGCCGGCCTTGAGGGTTCCTCGCAGCATGCATGGCTGTGAGCTTGTAAAGCGGTACCAACCGTCGTTGAGGAACTTGCGTTGATTTATCGTCCAAGAGGTGTGAAATTATTACATTGCCCTCCTTTGCATGTGTGTCACCTACCGTATAGAATCGACCGATTCCGGGGTCTGGCTAGGGAGTGTGGCAAGTCAAAATGCTCTTTGAACCAGGAACCAGTGCAATTCATCAGGCTCCCGGCAGCTTCTGTGGCAAGGTGTTGTAAATCTACGCTCGCGACCTGTTTTTGTAAGTCGCCAGAGCGTGATGGGTTCCTCAAAATCTCGAGTACGGAGTAACTTATGAAAAAAGCTTTTTTGGCCGCATTCCTCATGCTGGTCTTCGTGGGTGCAGTGTATAGCCAGACATTCCGCGGGACCATTAACGGCGCAGTCACTGATGCTTCGGGCGCTGTTGTTCCCAACGCTCAGGTGAAAGCCACAGAGAAATCCACGGGGTTAGATCACAAGACCGTTACCACCAGCGAAGGCCAGTTTGCATTTCAGGACCTGCCGCTGGGAAGCTACAAAGTTACTGTGACGGCGGCGGGCTTCGCCGTTCATACCGCCGACAAGGTTGAGGTAACTGCGGGAAACATCTACACGTTGCCGGTCAAGCTGACTATCGGTACGCAGACCACCGTGGATGTCTCCGCGGCGGCGCTTACGGTCGATACCACCACGCCTACCCAGACCAACACCATCTCGGGAGTACAGGACGTTCCTCTGAACGGACGCGACTTTACCCAGTTGATTGCCGTCTCGCCCGGCTATGGCGGTTATTCCGTCGGCGGTTTCGGTTCGCTCAATGGCACCCGCCCCAATCAGGTCAACTGGCAAATTGATGGCGTCGACAACAACGACTTCTGGCACAACATTCCCGCCGTCAACCAGGGTGGCGTCTCCGGCATTGCCGGCATTATTTTGCCCATCGACTCCATCGATGAGTTCTCTTCCCAGACCCAGTCGGGCGCGGAGGCGGGCCGCAACGCCGGTGGCACCGTGAACCTGGTCCTCAAATCCGGCGGCAACCAGATTCACGGCTCTGCTTACTATTTCAATCGTAACGAGGCTTATAGCGCGGCTTCGCCGTTCTTTGTCCCCACCCCTCTCAATCCCAAGGCTCCCCGGCTGCGTGACCAGAACTGGGGCGGCTCCGTGGGCGGGCCCATCATCAGGAACAAAACCTTCTACTTCCTTTCTTTTGAGAAGCAGAATTACATCATTGGCCTCTCCGGCTTGGCGACGGAGCCTTCCGATGCCTGGGTCAACAAAGCATTGGGGGTACTGGCCAGCCATGGGGTGGCTGCCAGTCCGCTTTCGAGCAAGCTCATCGGCGCCGGCGGTTTCTGGCCTCGCAGCCTGATCGGCGGCTTGCCGGCAACGGCCAATAATTTCTTCAGCCCCATCGCTTCCACCGGATACAGCTACAACGGCGTTATCAAGATTGACCACAACTTCTCTGAAAACGAGCATCTTTCTGTCCGCTGGTTTGGTGGGCAAGGGTCTCAGACAGCGCCGCTGGGAAGCAGCCCGGCCCTCGGGACCGCCAGCTCCAACCTCAAGGACTATTTCGAAGTTGCTCCCATCCACGTCTATAACTATTCGGCCGTGCTCAACTCCACATTCTCTCCCCGCCTGACGAACCAGGTGCTCTTTGGCGTCAATTACTTCAACCAGGTCTTTCATGACTTCAACAACAGCTTCGACACCAAGGCCCTCGGACTGTTCCTGAGTCCGGATGCTACGAACAATGGACAACCCATCAAGGGGGCGCCCAATGTTGTGATTTCCGGGTTTGAGCAGATAGGACTGACGCCGCCGGAAGGCCGCAATGACGTCACCGGCCATCTGACGGACATTGTCTCTTACACGGCCGGAAAACATCAGATGCGTTTTGGGGCCGAGATACGCCAGGCGCGAGTGAATGAGTTCTATCATCGCCGGGGCACCGGCCAGTTCACCTTTGACGGAACCCAGGGGCCATGGAGCGGCGACGCCATCGATACCCGCACCAAGGCGCTCGCCGACTACTTGGCCGGCGACGTGTCTTCGTCCACCATCGCCGTGGGCAATCCGGAACGTTTCGTTACCGTGAACGCCTTCAACTTTTATTTCCAGGACGCATGGCAGCTTACCCGCAAGCTGAACGTGAATCTTGGCCTGCGCTATGAATATTTCGGCCCGCTGCACAGTGACAAGAAAGATCTCGCCGTGTTCGTCCCCGGCAAGGGCCTATTGATCCAGGGTAACGGCATCAATTCCATCTTCCCGCCGTCCAAGAACGACTTCGCGCCGCGCCTCGGTTTTGCCTATCAGCCCACCGACAAAGGCGATCTGGTGCTTCGGGGCGGGATGGGCGTCTTCTTCGATCAGATCAACATCAACCCCTTCCTGGATTTCCGTCCGCCCATCGCCGCGGCCCAGGGTCTGGAAGGCAACCCCATCGGACCCAATGCCGTTTCGACGTTCGGGCGAAATGCATACAACTGGCAGGCGGCCACGGCCGGTGGGCAATCCATCTTTCCCGGCGTGATTGCTTGCACCGACCCGAATTGCACCGGCAAGCCCGGATTGAACGTGTTTTCCGTCAGCCAGAACTTCCGCGTGCCCCACTTCGTGAACTATAACCTGCAGGTCGAGAAGGGCCTGGGCAAGGCAGCGGTTTTCCAGGTGGGTTATGTGGGCAGCCAGGGCCGCAAGCTCAATATCGTCAGCAATATCAACGATCCCGCGTTCAACGGCGGGGTGTCTCCCTTTCCCAACTTCGGCTCGATTCTGCAACTCAACAGCGTGGGAACTTCGAATTACAACGCACTTCAGTCCACCTTCCGGCTGCGCGCCTGGCATGGTTTGACATCACAGCTCGGCTATACCTGGGCCCACTCGCTGGATGAGATCAGTGAATATCGCGCGGTCATCGCCGACAATCCCAACAACGTCAAGTTCGATTACGGGAACGGCGATTACGATACCCGCCATCTGTTCTCAGCATCGGCCGTCTACGATGTGCCTGCCTTCTCGCAGGGCCCCAAAATCCTCACCAACGGATGGCAGTTGAGCACCTTGTGGAATTTCCATTCCGGCCAGCCCTATGACCAAACCCGCGAGTTCCTTAACCTGGTTGGGGACCCGTTTGCCGGCGTCAACCATAAGTTCTCGGCGGCCAATGGTGGCACGCTGTGGGTCAACCCCACGGCCTTCTGCGATCCGTCCGTCCCGATTGCTCTTGGTGCGCCCAGTTGCCCAGGCACGGCGCTCGGAAATCTCCAGAGGAACAAGATCCACGCCCCCGGTTATGGCACAGTAGACTTGGCCATCTTCAAGAACATCCCGATCAAGGAGAAGGCCAAAGTGCAGCTCCGCGCGGAGATGTTTAACCTCTTCAACCGCATTAACCTCGCCTCCGGACCCGGATCGGTCTCCGGCGGCTGCAACCAGGACCCGGCGACCAGCAGGTGCGCCGCGCCCAGTAGCGGCCTCTATAGCGGGTTTGGCCTGGTCAGCGACACCATCGGTGATTTCAACGGCGCGCCCGGCATCGGCCCCGGTGAAGCCTTTAACATGCAACTCGCAATCAAGATCATCTTCTAGCGGGAAGCATTGACTGCGCCGGCAGACCGCTTCGGCGGCCTGCCCGGATGCACACAACGGAGCGGTCACGCCCCCTCGTGGGAGTGGCCGCTTTTGTTTCCGTGTGGCTGGGAACGCGGAAAGAAGAGTCTTCAGTCACGAATAAAAGCAGGATACAGGCATGAAACTTCCTGGGCCTGCTCTCTTTCAGCCAGGCATTTTCCAGCTATGCTCATGACGCATCGGGGTTTACGCTCAAGCACGAAGGGAGGCGTCCGGAATAAAAGCAGGATAAAAGCCGTACAGGGGGCAAAAGCGAGCGCAAACTTATATAGGCCCATCGCGGAAGTGAAAAACATTGAAGACATGCCTGCATTCTTGTTGGGCAACGTTGGAGGGCAGTTCGGGCAATCGAGCGTAGGCAGAACAGAGGCCCGAGGTTCGGAGATTCATTGAAACGGTTTTGCGATGTTTTGCGATCCCGTCCCAGGGCCGAAAATGAGGCCTGCGTGATACCTAGATGATACAGGGGGTGGGGGCTGGCAACATGGTTACTATCTCTCCCCAGATTCGTAGGGCCGGCCTCCAGCCATGCGGGGCGAACAAGAACCACGGCTGGAGGCACAGCGGCGCCCCTGGCGCCAGTTTAGCGAAGGCGCAGCATCTGCTGTTTCAGATTTCAAAGATCGATTCCCAAACCGGCGCCTGGGCGCCCAGGGATGATTATGGACAAGCGCACAAGGGAAAAGAAAGTTCTGCTGTTGAACTGGCAGCGTTCTGACAGCAGTTGGCGGAGCGATGCGAGCGCGGGAAGCATCATGAAGAGCTGGAAACGTCCCCATGCTCCCCAGGCCCTGACAAAGAGAAATTGCCGGCCGTTTGCCACTCGGTGCTTAGCTCCAGATCGATAATTTTGCAACCGGCCATCTTCAAGCGCTGGGCGAAATCTTTTCGTTTGGCAATAGAGTTGTCCATTTTTACGTAGTGAATACCAGCTATATCGCTGAAGGGCCGGCTCGTGCCCACCTGAATAAAAACCGTCCGGGTAGGAAACCAGGCCATCGCCATGCCGGCCTCGAAGATCACATTCAAGCGGGGCTGAGGGCACAGCTCACTCTCGTAGGGTGGATCGTCAGATTTTCGTAACTCTTCCCTTAGACGCGCTTCATCGTCGGGAGTAAACAGAACAATTGCAGCTTGGGCAATACGAAAGCCGGCTTTCAGGATTTCATTGATATGCGGCGCCGGGTTCTCCGTAGCTTCCACCACCGCGGTCCACTCCAGGGGTTCCAACCCCAGCGCCCGCAATAGGGTAAAGAGCGCTACCCGCAGACGGTCATTCCGGCCATGCACAACAAAGACCCGCCGGTTTTCCACTTTTGATTTGGCGGCTGCCTTTGGAACATCCAGCAGGCCGGGGACCAGGTCCTGATCCAGGCGATGGTTCTCTCTGAACCAATCGCGGAAGATCGTTCCGCTGATGCGCGGCAATTCCGGATCGGTATCATCGATCACACCGTGATAACTCAGGATAGCCGTGGCGTCGTCGATGGAGATGCCGGGCGCAATCGCGGCGCGAAGGTGCGTGCGGCTGAGGCGTCCCTCGGCAGAAGCGGCGAGGGCCTGATAGACGGCGCGACCCTTGTCCTGAAAATCTGCCAGCCACCGGCGAAAAGTGCCGGCGCGGTCACGCGCGAAGCGGCGCGCGGCGGCGCGCAGGACCGGCCTATCGATCCCGCCGCCGTCGCAAAGTTGCTCCAGCAGCCCTTGCAGAACATAAGGATGCCGGCCGGACTGCTCCAGCAAGAGTTCATCCGCAGCCGCCAGCAGTCCATTGGGGAAGCCCTTCGAGATCAACAGCCGAGTATCCGCCTCCGGCAGGATTTGAAGATAGATTGGATCCAGGTTGTTCAGCGGTGAGCTGCGATCGTTGACTAAGTCGGCCAGCGATGAGACGCCCGTCGCCACCGCCCGGAAATGACGACTAAAGCGGGAGTTCATCAGCAGGTTGCGAAGATTTTGCAGGCATTCGGAGTCCGGAAGCGTAGTCACGGCCGATTCGAGTTCATCGATCAGCAGGACGGCCACCCAGTTTGGCCCGTGTTTTTGTTCGATCAGCGGCAACACTATATCCAGCGACGCCAGAAAGTCCTGATAGTTGCGAAGATCAACGGATGCGCCGGAGATGTCTTGCAGCACCAATGAATACACGGCGCGAAAGAAATCTGCGGGTGAGCGCGGCACGATGGCCTGCATATCGAGGAATCGCGGCAAGAACCGGAAAGAACTTACGTTTTCACGGGCGAGGTCCGCGGCGATCTGCAGCAGCATTGAGGTCTTGCCGCATCTGCGTCCGCCCAGCACGGCGTAGGATTTGCCGTTTTTGAAGCCCCGCATGAGCCGGCTGCGCGTTGGCTCGTAGCCGACGAAGGCATTGCCGGGAAGGGAGGAGTTGTAGGGATTGATTATGTCGGCCATGCCGTTTGACTCCTCTCCAACCAGCTTTGGAAAAGCCCGGCATTAACCTGGTAGCGTCCACCTTCGTTGCGGACAACGCCGAATTGTTCGAGATTGGTGATTGCGTCCTCCAGTTCGCGGGGTGGGCTCTGGCCGCCGTTTCCTGCGATGATTCGCAATGCGGCTTGTTCGTCTTCCTGAAGCAGGGTCCAAATCGATTCCTGGTAGTAGCGGCCAATCCGATGCTTGTGGAATCCCGCGCGCACCGCCTGCGCAGTCTCCACGACCGTGGCCTCCTCGACCTGCTTGCGGTCGCCCTGCAGGCAGGCATCGCTGGCGAAGAGACGCGTGACCAGAGGATGCCCGCCGCACAGCTCATAGATTCTCTTGAGAGCGCCGGGCGACCAGTGGATGTCTTTCCAGGCTCCAATCTCGCGCACCATCTTTTCCGTGTCGCTCTGATGCAGCGGACCCAGGAAGTATTCCTGAAACGACATGAACATGGGGTTCTCGCCGATGGCGGGCGATAGCAGGTTCTGGCGGTTTACGTCGGGGCGATACGCGGTCACCAAAACCGCCAGGCACTTTTTTTCCTGCGCCAGTGCGCGGAGGAGACGGAACAGGCTCATCCATTCACCCAATACCTCTTCGCTGTTCCTCATGCGGCGGTCGGGGAAAAGCTTGTCCACTTCATCCAGCAGAAGGATGAAGGGTCCCTGCTTGCCGGACTGTACCCAGGTGTCGTAGAGATGAAGAAAGCTCTCGCGGAAATCCGGTGACGCTTCTGCGGGCGCTAACGGCGAGAGGTTCTTTACTCCCTGGATTGTAAGTTCAGCACGAAACTCTTTCAGAATCGCTTGCAACAGGTGACCGGCGGCGGGCGGATATCCCTGGCAGTCGATCCAGACAGAACAAGAAGACGCCAACTGCGAGCGAAGCTGATTCAAAAGCGAGGTCTTGCCTACCTTTCTCAGCCCAAAGATTCCTGCATGTTGATGCTGCCGGAGGGCTGCCGGGACGCGGGCCAATAGGTCCTCCCGGCCATAGAACCAGACCGGATCGCTGATCGGGCGGGACTCGTCGTACGGATCGGTACGGGCCACGAACGGTTCTTGCAACTCGCGCAGCTTGTGTTCGCAGTTGTTGTCTGAGACTGCCCGAGCCAGAGTAGCCGTTTGCAAGGGGATGACCTCCTGGCGCGTCCTGGCGCGTACGGCCTGCATGGCTTCGTGGGGTGGAAACTGCCCTTTATAGACGAAGTAGGTCCGAACTTCCCGAACATCTCGCTCTGCGAGTGATAGAGACTGGTAATCCGAATCGCAAATTATGACTTCGGCAGGGGGCTGGCCAGCCTTGGGAGCAAGCTGCAGGCGGCGATGACCGAGGGACTCGACTTTGTCAAAGCCAGCCCTGGAAAAAAACTGCCGGGCAATCTGCGCCGGGTCAGCGCGCCGGGCCAGCACCAGCGTGGCTCCCAGGCCCGTGCAGTAAACAAGCGCAAAGCCGCCCAGCCACAGCGGTTTGTTGTGCCATTGCTCCCAGGCCAGACGGAGAGGCTTCGGTTTGATTTGGTGCTGGGGTTTCGCCCATGGCTTGTTGAGGTCCCGCTTAAGCTCCTGTCGATAATAGTTAAGCGGATAGATCGGGCGTAACCGATTGCCAAAGCGAACAGCAGCGTAGTCATCCCCCTGAAAAGAACTGGCGTACGGCCAGTATCCTGGCTTGGTTGTCAGCCATTCGTTGCCAGGCAGGAGAAACGAGGTTGTCTGAACCTCTCCGGTTGCTGCCGACCAAATCACGAGGGTCGAATCGTAGCTGGCGCTGGCCAGGGCCTTGCCGTCGGGAGTCCAGGCCACCGAAGTGACCAAGCTGGAATGGCCGCTGAGGGTGCGCAGCAGTTGCCCGCTGCCCGCCTCCCACAGCTTCACCGTTTGGTCATCGCTGGCGCTGGCCAGGGCCTTGCCGTCGGGACTCCAGGCCACCGAATAGACAAAGCTGGAATGGCCGCTGAGGGTGCGCAGCAGTTGCCCGCTGCCCGCCTCCCACAGCTTCACCGTTTGGTCATCGCTGGCGCTGGCCAGGGTCTTGCCGTCGGGACTCCAGGCCACCGAAGTGACACTGCGGGAATGGCCGCTGAGGGTGCGCAGCGGTTGCCCGCTGCCCGCTTCCGACAGGCTCCACGTATG
>Ga0210403_10004400_pt1 | contig 12161 bp, 17 predicted proteins | sample IncBWC19MmetaG_FD_150863 | JGI IMG/M metagenome (GOLD analysis project Ga0210403, IMG submission 150863) | Forest soil microbial communities from Barre Woods Harvard Forest LTER site, Petersham, Massachusetts, United States - Inc-BW-C-19-M | ecosystem: Environmental > Terrestrial > Soil >... | reverse complement strand
TGGTTTCCTTGCGATGGCCGCCGCCTTGACAGCCAGATACTCCGCGTAAGCGCCCATTCCGGTGGTGGTACCGAACACGGCATCACCTGGCGCACATGCCGCAACGTCACTGCCAGTTTGTTCGACGACACCTGAAAACTCATGACCAGGTATCCACGGCAGGTCGATTGGGAGTATCTGTCTTGCCGTTCCGGAGGCCTCAACAAGATCAAGATGATTGACGGCGGTACTCTTGATCTTCACCAAGATCTCGTCGCGTGCGATCGTCGGCCTCGCTACATCGTTGAAGACCAATTGCCCACCATATTCCAACAGTCTGACGGCTTTCATGCGAGTTCTCCTTGAGTCTGCCCAGTGGGCCCAAAATTGATTGGTTGTTGGCAAGTTTCGACGTCTACAGAATCACGGATACTTCCTCAAAATTGAGCCGAGGATTGCGTGGGTGGAGCTTGCTTGGGTCTCCATAGCCCAGGTTGCAGAGGAGATTCACCTTCCACTTGCCGTCAGGAAAGAATTCCGCATTCAGTTTGTTGGCGTCGAAACCGGACATCGGTCCGCAATCTAACCCCAGAGCACGCGCGGCCAGGATAAAATAAGCAGCCTGCAACGAACTGTTGCGGAAGGCGGTCTCGTTAATAAGGGTGTGGTTGCCGACAAAATAGGAGCGCATATCAAACTGTGGAAAGAGCCTGGGGAGATTCTCGTGAAATTCGGTGTCCCAGGCGATGATAACTGTTAGAGTAGCGGCCATGGTTTTGTCGACATTGCCGGGCGCTAGAACTGGTTTGAGAAGCGCCTTGGCGCCGGGAGTAGTCAGAAAAACGAATCTGGCGGGCGAGGCATTGGCGCTGGTCGGTCCAAGGCGCGCCAGTTCGTAAGCCTTGCGCAAGAGTTCTACCGGCACCGGCTCGGGAAGCCACGTAGAGTGGGTCCGCGCTTCGGAGAATAGTTGGTCGAGAGCCTCCTGTGAGATTGGCGTCCTGGTGGTAGCAAAGTTCGATGTTTCAGATTGATTTCGCAATTTGATTGTCTCTTCTTAGGCGCGCTCAGCGCGAGCGTCGGGCATCCAGACTGAACGGCCCTGCGCCGAATTGAGAAATCAGCAGGGCGCCGCCGAGCATGGAGACATTTTTCATAAACAGAATCATTTGAATTTGCGCCATCATAGGATCGGTTACCGTCCAGAACTTATGCATCATCAAGCTGATAGGGATCAGGAAAAGCACGATGAGCCAGGCACCCAGTTTTGCGCGATAACCCAACAAGATACTCAAGCCGCCGGCAATGGCCAGCACGCCGGAAAGTGGAACCGCGATCGAAGCGAAAGGCACGCCTTGTGAAGCCGCATAGCCGATGGTTTGTTTATTAAAGTGATTGGCTCCAGCCAACAGGAAAATCAGCGCGAACAAAAACCGCCCCAAAACGACGACTGCACCCTGCCAAAAGCCTGTTGCCTCCGCATTCTTGGAAATTGCGATCGAATTCGTTGCCATGTACTTCCTCCTTTTGTTTGTTGAGTCCGCTTACGAGTAACCGCACAAACCAACTTTGTCTACACCGACTAGAATCAATTTCCTTTTCAATCAGCGTGCTGCTGACTGGGTGTTCTTTGGAGCCGGAAAATTCGCTTGAGCCCACGCCGAAAACTTGGCAGGTTGCCGGCCTGCTATTTTGTTGGCGAGCGCGATTTGGTCGCGCGAATCGGAACCTAAGTACGTGTGCACCTGAAAGTAAGCGAACATTTCCGCTATCTCAGCGGCTCCAGGAAAGAAACCCGCGAAGACATCCTGCGGCACTTGGTGGAAAGAAAAGTTGTGCCCGTGTCGATTCAGGGTATCGATGATTTCATTGAAGCTCACGAAATCGCCGACTAGAGGCAGGCGTTCGCCATGACCTGCCTGATCGGGGCGAGCGAACGCTCCGGCGACGAGACTACCAAGTTCCGTAATGTCGCCCATGTGAATGCTGCGAGCAGTTGGATCCAGCGGGAGAGTCCAACCTGCGGATCCGTTAGGCTGTTTTTGCGGACCAAGAACGCCGGTAAGGTTCTGAAAATAGAAAGGCGCGATGACGAACGTGTGATTCGCAAACCCGGCCTCCTTCACGATCCGATCCACCTTGGCCTTGCCGGTAAAATGGGGGACGTGGAACTTGCCGCCGCTAATTGCTTCCACATCCGGCAACGTGGACCAGATAAAGTGTTTGACACCGGCCTCCCTGGCGGCGCGTACCGCGGCCGTTGCCTGCTTCAGTTCGTCCGCTCCGTGCTCCTGAAAGTTGGTTACCAGAAATACGCCATGCGCCCCTGCAAAGGCAGGCTTAAGGGTTTCGGGGCGATTCAAGTCCGCTTCGACGACTTCGTCGGCGAGTTCGCGATGTTTGGCCGTATTGCGAGTCAGGGCGCGTACCTTGAATTGATTGCCGGCTTGAAGGGCGCGTACTACGGCGCCTCCTTGTTGCCCGGTTGCGCCGACTACAGCGATGAGTTTCTTATTCGTGCGTTCCATATGCCGTGTGCCTCTCTTTCCAGTATTTATTGATGCCCATTCTATTGACATAGATACATGCTGCTGGACATCCGTTATACGAAATGTCAAAATAGTTTCGCCATGGACAAGAACTCCCGAGATCCGGTTCACTGTTGGCTGGTATGGGGAAAGGCCTTTCACGCTGCCGCGAAATATCTCTATGCGGGACTTGAGGAGACGGGAATCGACGATACCGACTTCCGGATACTTGAAGTGCTCCTCAACAAAGGGCCTTTGCCGGTGAATACGATCGGGCCAAAGGTGCACCTTACGCCAGGCTCGATCAGTACGGCCGTTGACCGCCTCGTCGAAAAGGGCCTGGTAAGCCGGGTCGAGAGTTCTGAGGATCGGCGCGTCCGCGTCGTGTCGCTCACGGCAAAAGGCAAAAAATTGATCGCGCCGATTTTTCGCAAACACGCAGCCGAAATCAGGAAAGTCTTTGCCGATGCCAGCCCGAAAGAGTTGCGAGCTCTTGAAACGACATTGAAAAAGATTGGCAAGCGCGCCGAGAGTCTGGGGACCGGGGTCAATCCAAAGTGTTTAAGCCCACGATGACATAGCGGCGGAGTGCGCGGATCATCTCAGCTTGGAGCGGAGATAAGATGCAAATACGCGTTCGCGCCATACCATTTGAAGATGTTGCCGTGATTGTCGCGCACAGGCTCTACACGGAACAGGAACCACCGATAGTCTCCATCGAACCGGCGCAGGCGTGCTTCAATCTCGCCGGCCTTGCCGGAAGCCAACAGATGCCCCCAGAAATCCATGAGCCTATCGCGGTCTTCTGTGTGAACAGCCGCAGTCCAGCCCCAATCCGATGCCTCTTCCGCAGAGAGGCCGGTGTAATCTAACCAGCGCCGGTTGAGAAATTCAGCCGAGCCGTCGGGGCGAGCGGACCACGCCAGAGTAGGAATGGCGTCAACGTCTTGCGCCTGCCGAAGCTGCTCGATGCTTTGCCCTGCGGATGCCATTCCCGAATTATAGTCCCATCGCGCAATTTAAACCCTTCAAAATCCATGTCAGGCTCGACTGAATTCACGCATCATTTTCGCACGATTGCGAGTGGGTCACGGACAAGTCGAAAGTAATCCACTTGGAGGAAAAACGCGCTACTCGTTGAAGTGTCAGAGCGGTTGGCGTGCCCTCGCTTCAACTGCAACACGAATCATCGAGCGTGCTGCTCGCGGGGATGGAGAACGACTGCGGGGGAAGATCGCTTTCCCTGAGCTTCGGAATAGAATCGAGGACCGACGCCTCGCGAATCCCACGACTTGCGGAATTCACTAGAATAAAGACCAACTCTTGGACACGTCTTACACGTTCGGAGCTGGCGGTACACCGATTATCCCTTCTACGAACAACGATCGGAGTCGCTTGCTTCCACTCTGTAATGGCAGACAGCTTCTGGTCGGTTGAAAAAACTTGTATCCTAATTGTGCTGGTAAACATCACATATGCCGGTAGGAGATTTGATGTCCGCGACTAGCGTCCAATTCACGGTTGCAGCACACATCATGGCAGCTCTCGGCTTCCGTCACGGCGAGGAAACCCCTTCGGCGATGCTTGCAGAGAGCGTCAATGCCGATCCCACCTTCGTCAGGAAATCTCTCTCGAAACTCTCAAAAGCAGGCCTGATCGTCACCACGCGCGGCAAGAATGGCGCGAGCCAGCTCACGCGTTCCCCTAAGCAAATAACCCTTTTGGACATTTATCGCGCCAGCGCGGCTCCTCCAACATTCACGATTCATAGCTATCCAGTAGAGAAGAGATGCCCGATCAGCTGCAACATCAAGGGATGCATGTCGTCGGTCCTAAAGAAAGCGCAGGACAGCTTCGAGAATAGTCTCGATGGAATAACGCTCGCCGATGTAGTTGGGGAGATCCGTCGCGCCAGCCGGTAAATTTTTTTGGTGTTTATATGTGCATATTATTATCACATATTAAGGAAAGGGAGAACCGAATATGAACAGCCTTAAAGACAAGGTCGGTGTCGTAAGGGACGCCAGTTATGTGATTTTGGGGGCGAGCGGAAACACCGGCGCGATCATCGCCAATTACCTGCTATCGAAGGGCCAAAGGGTGCGCGTCGCAGGGCGCGATCCAGGGCGACTGCAGCGCTTTGCGCGCAAAGGCGCGGAAGCGTTCACGGCCGACGTGAGCGATGCGGTTGCGCTCACCAAAGCCTTCAGCGTTGCACGCGCTGCATACTTGATGTTGCCACCGCTGAACTCCCGGGAGGAGCAGGAGCGACAGAGCGATGCGATCGCGAAAGCCGTGAAGGAGTCTGGTCTGCGTTACGCGGTGCACTTGAGCAGCTACGGCGCTCATGTCCCGGAAGGCACCGGACCAGTAACCGGGCTGCATTCTTCGGAGCAAAAACTCAACGCGATCAGCGATTTGAACGTTCTGCACCTGCGAGCTGCGTATTTCATGGAGAACAATCTGGGGGCAATCGACATGATTCATGGGATGGGACTGTTCGGGCATGCTCTGCTACCCGACCTGAAGCTACCCATGATCGCAACGCGAGATGTCGGCGACTACGCCGCACAGCGCCTCGTGGACCTGGATTTTTCCGGCAAACAAACGCGCGAACTGCTCGGCGAGCGCGACCTGACGATGACGGAAGCAACGGCGGCGATTGCGCGCGGCATTGGCAAACCGGATCTGCGTTACGAGCAGTTTCCGTACGACCAGGTGCAGCAGGTGTTAGAGCAAATGGGCATGCCGCCGAAGAAAGCCGCGGTGTACATCGAGATGTTCGAGGCCATCAACGCGGGACTCCTCGCTGCACAGGAGCAGCGTTCGACCGAGAACAGCACGCCGACTTCGTTTGAAAACTTTGTGCGGGATGTTTTTGTGGGTGCGTATCACGGGAAGGCTCTCACCGCTTAAGCCAGCGCCCAGGTGGTTGCGCCTGTTTGTAGACCAGAATTTCGGGAAGCAGCTTGTGAGAATTGCCGAATGCGGAGATCTAGCCATGAATAGAACGGCCTCTAGGAAAAGAGAGTTGCCCAAGCGTGGTAAGAAACCGAGTACTCATCGTCGTATCGTCACGGGAAATGTCAACGAAAAGGCCATCGTCCAAAGCGACGAACCATTGATGGCCTATGAGTTCAAGACTGTTCCTGGCTACGAGCACACACTCATATGGGTCAATCCGGCGATCCCGGATCTCAGCACTGAGCAGAGGTTTGATCGATATCCCGACTCCGTCGTTCCAGGACCTGGCGGTACCAGCTTGCACTTCGTGACCTTTCCGCCGGGTTCGGTCTTCGCCGATCCCTCCTTTGATGGCGAGGCCGCACAAGAAGAAGCGCTCGTTCGTCTGCGAGGATTAGCGGATCACTTCGAAGAGGAAGACCCGGAAATGCACAAAACGAACACCGGCGACGATGCAGTTGTCTACGATGGAGAGATGTGGCTGGAGTTGGACGACGGCGAGACTCTGCATTTGAACCGCGGCGACGTGGTCGTGCAAAACGGTACGCGCCACGCATGGCGAAACAAAGGCAACAAGCCGGTCACGATGCTCTTTTTCTTGAACGGAGCAAAAGCTCGCGAAACCTCGCAAGCCTGATCGAGGACCCGATGACCCAAGAAAATAATCTCGTGACCATTAGACAGTTCGACGGCAACGCTTACAAGAGCTCGCAGGCCGCGGAGCAAACCCTGAACGCGGCGATCCTGCGCGCCCAAATCGCCAGGAGTTACGAAGAGTTTCTGGAGATCTTTGACAAATTTTACGCCGATGATGTCGAGGTGAGCAGTCAAGATTCGCCGGAGACAATTCGTGGAAAGGAGAGAGTGCGTCCCTTTTTATTGAATTTCCTGATGCCACTTCACGTAATGGCTGAGGTTGCCGGATTGTCGATTTCAGTTCAGCTGACTGAGGTTCCCCGAGACACCGCCAACGGGACACATTCCGAATGGAGGATCGACTTCACCGGCGTCGGTGGGAGACGGTGCACTTTGAAGTGGTACGCGATTCGGGAATGGACGGCGTCCAGGGTTGTGTACGAACACCACTACGGTCATGAGCAGATCGGCGGCCCCCTCACCGAGGGCGACGTGAATTTCAATTGGGGTCGTTCGGAGGTCGGGTTTCAATCGCCGCTTGAGGCTTGAAGGGCCTCTGGACCGATTATTCAGGATTGGAGGAAACAAGCAATGGCCAGCGAACTAGAGGAGAAGAACAAGGCACTGGTACTCAAGGCTTTCGACATGCTTTTCAACAAGCGTGACTACGCGGCGGCGGAGCAATTCTGGTCACCGCAATACATTCAACATAGCGCTCACATCGCTCCCGGTCGTGAAGGCCTGTTCAATCTCATCAAGAGCCTTCCGCCAACGTTGAAGTACGACGCGGGAACGATCGTGGCGGAGGGCAATTTCGTCATTATGCACGGTCGGTTTTCGGGATTCGGCGCCCCTGTAAATTGGATCGCTGCCGACATCTTACGCATCGAGGACGGATTGCTCGTCGAACATTGGGATGTGATTCAGGATGAGGCCACAGAAGAGCAATCGAAGAGTGGCGCGCCCATGTTCGGACAGACTTTTCCAAAACACAGCTGAAACGGAGTGGTTGACAGGAGACGGACTTATGGGAAACGAAGGCTCTTACGTAGCTCTCGGGCTGAAAACCTGGAACGCCCAAATTGATCGCGCGGACAAGCTTTTTGGAGGCCTCTCGTCCGAGGAGGTTCTCCGGGAAATAGCTCCTGGACGGAACAGGCTTCTTTACTTGTGGGGGCATCTCACAGCCGTACACGACGCAATGCTCCCTCTATTGTCGCTGGGCGAACGATTTCATCCCGAGTTTGATGTCGCCTTCGTCTCGAATCCCGACAAATCGCGAGCCGACGTTCCTTCACATGAAGAAGTTCGCCGGGCATGGAACGTCGTCAATGCTGAATTGCGGAAGAGGTTTGAAAAAATGTCTTGGTCCGATTGGGCCCAGAGGCACTCGGCCGTATCGGAAGAAGACTTCGCCAAAGATGCTTCGCGCAATTGCTTCGCCGTCCTACTGAGCCGCACGAACCATCTTTCCTATCACCTCGGCCAAGCGGTGCTCGGACTCAAGTGATCGAGAGTCAAAGGATCGGAGGTCGCGAGTTCAGAGCTCAGCAACAACGGAGAAAGGCAATGTTCAAAAAGCTCGAGGGTAAGGTCGCTGTCATCACCGGCGGCACGGAAGGGATTGGGCTAGCTACGGCAAAGCTTTTCGTCAAAGAGGGTGCCTATGTCTTCATCACGGGCCGGCGCCAGAAGGAACTCGACGAGGCCGTGAATGCAATCGGCACTAACGTTTCTGGAGTTCAGGGTGACGTTGCCCAATTGGCTGACCTTGATCGTCTTTACGAGATCGTCTCTAACGTGAAGGCGCGAATCGATATTGTTTTCGCCAACGCCGGCGTTGGAGAATTTGTTCCCCTTGGGGCCGTCACCGAGGAGCATTTCGACAAACTATTCAACATCAATGTGAGGGGAACGCTGTTCACGGTGCAAAAGGCCTTACCGATACTGAATGATGGTGGTTCCATCATTCTCAACGGCTCCGTCGCGAGTGTTAAGGGCACTGCCGCCTTCGGTGTCTACGCCGCGAGTAAGGCTGCCATCCGCTCTTTCGTGCGAACCTGGACTACAGACCTGAAGGACCGTCGTATCCGCTCCAACGTTGTTAGTCCGGGTCCGATCAATACGCCGCTGGTGAGTCGGCAATCTGCAGACGTGATTGCCCGGATTGTGTCCACCATCCCGATGGGACGCATGGGGGAACCCGAGGAAGTTGCTAAGGTGGCGTTGTTTCTGGCGTCCGATGACTCCAGCTTCGTCACGGGTATCGAACTGTTCGTTGATGGGGGGAGAGCCCAGGTCTAACCGAAAGGGCGAGAGATTCTTCCGGGGTCACTAGACATCAAATCACAGGTTGGCGAGTGCCTCCGAATAGCCGACCACACGGAGGTTGGCCCAGACCGGTCATTACAAGCGCGTTTGTCGGTATTAATGTCTCGAGAGAAGGATCCACCGGGAGATTACTCGGTCAAAATACTTACCGTGCGTTGAATCGTTTGTGGAGGCTGTCCGAATGCCCTGATGAAGGAACGCCGCATCCGCTCGCGATTTCCAAAACCGTTCTTCCTGGCAATTTCCTCGGCGGAGAAGCGGCCAGCCTCCATCATCAGGCGTGCAGATTCCACCCGCATCCGTTCAATTGCCTTCGCGGGAGACTGTCCGGTTTCCTCCCTAAATAGCCGGCTGAAATGCCGCAGGCTTAGAAACGCGACCCGTGCCAAAGCTTGAACTGACAAGGGCGCGCTCAAATGTTCTTTCGCGTAAGCGAGCGCGGTCCGGATACGATCGGAATCCGCGTCCAGATCCAACAACGTCGAGAACTGCGACTGCCCGCCCGCACGACGGTGATAGACAACCAGTATTTTGGCGACCACACGAGCGAGGTCGGTGCCAAGATCGTCCGCCAACAGAGCCAGCGCAAGATCCACTCCCGCGCTCATGCCCGCCGATGTCCATATTGGTCCGTCGATCATGAAGATGCGGTCTTCGTGGACCGCGATCTTGGGGTAGCGGCGCTGCATTTCTTTTGCGTAATACCAATGGGTGGTTGCCCGTCGACCGTCGAGCAATCCTGCCTCTGCGAGGACGAGGGCACCGGTGCAGATGGAAGCTATCCGACGACTTCGGTGAAAAGCGGATCGAAGATAGCTCAACACGCCGGGCGTAGCTGCCGGGGCTGCGATGCTGCCCGCAATGATGAGGGTGTCGAACCTACGGCGTTTGAACGACGAAGTCTGAATCTTGGATCCCAGCGAAGTGGCGACTGGTCCGCCGTACTCCGAGAGAAGCGTGACTTCGTACGCGTTCGACCCAATCTTCCAGTTTGCGGTTTCGAACACGCTCGTGGCAGCCAAGTTCATCGGAGAAAAAGCGGGATAGACGATGAAGCCAATTTTGCGCATCTGATTTCTCCGGTCTCAGTGTACGCCCCCGCGTTGCAATGGCCGAAAAAGTTGCATATTCGACCGTCACGCCATCGTGTGTCGAACATCAGAGCACTGTGGCGGCGATGCTCGCCCAACTTTTGAAGATCGGAGCCGGACATGGATAACGTTCAAGACAAGGCGGCCAACACCAAAGAAATGCCTAAGAGCAATTTCCCAGTGGTCCCGACGACAAAAATTCTGGCTATCGGACAATTTACGAAGCCTCCGACACCAGAGCAAATCAAGGAACTCTTTCCGAAGGAGGTACCGGCTACGCTTCGCCTGTATTTGGCTGGCAAGATCGATCAATGGTGGATTCGTCAGACGCAAACAGGTCCCGTGTTCCTCTTGAATGTGACGTCAGTCGAAGAGGCACGCGCCCTGATGGAAAATTTGCCGTTGGGCCAAGCAGGCCTTATGAAGCACGAGTTCATCGAACTCGGTCCGCTGACCCCGCTTCATCTACTTCTCACCGATGGCTGGCCGACAGCCAGTAAATAGTGGAATTGCGACGGCGATGAGCGCGAAGTCTATCCGGGACAGGATGGAAGAAGGTTTTGCTCAAGACTTCTTCGATAGGCAGAGGGCGTACTTGGCCGCGACCCTAACGAAGATTTTATGAATGGAGAGTCGATCAGGTCGATTCGACTGATCCACCCGCGGCAGCCGAAATGTAGCGCGAAAGCCAAATTGAAACTCAAAGGAGAAGTACAAATGAAAAGCACAGACGATGCAATGGAAGTGTCCGCACAGACAACCACGACGAAGTTCGAGGGCGTCCTCGTCACCATACGCTCGCGCAAGTCTTTCTTCGAAGTCACTCAGGCGATCGAGAGGACGTTGCCGCGTTTCCACATACCCAAACTAATGGAATATGTGACGCACGGCGATCGCCCGGGCGTCGAAGCGTACGTCGATTCTACTTCTAAGCCTTTCTCTATCTTTTGGGACTTCGAACAGGGCTCCACGATGCGGCTTGCGGGGATTCCCATCGAGTCGAAGTTCTACCTCGTCGGGAACGCTGTAATTGCACGTGGCCTCTTCGAGTACAGCGGTGCCGCCGGGTTGGGCGCTCCCGTGCGCGTCTGCGTGTCCCAGCGGGACGGCGAGCAGACACGGATCGACATGGACCAGCAAGTGTCATTCTTCAGCAAATTTCCGGAGATGAAGCCGTCGTCTGTGCCCTCTCTGCTCGATGCGAAGATGATAAAGGTCTTCGAGGAAGCCGCGGCCTAGAAATGCGCGAGAAGGGCATATGAACAGTCACCGTGAACGAAAATTCTTGAATTCGCGTCGCTCGTTCCTTGCCAGGTTTGCCGGCGTGCTGGCTGCCGCTACTGCCCTGACAAAGACAGCGCTTGGCAAAAGTCGTGAACGCCAAAACCTGCTGGTTACAGCAAGTCCATCGACGCCTCGATATACGGAGCATCATATTTCGCGAGATGGCGTTGCCCTTCATGTTGAATACCACGGCAGCGGTAGGCCGGTGCTGTTGCTGCATGGGTGGCCGGACTCTTCGCATCTTTGGCGCAACCAGATTCCATTCCTTGTCGCGAACGGCTTCCGCGCCATCGCGCCCGACCAACGTGGATTCGGGCGCTCCGATCGCCCGGAAGGCGTGGCCGCGTATTCCCTGCAGAACGCAGCCGCCGATGCGGTCGGCATTCTCGACGCGTTAGGTATCGACGCAGCGGACATCGTTGGTCACGACTGGGGGGCCGCTGCGGCATGGCTGACGGCTATTGCCCATCCGAATCGCGTTCGCAGGCTTGTCGTTCTTTCGGTGCCACATCCACGTGCGCCGCTGACGTTGCGCCAGCGGGAGATGGCCTGGTACCAGCTGTTCTTCCAGTTCGAGGGAATTGCGGAGGCGTGGCTGCAACACGACAACTGGGCGCTGTTCCGGGAAGTGCTCCGAGGCAACGGTGATTTCGACCGTTACATCTCCGATCTATCACGGCCAGATGCTCTGAAGGCATCGCTGAACTGGTACCGCGCGAACCTCGCGCTGCGCCTGCCGGAGTCACCTCCCAAACTACCACCCGTAGAAGTTCCAACGCTCGGCGTCTGGTCCTCAAACGATCACTATATCGACGGAGAACGCATGAAGATCTCGGGACAATTCGTAAGAGCACGATGGCGCTACGAGCAGCTTAATGACGCGAGCCACTGGATTCCATTGGACGCGCCCGACCGCTTGAACCAGCTCCTCATTGAGTGGCTGAGCTGAAACGAGACAAAGATGGACATCATAAATATTGCAACTATAAACGGCACCCAGACCCAGCTAACCGGTGAGCGTGTGATGCAATGTTAGAGTCTCTCGACAACCCGATTTGGTCCGCGCTTACCACGGAACACCGCATCCTTGCCCGCTCGAACGGCCTTGCGCGACGATATCCGCCGGATGTTTCCCCGTTTGCGGCGTTTCTTCATCCCACAAAGGATGCATTCGCTGATTTACAACGGCTGGTTACTCCCGGCGAGCACGTCGCGTTTTTTACCGCCAGTCCCTTCGATGTAGCGGGCGGTTGGCAAGTCGACCGGTCTCGGTGGATCGACCAGATGATTTGTGAGGCTCCACTCGACCTTCCGCCGGTCGCACCCCTTCCACTCGGGACGACGGACG
>Ga0210403_10004399_pt1 | contig 12162 bp, 9 predicted proteins | sample IncBWC19MmetaG_FD_150863 | JGI IMG/M metagenome (GOLD analysis project Ga0210403, IMG submission 150863) | Forest soil microbial communities from Barre Woods Harvard Forest LTER site, Petersham, Massachusetts, United States - Inc-BW-C-19-M | ecosystem: Environmental > Terrestrial > Soil >... | reverse complement strand
CATCACCATCTGCAATGCCAGCAGCCCAATCACAATTGCCCAGCGCACCGCTTTCATTTTCTTGCGGATCGGCCAGAGGAGCACGCCGAAGACCCCGGCGACATAGGCCAGCAATGGAGTGCTGGAATTGGAGCATATCGTCATAATCGTGCAGCCGAGCACTCCAGCGGCCGCCATGAGCTTGGCTTTCCCGTTCTTCCATAACAGAAAAAACAGCGGCAACAAGGTTGCACCGAAAGTGCCTGCTGTAAGCGAATGCTGAAAAACGGCCTGCGAACGAATCTTGCCTTCACGAATCTCGGGAATGGTCCGGTTTAAGCCTATTTGGCCGAAAATATTTTGCAAGGTGACTTGTTCCCGGACCATGCAAATCCCCAGAATCACCGTGAGCAGGGCAAGACACTTTAATGTCCGGTAGGTATCAGCCTCATCCTGAATCAAGGCGCGCCACAGAAAATACCCGCCCAGAAAGTCGATCATAATCCCGAATTGATTCACCAGAGCTTGCGAGTCCAAGAATTGGAGGGGGGTGGCAATCGCCTGCGCCACTGTGCAAATCAGAAAGGCCTTGTCAATATTGTTAAATCCACCTGCAAAGAGAGACTTCTTCGCGGTGAGATTCGTCGCTACGAACCGCGCCAAGCCGGCCAGGATAATAATCCGTATCACCAGCCAGTGAACGCCGCCCGCATACACGGACTGACCAATCGGCACCAGAAACGAAATCAACAGGACAGGAATTATTACGTGCTTTCGCGGCAAAACAAAGATCAACACGATCGCGATCAGCATCGCAACCAGCACGATTGGGTTGAGCACGGTCGACGTGCTCCCGCCGCCGAAAAAGTGACTCTGCTCTGGTGCCTCTGGCATTAGTAGGCTGTACTCATCAATTCCCCATCACACCGTTCGGGGACTTCCTTAAGACTACGTGAATGCTCTCGCCATCTCCTGCGAAGGATGCCATACCGTTCAGAATGGGAAGCGCGGTCAAACGGAACGCCTTTCGAACCACCTTCCGCAGCAGACTCAAAGGCTTGGCTTGCGCGAGCGGGACCCGCGAGACTCCGAGTTTTTGGAACGCATCATCCAGCATATACCGAGTACTGTACTCAATGAAGACTTCGCGGTCCGTGGTCAGCGAAACTTCCTCAAGGCCGACCGAAGTCGCCATCTTTCGGAGTGAAGTCGGCGAAAAATGGTAGAGATGCCGCGGCAGCTCCAAGGCATACCAGTAGGATCCAAAAATGCGCCGCCCGGCCGAATCGATGTTCGGCATCATAGTGTAGAACACGCCACCCGGCTTCAGCCATTCCGCGACCTTCGCCAGCACCTCTCGCGGCTGATACAGATGTTCGAAAACGTGGAAGCAAGTGATGGCGTCAAAGCTGGCCGGCGCGAAAGGCGCAGCGAGAATATCTCCAACAAAAATCTGGGCGCCACACTTCGCCTCGGCCTTCTTGGCCACTGAATCGGACATCTCGATCCCGTAGAGCTTCCACGACGGACTCTTCAGCGAAGTAAGAAATCCGCCCGAACTGCATCCCAAGTCCAGGACCGCGCCGCCGGATGTATAGCGCAACAACGTGTCGCGTCGGCCACGCCAGTGCTTCGGATCCTCGCCCGCGCCCGCAATTGCGCGGTCGTAGTCTGGACCGTAGTGGTATCCCATTTCCTCCGGCGATGGCGGATTCTTCAACCAGACCAGCGAACACTCCCGGCAGCGCAACAGTTGATAGAGCGCCGGTCGGCCATGAAACCGGTCGGGTGCTTGCAGCCATTGCTCCCCGCCGGTGTACCCACAAGCGGGGCAGTGCTCCGGGTTGCTAGGGACATTTTCGACCGAGGAGTCTCTTTCAACGGCTTCAGTCTGCAATGGTCCTCACAGGCTCTTCTTCAAGTGCACCTTGATTCACTCGAATCCACTTCCTTGAATCCGGGTCATATCTCCTCACGAGCCTTGCTGGATTCCCCGCAATCACGCTGAATGGAGGAAAGCTTTTCGTGACGACACAGTTCGCTCCCACCACACTGTTTCGTCCCAGGGAAAGTTCTCCTCTGCCGCAAGAGATGACACTACCCTGCCCAAGCCAGCAATTCCGCTCAATGATGATGCGCCCCCCATCCGTGACTCCTTGAGCATGAATGGGAACATTCGGGTCAGAATACTGGTGGTTATGATCCATGATCAATACGGACGGCGCCAGCAGCACATCATCTCCGAGCTCAACGTAGTTGCTCGATCAAATGGTCGATCTCCGTCCGATTCTGCATCCCCGCCCAAGGACGATCTTGGGTCCGGGACTCTCTGCTCCGAACACAACATTCAGCCAAACGTCCGGAGCCAGATAGACCTGGTCAGCCAACTCAATATATTTCGACCCGCCGCGATATATCTCGCACGAATGATGAACAGATACCTGGCGTCCAAATTTTGCAAAGGGATATGTTGTCTTGAGCCACGCTGTGTTCAACCGCGTTGCCACCCGTCCAAAGAGGCCTAATGGATCCTCAGCAGGTAACTTTCGCATTTGTTGGCGGCTGATCATTGACAGCTTGCTATAGCTTCACGCCGGCGAAAAGCAAGGTGGCGTGGTGCCATTGTGGTGTTCTACCCTCTTCGCGCGACAGAACCTTCTTGACAAGTGGTTTGAACTGAGCCGTGTACGGCTCGAACCACTCCGAGTCCAGCGTGATCGGATGTCCAGTTCGCATGCCGTCCGGGTGAGTCCGAAAATCCTCTTCGTTGGTCAAGTCCTGACCGACGATCACGTAGCCACCAGATTTCAGAATACGTAGAAGCGATCGCATACAGGCGTGCGCGTCCTGCACATGATCGAGTACGTTAATCATGACAGCAACATCAAAGTAGGAATCGCGGAATGGCAAGTCTTCTAGCGGATGATCGTCGAAGTACGCCCCGGCACTTTGGTGGAGTTCTCGCACCATCGTCATCGGGAAATCGACGTAGGTACGAATCAGCGGATCGGAAAGAAATAGATGTTTCGGCTGGCAAGCCTTGCGGACTAGGCGCACGTTTGTGTAAGGACCGCAACCGACTTCGATCACGTTCTCGGCAGATGACGGAAGGAATGAGTAGTTCCCAAACTGCTTCGCCCACCACTGATTGTTATCGTCACCACGATACTTCTCGACGCGGCCCAGGAGAGCAAGCAATTTCCAGATGTGGTTCTTGCCCAGTTTTTTCAGGTTGCGCTGTTCGCGAAACCAGAAGTCACGTTCCCAAACTTGAGCTTGTTGCCACGTCTCGGCTGGAACACGCGTATTGATATGGGGGGGAGCCATGCACATTCTCCTTACTTGTCAGTTTTTAGGCCGAGCACTTCTTCTTTTCGCCGCATCGACTCGACTTTCGTAGCGGACTCAGGATATACAACACCTTGAAGGTCAACACTCCTGTCCGACGTCACATCCTCAAGGAAATCTTCGAAGAGATCGGCGCTTCGCTCCCAACTCAGGCTCGCGATATAGCTGTTGCAAGCCTTCGCCAGTCGCACACGCAATGGCTCATTTCCGAGCAGCAAACCTATATTCTCTGCGAGACCTGTAGGCTCTTGGGGAGGGGAGAGCAACCCGGTGACACCGTCCTCGATGTACTCGCGAAATCCGCCGATGTTTGTCGCCACAACGGCACAACCACAAGCAGCGGCTTCCGCCGGCGGCAGAGGCGACCCTTCGGTCCAACTCGGCGCGAGGTAGACAGACGACTTGTTGTAAATCTCATTGATAAGGAAGTCTTGCGGAGGATTGCGATGATACTCGACCCACTCGGGAATCCAAGATTGGGGGCGCGAAACCCCAAAGAAAACCACTTTTACAGCCGCATAATTTTCGCGGATGATCTTGAGCGCTTCGATGCCATCGGCTGATCCCTTGATTTGCGTCGTCGAAAATAGCATCGATACCTGCCGGGACCGGCCCTCAATCGGTTGCGTGAGCCGATAGAGATCGTGGTTAATCGCGTTCGGAATGTAAGTGAGTTCCCCGCACCCCAACTCCGTGCCCAGTCCAACCAACCATTTTGCGATTACAATCTTGTGCAGCGGGGCGCGCCACGTGTCATCAACGAGATCCTTGGCGGCATGGTAGGACTCATAGCCTTGAATGAAATAGCATTTCTCGCCTTTCGCCTCGGGGCATTCCAGAATCGACTGGACAGTATGCCAACTCGTGGCAAAGATCACGTCCGCATCGGGCATATAACGCGAACCCGAGTGGGGAACGAGGAGTAACTCTACCCTCGGATCGACTGGTTGCCAGTTAATTGCTGTCTTGGACCTCAGCATTTTGAGGCCATTCTTTAGGCTGTCCCGAATCCGGCGCTTCGCCGTCAAGGGTTCCGAAGCGGGAGCAAACTTTAATCGCCGCGGTTGCACCACAACGACACGGTGCCCTCGCGAAACGAGCCGGTTGGCATATTCGTAGACAACTCGGAACCCTCCCGAGGGCGCTGAACTGTAGCCCGGCATCAGAAATGTAATCCTCATAAAGATCCCGGACTAATCGCCGACCTCAGCTAGTGGAGCGACGTTCGCTTGCCTTCCCCTCAAGAGTAAAAGCGACTTTCGCCAAAATCCCATTAGGGTTCCCCGGTCTTCCTGGTCAACCGCTAATACCCAGAAGGCTCCCGCGTAAGCTGCAAAGCAAACGGTGAGGAGCATTCCCGACAGGATCAGATTCACGCCGAGGGAATGAATGAGGTAAACCGCCGCGAAAAGTCCGGCGCTTGCCGCAAGCGCGCGAAACAGCGGACCCGATACCAGGTCGCGGACATGAAACGCCTTCATCCTCCAAGCAAAGAAGTAAAGAACGCTGCAGTCCAGAATGGTGACCAGCAGCTTTGCCAGGGCTGCCCCATTCAATCCCATGCGGCGCATGAGCCACCAGCACCCGACTGCGTATATCGGAAGTGCTATCAGGTCCAAGATCGCTTTCAGCTCCGGGCGGCCCAGAGCCTGCACCGACGTAAAAGGAATGTAGGCGAAGCAGTTGAAGAAAAACAGAATGGCGACTAGTTGCATCACCACGGTGCTTTGAGCCGCGAATTGAGGGCCTACCCACAGTTGCAAGATATCCTTGGCGAAAGAGACAAATACGGCCGTGACCGGCGTCATTACTAGGAGCAGGTACTTGATGGATCGAGAGGTGACATCTTTGACCTCATTCCCAGTCCCCTCGCCGTGATAACTGAAATACGGAAAAAGGGCAGGAGCAATGCTGGCAGGAAATATGGCGATCTTACCAACCAGATCAAATGGTACCGAATAGTAGGTGAGTATGCCCACCGACAATCCGGAAGCGATGAGAAAACGCTCGATGTTGCCGCCGATGGGCGCGGTGATGTTAGACAGCATGATCCAGCCGCCAAAGGATGAAAGCGGCCGTATGGCCGCGCGCGAGAAGCGGAAATTGGCGCGAAGGTTGGGGAGGGCTCGAAAGCAGAGAGTCAGATATGCGAAAGCGGTCAAGAGTCGAACTAGGACCAGAATAAGTACGATCCCCGATACATGTACGCCGAGAGGAATCGCCAGCGCAGCGAAAAGGTAGAAGCAGATGCTGCCGGGCACCTTGACGTAGTTGACCAGATCAAACCGTTGAGTCGCCTCCAGCACCCCACGGAGTGCATCGTTGCCCAGCATGACAGGCATCGAAGCGCATAAGACGAAGAGCGACATCCGGGCTTCTGCCACAAAAGAGACCGGCATCTTGAGGAAATGAGTGAGGGCCAGCGGGACAAACGCTGCCGCTAATCCGCCGCCTACACATCCCAATCCTACAAGTAGGCCAAGCGAAGTCCAGACCAGCTCCGGGACCTTGTGAATCCTGTCTGCGCTCAGATTTTGCGCGACAAACTTGACGGTTGCCCGACTGAGACCCAGGTCAAAGATACTGAAGTACCCCAATACCATGAAAGCAATCGACAGGATTCCGTAACCGTTGACCCCCAGGCCTCTTATGATGTAGGGGATCGTGACGACCCCTACAAGCATGGGCAAGATTTGGCCCAGTAGGTTGAAAAAGCTGTTTTTCGCTAGAAGGCTTTTGCCTTCTTGGCCGTGGAATGTCATTTCTGTTTATTGATTTCGTCTTGCTTGCCAGTTAGCGGAAGGGTCTTCTAGGAAGACCCCCTGCTGTACATAGCGAGGGCTTGAAGCGAAGAGTGTCAGCTGAGGGATTACCTTCGGGACAGCGCCGCCTTTAGCCCGGATGAAGCGGAGAATGGGAACCTAGTGAACCACTGCCGCCAGGCCGGTAGGCTTTGGTGGGGGAGTGCCCTGACTGCCGAAGTTGTAGGCACCCGCATCCCACGCGCCACTCGTCGGTCTCGGGTTGCCAGCCATGTCGCTGCAAAGTGCTCCGAGTCCTGGCTTGGGCTTTCCATTGCATGTGCTGAACAGGTTGGTGCCTGCCGCGATAATTAGCGACCCACTTTGCGGCGTGCCATCTGCGTTCAGCATGATTTGACTTGTGCTGAGAAGCTGGGAATTGGCATCGTGAGTAGATGCGCCTGGAAGGGCCGTACTGCGCCATGCCACCAACGACTGCGTGTCATGCCCCGGATAAGTGAAGTTATCCGCGTTCCCATAGCTTGAACCATCCACGTAGGTGTTGTAGTTCAAAGCGCCCGTTCCATTCACCGCTGTCCCGCTTTGAATCTTCGAATCGTACGATTGTCCCCAAACAACATTGTTCTGGTGCAGGTTCAGGGTCGCGTCGGTCATTCCCACGTCCAGCGCCACACCGCCGTTCGTATAGAAGGATTGGTAAAGAGTGTTATTTGCGACAAATAGCGTGCCTGAGTAAAGACCAAAGAGCGCCGGGGCGCTCCGTCCTGGAGACGTGCTGGAAACGTTATTGAAAACATATACGTTTCCACCGGTGCAACAGGTCTTCTCGGCATAAATCCAGCCAGTCACTGAGACTGAACCTATGTCACCGTCGAACCGGTTGTTGTAGATGTACACATCGTGGTAGAAACCCGGGCCGCCTGGGAAGATATGGATACCGTCATGGTGATAGGGATATGGTGACCCCGCATCCCACGATGCCATGTCATGGAAATGATTTCCGAAAACGTAGGCTCCCGTCCATGTAGTTGATCCCGCCCCGAGCGACAAGCCGTGATTCGTGTTCGAGATATCGTTATTTGATATAACCAGCGTGTTGCCATTCGGAGCAAGAATCTCGCCGGAATCGGTCATCGAATTGTTGTCAATAGTCAGCGCGGAAGAAGGGCTGGCATGAATACAGAAGTAGCTCGCCCAGTCGGGAGCCTGGTCGGAAAACGAGGTCCGCAGATACATATCCCGGATGTAGAGGTTCTTGATGGTGATGTTATTGGTGCTGGTGGCTGAAATTCCGGTTCCACCCTTGTTCTGAGTGCACTTCCCTCCGATGCAGGCCCCTCCAGAGGTCCCGCTGAGAGTCGCTTGGATGATCCCATTCGGGGCGAATGTTCCCGCTCCCGCGTTACCGGTGCCACCGCCGTCTACTGTGATATAGCTAGCGCCGTCCAGTCGGATTGCTGCGCCCCCGGAGCCCCAGTCCGGGGCCTGGAAGATCGTACCGGATTCAAAGAGAATTGTGATCGCGTTGTCAACAGCGCCCGATCCTTGCGCGCTGAGACCGGTAGCGCCTGAAGCGAAAGTGAATGTTCCGCACAGATGTACCGTCGTTCCCGGCCCGATCTGGCTGGCGCCGCTTCCCCAGTTGGAAGCACTGTTGAACCAGGCAGGATTTTGCGGGTTGCTAGTGCAGGCTCCTTGGCCGCTGCCGTCAGGAGTAATATACACGTTGGTTGCTGAGGAGAAGCCTAGAGTGGAGAATGCGAGCACAAAAATGATTGCCAGGAACGGGTTCGGGGGCCTTTTCACACTTCCTCCATCAAATCGTGATACTGGGCTGGCGAAACTCGCCGACCATGCTGGTCAAGCAACTGTTACCAGTAGGGGAGTTGCACACGATCTACTGGACCTGTCTCTTATGCTTATACCCAGTCCAGGCCCGGTGGAGTAGGTCTCACTAGTACATGCCCAATTTCAATAAAGGGCGTATCCCAAACTCATTGCAGGTATGCGACTTAAGCTACTGGGTGACCTCCCGAGTTCACCCACTGTTTCGCCATTTTCACCAGATATTGCGGTTTTTCCAGCCAATCATAGGATCCGGCAAGCTTGGCTTGAAATAGCCGCGAATCGTCGTCGGAGTTGACCGGTAGACGTTTCAGGAAGAACGGGTCGCTGGCTGGGCCAGGCCGTCCGACGGTCGTGCAGACGCCGTTTTCGTATCCGGCCTGGCTGAGTTCGTGGCGAAGCCGGCGCTTAAAGCTGGCATCGGCTTCAGGGAAGGCGTAGGGATACGAGAAGGATTGGACGGCGCATCCGAGCTTTTGCTCAATCGTCTGCTTTGAGTTCACAATTTCTTCCTTGATGGCTTGTGTATTACAGTCATGGAGCTGCGGATGGGTCACGGTATGTGAGCCAAATGAGATTCCGTGTTTGTGCAGCTCGCGAACCTCCTGCCAACTCAAACATGCTTTTCCCTTGAAACTCAGATGATTCTCCCCAATGTGCGTGGTGGGCAGAAACATTGTGGCAGTGAAACCATAACGACTCAGGACGGAAAATGCGTCGGTGTAGAAATTGCGGAATCCGTCATCAAAAGTGATGACCACGCTATTTTTGGCACGTTCCTGATCAGTCGAGCGACGGATGGCCTCGGCGAGTCCGATGACCGAGAAACCGGCTTGATGAAGACTCTCCATTTGAGCGGCAAAAACCTGGGGAGTTGTGGCCGTGCGGTAGTAAGGTTGCACTCCCGCCTCCTCTTCGTCAGCTATGCTGTGGTACATTAAAATGGAAACGGATGCTTTGTCGGCGGATGTATGCCGCCGCAGAGGATCGACAACATAGAGCGTTGCCAATCTGTCGATTCGCAGCGACATCTACGCCGTCCGCCCAGTCGTTTCTAGTTCGCCAGGCGCCAATTTCCCGAGTGTCAGTTTCGCGGTCTCGCTCGGCTTCTTCACGAAATGCAAAAGGTCACGCACCACTTTCGCCTGCTGCTCCGCGGTGAGGGTTGGGAACATCGGCAAGGAGATGATTTCGGCGGCGATCTTTTCGCAGACCGGGAAGTCTCCAGCTTTGTATCCCAGCGCTTCGTATGCCCGCTGCCGGTGCAACGGAATCGGATAGTGAATACCCGTGCCGATGCCGGCTTTCCCGAGATGTGCCATGAGGCCTTCGCGATCCTCGGTACGAACGACATACAGGTGATAGACAGCGCGCGACCAGGACGGTTCATACGGCGTCTGAACTACCGCTTCGGAAGTAGCGAACAGACGGTGGTACTCAGCTGCCCTCTCCCGTCGCTTTGCGTTCCAACCGGCCAGGCGTTTCAACTTCACGCTCAGGATTCCGGTCTGAATCGAATCGAGACGGCCGTTGTACCCCTCGATATCGTGATAATACTTTTTTGCCTGGCCATGATCCCGGATCATTTTGCAAGTATCGGCCAGCTTCACGTCATTCGTAGTGATCGCGCCTCCTTCGCCGCAAGCTCCCAGATTTTTCCCGGGATAGAAGCTGAAGGCGCCCGCGCGTCCCATCGAACCTGCCTGAAACCACCGATCCTGCTTGCGCGAGAAGCACTCGGCCCCATGCGCCTGGCAGGCGTCTTCCACCACCACCAACTGATATCGCTTTGCTAGTTCGAGAATCGCATCCATGTCCGCCATCTGGCCGTAGAGATGAACTGGGACAACGGCTGTTACCGGTCGCTCCGTCCTTTTGCTGATGAACTTGCCTTCTTCGGACACAGTGCACTGCGTGTCCAGATACTCACGGAGTTTTTCGGGATCCATGTTGTAGGTGCGCTCGTCGATGTCGACGAACTCTGGCATCGCTCCTACCTGGGTGATGGCTTCGGTCGTCGCGATGAAGGTGTGCGGCACCGTTACTACTGCATCGCCCGGCTTCACCCCGGCCGCCATCAGCGCGAAACGGAGAGCGTCCGTGCCGCTGTTGACTGCTACCGCACATTCTGTGTGGCAGAAGGAGGCAAACTCTTTTTCGAAGTTCTCGACCATTGGACCACCGATAAAGCATGCGGAACGAATCGCCTGTTGAAAGACCGCAGTCAGTTCCTGCTCGAGTTCGGCGTGCGGTGTGACCAGATCAAGAAAAGGAATATTTTGCGAATGATTCACTGAGCTACTCCCGTTTCGACATAACGTAGGAACTTAGCCGGATTCCCGGCGAAAATCGTGTTTGGGGGAACGTCTTTGGTAACTACCGCACCCGCGCCCACAATGGCGTTCTCGCCGATGGTTGTGTGAGCGAGAATCGTGGCGCCGGAGCCGATCGATGCACCCTTTCTTATCACCGTCCGCTCCACTTTCCAGTCGGCTTCGGTCTGCAGATTTCCTTCGGCGGTCGTGGCTCGGGGATAACTGTCGTTAATGAACGTCACTCCATGCCCGACAAAAACGTTGTCCTCGATTTGGACGCCTTCACAAATGAATGTGTGGCTGGAAATCTTGCAGCGTTTGCCGACACGGGCATTTTTCTGAATTTCCACGAACGCTCCGATCTTCGTCTCGTCACCGATCTCGCATCCGTAGAGGTTGATGAACTTGGAAAGCTTGACGTCTTTCCCCAGCTTGACGTCTGGGGCAATGCACACCAATGGATTCATATTTAGCGCAATTCTCTTTTCTCTCTCTAGAGTTTTGTTTGCGGACAGTCTGCGGAACAACTGGAGGCGGAATTGCTCGACCTAGACTATTGATACCTCAGGAGACGGATGTATTTGGGCTACGGCCCTACTTGCCGCCTTCGTCGGCAAGATAATAGACGGACACTCACCTAGGATATGTTCACAACCCGCGTCTGGAGTATTGCCCGAGTAAGGTTCAGGACTTGTAGGTGTAAACTGCTCGGCTTCCGTGGAACCCTGGAATGCTGTGGTCGACGCCTTCCCACCGGTGATGACCTGCTGCACAGCATCGAAATATCCTGTGCCGGCAAAGCGCTGGTGCTTCACAGCTTCGTATCCGTGCTCGCGTTCGCGGCTGAATTCCTTCTCCTGCAAACGGGAGTACGCTGCCATGCCACTGAGCTTGTAGGCACGGGCCAACTCGAACATCGCGAGGTTCAGGGTGTGGAAACCCGCCAGGGTAACAAACTGGAACTTGTACCCCATGGCGGCGAGTTCACGCTGGAATTTGGCGATGGTCGCATCGTCAAGATGCTTTCTCCAATTGAACGACGGCGAGCAATTGTAGGCCAGCATCTTCTTGGGATGCATCGCTAGAACGCCTTCCGCGAACCGCCGGGCTTCAGCGAGATCGGGACGCGAAGTCTCGCACCAGATCAGGTCGGCATACGGTGCATACGACACAGCCCGGGCGATTGCCGATTCCAGGCCGCTGCGTATGGCAAAGAGACCCTCCGCCGTTCGCGTTCCGATTAGGAATTCGCGGTCCTGAGGATCGATGTCGCTGGTCAGAAGGTTTGCGCTCTCCGCGTCGGTACGCGCCATGATTAACGTGGGTACGCCCATGACATCAGCAGCCAGTCTTGCAGCCACTAATTTCTGAATCGCTTCGGAGGTGGGCACAAGCACCTTACCACCGAGATGACCACACTTCTTGGCCGAGGATGACTGATCTTCAAAGTGAACGCACGCTGCTCCAGCTTCAATCATCGCCTTCATCAGCTCGAAGGCATTCAAATTTCCGCCAAACCCGGTGTCGCCATCGGCAACCAGGGGTGCGAACCAGTAAGCGCCGTTCTTGTCTTCCTGGTGGTGAATCTGGTCGGCGCGCATGAGTGCCAGATTGATCCGACGCACAAGATTGGGAACGCTGTCGGCAGGATAGAGATTGAGGTCAGGGTACATTTGCCCGGCATCGTTCGCATCCGCCGCAACCTGCCAGCCGCTGACATAAATCGCCTTAAGGCCAGCCTTCACCTGCTGAATCGCCTGGTTACCGGTCACCGCTCCCAGGGCTGGCACGTAATCGTCTGAGCACAGAAGTTCCCACAAACGGTCGGCACCCAGTCGCGCCAGCGTGTGTTCGATTTGAACAGAACCGGCAAGCTGGGCTACATCTCTTTCGCTGTACGGACGGGTCACCCC
>Ga0210403_10004397_pt1 | contig 12164 bp, 12 predicted proteins | sample IncBWC19MmetaG_FD_150863 | JGI IMG/M metagenome (GOLD analysis project Ga0210403, IMG submission 150863) | Forest soil microbial communities from Barre Woods Harvard Forest LTER site, Petersham, Massachusetts, United States - Inc-BW-C-19-M | ecosystem: Environmental > Terrestrial > Soil >... | reverse complement strand
AATGTAGCCGCGGGGACTTTTGAGGGTGGCGCCGGCGCCGTTCTGGCTGGCAAGACGCCGCTCGGCCGGCTCGGCCGCGTCACGGATATCGCCCCCCTGGCGGTGTTCCTGGCGTCAGACGAGTCAGCCTGGATCACCGGGGAGGTCATTCGCGCCGCAGGCGGTCTCGTTGTAGCCACCTGAAGGCAATATGCTGATCTCGCAATAACAACGCAGTCCGGGCAACACAGAAAGGAGAATACGATGCAAGTTCAGAGTGACTACTTCAATGCTTATGACAACCTAAAGCTGACACGAGATGACAAAGGTGTGCTGGTTGCTGGATTTCACAACAACGGCGGGCCGTTCGTCATGAGCGCGCAAGCTCACACGGAATTTGTCGACGCCTTCTACCGGATTGCTCAAGATCGAGGGAACAAAATCGTAATCCTCACGGGCGCAGGCGGGGAGTTCATTACTGATGTCGATTGGTCCTCTTTTGGCGACGCTAGCGATCCCGGCGTTTGGAGCCAGGTTCACGATGAAGGTGTTCAGGTGTTGGAAAACATAGCCAACATACGCGTGCCGGTCATCGCGGCCATCGAGGGACGCGCCCATGTGCATTCAGACTACGCGCTGCTCGCCAGTGTAATTGTAGCGGGTGATGGCGCGAGCTTTCAGGATGTGGCCCACTTCTCCGCTGGCATTGCACCCGGCGACGGAATCTTTACGACCTGGAGTTACCGCGCAGGAGCAGGACGAGCGGAGGCATTCCTGCTCAACCCACAGCCGATCACGGCGCGCACAGCGCACGAATGGGGGGTGGTCGCCGAGGTTGTGGCGAACGGTGAGGCGCTGCCCCGGGCACGGGAATTGGCCAAGTTGTACTTGAAGGCTCCCGAAGTGACCCGCCGCAATACACGCATCCACTTCATTCAACCGTTGAAAGAGCGCATTGTCCGGGAAGTCGGCTATGGATTGTCGCTCGAGGGAGCGTCAGCGGCCGACCTAGTGAAATCAATGAGAGCCCAGAGTGAACCTGTCGCTCAGAAAGGAAAAGTCGCATGAAGCGCCCCGAAAGCAGCTCATCCGCTCAGGTACTTAACAAGACGCAGCCGGAAGAATTTGATCTGGTGATTCTCGGCGGCGGCACCGGCTCGACCATCGCTGCGTGGACTTTTGCCGGCGAAGGCAAGCGCGTCGCAGTTGTCGATCGCAAATACATCGGCGGGTCATGCCCGAACATCGCTTGCTTGCCGAGCAAGAACATTATCCACAGCGCGAAAGTCGCATCGTATTTTCGCCGAAGCAAGGAATTCGGCATCACACTCGACGGCTTCGCGATCGACATGGCAGGCGTGCGCGAACGCAAGCGCAGCATGGTGCGTGGCCTGAACGAGATGTATATGGAGAATTACCGGAAGACAGGAGCCGAGTTCATTTTGGGCACGGGGCGGTTCGTTGCTCCGAGAACGGTGGAAGTCACCCTGGCCGATCGGAGCACACGTCAACTGCGCGGCGCGAATGTGGTCGTCAGCACCGGGACACGGGCCTCATTGGAATCAATTCCGGGTCTTGCCGAAGCACATCCACTCACCCACATCGAGGCGCTCGAACTAGGCCAAGTCCCCGAACATCTGCTCGTTATCGGCGGTGGCTACGTCGGAGTGGAGCTTTCGCAGGCGATGCGGCGATTCGGCAGCAAACTGACTGTGGTTGATCGCAATGCGCGATTGATGTCCAAAGAAGACCCCGACGTATGCGAGGCTCTTCGCAGCCTTCTCGCAGGTGAAGGCATCGACATTCTCCTGAATGCACGAATCAAGCAAGTCTCGGGCAAAAGCGGTGGCTCGGTAAGTGTCGTCGTCGAACAGAATGGAATTGAGAAAATACTAAAGGGTAGTCATGTATTGGTCGCCACAGGCCGCAATCCGAACACCGAAGGACTTGGCCTGGAATTGGCCGGCGTTGAACTCACCGACCGTGGATACATCAAGGTCAACGAGCGGCTTCAAACCACTGCGCCCGGCGTCTGGGCGATCGGCGAGGTCGCCGGTAGCCCGCAGTTCACGCACATCAGCATCGACGACTTCCGAGTGGTCCATACCAATTTAACCGGCGGCAACCGAGTGACCACGGGCAGGCAAGTGCCATATTGTCTGTTTACAGACCCCGAACTTGCTCGTATCGGTCTGAGTGAAACAGAAGCAGAAGCTCAAGGGATAGCGTATCGCTTGTTTAAGGTTCCAATGGAAACCAACCTGCGTGCACGCACGCTTTCGGAGACCCGCGGGTTCGTGAAGGCCCTCGTGGAGGCTCATAGCGATCGCATCCTCGGGTTCACGGCCTTCGGCGTCGGTGTGGGGGAGACCTTGGCCGCCGTCCAGATTACGATGATCGCCGGGTTGCCCTACACGGTGCTGCGCGATGCGGTCCTGACTCACCCTACACTCGTTGAAGGTCTCATATCTCTGTTCTCATCCGCGGCGTCAGTGCACAACGTTGTTGAGACAAAAGGAGCCCAGATCTCCGCCGCGTGAAGTGGCCCGCAATACCGGCCTCGAGCGAGGTGCCAGCGAAGATCAGCTTCTTGTGGCCGGTTGCCTCGAATGGCGCGAGTCACGCGAGCAGGCGCTGGAGCGATGAACGGTCGATGATCTCAATGCCTGGCAGCGCTTCCACGAGTTCGGGGAACGTCGCCCCACGCGCTGTCGCGGAAGCGATGATCGGTAGCTTCAGACGAGGTGTGCCGCAGAATGTGCCGTACGCTTCGAGCCGGTATGCGCCAATACGGGCTTTTTCGCTACATCGACAAAGTGCTTCCGTGCGGGCTGATTTGTGGGCAAGTGATTGATTTCACATGGTGATCGTCGCCAGTGAACCTGCTGAGGTGCGACAACTCTTAATCAGTAGGTTGAAGGTTCGATTCCTTCCGCACTCACCATCTAACCCTCACGGTTGGAGGTATTTAGCAGCAAGTCCGCAGGCCCTTCAAAGGATCACCTTTTCGGCACTGTGCCTAGAATTGTGCCCACTCAAGCGTGAAAGAGCGTTTAGCACCGCGTCTTCGGACGGATGAACGTACCGTTGAGAGATGCTGATATTCGAGTGTCCCGCGATTCGCGCAAGCGTCCAGGAATCACAGCCGCTCTCTCCAAGCCGCGTGAGGAAGTATGTCGGATTGAATAAACCTCAAACGGACGAACCCTCGCCAGCTTCAGGGCTTTCTTGTGTTGGAGCTTCAGGCTATCGTGATTGATATGCCCGTCTTTCGTCTCGGCGGGCCATACCCGCCCCTCGCCCGGCTCTCCGGCGAGCTTCCGACGGTTCTCCAGCACAGTGCGGAGTCGCGGAGAAAACGGAAGAGCCCGCCTCGCTGCTTTTGTCTTGCCTTCCGTGATCAGAAGCACTCCATTCCTGCCACCGTCCCAGTTGATATTGTCCCATCTCAAGCAGTGGCACTCTTCCGGGCGCATCCCAGTATCGAACAGCACAAGGGAAACATCATGCAAGAGCGGCAAGGCAGCCTTGGGCGAGGGTACATTACCACTAACTTCACTGCCATATCGCTCCTTGCGGAATTACCCGCCGCAACTTACGGGTTGTACATCGTTAGAATGCTGCGATGCCGTTGAAGCCGATGTCCTCAGTGAGACCGTCAGCATCCCAACTAGGGCACAACATAATGAAGCGTATAAGTTCCTGGCGTGACGAAACCAGTTCCTACTGCCCACCCATCGGTACTCGACGAGGCGGACACCCCGTAGAGAACACCCTTGTCGGGATTGGGGACGTTGCTCCATGTGCTGCCGTCCCAGTGGTAAGTCACATCTAATTCATTTAGTTTTGGGAGGACTACTCCTTCCCCGACCGCCCAAACATCATCGGTCGCTTTGGCCGTTACGCTACTTAAATACGAGTAAAAAGCCAACCCTACCCTCACGGGTTTCCAGTGCAAGCCATCCCAGTGATAGCTGCGAGCACTTAGAGAGAGACCGTTGATGTCGGAGAACTGGTAACTGCCGACAGCCCAGACGTCATTGCCAGCCACGCCGGAAACGCTTTTGAGGACTATCCAGCCGCCGGCTTCGGTGGGAAATGCCGCCCTTTTCCAGGACGTACCATTCCAGTGCAGGGCCAGGGCGTTTACGTTGGGTACCTGGCCGGTCCAGCCGACGGCCCACACGTCGTCAGCGGCGCGGGCGAAGACGGACGAGACCTGGCCGAATTGAAATTGCGAGGTGTTGAATTGCTTCCACGTCGTGCCGTTATAGTGTAGAAGCAGAGGGAGTTCGACAAAGTTGGATATCCACTCGTAGCCTACGGCCCATACGTCGGTTGCAGAGGTTGCGGCGATGCCAGTCAAGTAGTCTGCTACGCCTGGATTTGGAGTGGTAAGCCTTGTCCAGCGACTGCCGTTCCAGTGCTCGACCACGGTTTTTCCGCAAAGGCAGTTAGGGTCATCGGAATATCCGGCAGCCCAGACGTTGCCACTGTTCACAGCGGCAATGGAATTGAGTTGGACGGTAGGTGCGGAGATCGCCGGAGTTGGAACAGTCGACCATCGGGTACCGTCCCAGTGTTCGGCCAGGGGAGCCGTTAGGTATTGATTCGGGTTGGGCTCGGCTCCGACCGCCCACGCATTGGTTGGCGATAGCGCAGCTGTGGCAAGAAGGGCATTTCCTGCGGGTTGATTGCCGCCATTGGGGCTGGGCACAACCTTCCAGGTGCCGGCTGCTGGTGCGCTTTGCGCTACCAATGAGGCAGCGCCTGCAAGCAACACGGGCAACAGCAGCACCCGGCGGGTTGTTTGCGTGGGGGGAAACTTTTTTATGAGGGCAAGATTCAACAGCTTTATCGACTTCCACACTTCATGACGCATGCTGAACTCCTGTGGCCAAACTTGGGGTGATCTCGCACCAGATAGATTCCACAAAGGCAAAAAAGTTACGCGTCCCCGCGAGAGACACCTTGCTCCGCCAGGCCCAGTGAGCAACCCGTCCAGAACGAAGTTGAGAATCTGAAACTCTCCACGAACTTGGCCCCGGAATCCGTGATCGATTGCGTTCTGGGTCCATCGAACAGACGGCGCATCCCAGTTCGGGCTGTAGCGACAACAATGATTGGTATTCGACTCAGAATATTGTTGGGCCTGAAGCTATCATCGATGTCTGCTGACAGCCTGAATTTCGAGTGCGAAGCGGAGCGGGTCGATGGTTCATAGGTTTTCGCGAGCCGTACTTCTTGAAAATATGGAGCGGCCCGCGTGCACTATTAAGGAAGCGGAGCGAGCGGTTGGAATCCGCCGCCCCGCTGCTGTGAACTGGCGCTCCGCCAGTTTCGTTTAGTTAAGTCGAGCGGCGACACCGCACACGATCACGGGGCCGAAACTGCCGTACGGCGCCCCGTTAGGTCCGGTGATGTATCCGTCTCTCGCCATTTTCAAAATGCGGAACTCCTCGGTCAGGAGACCGCGATAGCCCTTGCTGATGGCGTCAGCGGTCCACTCGTAGACGTTGGCGTCCCAGACTGGGCTGTAATCGCTGGCAATCGTGGGAATGCCACCAAACGTGTTGTTTGGCCGATGCCCATCTAAAAGCGCGGCGCCCAGACCCTGACGCTGCGGATTTTGGCAGCCGCCATCTGTCGCGCCGTTGGTGGCGATGAAGATCCGCTCGACGGCGCTACGCTTGATGTCGTCGACCCCGACCTCGATTTTTTTCAAACGTGGAGCGAAGGTGTTGCCCTCGATCGCAGACACAGTGGGATCGCTTGACTCAGTCGAGATGTAGAATACCGGCTTGCCAAAGCTATAGCCGTTAATCAGGGAAAGCGTGACTGTCCGATGCTCCGGATCAATGGCGATCACCTGATCATGTACGAGACCGTAGTTCGGGTCTCCGTTTGGGAAGTTGATGTGTGCATCATCCACCGCAGCGGCGATGACGGGCGCGTCATAAACAATGCCGTTGGCCCTTACCAGCGGGCTGTAATCGGCATCGCCGACTGAACCGGGATTCGCGATGCTGGGGGGAAACGGTTTTTCCTTGGAGCCGGCTTGGACCTGCCGGTTTGGACTGAAGTCTACGAGACCGGACTCGAACAGGAACGTCCCGTCGTCGCGAAGCGTGGCGGGCCGTGCGGCATCGCCAGCGTTATGCAGTTTCTTCGAGAAGTTCACGCCCAGGCGCTCCGCTTCTTCTTTGTTGCCGGCATCGAGGATGATGTACCATGCGGGCTTCAGGCCAGAAGAAGTCTTCACCGCACCCTTGAGTAGGGGCAGCGTGACTGTTCCTCTGTGGGTACCAGGAGGAACGGGAGGAACATTCAACTTCGTGAACCTTTCGATCGGTAGGTCGAACTTCCCTGATTTCAGCAGCTCGACAGGACCTGCCAGTTCTGGATCGGTGAGCGAGTCGGCCGGCGGAAACTGTTTAATATTGACTTTCGTTCCTATCGAGGCCACGGGAGGAATGACGTTGCATCCGGGACCCGGGGCATTCGCTGCGGGTCCGGGACCATTCCCCGCACGTAAGAGTCCGCCCTGTTCCTGCGCTGCCGCTAATGTCGCAGCTGAAGAGAACATGATTGCTGCCGCGGTTGCGGCGATCAGTACTGGGTTTGCCCACTTCGACAAATTGCTCATGCTTACCTTCTTCGCTCCGTTTCTATGGTTGTTCGCTGCAACTCCGCCATTGGTGAACATCTTTGCACCAGAGCGTCCCTGGTGTTCTTCTCGCGTTACCTGCATGACTTCACTTCTCCTTTGATAGTTGTGTGGTCTGAGACCCCGAGGTTCTTAGGCTCGTGTTTAGCTTTGATTTGGGTTATGTTGGGATCGCGTCGCGCTAAGCACGATTTAGCTCAGTGCTGCATTTCGTCTTTCTGCATACTGTCGCCCTGCTTCATGTTGTCGCCGTGTTTCATCTCATCTTTGCCCATTGCGTCCTTCTTGCTTTCCTTCTTGGACCTGTGGGCTTTTTTCTGTTTCTTGTCTTCGGTCATCTCATCGTGCTTCATACCATCGTTTCCCATGGGATCTTGTTTCATTTCGTCCTTACCCATGGAGTCCTGCTTCATTGCGTTTTGTTTCGTTTCCTCTTTTTGAGTGCCGTCTTGCTTCGTGGTGTCCTGAGCGAACACGCTGATTGAGCTCGCCAGAACACACGACGCCAGCAGCATTATCAATTTCCTGTTCATTCGGCCTCTCTTTAACTAAACGATTTGCCCACTTTGGGTGTAGCGGAATGATTCGCGACATAGCAAAAAGTTTCGAAGGCACTCGCGCTTGTGGTGATCTGTAACTTACTGGCCCGATCAGCATCTTCCGTCTATTCGTGATCTTGTTTGCGAGGTGTGCAGTTGATTCAACGTGTACTGATCTTGATGTTGTGGGTGTGCTGTCTCAGCGTTGCTCAAGAAGAGAAGAATGAGATGGGCTTACTGCTCGGTGCGGAATTCATCCCTGAAGCTACGACCCCTTCTAACCAGAACCTGAGTTTTGGTAGAAGCATCGCATACTCTGTCGACTATGCGCGCCGCCTATCCAGCGGAAACACCGCTTTGTTCCTGGAGTTCCCGTTCGCTGTCGCGCCAAGTCATAAGGTGGAGAGCGCACAACTCAACGCCATTACCAGTCTCGCAACATTATTTGTGACGCCTTCGTTACGAACCCAGTTTGTGTGCCACGCTCCCGGATCGCCATGGCTATCCGGGGGCTTCGGATACGGACTGTACGAAGAGGAAGTAGCGTTTTGCAAAACGGAGTTGTTAACACGGAGATACATCGGAACGTGGCGACAGCGCAATTCGGCGGCGGAATCGATGTCCGCACTCGGCCCAAATTGTTGTTCCCGATCTGCCTCAGAGGCGAGGTTCGGGACTTCTACACCTTAAGACGCCCAGCTTCGGCGTTCCGGCTGAGCGCACACAGCAGCATAATGTCGTTGTCTCGGGAGGATTGGTTGTCCACTTTTAGCCGGCTTCGGTGAGGACGGCCACTAGTGAACATGGATGATCGGATGCTCGATAGCCTCGCCGATCACGAGCGACAGTGTCAGCACGGAAGCTAACAGGGTAATGGCAAGGCTGAATTTCTCACGCAACGTCATTGGTTTCTTTCGCCAGCGAGCGGCAGACCGGTTTCGGGCACGCCAAGCGTTCCACAAGACCAACAGCGTAATCAACGCGGCGGCAGCCGAAACGAGTAGGACTGGGATGCGCACGATATCGGCGTGCAAGCGCGATGCCTTTATTGCGCCCGCTACAGCCCCGAGTCCGACGAAGAGCTTGGCGGACGCACTGGCAACAAGGATTGCACATGCTCCTTCTACGAGGCTGCCGACAAAAGCTGCGCTCGAGAGCAGCAAAGAAGGAGAGGATGATTTCTGAGTTTCTTCGACGGGTGAAATGAGATCAGTGTCGGTAACAGGCACACGCCACCTCGCATTTAAATCTGATGCTATAGCATTCGAAAAGTTTCGCTCGTTTCAGAAATCTGCGCGGCGAGTCCTGTGTGTGTCGGAGAACTGTGAAACTTTCTGGCGGGCCGTGAATCCTACCAGCGAACTCGACTCCGACATGCCCACAGCGGTGGGACTGCACGGCTGTGCGCAAATGCAAAACACCCTGGTAAGAGAATCCGATCGCGTCCTCGAGGGGGAGCGAGAACTCATCGCCGAGATTCTGGCTGGAAATCATGAACTGTACTACGAGCTCATTGCACCGCTCGAGCGCCGGGTGTACTACACTGCCTATGCGATTTTGCGCACCGAGGCCGATGCTGAAGAGGTCTCGCAAGAGGCGATCCTGAAGGCGTTCAGGGGATTGCGCACATTCCGTGGGGAGGCAAAATTCTCCACCTGGTTACTGAGCATCGTGGCGAATGAAGGCCGGATGCGCCTGCGAAAAAGACGCGAAGTGTCTCTGGAGCTCCTAAAGTCTCCCGACAACGAGGGTGAATATACTCCGATTGAACTCGCCGAGTGGCGAGAGATCGCCGTCGAGGCCCTCGCACAAAAGGAACTCGCGGCGCGTCTTGAGGAAGCAGTGGCGGCACTTCCGGAGATATACCGGGAAGTCCTGATCCTGCGTGACATCGACGAGCTTAACATTGCCGAAACCTCGGCTGCACTGGAAATAAGCGTGCCGGCGGTAAAGACCCGATTGTTGCGCGCGCGACTCATGGTTCGCGATTACTTCGTTTCGCGTTCATGGGCCAGGCATCTGGCATCCGGAAAGGCACAGCTATGATCACCCTCAGTTGCGAGGAGGTTCGCCGGGAGATCTCGAATTATCTCGATGACGACATGTCTCCACGCATGCGGCACTTGCTTGAGGTCCACCTAGAGCAGTGCCGCAAGTGTGCTGTGTTGCTGGACAGCACCCACAATGTGCTTGTCTTGCTGGCCGACGAGCGCAGATTCGAGCTGCCAGCCGGTTTCAGCCTCCGCGTGAGGCAGATGCTGGCCAAGGAATTCGAAAAAGCAAAAGCTGACTGACCAGTTAACCCTTCTGGAGCGCCTACGGCTTTGATGTAACGCCGCTACTTCCTTCCTCGCGCTGAGATTAGCAGAAATGAAGAGTGTTAATAAATCCATTTAGAACATCCGTTCCAGAATTCAGCTCTCAAGTCCGGGTGACATTTGGCCTGGAAACTCACCTTGGTATTCCACTGAAACGGAATCCTTCTCGCCCCAACGCAAATATTGCGCTTTCGGTGGAATAAAAAATCAAAACTTCGGTTATCTCTAGTGAACGGCATCTGATTTTCGAGCAAAGGAATCCAGGGTGAGCAGGCTGAAGATGATGTTAACGGGACTCACGTCTTGTCCGCTGCATCGCCAAGGACAGTTGCGCAAGTGGCTAAAGATGCGGGGGCGGAGATTCAAGGGGTACATGAAATTCAGGTGACGCTCAGGAAATACGAATCTAGTCCAGGCTCGCTGCGCGTGTGCAGACACGTCTAAAGGATGCGACGTCAGATGCTTTAGCCGCCCTTGCTGGCGGTCTTAAATTTTCGGAGAGGAATTCGAGTCCCATGCTTGCTCGGAATCATGTCACCAAAGGTCTGCTCACTTTTACGGCCGTGTTCGCGTTTGTGGCTGTGCTCCCTGTTCTCACCCACGCTTCCGACCCAACTTCGGCAAACTGGAAAAAGCTTTCTCCAGCCACCTCGCCATCGGCGCGGTTTGGCCAGGCTATGGCCTATGACCCTGTCAGCAAGAAAATCGTGCTGTTTGGCGGTATTGGCACGACCTACCTCAATGACACCTGGACATTTGACGGAACCACGTGGACCAAACAGCAACCTTCGGTTGCGCCTCCCGTCCGCACCGGGTCTGTCATGTGGTTTGACAAAAAGACCCAGAAGTTGGTGATGTTTGGAGGATTCAACGGTGGGCATAGCAATACTGCCTTTCTTCGGGACACGTGGCTGTGGGACGGTGCAACCTCGACCTGGACCCAAGCCAAGCTGAAGTCCTCGCCACCACGTGCCGCCGGTCCGGTGATGTTTAGTGATCCGCAGACTGGCAAGTTGGTCATGTTTGGCGGCTTCAATTCCACCCAAAGCGTGCCGAATCTCAACAAAACCTGGCTTTGGACCGGGAATGCCTGGCAAATGCTACATCCTGCCACTTCGCCTTACGGACGCGGCTGGGCGATTGCAGCGCTTGACCCGATCAGAAAGAACGTGGTCCTCACTGGAGGCAACGGCGACACCATCAGAACGGACAACACCTGGACATGGGATGGGAAGACCTGGACTCTGCAGTCCCCCTCAACCCAAGTACAGGCGCTGGTTTTTGCCGGGATTGCGTTCGATCCTCAATTGAAGTCCGTAATCGTATTCGGCGGGTTTGGCGAAGGTGTCGGCCAGGACACGAATCAAACCTGGTCATGGGATGGAACCAACTGGGTCCTGCTCAACCCGTCGAAGTCTCCATCCGCCCGCGACGGCATGGGAATGGCTTATGATCCTGCCACTCATGAGGTGGTAATGTTCGGCGGTGAAGATTTGGCTGGTAAGGAACTGCGCGACACCTGGAAGTGGAGCGGGCGATAGCGTCCGGGTCAACCGACTGGCCTCGTGTGTTGCCGGAAAACGAACTCAATTGGCCATGGATAAACGCGTAATCATCTGAAAGAGAATATTCGGGGGACAATCGCTTCGCAATCTTATGACTAATTTATGACAAATCCGGAGTCCCCACGCCCGCATTATGGCCAAACAGGACAGCACCCAAAGGCTTGAATTAATTCTAGAAGGAGCAAAATGACATCCGCTAAGGACACTCGCTTTCCAGTTTGTACTCTTCATCTCGCATTTCTGCTGAGCTTTGGCTTGCTCGGTGTGCCGGCGCAAGCCTCGCAATCAACTATCAAACCTTTCTTCACTTTCAATTGCAATTCCAGCACGAAGACTTGTCCAAATGGCCAACAGCCTACTTCGCTAATCCAGTCGGCGGACGGCAATTTCTACGGCACTACTGAATTCGGTGGAAATAGCAGTCAAGCGGAGGGAACGGTTTTTAAGCTCAGCGCGCGTAAACAGTTGACCACGATCTTTAGCTTCGTTGGCGATCACAATGGAGGAAACCCAACCAGCCTTCTCGAAGGCAAGGACGGAAATCTCTATGGCACGACGAATTTCGGCGGAGCTAACAATGCCGGAGTGGTCTTCAAGCTAAGCAAGACCGGAACGATTCAGGTTCTACACAAATTTTTGTTCGGTGGCTGGTTGCGTGGATGGCGCTCAGCCCTTCAACCTGGTGCTCGGAAGTGACGGCAATTTGTATGGCGCTACCAGCGTTAACTTCTCTCCCGGTACGCTGTTTCGCGTGACTCGCAAAGGTTCGTACACCCTCTTGCATACTTTCAACGTTGAGGTTGACGGACCGCAAGCCGTTGGAATGACACTTGCTTCGGACGGGAACATCTATGGGACCACGCAAGGCGGATCGGGTTTTCCCACCGTCCTCTTCCAACTCACCCCGGCGGGCCAAGTTAGCGTTTTGCACGCCTGGCGTTATCCAACGTTCCCTGTCAGCCCGGGGACCCAAGTTTCCGACGGAACTTTGCGGGGAGTCCTGACTGAAATCACAGGAGGAGCGCAACCGGCGATGTTCAGCATTCAGCTATCTGGCTCGGGCTATCAAGAAATCCCGCTCTACATTTTGCCTTCA
>Ga0210403_10004396_pt1 | contig 12165 bp, 8 predicted proteins | sample IncBWC19MmetaG_FD_150863 | JGI IMG/M metagenome (GOLD analysis project Ga0210403, IMG submission 150863) | Forest soil microbial communities from Barre Woods Harvard Forest LTER site, Petersham, Massachusetts, United States - Inc-BW-C-19-M | ecosystem: Environmental > Terrestrial > Soil >... | reverse complement strand
CACGAAGCACGGCGCTGAGCAGCGGTGGCCGATGAGAAGCTGTCCGTCACCCGCAAAGGCTGACCTATGTCTCCGTCTCGCGTGGACGCTATGACGCGCAGATTTATACGAATAATGCAGCGACGCTTGGGCAGGAACCCAGCCCCGATGTGTCCCATTCGCACGCATTCAGCCAGAGCCAGCGATGCATAAATAGAACTACAAACCACGCACACGAATCAGATCAGTCAGGTTTTCGGTTTAGGTCTGTGATGCTGCATTCCCGAATGACATGCCCCGGATAGCCAGAGCATAGCCGAGGCCCGGCCAGTGTCAAGGCCGCGCTTCGCGCGCCGCGTTTGCGGTCGAAGGGCCTTGACACTGGCCTTTGCGCCTCGGCTTATTATTCAGCTATCCGGGGGATGTCAGCTTTCCAGTTCCACGAACCGGGCTCCGCCCCAAGTTGAATCGCTGTCGCAGGAAATCTGGGACTTGAGAAAGACGTGTTCAAACAAGCTTTCTCTTACGACCATGAGAATCATCACTTATAGCGACCTGCATCTTGAATTTGGCTCGGGCTGGATGTTGCCCCCGGCAGTGCACGGAGATGTCATGATCCTGGCAGGCGATATCGTTACGCTCAGGGATTATGAGCCGCTCGACCAGATTCTGCGGAAGTGGAAGAAACCAGTCCTCTATGTGACGGGAAACCACGAATATTACACGAGGCGGCCAATGAACGAAGAGGAGAATAGATTCAAGGCGTGGCTCGAAGACAGACATCCGCATGTGAAGCTGCTGCTCGATGAAGAGGTCAGCATCGGCGGAGTCAATTTCTTCGGCGGCACGATGTGGACGGATTTCAACGGCGGCGATTTGCGCGCCATGGAGACCGCCTGCTCTCAAATGAATGATTACCGCCTCATCTATAACCCCGACGAAACGCCTTTCACGCCAGCAGATTCGATTGCGCTACATAAGAACTTCACGTCGAACTTGCTGAAGTGGTTTGGCAAGAATCTAAGTGGTCCGCGCGTGGTTATCAGCCACAACGCGCCCGTCATCAATCCCAACTCCAAATTCAAGGGCGGCCCTCTCACGCCGGCGTTCAATTCCCTGGACATGGTGGAGATCATTGGGGCTCACCAGCCGGCCCTCTGGGTGTATGGCCATACGCATGAATGCGACGATCAGATGATCGGCCGGACCCGGATCATTTCAAATCAACTCGGATATCCGGGCAGCCTTGGCGGTTTTGAATGCAAGGATTTTGATGGCTCTGGTATTCCGGTTGAAGTAGGCGTTTAGGCCTGGACGCCTGTTTGGCAAGTTGCCCGGATGATTCCGGCTATGGCATTTCGAGGGAACAAACACGAGTATTGCACCTCGTAATTTCCTGAAAGACACGAGCCCGGAGGAGAGCGGCTGAATCGATGGCCGCGATACCGATAATCCAACGAACCTAAGGTCCGGGAACTCGGAGATGTTGAAAAAACGATAAGGTCCCTGGTATCCTGGAGTCCATAGAAAACGATGCAGTTCTTCCTGCGCCATGACGATTTCGAATTCTTCGGTTCGCATCTGGTTGCGATCTGACACAATGGACTTCGCATCTGTCGCGCTCGAAGTAAAATAGGGAGGCTTCATGTCATCTGGCTCAAAGTGTATGTCTTCTTTATACGAAGTCTGGCTGGATCAGGTCCGCGATGCGTTGCGCTCCGTCAACATGCAGATGGAGGACTGGCAACCTGTTTTCGAGTTCAACTTCCCGGCCGCACATGATGCGGGCGATACTCCCGACGAAGCTGCCATGAAGGCGAACAAATTCTGGTGGTACAGGCAGAACCAATCTCTCAAAACTGACTGCCACCGAACGCCGCGTTGCTGGCTTCCGAAAGGCCATCACGGCGGATGTCAGCCCCTGTATGAGCGCGGAGACTATTTAAAGGTGGAGTTTCCTGACGACACAACGGGAATTGACGAATGGATGTGGCTACTCGTAGATCATACGGATGATGCGGCCAGCCTCGTATACGGAACACTCGATAATGAGCCGCTCAATAATTATGCAGGCAAAGCCGGGCTGGGATCGCAACTGGCTGTGAGCTACGACAACATTCGCGAGCACAAGAAGGCTGCTGACTTCAAAGCGGTACCGCCAAAAAGTTAAGGCAGCGTTTCATGCGCCCGGCATCGGGGAATTCAAATGCCCAAAGACAAGGATCAAGGATCGGTCGGGGATAAGAACCGCGGCAAGACGCCCCGTAACGAAGCCTCGCGTCCAGACCCTGAATCTTGTTGCTTGGCACTTGAGAATTACGTTGCGACCGCCCCTCGCAATATTGTCGTTCGGGATGTTCGGGACCGGAACGGCATGAGCCTGGGCACGATTGTTGCGCGTCATGACGGCACCATGGCCGGAATTATTGCGGCAGCGCAGGGGGTAACAGACCGCATGTATGCAGATTATCCCGACGCTTCCAACATCGAAAGCCGCATCGGAGCAACTGACAAAACTGGTAAGCCGAAATGGTCTATTTCGCCGAACTTTAATCATCTCGCCGAAATCGGCACCGATGAAGCGGCTAACATCTGGGGCGATTTGACTGCCCCAACCATCTGAAATGTCCAAACAATTCTTACGGCTCGGGTTCTGAAGGCTGATGATACCTGTAATTGATCTATTTGCCGGTCCGGGTGGGCTCGGCGAGGGCTTCAGTGCGTTCCTTAGCGCTGAAGGCGATGCCGCATTCAAGCTAGCACTCTCCATCGAGAAAGATCCGGTTGCACACGACACGCTGAAGCTCCGCAGTTTTTTTCGTCAGTTTCACCCAAAGGACGTTCCCGAAGAATATTATGATCACCTTCGCGGCAAGATAGACCGGGAGCAGCTTTACGCTCGCTTTCCGGCTCAGGCGGCAAATGCCAATTCCGAGTCATGGAATGCGGAACTCGGCGACTATCGGAAATTGTCCGCGTCGAAGATAGATCAGCGCATCGCGAAGGGGTTGGACGGAGCTGACGATTGGGTACTCATCGGCGGGCCTCCCTGTCAGGCGTACTCCGTCGCCGGCAGGTCTCGGGTTATTCCCGTCGACCGTCGCGACGGAACCAAAAACTACGAGAAGGATAAACGCCATTTTCTTTATAAGGCTTACCTTCGCATCATCGCCGAACACGCTCCGCCCATATTTGTGATGGAGAACGTCAAGGGGATTCTTTCCGCAGAAGTCGGAGGGAAGCCGATCATCAATCGTATTTTGTCCGACCTTCGTCATCCGATTCCAGCGGCTCGTGGCGAAGACGAAAGCCGTAATGGTGGGCTTGAGTACAGAGTCTATCCGGTCGCTGACTACTCCGGAACGCGCAGATTGTTCGAAGCGAATTCCGAGTCTCACCCCACCAGTTACATTGTCAAGAGTGAAGCGCATCGGATTCCGCAGGCAAGGCACCGACTGATCCTTCTCGGCGTCAGAAGTGACATTGAACGACGGCCGCAAAGTCTCCGCATTTTCCATGACAGAATGAAGATGTGGGCGGCTATTTCCGATTTGCCGAGACTTCGGAGCAGACTTTCGAACGGGCACGATTCCGGAGAAAAGTGGGTCGAGACGATTCGCCTGATGGCGGACAGCGACGCTCTGCTCGACCCTGCGATAGACGATAAAGTTCACAAAGCGATATTTGCAAAGCTGAACCGGTTGACGGAACGTCTGTCCCCTGGCGATACGTTTGTAGAGTGGGACCGTCAGCCTGTGTTCCAACACAACTGGTTTCACGATTCTCGCTTGCATGGCGTCTGTAACCACGTTAGCCGGAGCCACATGGATTCTGACTTATGGCGGTATTTCTTCTTGGCCTGCTACGCAGCCGTGCACAAGAAATCGCCAAATCTGTCAGACTTTCCGGCGTCGCTTCTTCCCAATCACGACAATGTCAAGAAGGTGAAAGGCAACGACCTCATCTTTAAGGACCGATTTCGAGTTCAGGTAAGAAGTAAGCCTGCCACGACGATCACGAGCCACATAGGCAAGGACGGGCACTACTTCATTCACCCGGACCCGCTTCAATGCCGCAGCCTGACGGTACGAGAGGCAGCAAGATTACAGACCTTCCCAGACAACTATTTCTTCTCAGGCCCAACTACAAAGCAATACCAGCAGGTCGGGAACGCCGTGCCTCCGTTGCTGGCAAGACAAATAGCTGCCGTTGTCTATAACCTATTCGACTGAACGCCTGTGGCGATACCATAGCTTGTGACCGATCGCATCACAAAGCAGCGGCGCAGCTGGAACATGTCCAGGATTCGCGCCAAGGATACAAAGCCGGAACTGGCCGTCCGGTCTCTGCTGCACCGATTAGGGTTTCGCTTCCGGATCCATGTAAGACGACTTCCCGGTTGCCCGGACATTGTTCTCCCTAAATTGCGGACCGTCGTGTTTGTAAACGGGTGTTTCTGGCACCGCCACAGGAACTGCAAGTTCGCATATTCGCCGAAAAGTCGAAAGATGTTCTGGAGCGACAAATTTGACGCCAATGTCACGAGGGATCGGCAGTGGCAAAGAAATCTGAAGAAGCTCGGTTGGACTGTTCATGTGATATGGGAATGTCAGACACGCGAAACCGGCAAGTTAGACAGAGTTATCCGGCGAATGTTTCGAGTGGGCTCCGCTATAGGCAATTGAATTTCCGCGCCGAGTAACCTATCCTCAAGGGTCGATCTGTCAGAAAGGTCCGACACCGAAGATCGGCATTTTTCTTCCCCCGACCATTGGAACGGTAGGTGTCCCGCACGGCGGAGACGCTTCGGTTTTTCGGGCTTTAGGCCCGGCGGAGATGCTCGTGCTCAGGTGTTGTTGAAAGCGGTTCTTGGAAATGAAACTTCGCGAGAAGTGGAGCCAAAAATGGCGGGAATTGAGTTAATCCCCTCGGCAAAACGACTCATCAAGTCACTTCGTGACATGGGCTACGACTTCTCGCAAGCCGTCGCCGACATCGTGGACAATTCAATCGAAGCGAAAGCCTCACTAGTGGCAATTGATGTTGAGTTTGACGGCGACGAGTCGTGGGTGCGGATCGCGGACAATGGCGAGGGCATGAAGCCCGAGGAACTTAGGGAAGCGATGCGCTACGGAGCAGCGCGCAACTACGACAAGGACGATTTGGGGAAATTCGGACTTGGCCTGAAGACGGCTTCTATGAGCCAATGCCAACGCCTGTCTGTCGCAAGCCGATGGAACCCCGACCGCGCTGACATTGCCGCTTATTCTTGGGACTTGGAACATATTGAGCGTACGAACAAATGGGAGATATTACCGATGGAGCGAAACGGATTGGAACCTGCGATCCGGCTCCCTCTCAAGGACACGCGGGGCACCGTTGTTCTCTGGCAGCGCCTTGACAGAATTTTAGGGTACCAGCACCCGTATGGCGAAGCCTCGCGCAAAAGACTATCGCAGACCTGCCGGGAGATTGAGCTTCACTTGGGAATGGTCTTTCACCGATTTCTGACCGGCGAAGTTAGACGTAAGCGATTCAAATTCTTGCTCAACGGTAATGAAATCAAACCCTGGGACCCCTTTTGTCGGGCGGAAAATAAAACCAAGGCGCTTCAGGAGATTCGGATTCCGGTGGAACACGAAGGAATATCTGGGGAGGTTCTGTTAGAGCCGTTCGTTCTGCCGCATCAAGATGATTTCAGTTCACCGGACGCTTTCCGCCTTGCGAGTGGCCCCGCGAACTGGAACCAGCAACAGGGCTTTTACATCTACAGGGCCGGACGGATGATCCAAAGCGGCGGGTGGTCAAATCTCCGCGCCCCTGACGAACACACAAAGCTCGCTCGCATTGCGGTCAGTTTCTCGCCTGAATTGGATGAGGCATTCAAAATTAACGTTGCGAAGATGCGCGTACAGCTTCCGACCCTGATTCGGGATGCGGTCCGCGAAGCCGTCGCCCCGGTCGTTAGGCTTGCGAGGGAGGTCTATGATCGTAAGCCGGCCAAGCCACCAACGCCACCCTCTCGGGGACCAGTAACTCCGCCAATTGATCCAGCAAGAGAGGGGCCGCAGCCCGGAACATCTGCCACGGTGACGAATAGACCGACGACCGACGACCGGACTCCTCTGTTGACCCTAGACCAGTGGTCCCAACGGCTGTTGATGGCAGCGACAGAGAAAGAGCGGCCCGTTGTCGAAGCAGTTTTGAAGCGGCTCTAAATTTCCAAGCGGTAGACGGACGCCAACGATGACTAGCGACCAACAACAAGCTTTGCGCACCGCGAGGGCAATGCTCGACTTGGGGCACCCGCTCGAACTGATCATAAACAGCGAGTTCATCCCGCCTGCCCTCCGAGATTTCGTCCGCCACGAACTGCAACGTGACGAAAATTTTCCGCTGACTCCGGCTCGCACCCTGGTCGCAGAACCGAATAGGCCCGATTGGTTGCTCGGCCTCGACCGTTCCACTTGGTACTACTGGCCCGCGCTTCGTCAGTTTCTTCTTACGTACAAAGGTTGGGAATCTTCCGCGCTGCGCTCGTTGGACGACAGCTCCGATAGAATTCTTCGCCAACTCATGGCTCCTTCTACTGAGAGGTTCGATATCCGGGGCTTGGTTCTGGGCTTTGTTCAGAGCGGAAAGACCGCAAATTATACGGCGGTCATTGCAAAGGCAGTCGATGCTGGATACAGGCTTGTGATTGTTTTGTCCGGCATCGACAACGGACTGAGGCGACAAACAAACAGCCGTTTGAAACGCGAACTCGTCGGGTATCCCGATGACCGCCTTGGAGCGGTGCGGCTACCTCCAATGGGGCGCCAATGGCACGAGTTTACGCGTGATGACTTACATGGCGACTTCCAACCAGGCTTCGCCAATCACGCCGCATTGCAGGGCTCCCAACCGGTTTTGCTGGTGGTGAAGAAGAATGGCCCCGTTCTTCGTCGCCTTTTGCGCTGGCTCGATGAAGCGCCGGTGGAAGTCCGCCGAACTCTACCTTTTCTCTTGATTGATGATGAGGCTGATCAAGCGAGTGTCGATACGCGCGGCACTTACCAAGCGGAAGACGAACCACCAGACCCGGACTACGAACCGCCATCGGTAATTAACGGTCTGATTCGGGATTTGCTTCAACGCTTCGAGCGCCGCGCCTACATCGCCTACACAGCGACCCCCTTTGCTAACATTCTCATTCCGCACGACACCACTGACCTTCGCGTGGGGAACGATCTTTATCCGAAAGACTTCATCGTGGACCTGCCGAAGCCCCCAGGATATTTCGGTGCCGAAGAGTTCTTTGGCCGCATGGATGCGGTTGCGGGTACAGAGGTCGGCGGATTAGACGTAGTAAGAGAAGTGACCGACGCTGATATCGTCTCACTTGAGCAAGGACAAGCTCCTGCTTCCTTGGCTACGGCACTCTTGGATTTCGTATTGGCAGGAGCAGCGCGTGCGCAGCGCGGCGAGGGCGATTTGCCGGCCACGATGCTGATCCACACCAGCCAACTCATCGTAGTTCAGGCAAACTTGCGCAGACTTGTGACAGAACAGTTTTCAGAGTTGCGCGACGAATGGCGCTATCAGAGGACTCACGGGATTCGAGAACGCTTGCGTGACCGTTGGGAATCTGAGTTTCGCCCGGTCACACGCAGCCGACATTTGGAGCGTGACGTCGCATTTGAAGTCATCGAACAATATATTGGACCCTTCCTTGAAGCTGTGCAGGTCAGAGAAATAAACAGTGCAACCGGCGAAGTTTTGGATTATGAACGTGAGCCCTCACTCAAGGCCATTGCAGTCGGGGGCAATCGCCTTTCACGGGGACTCACCTTAGAAGGGTTGATGGTGAGTTTCTTCATTCGCCGGAGTGTGGGCTATGACACGCTGATGCAGATGGGCCGCTGGTTCGGATTCCGGGCTGGCTACGAAGATTTGACTCGCATCTATACGACAGCAGAATTAGAGGGCTGGTTCAATGACCTTGCCTTTGTGGAGCACCGCCTTCGCGAGGACATCTCGGTCTATGAGAGCCAAGGACTGACTCCGTATCAGGTGGGCATGCGTATATGGCAGCACCCAACGATGCAGGTAACCAGTCCACTAAAACGTCGCTTCGCTTCTAGCACTACGATAGCGCAGAGCTACTCAATGGCTCTCGAACAGACTTTCAAGTTTCCGTTGAGACGATTGGAAAACTTGGCTTTGCAGGCAGAAGCAAACCGTCTGGAAGTGCGCAGCTTGGTAGCGAGGCTCGGGGCTCCTAACCCACGTTGTTCCGATGGCAAAGGGCCAGTGTGGACAGGCGTAGATGTGGAGCGCGTGCTGGAATTCCTGCGGGTGTACCGCGTGGACGACGAAGCTCGGAGTATCTCACTGCCACTCATTTGCGCATACATCGAACGCTTACGAGACGCAGGTGAACTGACGCGCTGGACCGTTGCTGTGCGCGGGCGTGAGTCGCGGGACGCAACACTAGGAGATGCCGATTGGGGACTGCCGGATGGGGTGACTGTGGCCCAGGTCAGCCGTTCTCGGATTGGAGAAACAGATTCAGTCGGTGTCATTACCAGTCCGGGAGATGAAGCGGTCGGAGCAACGGCGGAAATGCGCGCTCAGGCTAACGCAATGGTGCAGGCCGCTCAAGCAGATGGTAGGTCCACGTCCGAGAGTATGGCTGCGCGCGAAATTCGGCCGGCGACAGATGGCGTGCTGCTGCTCTATCCCATTAGCCGGAATTCGGGGAGAGACTTGGCTGAGGGCGGCGGACGCAGACCGTTGTTTCACAATCCGGACGCCCCGCTCGCGCGCGATTTGGTGGGTCTGGCAATTTCGTTTCCCCGGTCGAGCCAACCTCAGCAGGTTGAAGCGTACTTGCAAGGGACGGTAGGCTGGAGGCCGGTGGAATGAGCCACATTGATCCGCAAGTCTGGACGCGACTCGCAAACGAGCGAGTTCAAGGCGAAACATTATGGGCGAGGCGGGCCGCCCCTGAAGTAACGGATCGTCTCGTGGGGGCGTTGGACGCCGATGGCAAACGCCACCTGCTCGTACTGCTCCGAACTGGCGATGCGGAGGTGCAGGACTCCCAAAGTCGTGGCGTCGGCGTTGTTACGCGTGAACTGTCGGTTCCGGGCCACGAAGCGGGCCGGTATCTCGACGTTACGTGCCACGATCCCGCTGGGCAAGAAGCATTTGACCTCATCGGCGGTGAGCTGGCAGAGAGGTTGTCGTCCGGTCGAGAAACAGCTGCTGAGTGTGTATTGAGAGTACTGGCGAAGTGGCGACGTTTTTGGGGGCAACTGCCACGGCAGATTTTGTCGCGAGATGAACAATTGGGCCTATTTGCTGAGCTTTGGTTCCTCTCCGTCTGGCTGATCCCAAGAGTAGGCACGGCTGAAGCGGTTGTCCGGTGGCGCGGGCCATTCGCCAGCCGGCATGACTTCGAGTGGATAGGGCATTCAGTGGAAGTGAAAGCGACAACTTCAACCCGTGGCCGCATCCATCGTGTTAACGGGCTCGACCAACTCGCGCCGCCGGAGTTGGGTGAATTGCTATTCTTCAGCCTGCGGTTACGTGAGGAAGCAGGAGCCACGAATACACTGCCACTGATCGTTGCCGCGTGCCGCGCTCAGTTGGAGTCAGATTCTGATTCACTAAGCCGCCTTGAGAGAGCGTTGACCCAAGTCGGTTACTCGCCCGCGCATGATGAGGAGTACGCCAAGCTCCCTATGCGCGTTGTCGAGGAGGGACTATTTAGAGTACGAGATGATTTTCCACGATTGACAGTGTCGCAATTGTCGGCTGGCGTTCCACCCGGCCTTGAGCGTGTCGAATACGAAATCAACCTTAGCGGATTCGATCACCTCTGCATCGCGCGCAATTCGACTGACGCCCTCGATCTCTAGCCAGGTTATTTGTGCTTACCCCTTGTAGACGGTCGATGGGCGGCCTTGAGGCGCATTGTTTATGGCATCGCCGCGGTTTGTCGGAATCGACCAGCTACAAGTGATGACGTATCGCAACAGGCAACATGAGGCGCAGCTGCGGGTTTATTCGTCGAAAAGACTCCTTCGCGATTGCGATTCCGAGTTGGTTATCTGTACCCTTTGGTTGATCCTGAGGAACCTGATCTGCTGCCCATAGCACACTTTTGCCATTGCGCCAAAAAGGTCTTAGTGTATGATGTGCGCCACGGCCATCTCAGTGGATGGCTCGACTCGCTTTTGAGGGGGAGCGAGTCAAAGAGGTTCGGGAGAAGCCATGCGCCCCTCGCGTCACCTAGTCTGTGTGCTTGCTGTATCTCTAACTCTGCTTTCAACAGCCGTTCACGTAACCGCACAGATCACCATCACGGCTCCTACTCCCTCCAGGGCCAAGCCTGGAGATGTGATAACTATTACGGGCACGAACTTCGGTGCAGCTGCCCCGACGAGCACGGTGAAATTTGGGTCCACGCTGGCCACGGCGGAGGCTGGCAGTTGGGCCAATACATCTATCAAGATAACCGTTCCCGATGTCGCGCTCGGCGCAGCGGACTTGGTCGTGTCCGTCGGCGGGGCTAACTCCGCTCCGTTTCCGTTCGTCGTAGTCGCTCCTACGACGATTCCGATAACGGTGACTCCGAAGGTTATTCAGCCTGCTAATGGGAAGCTGCCTGCCTCAATCAACTTGGCCGTTATTGAGTCGAACTGTGATGAGACGATGGGAATTGATTTGACTCAGCCTGTCAGCGCACCTTATAGCCTCATGATCACAGGCACTGGCCTCACGCCCTCGTCTCAGCCGACCGCCGCCCGGTGCGCAATTACGGCAGCCGTCACCGTCGACCCCAATGCCGCCGGTCCTTACAAGGTCTTCCTTGTTGATAGAGCCAAGAACCCAGTCGGTTGGGCAGACATGGCTGTTCTCGACGCTTCGGCGGGCCCGATCCCCCCTGGTCTTAATCCGCAAGTGGACGTGATGTGGGAAGTGATGAGCCAAAACAACTGCTCGGACACGTTCGGAAAGCGTGTAGCCCAAAGTCTGTACTGCATACAGGTGAAGATAGGAAACAACTCGGGGCATCCTATTCAGATCGCGGGGATCGGCTTCACCAATAAGCTCGACGACTTGGTTGCGCTCGGAAGTCCGCAGGTCACGATTGCCAATAGTAGCTACGCGTCGACGCGCGCTATACTCCTGCAGTCGCAGGTTTGGAGTAACCGAAACCTCGTCGCCAATTCGCTACAAGGAGTTGGCCTCATTATGGGGGGATTTATTCCTTTCTATTCGGGCTCTCACAGCCCCAATGCAAAGCTACATTTCACCACGGCAGCAGCTATCGTCAGCGGTGTAGCGCTCACGGCTTACAACCTTATCTTCCCCGATCCAATTGTTACCCAGCTCAAAGGCCTTGATGATGAGAGCTTTAGGGACAACGTGATTATCCCGAACAATTCTCACACTCAGACGGTCGTCTTCGTCGAGAAGCAGGCTGTGACATTGGAGCTGCGAAACTTAGGTGCAAAGCTGAGCAGCGCTTCGAGGAAGGCTCACGCCAAGGCCAAGTCGGAAAAGAGCGCAGATGCGGCAACGGCGGACCAGAGTGCCGCTGAGGCCGCCAGCTCAAAGGATCTCAGCGACTCAGCGACCAAGACGATCAGCAATTCGACGCGCCCTAAATGGGTCAAGGGAGAATCCGATCCTCTTCTGGTGAAACTTGCGCTAGGACATGTAGTGATCGTTGGAGACGAGATCGAATACTTGCAGCGTGTTCAGATCCAGAGTAACGCTCCCTCAGCGACGTCATCTACTCCTCTCACGGCACAGCCGTCCAGTTTGAGTTTCGCTGCTCAGAGCGGTATTACAAATGGCGCGGCGCAATCGATAGTGTTAACCAACACTGGCAGTTCGCCTTTGACAAACCTGACGCCGAAAATCACAGGTACGGCACCAGGCGACTTCACGATTCAGCCAAGTACCCAAAATTCGTGTTCGTCCACGCTTGCGGCGGCCAACACTTGCTCTTTGTCGGTTGTATACAACCCATCGGTAACAGCGGGGGCGGGGAGCTCGCGAACTGCGACCATCGAGGTCTCTTTCAGTCCGGGTTCTACTCCACTTACAATCGCCCTGACGGGGACGGCTTCTGACGGTGTGTATTTCAGTACGACCGCGCTTTCCCTGGGGACCGCAACATCCGCGAAG
>Ga0210403_10004394_pt1 | contig 12170 bp, 13 predicted proteins | sample IncBWC19MmetaG_FD_150863 | JGI IMG/M metagenome (GOLD analysis project Ga0210403, IMG submission 150863) | Forest soil microbial communities from Barre Woods Harvard Forest LTER site, Petersham, Massachusetts, United States - Inc-BW-C-19-M | ecosystem: Environmental > Terrestrial > Soil >... | reverse complement strand
GGCTTCCCCGGCCGGTAGCCTCTCGACCGGTCTCGGGGCGTCTGCGGGTCAGAGCAATTCCACAAGCGGCGCGGTTTCGTTCGGCAATGGTGCGGCCATCACGGGTGGCATTTCCCACAACGCCGGTGTCGGTGTCGGCGGAGGCTTCACCAACGTACAGCCCTCCAACGTGCTGCCCTAACGTAGACGACGGCGGCATGGTGGCAACTCTTCGTCACCATGCTGCTGATCGGGTGGGGGTCGTTAGCGACGTCAGTCTGATCCTGAGCCACGAGCAATGTCCGTCTCCGAGCTAAAGCAGATCCTCAGCGCATTCGCAATCGTGTGCGGTCTACTCACCGTACTGGTCATGGCGATGTGAAATGAGCGAATGGCACGAACCGTCCCAGGCCACCGGGCGCATACCACTGGTTCCTGTCATCGAACATCAGTAACCGACCGACCGCTTGCCCCAGCCGGGATGTGGTCTGACATCAGCGCCCTTGCGACCGCAGGCGGTGCAGACAAAGCGCGACTCGATATCGCTTAACCTGACATCGTTGGGCCAGTGATCGGCCAGCATTTCGACCGAATGGCTGCATCTGAAGTCGGAGCAATAAATCGGCACGGCTGTAACGCCGGACCGCGCGACATGCTCGCGTTGGCCTTCGTAAAGCTGATGGCCATCCCTCTTTTGCCGCCATCGTCACCCTTAACGTTACCGTGACTTCGGCGATCTCGGCTCTGCGCAAGCACGAGCGGCCGTGGGAGATTGGTGATATCATTGAGGTGCTGGAAACGTGGGAGGTCGCTCAAGTCGCTCGAGTAAGGCGGTCCATCTAAGGAGGACAAAATGGAGTGGTTCAGCCAGAAAACAACGATAGCGGGTAGTCAAATTTCCAACTGGGTACTCGCTCTAGCGGCTCTCACCGCAATACTCGTTATCTATTCATTCCTAAGGTGATGGCTCAAGAGTTATCCTAAGCAAACCGCCTCACGCGCCACCGCTGCCGCCTTTTCGACGGCAGCAAGCTGATCGCCTATCGGCCTGCACTCGACCCAGCGGGCCGTATTCCCCAGGCGCCGTCTTCCTGGACGAGAGAGGGTTAGTCATGTTCCGTAAAGTCATGATCGCGTTGTTGGCGACTGCAGCACTTGGACTGCTTGCACCCGACGTTGTGTCGGCGCGCGGTGGCGGCGGGGGCGGCCATGGCGGCTTCGGCGGTTTCCATGGCGGCTTCCACGGCTTCCACGGCTTTCACGGCTTTCACGGCGGTCGTTTCCACAGAGGCGGCGGCTTTGGTAGAGGCGGTTTTCACGCCGCCGGCTTTGGTCGAGGCGGTTTTCACCGTGCGGCATTTGGCGGGCGCAGATTCCGGGCCGGCCCAATCGCCGGAACCAGCCGCATGGCGAAGCGCATGACGGGCAGCTATGGGCAGAGCACCGGACCGGAGGCGGTGCATTGTATCACCTCAGATTGCCGCTTATGGCATAGTTATAGGGATTGACCGCCCGTACCCGATCTGCGGCAGGCAGGTGATCGTGCCGCTGCTGTCGTCAGTGCTCGCTCGATACAGCGAAGCCTACCAGCCGCCGCCATAATAGCCGTTCCAAGGGCAGCTCCAGTAATAACCATAAGGGTAGCCGCCGTAACAATAAGCGCCGTAGTTGCCGGCCAGGTAGCGCGGAAACAGCGTCGGCCGTGTCACGTAGCTGCGGGTGGCGTAAACACCGCCGTAATAGCCGGGGTAGCCGCCGGCATAGGCGCCGTAGTAGCCGCCAGGGTAACCGCCGGCCCAGGGCGAGGTAGCCGCTGCGGCTGTGCCGATAGCTGCGGCTGCCACTCCGGCGCCGACAACGCCGGCACCATAGCCGTAGCCGTACGCGGCGCGTCGGTTTTGCCGCCGCGCAACTCCCGCAACGCTCACGGGTGTCAACGGACGACCCACGCGCGCCTGAGCGCTCTCGACCGATAGCGAGGTGCCGCTCTGTTCAGACCACGCGAAGGAGAGCAGTGCCGTAGATGCGAAGGTCGTGGTTGCAATCGCTATTTTTGCCAGGCGTATCCGCGTCATCGCTTCCTCCAAGGATTGTTCGCCCCTTGCTAAAAACGGTATCCACGGCAGCCGGGGAACCGTTGCGCCAGATCAATCTCAGAGGATTGCCTGCTCGGAAAAGCCCGGCGTGCTACCAAGCGCTGGGCGACGATCCTGAGGGCGTCGGTGATGCGCGAGCCGCCTTTATTAGACCTGAGATGAGCCGACGGCGCGCTACGGCCTCCCCGGCGCGATGGCGCTTAGCCTCTTAACCCCGAATTTAATGGGCATTGCCGAATTGAGCGCCCATAACAGAGCTACGCCGATATGCGGCGTTTCCTCCCTTGATACTTCGGCCTCAGCTTCCGCCCGAACTGGGGCCGTTCTTTGCATCAAGGAGGGACAAACGAGAACCGAGCGTTGTCGTAGCAACGGAGCTTGCTATGTTGCTGTTTTGTTTACCTCTCATCATATTCGAAGCCATGCTTCCGAGCCCGAAACGCAAGGCCGACGAGCCTGCATCCGACAAAGCGTTCGAACCGAACGCAGATTAAGCGCCTCTGGAAGCCATCAACATAGACCGAGCACCGATATCGCCTCCAGAGCCTGGGCTGGTCGGGGTCCTTCTTGTCGAGGCCTACTCGGACTGCTCACTGAGCCACGCCCTCGATTGCCATGTCGCGAAACCTCGATAGGGGCTATTGCTCGACAAAAGCGCGCTGCATTTGATCGGCGATCGGCTTAAGCAAGTAACTCATCATCGTCCGCTTACCCGTCTGCATGAAGACCTCCGCAGGCATACCCGGAACAAGCTGCAGGCCGGCCAATCGTCGACGTTCCTCCTCAGACAACGCCACCCTGACCGTGAAATACGGCGCATTCGTCTGGTGATCATGGCTGATATCGGCTGACACATACGAAACCGCACCGGTAAGCTGAGGCGTCAGTCGCCGGTTGAAAGCCGAGAAACGGACGAATGCGGTCTGGCCCGGTCGCACTTGGTCGATATCATTGGGTTGCAGCCGCGCCTCAACCTGCAGGTCATCCGAGTCCGGCACGACTTCCATGATCGCGTCTCCGGCGCGAACGACGCCGCCCACGGTATGAATGGAAAGTTGATTGATCACTCCCGATGCAGGCGTACGAATTTCGATCCGATCCAACAGGTCCCTGGCCGCGACGCCGCGCTCCACAAGTTCTGCTTCCTTACCTCGGTTCTCGCCGAGCTCCTTGACGACGTCCGTGCGGAAGTCCTGATCGAGTCGGACGATCTGTAACTGCGCCTCGTCGATCTTCGATTTAGTCTCGGCGATTGTCGATATCAATTGTCCGCGCTCGCCTTCGATCCGCGCACTCTCGCGCTGCAAGGCCGTGAGCCGCGCCAGCGGTACCAACCGCTTGTCGTAGAGTTCCTGAACGCCCGACATTTCACCAGTGATCAGCTCGATTTGCCTGGTCTTGGACGCGACCTGGGCATCAAGGCCGGAGATCTCTTCGCCGAGTTGCGAGATCTTGCTTTGAAGGAGGCTGATCTGGCTTCGCCGTGCAGTGGCTCTGGCCTTGAACAACGAATCCTCCGATGCGAGTAGCGTCTTGACGGTACCCTCGCTTGACCGCGCCGCCAGGTCGGCGGGCATTTCGAGCTCCGTCAGACCGTCGCGCTCTGCGGTTAGCCGGGCGATCCGCGCCCGTATTTCATCGAGCTGTTTGCTCACCATCTGCAGACTGGCTTGCGCCTGGGTGGCATCGAGCCGCAGCAACAGCTCTCCGCGGCCAACATGCTGGCCATTGCGGACGGGGATCTCTGCCACAACCCCACCGGTCGGATGCTGAATGGTCTTGACGTTCGATTGGACAACAAGATTGCCGGGAACGACAACGGCCCCTGCCAGCGGCATCAGCACGGCCCAGCCGCCTGCAATCATGCTGACGGCTAGCAATACCCGAAGCCCCATCCGCAACTCTATCTCGAAAGCACGACCGGCACGCGATGCCAGGCTCTCAGCCGCGTCGTCTCCCTCCCCGATGCTGTCGGAATTGATTAGAAAGGCGGCGCCCGCCGCCAGGCCGATCCGGCATTCCTGATCAGCTCTCCCACGGGCGTTGCCGATTTGACACCGTCGGCTTCTGAGGTGAGCCCCATCGGAGGGCTTTCGACATACATCGACTGATATTTGTCCTCCGATCCGCCGCGTTCTTGTCCAGCCTTTGGCAGCCTGATCAGGACTGGATCGTCGGACGCAAGCAGCGTCTCGTGCCGGCGCGGCGACGGGTCCAGAGCAGCGCCGGATGTCTGCTCGCTTCTGTGCGCGGCAGGGGCAGCGGCTGACAATCCGAATTGCTCGAGCCAGACGTCGATCAATTGTCCCATCTTGCTTTTTCGCCGGCGATTCGGCCGACGCGTTTGCCGATGCGTCGCCGGCCGCGCGCCGCGGCGCACGGCACGAGGCGTCTCCCGCGGTTCCAGTTCGGCTCGTTCCTCATGCTCGAACGCCTGCCGCAAACGCTGCAGCTCCAGAATCAGCGCAGCGCCTTGCGGCCCCACGCCATTGGCATCTCCGCTCCAGCGATGTGTGGTCCCGCCAAAACTGTGCACCCCATCTCGGCTTCTCATGGCTCAACGCTCTCAGCCGCTGGCTGCATTTCCCCTTTAACCTCCTGCGGCGCCGCACGCGGTTCTGCGGCCATGGTTTTCCCCGCTGCCGCCGTCCTGATGGTCGCAGTGCGAACGCGCGCAAAAATTTCTTCGCGCGGTCCAAACGCGATTGCTTTGCCATCGTAAAGCACCATTGCCATATCCAGTGCCGCAAGGGCGCTCGGACGATGCGATATGACGATGACGATGCATTGGCTACGGCGGAGGATCTGAATGGCGCGAGTAAGGGCGCTCTCGCCTTCCGCATCGAGATTGGCGTTGGGCTCATCGAGCACGATCAGGAACGGATCGCCGAAAACCGCGCGCGCCAGTCCGATCCTTTGTCGCTGTCCTGCCGAAAGCGACATGCCACCATCTCCGATTCGGGTCGAATAGCCTTCGGGCAGGCGCAGGATAAGTTCGTGCACACCCGCGATCTGCGCGGCTTTCATTATGGCTTCGGAGCCGGCGCCCTCATCGAGACGGCAGATGTTTTCCGCCACACTGCCGTCGAACAGGGCCACATCCTGCGGCAGAAAGCCGACATACTGGCCAAGATGGTCGCCCCACTGGTCGAGTGCAGCGCCGTCGAGCCGGATTACGCCCTGCTGGGCCGGCCAGATTCCTACCAGCGCCTTGGAGAGAGATGTCTTGCCCGAGGCGCTGGCGCCCAGCAGCGCCAGACCCATGCCGGCCTTGAGCGAGAAGGAAACATTCGAGACGATTGCCCTATGCGTTCCGGGCGCGGAAACGCAGAGATCCTTTGCCGAAAGTTCCCGACACGGGCGCGGCAACACCACGGGCGGCGCCGGGGGCGCCGCAGTCGCCTTGCAGATTTCCTGGAGCCGCGCGATGCCCTGACGCGCGGCCACGAGTTGTTTCCAGGAGCCAAGAGCTGTTTCGATCGGCGCCAAAGCACGGCCCATCATGATCGAGGAAGCGATCATGACGCCGCCCGAGGCTCTGTCGGCCACGACCAGATAGGCGCCGATTCCCAACAAGCCGGATTGCAGCACATAGCGCAGCACCTTCGCGCCCGATCCCAGATTGGCATAGACGTCGGCGGCCCGAACATTTTGCCGCAAAAAACGCTCATTGGCCCACAGCCAGCGCGCAGCGAACCGGCTGGTCATGCCGAGCGCGCGGATTACCTCGGCATTGCGTTGGGTCGCGTCCGCCAGCACCTGCCGCTGCGCGCTGGAATCCATCGCGGCCTTGGCTGCTCCGCGCGACATCCGCTCCGTCAGCAGGGTCATTGCAATGATTGCGGCAGTTCCCATCAGGGCGGTCATGCCGATGGCCGGATGAAACAAAAATAATGCAACAAGAAAGATCGGAATCCAGGGCATGTCGAGGAATGCCGTCGGACCCATGCCGGACATGAAACTGCGTACCTGGTCGAGGTCACGCAAGGGCTGCTGCATCAGCATCGGTTTGACGCCGCGAAGGGGGAGGGTGGCGAGTGCGGTGTGGATCGATTGCTGCAGACCAGCGTCGAAGAGCGTCGCCACCCTGCATAACATCCGCGCCCGCAGCGCGTCGAAATATCCCTGCACGAAGTAGGCGAGCAATACCATGAGCGACAGGCCCAAAAGCGTCGCAATATTACGGCTCGGAATCACCCGATCATACACCTGCAGCATATAGAGTGAGCCGGAGAGCATCAGGACGTTGACCACGCCACTGAAAACCGCAATGCCGATCATGCGTCGCGCGCTCTCGCGCAATCCAAGCGCTACGGCGTCATCAGACGAAAGCGCCGAACGAAGATTGGAAATGCCCAAAGTCGAGACCATCGCTTGCGCCGAAACTTGAACGGTACTCATGCGCTGCGCCTCCCCGTCGACAGTCATGCGCAATAACTTCTCCATGAGAGTCGATACCGACCATTTTTCGACGAGAATGCGACAACGGAAAAACGTTGGTGCGTTCGCAAAGCGGCGCGCTGGCTATTGTCGATCGCGGTGATACCGAACTACGCGACAATTGCGGGTAACTCAGCGTCGCGTGCAACGTCGCGACGAACGAACACAACGCGAATTCTTTTCCTCTGCCACAGGTGCGTTCCTCGGTTACAGAGGCAATGCGTCACGAATTCGTCGGCGTATTACCTTGCTTCTCTCGCGCATGGCCCCGGTGTCGGCTGAAAGCCGCCACGAAACTGGAATTGGCTCTACCGCATACAATGCACCGACGGCATCAGTTCATTGTGCCAGTAACAGTGCAGAGAGGAGGCGCGAAATGGCCCTTACAGCAACCGATCTTTTCAACGACGCAACGACGCGCGAAATTGGCGGCGTCGGCCCGGATCAGGTCAACCTGATCGTCTCGGACCTCATTGGCGTACAACAGATGTTGAGCGCGGCAGATCCCCAGATCAACAATCTCACTGATCTGCACACGCACGTCATCATCAATCAGCTCAACGAAGAAATCGCAACCGTCGAGAACGCGAACTCGCCGACAGGTACGCTGATATTGGGGACGGACCTCGGCCAATATGTTGGGCGCGCGATAAACGATATCCATCGAGACATTATTGATATCGCGCAAGGTGATCCCGGCGTGCAGGCGATCTTCAATCCGACGCCCCTACCGGACTTGAACACACCGGCTGCGCCGTTCCACGACAACGCAGCGCAGACGACCTTCATTACGCAATGGATCCAGGACAGTAACCACCTCGGCCAGATGGCGACCACGATCGAGAATAATGGCTTCCAGGGCGACATCGCCGGACTTGTTCAGCAAATTCAGACCTTCGAGAACAATGCGAACGCCTTCGATCAGTCGCAAGGCGGCCTCTGGTCCGCGCGTTTCTGGAACGAATTCCGGTCAGACGGCACGACAGGTACCGCCGCAAACGCGCTTATCGACGGCTTGCAAACGCACAATTCCGGAGAGGTCAACGCAGCGGTCGAGCAGCTCGCCGCCAACTCCGCCGACGTGGCAGGCAACAACGTCATGGCAGATGGCGGCAGCTACGCGAGTGTGGTGGCGGCGGCGCAGGCGACGGCCGTGACACCGAATCCCTCGACGCCTCCGTCAACGACGCCTTCCGATCCGGCAACGCCTCCGTCAAACACGCCTCCTTCTGGATCACCCGAGACAGGAGGGGCTACTGCGGACGATGGCGGAAATCACCTGGTGGCTGACCTGATAGCTCTTCTCCAGGGTGGCGGCCAAAACAGCGTATCGGCCGTGATCGCCGATCTTGCGGCCGTGGCCCAGGCTGCCGGCGTTCACAACAATAATGGCGTCGCATCCCTGCTGAGCGACCTGCACGCGGCCGCTGCTCCGACGGCATCGACCGCTGCCAACGGACAGGACGATGCGCAAGCCAACACGCCGGCGCCGGTTGCCGCTGCATCAGGTGGTGCGGCGGACATCGGCGTGCATCATTTTGGCGAGATGGCGCATCACTTCCATCACATGTGGGGATAAGGGCGGGTGAGCGCGACTTCCAGCGTCTCGTCGTCGCGATGAGGCGCTGGAACGCGGTCGCCTTGCGAAGAGATCGCTCCGCCCGAATCCGCCGCCAGAACCACAGGAAATGGTTCGCTCGCCGGCCGCGGCGACTCCTGAATTGGGACGGTTATTTGTGCAGCAGCAGACTTGGCCTTTTGCAGCGTTGTGCTGGGCCAAACCGAAAATTCGCGCCATTCGATCCGCCTTACTTCGCAAGACGAGCAGGATCGGAATGCTCGCTGACGGCAGAGTACCCGCATGAGAGCCCGCAAGACCGATTACGGCACGATCATTCTGCACTGGCTGCTCGTCGGCGCGTTTAGTGTGGCGTTTTTCAGTGGGCTGCGCATTGCGACCGAAACACCCGATCGAACCTGGATCAATGTGTTCGATGCCGTGCTGCCGCGCGAAAGCGTGTGGTTGGTTCACATGCAGGCGGCAGTGGTGCTGATCGCGGTTTCGCTCGCATATGCGATTTATATGGTCAGATCCGGTCTCGGTCGCCGGGTCAGGCTGGACCGTGTTCGCCTTCGAGGATTGCTTGGTCGCAAGCAGGCGAGGTTGGGCGCCTGGAATGTTGTTCTGTACTGGATCTTCTTCCTGACGATGCTGGCTTTGATGGCCAGTGGCGGGTTGCTTTATTTCGGCCTTTACGCCGGCCACGATGTCGCGATGCTGCACTGGTGCGGAACGTGGGTGATCACAGCCTTCGCCGGACTTCACGTGCTGACGCAATATAGATACGGCGGTGCATCACAGGTACTTCGCATTTTTCGGCCCGCATGGCTCCCGGCGCCGCTTCCTCAACTTGATACGGTCGAGTTGTTGACGCTGCTGGCTGAGCAGTCGGAGCGGCCGTCGCAGGTCGACGGATTCACTGACGCTGCTTTACGGCCGCAGGTCTGGCCCGATACGCTAATGGACGATCCCTCGCGGGATCGTCCGGCCGTACGCCGTCCGGCCGCACGCCGCCCGGTCGCTCCGGCGAGAGCGACGGGACACAATCGAATTTCGAAGCCGCGAAACCCCACCTTGCAGTCCAACCCTTTCGTTGTCGCTGCTGCGGTCGCAATAACTGGCGCTTCGGTTATGGTTGCCGCCGACCGGTTGGTGGTCGACCGGTTGCAAGTTCGCCGTATCGATGTCGCCGACGCGCCCAGGATCGACGGCGATACATCCGATCGGGCCTGGCGACAAGCCGTGCCATTCTCCGTGATGACCAGCGAGGGAGGAAATTTTGACGGCAAAGGCGAAACGAGAATAGAGATTCGCGCGGTGCACGACGGCAGGTGGGCATATTTCCTGTTTGTATGGGAAGATCCGACGCGCTCGCTCAAACACCTGCCACTCGTCAAGGCTGCCGACGGATGGCACGTGCTTCATGACGGCTTTGAGTCTGGAGACGAGCACGGCTTCCATGAAGACAAATTTGCAGTGCTGCTGACCACGGCGGAAGTAATCCTTGCCGGCGATCGAACGTTTCATGCCAGCCCACATCCGATTCCCGGTGCGCCGACGACGATGACCGGCCGCGGCCTGCATTTCACGATGGATGGTTATGCCGATGTTTGGCAGTGGAAGGCGACCAGCGGTTCTACTGGATGGATGGACGACGCTCATTTCGGTCCGCCCTTGGAACCGACGCCCATGCAAGCGCGCAACGTCGTCCCGTATAGGGGCGGTTTCGCGCCCGACCCCGGGGTCGCTAACTACATGGATAATTTTGTCATCGACTCCGATGCCACCGGCGGTGCGCGGCTCGTCGCGCCGCGGAGGCTACCCAAAAACCTTGCAGCAACGGTCGCAGCGCTCGGAGAAGTGGATCTTGATCCAAACCGTGGCGAGGAGGATGGCACGCGCTGGTATATGACCGAATCGGAGTCGATTCCGTATTCAGCAGAGGCGGACGCCTTGATTCCGACAGGCACGGTAATTCCGGGCGTCATCATCGCCGGCGAATTTTCAGGCGATCGTGCTGACGTGCGATGCGCCGCCCGCTGGGCCTCTGGCCACTGGGCGCTGGAAGTCGCGCGACGTCTCGACACCCACAGTGGCTACGACGTTCCGATCAAGACCGGCGTTTTCATACGGGTTGCGGCTTTCGATCACAGTCAGATCAGACATACGAGGCACGTGCGGCCGATCCGCCTTGAGGTTGAGTGATGAGGAAGATTTGCAAGGTTATGCTGAACGACGAGTCGTTTCCGGCTTATTGCGGCGATCTTCTGCTCGATGCGGCACTGATGAACAGTGCCGCATGACTGCCGGAGCGGGATTTGCGGCGCCTGCCGGGTGCGGCTCGTCAAAGGACGGGTTTTTGGCGGTCAAGAAGACGGCGACGAGATGATCAATGCCTGCCAGGCGCGGATCATTTCCGACATCGAGGTCGTAACCGAACCGGTTCCCGACCAGGTCTCCATTTCGGCTCGAGTCGCTGCCATCGTTCGGCTCGCCCCAGACGTTGTCGGCGTGGATGTGGAAGTATCAAAACTGCTTCGGTACCTTCCCGGTCAGTTCTGCAAGTTACAATTCCACGGATTTCCGCCGAGATTTTATAGCCCCACCTATCCACTGGAGGCACGGCCCAACAATCGGCTGGTGCACTTCCACATCCGAAGGTTTTCCCACGGAGTCGTATCTTCCGAACTGGGACGGGATATCCGTGTCGGACACCGCTTAAGGTTGACCGGGCCGTTCGGGAGCGCCTTTCTCAGGCCAAATCATGCCGGCAGCATTGTCCTTGCCTCCAGCGGCACCGGTTTCGCGCCGATGTGGTCGGTCGCGGTCGGAGCGATCATGGAACGGCCGCAGCGCGAATTGATCTTCGTGGTCGCGGCGCAAAAACTTCAATCCCTTTATATGCATGCTGCGCTATGTCGTCTGGCGTTATTTCCTAACGTCACCATCATTCCGATTGTTTCGGAGCCGCAGAGCGTCTCGCCCGCCATTCGCGCCGGTCGGCCCGCCGATCATTTGCCGGTTCTGTCGCCGAGCGATGTCGTCTACGCCGCCGGCTCGCCTGCCATGACGGAGCGCGTGGCGCGGATTGCGAGGGCGGCCGGTGCCAAATGCTATACGGACCCGTTCACTACGAACGCCAAATCTACCGAACAAGAGAGATTTGTGCAGCGCGTGACCGGATGGCTCAATCAACCCGGCAGGAATTTCCAAACAGTCGCATCCTGATGATCGATTGCGCCACCCTGATTAACCGCAAGGAGATTTGTCCATGAGCATGCCAGATCACACCAAGCCGCTAATCTACATTGAGCGCGCACGCGAGACCCACGTGATTCATTTTGTACTCGGAGATATAGAGTTGGTTGGCTTGATCCTTACCCGGACATCCGAGAATGCGGCAGTCATCGACTACTTCTATCAAAAGCTTAAGGACGGTCTGTATATCTAAAGGGGGACCCTCGGCCGAATATCAAATCCGTATACCGAACAGCAGGCAACAACATGCATCGCACACTGAGCTCCCTGCGCTGCCATGAGCGCGATCGCGACAGCCGCCTTGTCTCGGCTTTCGCTCGGAGGAGTGTACCCAGTTGGTCTGTTGCGCGTTGATTGACGGCCATGGCAACAGCGGCAGGCGGCCCGTAGGCCATTAACGTCGCGATCGCCAAGCAGCGGCGGTTAAAGCTAGAGACAAGAGCAGCCACTAACAGCGGGTTTCGGTCGCGCGCTTTTTACGGGGACGGCCAAGTCGAGCTCGCATGGAATAGGCAGCGGCAGTTTTGCTTTTTCGACCGCAGCTTGCTCTTTTGTTAGGTTTCGTCGCGGCAGCGGTACTGGCCAAGCTTTCGACTGACGTTGCGAGAATTTCGCGTTGAGCATTCAGCCAATGGATGTCCGCCTTGCCCTCGGGTTGGCCATCGGCGATCCAGAGGTGGTAGGCACGCTCGCGAATTGCTTCTTCCAGATTAGACATGGGATTCCCCTCAACAGTGAGACGACAGCCCCGGCGCAAAACTCTTGCTCCCGCAAGGTTAATGAAATCTTAAGGCGCGGCCGGACGTGCAGCGAGGGCAGAAGAAGCCAGTCGTTGC
>Ga0210403_10004393_pt1 | contig 12174 bp, 7 predicted proteins | sample IncBWC19MmetaG_FD_150863 | JGI IMG/M metagenome (GOLD analysis project Ga0210403, IMG submission 150863) | Forest soil microbial communities from Barre Woods Harvard Forest LTER site, Petersham, Massachusetts, United States - Inc-BW-C-19-M | ecosystem: Environmental > Terrestrial > Soil >... | reverse complement strand
GCGCCATGCCTGGGTGCGGCGCAGTGTGTTGTCCGATTACTGGGCGTTGACTAAGCCTGAAATCAACTTTTTAATTGCGCTGGCAACTCTGGCCGCTTTTTGCCTTGGCGGTGCCGAGACACCCGGCCATTTTCCATGGTCGCTATTGCTTCGCACGTTGTTCGGAACAGTCCTTGTCGCGAGCGGCGCGGGTACACTGAACCAACTGGTTGAGCGGCGCTTTGACGCGGAGATGCGACGGACGGCCCGTCGGCCCCTTGCGGCTGGGCGAATCGAGCCGATTCCAGGTCTTCTTTTCGGAACGGTGCTGTCGCTCACAGGAGTTCTTTACCTAGCAAAGACCGTGCGGCCATTCGCAAGCGTGCTTGCCCTGCTAACCATCTGCGGGTATTTGTTTCTGTATACCCCGCTCAAACGTCGAACGCCGCTGTGCACGCTCGCCGGCGCAGTATTCGGTGCCATGCCCGTGCTCATCGGTTACGTCGCAGCGGCCGGAAAGCTCGACGAGCGGGCGTGGCTGCTTTTCACGATCCTCTTTCTCTGGCAATTCCCGCATTTCATGGCCATTGCCTGGATGTATCGCGAAGATTACGCGAGGGCCTGCTTTGAAGTGCTTCCACGGGGACCCGAAAAAGCACAATTCGCGGGCTGGCAGAGCGTATTGCCTACGCTCGCGCTGGTGCCCGTCACGTGTGTACCGATGGCCTTGCGGCACACGCATCCTTTGCTCGTCTTAGGAACACTGTTCCTCAGTCTGGTTTTCCTCTATTTTGCGGTACGGTTTGCTTTGATCCGTTCGAACGGCTCCGCTCGTCGGCTGCTTCTGATCTCGGTCCTCTATCTGCCCTTGGTGTTCCTGCTTCAAGTGGTTGCAAGAGTGTGAGACGCCTAGAGTTTTGAACTGGCGCTCGCCGCAGTTGCCATTTCAAGGTTGTTTGCAAGCGGCAATCGCGCCGCGACGGTGGTTCCTCTTCCGATCCCTTCAGAACTAATTTCCAGGGTGCCGCCGAGTTGGTGGAGTCTTTCGCGCATCCCGCGGATTCCCACACCTGATGTGCCGTTAGTGAGAAATTGCGGCTTCTTCTCTGGCGGAATGCCCTTCCCGTGATCTTCCACTTCGACCCGAACTTCGTTCTTCGATTTCGCAATCACGATCTTAGCCACAGGGCTTCCGGAATGGCGATGGATATTCGTGAGGCATTCTTGAACAAGTCGGAAGATTGCCGTTTCCAAATCGCGGGGCAATCGATCGAAATTCTCTGGGAGCTGAAGCTCCACTCTGATCTTGCTCCGCTCGGCAAATCCGTCGATGTACCACTTGAGGGCGGAACCAAGCCCCGTTTCATCGAGCAGAGGCGGGTGGAGGAGGTACGAAATCGTGCGAATATCCTTGGTCACGTCATTCACCAGGACCGTGCTGTCCGATACTAGACTGGCCGCCTTTGCAAGGCGATCAAGGTGTGCTCCCAGGCTGGACAGGTTCATGTTGAGAGCCGCCAGGGACTGGCCAACGCTGTCGTGCAATTCGCGAGCAATTCGCCGCCGCTCTTCGTCCTGCAGTTGGAGCAAACGGGCGGTAAGCCCATGGAGCTCTTCGTTGGCGGTAGCGAGTTCCGCCGTCCGCTCTTGGACTTGCGTTTCCAAATCTGCCTGGGACCTTCGGAGCTCTTCTTTGTTTCGGCGATGTACCTCACCGAAGACCACGACAAGGCTCGATGCCAACAAGAACGCCACTAAGGTAAGGGCTTGCGGTGCGTCGGGCACGCTAAGCAAGTGCGCGGGTGTAGTGAACCAATACTTCACACCTAACAATGCGACAACTGTTGCCAGCCTAGCAGGTCCGACGCCACAAAACAGAGCAGCAAAGGTCAACGCTGGAAGAAGCGCGATATAAGGGAATGACGTGCCCACGAAAGGTGTGAGGGCTCTGCTGACCAGGAGTGCACCGAGGGTCGCACTAAGGGCCATAGCGTAACGTTGGACGGTTCCCTTAAGCGGTGGAGCCGAGATATACGGACCGATAGTCACACCACCCCCAATGTCCCGGAGGGTGAGTTTCCGAATGACGCAGCGAGTCTAACACAGGCATTCCTCTAGCTTCACATGAACTCCGGCGGCTGGCGGTCGGGTCACCGAATGTCGCGGAGCGCTTCGAGCCATGCGCGAGCGCAGAACGGCCATGCAGCAGAGACGGCACGTCCCGCGGTCATTTTCTCTAGCGTATACTTCCTGAGCTGTTTTGCGTTGACGGTGTATGTTCGGAGATCGACCGCAACTCCCGGGCCTGCGCTTCTTTGAGTAGGAACAGCCGCGGCTTACCCGCTTTTACCCCCACTTTTTTCGATTCGACCGATACGAACGTTGCGTTTGCCGCGAGTCACCCCACAGCCCAAGATGTCCGCACTTCTAACGTCGGTGTAGGTGTGGTCTTCCCGCGATGTAGCCAGCGGAGGTGTGCATTGGACTACGTTCAACCCTCGGATCTTTTGAACGAAGCGGTAAAAGCAGCTTCGAGAAAAGTCTCGCTTTCCGTGCGCGACCTGCTCATTCGGGGTTTCCTCGCGGGCGGGTTGCTTGCCTACGCGACGTCCCTGGTTTTCATTGTTCTTTCGCAAAATATTGCCCCGATTGTCGGCGCGATTCTGTTTCCAGTGGGATTCGTGATCCTGGTGTTGCTCGGCTTTGAGCTGGCTACGGGAAATTTCGCGATACTACCAATCGGATGGGCGTCCGGAGAGGTTTCTCTCTCGCGGATGTTTCGTAATCTTACCTGGGTCTACGCCGGCAACCTGGCCGGAAGTTTGTTTTATGGACTGCTCTTCTACCTGGCGATCACGAACTGTGGCAGCACAAGCAGCGGCGCCATCGGCGAATTGATCAAAACTGCGGCGCAAAAAAAGACCATCGGATACATGGCCCTGGGGTTGCACGGCTGGGAAACTGCCTTCATTAGGGGAGTTCTGTGCAACTGGATGGTAACGCTGGGGGTCGTGCTGGCCATGGCTTCGCGTTCCACCATCGGCAAAGTGGTGGCCATGTGGCTGCCGATCATGACGTTCTTTGCGCATGGCTACGAACACTCCATCGTAAACATGTTCCTGATCCCGACAGGAATGCTGTTCGGAGCCCAGGTTTCGCTGAGCCAGTGGTGGATCTGGAATCAGATTCCGGTCACGCTGGGAAACTTTGTCTCTGGTGCTTTGCTCACTGGTTTGGCGTTGTATGTCACAAACTCATCCAAGAAAACCGCAACGCTCGAAATTCCGTTGGTGACTGATGAACCTGCGCGCGTGGCGATGGGAAAGCCGGCGGAGGCCAACTAGGAATCCGCGAAACGGTCGCAAAAGGGGAATGGGATGAGTCATTCAATAGGCAACGCTGTCGAAGGCTATAAGGCCTCCCTTGATGGCGACGGCCTGCGCATCCGCGAATACCTTCCAGAAATTATCCAGCGCGGCGCAGAGTCTCTCACGCCAGCAGAAAAAGAACTCCTAAAATGGGTCGGTGTTTTCTTCCGCAGGCCGACGCCGGGGAAGTTCATGATGCGCGTCCGCATGCCCAACGGTTTCGTAAAGGCGGAGCAATTGCGCACCATAGCCGAGCTTTCTCGAGGACTTGGCAATGGCGTTCTCGATATTACGACGCGGCAGCAGATTGAACTGCGCGGATTTACGCTCGACAGCGTACCCGCGATTTGGGAAAAACTTAAGGGCGTCGATCTTCGCTCTCTCCAGACCGGAATTGACAACGTCCGAAATATTAATGGATGTGCCCTGGCCGGATTGACTCCGCACGAACTGTTTGACGCTTCTCCCGTGGTGCGTGACCTGGATCGCCTCATTGTCGGGGCCATGGGTAACCCGGAGTTCACCAACGTGCCGCGCAAGTTCAACATCAGTGTGACGGGTTGTTTGGACAACTGCACACACGATGAATCGCAGGATATCGCCCTCGTTCCAGCAAAAAAGGGCGGCCGCATAGGCTTTAATGTGCTCGTGGGTGGAAAGATGGGTTCCGGAGGGTTCACCATCGCTTCGCACCTCAATGTCTTTGTCGAAATCTACCAGGCGACGGCCGTCGTCGTGGAACTGATCAAGATTTTCCGTGACCACGGCCCGCGCGAAGCCCGCTCCAAATGCCGCTTCGCCTTCCTGGTCGAAAAATGGGGGATCCCCAGGTTGCGGGAGGAGCTTACTTCGCGCATGGGATATGAACTCGCGCTTCAGGGCAGGGATATGCGGAGTTCTCATCACGCCGACCACATCGGGCGGACCTCGCAAAAGCAGGCCGGACTTGTAACGGTAGGCCTTTGCGTGCCCATCGGTAGAGTCAATCCTGAGCAGTTGGACGAGCTCGCGCGCCTTTCCGATCTTTATGGTCAAGGCGAAATTCGCCTGACTACCGGGCAAAACGCAATTATTCCCCATGTTCCTGCGGACCGCGTAACGAAGCTTGTCGGCGAACCTTTGCTTAAGCAGTTCTCGCCCAGTCCGTCTCCTTTTGCGCGCGGACTTGTTGCCTGCGTCGGCACCGACTACTGCAATCTCGCTCTAATCGAAACGAAAAGCCGCGCTCTCGCGCTTTCCGATACTCTTCACAAAAAAATGGGAGCGGGAGTGGATCCCCTTACCATTCACTGGTCCGGCTGCCCTGCTGGTTGTGGCAACCACGAAGTCGCAGACCTCGGCCTTCGTGGATTTAAAACAAAAATCGAAGGCAAGCTTGTCGATGCCGTGGCCGTGTATGTTGGTGGACGAACCGGTCCGTATGCGGCTGCCGGCAAGGAGATTCTTGCAACTGTGCCTTGCGATGAGGCGTTTCCTGAAGTGATCACGAATGTGATCCAGTTGTGGCGCGCTGAAAACGAACGCCTTCCACAACCAGTCTTCCGCGATGTCGATTTCATAGCCGCCTCGACGGTGGGACTCGCTTCATGGCGGCCGTCCAACTCTGTCGGGTCTTCGCTCGGAGCAGATTGAAGAACTTTGTCGCCCGCGGCACTCCCTTCTCCACCTGATCCGAGATATCGTAACCTTCGGACCTTCTGAAATGCTTATGACAAACTTTCAAGGATTGACAGTTTTGACGTTGGAAAGCCGCCGTGGTCAGGAAATGGTCAAGCTGATTGAGACTTATGGCGGCAAGGCGTTTCATGCTCCGGCGATGCGCGAGGTGCCCATCTCTTCAAATCCCGAAGCGTTGAGATTTGCCGACGCTCTATTTGCGGGAAAATTTGATGTGGTGATTTTCCTGACAGGAGTCGGTGCGCGTGCACTTTTGAGTGTGCTCGAAGACGCGCACCCCGCGGAAAAAGTGTTTGAAGGCTTGAGAAACGTTTCGGTCATCGCGCGCGGACCCAAGCCGGTGGCGGTCCTGCGGGAATGGAAGGTTCCCATCGCTTTAACCGCGCCCGAACCGAATACGTGGCGTGAACTACTCCAGGCAATCGATGCTTCCCATACGGATTTGCGCGGCAAACGGGTTGCCGTACAGGAATACGGCGTTTCCAACCCCGAGTTGATCGAAGGATTGCGCGAAAAGGGAGCGGTTGTTACTCGCGTGCCGGTCTACCGGTGGGATTTGCCCGAGGACACCGCACCACTGCACGCGGCGGTGAATGAGATCATCGCGGGCCGCATCGATGTGGCGCTGTTCACGACCGGAGTGCAAATTGATCACTTCTTTCAGATCGCTGAGCAAGAGGGAAAGAAGGACCAACTCAAAGCGGGCATGGAACGCCTTGTGAAGGCTTCGATTGGACCGATGACCTCCGATGCTTTGCGCAGTCACGAGTTATTGGTGGAACTGGAAGCTTCGCATCCGAAGATGGGCTTTCTGGTGAAAGAGGCGGCGGAACAATCTGCTGAACTGCTTCAGAGGCTCCGATCGCGCTCCGGATAGATCAAATAACGGTGACCCGGCTTGCTGCCTGGACAAGCCCGAATCAATTTCTTGGTAATTACTGGTCTGCCGGTCGCCCCTACCTCCTTATGCAAATAGGTCATGTAGCGAATCGAAAACTTGCACGATACAGGCGGTTCCCACTTAGAATAAATTAAGGCTGAAGCCGGAGGGCTGGGAATGGCATTCGCTCTTTTTGCGGGACCTTTCGAGAGCGCGGGTTGTACCTATGAGCAGGATGGGTGGACAACCACCGATCTGCTTCGCGGCCAGCGCCTCAAGTGGCGTCCTAGCGAAAAACAGGCCTACCGCTGGGATGTAATTGAGAATCAGTGGCTTCCTTCGAAGGAGAGCCGCGATGAATTCTTGTCGATAGCACGAGCCTATCAAAGCAGTATTCGTGAGCGAAAATAGCTCGTAACAAAATTCCTACCTATGTTTTTAGCACGTAGATCTGCCCTCATACCTGCCGCGAATTGTACTTTCACCAAGCAAAGCACACGCTTCCGTTAGAGTTTGGCGGCGTGGATTGCCGGTTATTTGTTTTGGCCGGAAGAGGCAGCAGGCTTCGCGATGGCGTCAGGCTTGGTGCTTGAAGTTGCGACAGTGGAGCGCATCTTCTGCCAATTGTAAATTGGATATTTGGGGCGCTTTACTGGCGTGACGGGATGTTCCTTCAGCTCCGCAAGCGAAACGGAAACGGCCTTCTCTAATTGTGGGTCGTGGCCCTGGCGCCAGAGCGCGGGATCGTAGTCGACCTCGACATCTGGGGAGACGCCTTTATTTTCTACGTCGAATTCGCCCGTCTTCGGATTGAAGAGTCCCCAACGCGGAGCGGTGATCGTTCCGCCATCCATCAGCGGCGGATAGCCGCCAATACCGATCAGGCCGCCCCAAGTGCGCGTGCCGATCAGCGGACCGATGCCAAGTTCGCGAAACATCCAAGGCAGCGCGTCTCCACCTGATCCGGCGAACTGATTGATCAACATAACTTTCGGACCAAAAATAACTTGTGGAATGTAGTTGTCTTTTCCTTCGCGAGTCATGGCGGCCATCAGCAATGGACGATTCAGCCAGTCGACGATGTAATCAGCGATCCAGCCGCCACCGTTGAATCGCTCGTCAATCACCGCGCCTTTTTTAGGATTTTGCGCGAAGTAGTAGCGATTGAAATTGGTGAAGCCATTTATCGCGGTGTCGGGTAAATAGACATAAGCCAGTTGGCCTTCGCTCAGTTGATCGACTTTGCGGCGGTTGGTGTCCATCCAATCGCGCATGCGCAGCGATCGTTCGCTGGGAATGGGCACAACAGTAACGGTTCGCGCATCTTTCCCATCCGGATTGGGGCCAACTTTCAGTTGTACGGACTTACCTGCCCGTTCGATGAAGAAGCCGTAGACTTCGTCGCTGCCGTGCACTTCACGGCCATCGACCGCGAGTAGATATTCGCCCTGGTGGACATTGACGCCGGGCTCGGTGAGCGGCGCACGCACGCCCGGATTCCAATTTTCGCCGAAATACACTTTGGCAAAGCGATAGCGGTCGTGATCTATGGTGTAGTCGGCGCCAAGCAGTCCCACATTTACTTGCTTCACTTCGGGGCGATCACCGCCGAAGATGTAAATGTGCTGGGCAGTGATTTCGCCAAGCATGTCGCCAAAGATGTAATTCAGATCGGCGCGGCTCATGGCATTGTCAACGTATGGCTGATACATGGCCATCAGCGCTTTGAGATCGACGCCATGCAGATTCGGATCGTAGAAGAAATCGCGCTCGATGCGGCCCACTTCGCGGAACATCTGCTGCCACTCAGCGCGCGGATCGACATAAATTTTCATGGAGTCAAGGTGCAACGTTCCATCGGGCTTTCCCGGCTCAGCCGGCTTGCCCAGCGCGTCTACCGGCTTAATGTTCCAAGCGCCATGAACCGGCCCGCCCACGGGCACGAGAGGATTTCCTGGCGGCAGTTGCTCGTACAGCGCCTTCTCGCGATTTGCGGAAATAGTGAAGCCCCCAATGTTGTCGAGCAGCTTGTCGGTTTTCCGGGTGCACACATCGAACTTGTGAACGGTGTGGCCGCTTGGTGTGCCATCGTCGACGGCAGGGCCTTCGAGTAGATACACGACGTGAGTCTTCCCCGGCACGAGACGGTCGTAATTACGAGCAGGAATCGGCAGGGCAAGGATGCGCTGATTGATATTCTCGAAATCGATCTTTACGTCTTGAGGTTCTTTGGAGGAGTCCTTGGACTCTTTGGCGTCTTTCGTAGCGTCCTTGTCAGACTTTTTGTCTTCGCCCTTCGCGGCAGCGTCTGAAGTGTTCGCCCCGCCGGCTTTGGACTCACCTTCCGCTTTGCACTCATCGACATCGGCGGGATTCTTTGAATTGCCAGAGGTGATTTTCTCTTCGTCACTCTGCGGGGCTAGCGGAGACTTCAGGTCGCTGCGCAGAACGATGACGTACGCACTTCGGGTGACTGGAACTTTGAACGCGCCCATGCTGGCGGCGAGTGCCGGTCCGTTGTCGGTGCTAGCAAAGAAATATAGATACTTTCCGTTTTTATCAAAGGCGACGGAAGCAGCGTCACTGAGACCGTCCGTCAGCTGGTGCGACTTCTTTTCTTCGAGGCCATAAACAAACACCGCGCGCAGCGAGCTATCGAGTTGGCGGGTATACGCGATCCAACGGCTATCCGGGGACCATACCGGGTTAAATCCTGAGCCAGGATCACCGTCGTAGGGATTGGTGTCGACTACGGTTGGCTTCCCCGCATCCACCTCGACGTACCAAAGGTTCAGACGCTTGTCGATGTACGCGATTTTCTTACTGTCGGGCGACCACGTGGGCGAGTAATAAAAGGATGGCGTATCGCCGAGACTGATTTTGCGCACTTCGCCCAAGCCGTCTTGCATGCGCAGGTGCAATGCATATTCTCCAGATTCGTCGGAAAAATATGCAATCCATTTTCCGTCGGGCGACCAGGCTGGATCGCGCTCTGCCACGCCAGCAGTGTTGGTCAGATTTCGAATGTCGCCATGCTCGACGGGCGCGGTAAGGATTTCACCATGCGCTTCAAAGACGGCACGCGCGCCAGTGGGCGATATTTCCGCCTTCTCAATCTGTTCGGCAGAATTTACGTAGTGCGGGCGCACGGCAGGAAAATCGCCGGTGACGTGAATGTTGACGGCATTCTGTTTGCCATTGGCGGGATCGAACACGTGAATCGATCCGAACTGTTCATAAACGATGGCGTCAAGCCCTGCGGAGGCGGATTTGATATCGACACCATTGCTGGGCAGCGCTTCTTTTACTTGCTTACTAGCGGAGTCGTAGACATACAGGTTCACCGGGCCGTCGCGGTCCGAAAGGAAATAAACTTTGTCGCCGATCCACATCGGCGAAGAATCGTTGGAATCTTTTCGCGGAACTTTCTCGACGCTGGAATCGGAAAGCTTGGCGATCCAGATGGGCGATGCGGTGCCGCCGCGATAGTGCTTCAATCCGCGCTGAAATTGCCACGACTCCCGGAAATTCGTGAACGGAACGTAAGCTAGATGCGAGTTATCGGGCGAGTACGAGCCTTCGACGGCCATGGGCAGCGGGAGAACTTCCGGTAAGCCGCCGGAAAGCCCCACGGTGTAAAGCTGCGTGAATCCGGAATAACTATCGCGAGAGGAGCGGAACAGGATGCGCTTGCCATCGCGAGTCCAGCCAACAACTTGATCGGCGCCAGGATGCGAAGTGAGACGCTTCGGAACACCGCCTGCCGCAGGAATGACGTAGACATCTTCGTTACCGTCGTATTCGCCCGTGAAGGCAATCTGCGTGCCGTCGGGAGAAAAAATCGGGTCGATTTCGATGCCGATATCGCTGGTAAGACGGCGAGCATCGCCACCACTGCGCTCGACGATCCACAAATCTCCGCCGTAGCTGAAGGCAATTTGCATCTTGCTGATAGTCGGCTTGCGGAACAACGGATATTGATTGGAGGATTGTGCGTGTAACGGCAACACGGTCAGAATGCCAAAGAGAATAGCCAGTAAGGCCGAGGCAAGGGAGGAGATTGCAGAGTTACGGAATTTTGCGGCCATAGAACCTCCGGCAAACAATTTTCAGAAACGGGCGACAATGGGATGGGAACGCCTGTGCGTTCGGCACACTCAATTAACGAGCAGGAGTTTACCACACGCTGTCGGGAGTAACTCGATGAACGTCAGTGCGCCCAGTCCGAAAACTGTTTACTGCTTTTCCCAATAATCGATGAAGGCGATGATGTTGCGGTTGAACTCGTCGGGATACTCGCGGTAGTGGAAGTGCCCGGCTTTGTTGACGATATACATGCGGGTACGCGGATTTTTTTCGGAGATTACTTCGAAAAGATCCAGGCCTCGCGACAGTACCGCGGACGGATCGTTATTGCCCCAGTAGAGCAGTACTGGCATTTGCAGAATGCCTTCGTCTTTAACGCGCTGAAGGACAGTTTTTTTCCAGTCGTTGAATTGTGAAGCTAGCGGCTCGCCCGCCCCAGCTTTCATCTTCGCCACCGTTTCCTGAGATTTGGGAAGACTGGCCATGTATTTTCCGGCGGCAAAGAACTCGTCGTCGAAAGCCACTTCAGGCTTGAAGGAAATGGACTTCAGGCGGCACTCCCATTCGACCGCGTCCGGCTCCTTGGGACACTTAGCGAGGGTCTCCTGACGAGTGTTGGCACCCTCGGGCGAGGCGGTGAGACTGTCGATGATGACCAGCGTTCGCACGATCTCGGGATGCGCAATCGCAAGGAAAAAAACGCAGCCTCCGCCGCGCGATTGGCCAACCAAATGCACCTTCCCGAGTTTCATGGTCTGGATAAACTGGTACATGTGCTCGACTTCGCCTTGAATGTTGTAGTCCTTATCGTCGAGCGGATTGCCGGTCATGCCGGAAGCCAGTTTGTCGGGAGCAAAAACGTGGAAGCGTTTGGAAAGGCCCGGCAAATTCTTAGACCAGGTGTTTGCGCTGGAATGCCCGGACCAGCCTTCCCCGTGAACCAGCACGAGTGGCTCGCCCTCACCCATCTCGTAGTAGCGAGTCTTGACGCCTTGAACATCGATAAATTTCGCGTGCAGTCCAGCAATGGAGCCGTCCTGGTTCGGAGTGGCCGCGGCGACGCTGCTCACTGCAATGCTCGACAGGAGAAATATCAACGATACCGCTATTGATATCCTCTGTGTGTAGGTTGCCCGAAACGCAAACGAAATTTTGCCGACGCAAAAAAATGAGAGCGAAAAAATCATGACTGAACTCCTTCACAATTGGACGAGCGACGATCAGTAAATAAGCAAGGCGAGGGTGTTTATATCACAGCAGGCGACCGTGAGGACGCATCAAGCAAAATGACTCTCCAGGCGATCACGCAAACTTCTTTTAGGCGGCATTTCTACTGCGGCCTGTTCTAGAATTGGGCGCCACAATTCAGAACGGCGTGGCGAGCGATTGCTTAGCAGTTAAAAGGACCCCTCTTTTATGACGAGTACAGGGACACGGCGTGAATTTTGTAGGCAGGTGGTGGCAGGAGCGGCAGAAATTGCGATCGCAAGCGCGGCCTTGGCGGGCCCTGCGAGCGGTTCGACAAAACTGGCCATGCCCGGCTCCGGAATCCATCAGCCTCAGGCCACGAGTGGCGATCTGTTGACCAATCCGAAGTATGCGGTGGGCGCAAAGTTCCGGATGGGACAATTTATTCAGCGCGGAGCCGATGCCAAAGATGCCGAGACGATTTTCCGGCGATTGACGGATTTGGAACCGCGGCAATGGGTCGACGCCTGGACGCATCTGGCGGAACCCTGCGAAAAGCAGGGCGCCGAATTCGCGGCGAAGGGAAAAGATCAGGACGCGAAGGCGGCTTATCAGAAAGCGTCTATGTATTACGGCATCGCGAAATTTCCGGTAATCAATCATCCGGCGAAGCAAGCGGCATATAAAAAATGCGTGGAAACGTATTTGAAGGCAGCGCGATATTTTGATCCTCCGCTGGAACGCGTAACGATTCCGTTCGAAGGGAAAGAAATCATCGGTTACTTACGTAAACCAAAAGGGGTGACCCGGCCTCCGGTGGTTATCGCGACAGGCGGAATCGACGTATATAAGGAAGAGCGGGAAACGTCGGATCTTCTGGATGCGGGACTAGCGGTGTTTTCAACGGACATGCCGGGGAATGGCGAGTGTCCGATCTGGTACACGCCCGACGCGGATCGCTTCTACACAACGGTGATCGATTATCTGGCGAAGCGC
>Ga0210403_10004392_pt1 | contig 12175 bp, 13 predicted proteins | sample IncBWC19MmetaG_FD_150863 | JGI IMG/M metagenome (GOLD analysis project Ga0210403, IMG submission 150863) | Forest soil microbial communities from Barre Woods Harvard Forest LTER site, Petersham, Massachusetts, United States - Inc-BW-C-19-M | ecosystem: Environmental > Terrestrial > Soil >... | reverse complement strand
CTGTCGGGTGCGTTCTGCAGGTGCGCGACAAGCGCAGGGCGGGCTTCACACGAAATCTTGAAAATGCAGTGCCTCTAGGTTTCGCCCACGACTTCAAGATTCCGCAGCGGGTGACCCGCGCACCCTTGAGCCGCGCAGAACATGCCTACGAACTCTTCTTGCCAAAATAGACCAAATGGTCTAGTAAGCGGCATGAGAAGCAAAGAGTTTGATCCTGACGATGTTCTGCAGGAAGCGCTGAAGACATTCTGGCAGCAGGGCTTCGAAGGGACCAACATGCCTGAATTGCTCGGTTCGATGGGTGTCGGACGCGCCAGTTTTTACAACGCGTTCGGCTCCAAACGGGAGGTGTTTCTGCAAATCCTCGATTTGTATTTCGAGACGGTGCGCACTCATCTCGAAGGCTTGATCTCGGATGTAAGAGATCCCGGGGACGCCGCCGCATTGCTGATCGACGGAATCCTTGCCGTCGCGAAAAGCCCGCAAGCCAATGCGACGGGTTGGCGCGGCTGTCTGATTGGAAATACCGCGCTGGAGCTCGGCGCCAGCGATGAGGAGATAGTCGCCAGATTGAAAATCGGTGTCGAGATTCTTCGGGCGTTGTTCAGGAACGCAATCTCCTTGCCCTCGAGCGCCGGCGTTAGACGTTCGAAGCGCGAGATCGATCAGCTTGCCCTGCAGCTTGTCGCCAATGTTCAAGGCCTGTTGGTTCTGGCGAAGTCCGGCCTATCGGATGCCGATATCAAGAGCGCGCGATCCGCGATGCTTGCAACGATCAGGTAAATGCAGCCGTCACAAGGCTCACCGCTGCACTCAGACAGCTCACCAAAGAGAGGAGAAAAAATGAAGGTCATTTCCGATACGGCGCATGGAATACTGGACTATTTGACTGTCACGATTTTCGCGCTGGCGCCAAGCATTCTCGGCCTTACCGGCTATGCTGCGCTCGTCTCATACGCGCTCGCTGCCATTCATCTTGTCATGACCCTTTTTACGAAAATGCCGCTTGGCGTTTTCAAGATCATTCCAATGCGGTTCCACGCGCTGGTGGAAATGCTTGTCGGACCTGTTCTTTTGGTAGCCGCGCTGGCGTTGCCGACCATTCTCGGAGATAAGCGAGAATTCTTTTTAGTTATGGGACTTGTGATCTTGGCGGTCTGGTTGCTGTCAAGCTACGGTCGTCCAGTCGCCGCTCAGTCGACCTGACCGGCGGATATCGCAACCTCGCTCGCAATACGACCTCCGCTGACTAGGATTGGGCGAACTTAAGCACTACGGGTTCCGTCCGTGGCAGTGCGGATCAACGAGCAGATTCCAGTCATGCGCGAAATCGGATGATCGACAAAGCGATGGCAGGAGGCGAGCGCCTGCTGGAGCGAGTCTGGAGGAGTGGATAGCCTGAGGTGCTGAGCGAGCGCGCGGCCATGTGACCGCGCCAGGTCGCGGGTTGAACGGGTCAACATGTACAGTTGGCCGTTGGCCTCCAAAGGCACAAGCATCGTACGCACCAAGGACAAGTACGTCGGCCAATAGCCGAGGTGCCGATACATGCTTGCGATCAATGATTTGTCCGTGTCCTCGCCGAAGCCGTTAAGTTCTTCAATCAGATGCACCACCTCGGGCTTCAGTGATTCCGTCGGCGGCAATTCCGGCAATGTCACCCCAAGCGGTCGGGGTGCACCGTCCGAGGGCCCAACCGTTTCTGCCTGGATCGGTTCAAACTGCATGACCAGCGCGGAAAGCACGACAAGAGCAAGGGCGTTGGTATAATGATAGCTGTCCAGGATGTCCCTAATCTTCGCTATATCGTCGTTGCTCAATCCGGCAGCAGCGAGGATGCCGCTGGAAAAGGACGGCACTGCAGGGAGCTCGATCGCGCGTCGTACTGCCTCGGCATAGCCAGGGGCCGGTCCTAAATAAAGCGGCTTTGCCGTAAACCACGTCCATTCGAGGGCGCCTGGTATCGTCGCGAGGTTGCGCCAGATCAAATTGACGGTGCTTGTCCCGAGCACTTGGCGAATATCGGAATAGATTTCAGCGACCTTGCCTGTCGCCTCCGATTCGAGAATCGACGGCACGCTTTCTTTTCCTTGCATCGATTCCTCTCAATCTCGTTCTGACGACCACAACCCTCTTCGATGGACCACTTATAGACACGCAAAAGTTCTATCTTAGCTACGAACGGACCCTCCTTTTTTTGCGAGGACGTTTCGTTGGAACAGCATGATCGAGCAATGCAAATACCGGCCTCACCAGGCCCTCCAGCAGCTTGCGGTCAGGTCGAACACGCGCAAGCACGCGAATGCCAAGTAGAACATTCAGAAGGAGCCTTGCGAGGTCCTTCGCCGATTGCGCTTTCGGAATGGTCTCGTCACGCTGGCCCGAGGTAACGCATCGAAGAAAAAACGATTCGACCTCGCTCAAAAACGTGGCCACGACCTGCCCGAGTTCCTCGTCATGCGGCGCGCTTTCGAGCGCGGAGTTGACCAGCAAGCAACCCCGCCGCTGCTTATCATTCAGGGATCGTTTAATAATTTCCTGCAGGAACGCAACGATCGCATCCCGCGGGGGAAGGCTGTGTTCGAGGCGGCGAATGCGCTCGCGGAAGGTCTGGTCGAGATAGCGATTGAGCGAGCGCTCGTAGAGAGTTCGCTTGTCGCCGAACGCATTGTACAAGCTGGCGCCAGCGATGCCCATCTCGTCGGCCAAGTCGCGCACAGAGGTGGCCTCATAGCCGCGAAGCCAGAATTGCTGGATCGCCGCGTCCAGCACGGCTGCTTCGTCAAACTCCCGCGGCCTAGCCATAATATCTGATGCCCTTCCACTCAACACGTCGGTGATTTGCAGGAATGCCCAATGCCACCCGACCCGGCCGCTCCAAAAGGCAATATTCAGCCGACGCGGCTCCGATGCCGCTCAGCAACGCCCGTGCGTTTTCCAATCACAAAAGCGTGCGGATGTCGATGCTTCCGATAATGCAATATAGAACGTACGATCTAAAATGAAAAGGGCAGGATCGGTCTGATCTTGCCAACCACGCCTCCATCAAAAACCTCACTGAGGACAACGGGAGAATGCGCATGATACGGTTCTACTTCCATCCAACACCCAATCCGGCAAAAGTAGCCCTGATGCTCGAAGAGACCAGCTTGGCCTACCAATTGGTCCCGGTCGACACCAGCAAGGGCGAACAGCACACGCCGGCATTTCGCGCCATCAATCCGAACGGCAAGGTCCCGGCCATCGTCGATACCGAGGGACCGGGCGGCAAGGAAGTGCGGGTATTCGATTCCAGCGCTATCCTGCTTTATCTCGGCGAGAAGACGGGACGCCTGATCGGCTCACCGGCCGACAGGCCGGAATTGCTGTCATGGCTGTTTTTCATCGCGACCGGCATCGGGCCGTTCTCGGGACAGGCCGTTCATTTCCAGCATGCGGCGCCGGAAAAGGTCGGCTATGCAGTGAACCGCTATCGCCGTGAAATCGAGCGTCATTATGAGGTGCTCGACAAGCATCTCAAAGGACGAGAGTTCATCGTGGGGAAGGAGTATTCGATCGCCGACATTTCGGCGTGGGGCTGGCTCGATCGGGCGCCGCGCGTATTACCCGGCGACACCAATCCGCTGAGGGCCTTTCCGAACATGGAGCGCTGGTTCCGCGCGATCGATTCGCGGCCGGCAGTGGCGAAAGCCCGCGCGGTTGGAAAGGACCATGCGTTCAAGAAGGAGGTAGACGAAGAGACCCGGCGCGCCCTCTTCCCGTCGAATTACCCGAAGGTTGCGAGCTGATCTTTCCGGTCTCAAGAAATATTCACAGCAACAAGCGAGTTCAACGATGAAACTTCAGGGAAAACGGGCTCTCATCACGGGAGGATCCAGCGGTATCGGATTTGCGATTGCGGAGTCCATGTTGGCAAAAGGCGCGCACATTGTCATCACCGGCCGGCGGCCGGACATTCTGGGCAATGCGTCGGAAAGGCTTCGCGCAGGTGGCGGGCAGGTTGACTTTGTCGCCGCGGACGTCGGCACGGAAAAGGGACGGGAAACGACGCTCAAATTTGCGCTGGAGAAGCTCGGTGGTCTCGACATCCTGGTCAACAATGCGGGCGGGGTCAGGGCCGGCCGGCTGGAGGAAACAACCGAAGCCGAGATCCGAACAATGATCGAGGTTGACCTGGTGGCGCCGATCCTGCTCACTCGCGCGGCGTTGCCAAAATTGCGGGCGAGCACCGATGGTCTCGTTGTCAACATCACCTCGGGTATCGCGCTCGTTGCCGCGCCGTTCTACGCGACCTATGCCGCGGTCAAGGCTGGCCTTGCGAAGTTCGGCGAATCGCTCCGCCGCGAACTGAAAGGAGAGGGCGTGCATGTCATGACAGTCTATCCGGGAGCAACGGATACCCCCATGATGAGCTCATCAAACGCCGGGCCTGAGTTGGGCTTCACCCGTGAACCGGCCGCCGCGGTTGCCAATGCGGTTATCGCAGGCATCGAGGAAGACGCCTTTGAAGTCATTCGCGGCGGCGAAGCACGCGCCAAGACGATAGCCTTGAATCGCGATGATCCCGCGGCGCTCGACAGGCGTTTCCTTGATCTCAAGCCAGCACTCCGCGAGGCCGTTCGCGATCATTCGGCGCTGTGAATGCTCAGGATTTGGGGCCGGACCAACTCGATCAATGTTCAAAAGGTGCTCTGGTGTTGCCACGAGCTCAGCCTGGATTATGAACGGATCGATGCCGGAAGTGACTTTGGGGTGACCGACACCCCGGAGTATATCGCCATGAATCCGAACCGCCTCGTCCCGACCATCGACGATGGTGACATACGGCTTTGGGAATCGAATGTGATCGTTCGATATCTCGCACAAAAGCATGACTATGGCCGGCTCTGCCCGGCCGATATCGCAACGCGGTTCGACGCGGAGCGGTGGATGGATTGGCAGGCGACCGTGTTCTGGCCCGCACTGCGTCCTTTGTTCATCGCCTTGATAAGAGCGCCGCCGCAACAACGGGACGCCGCTGTCACTTCAAAGGGCGAAAGTCTCTCCCTGTCCGCTCTGCGGATACTCGATGCCAGGCTCTCCAGCCGTACCTTCCTTGCCGGTGATGTCTTTTCCATGGGCGATATTCCGGCCGCAGCGACCGTTCATCGTTGGTATGCGCTCGACATACACCATCCTGATCTGCCGAACGTATTGCGTTGGTATGATTTGATGAGAGCGCGACCGCCTTTTCAGCGGATCGTTATGACGCCGCTAAGCTGAAAACGCCACCGGATCCATCTGTCAGATGGCTCGCGCGGTTGCCTCGCGACGGTACGATTGCGCGAAGCTGCAAGGCGGAATCAGGAGATTCGGCACTCCACGTATTTGCGGTCATCGATCAGGACCATCACGTGGTCACCATGTTTTACCGGATTCAGCCCAAGCGGCGTTCCTGCCAACACGAGGTCTCCCGGTTTCAATGAGGCGCCGAAGCGGCCGAGGTCGTCGCGGAGCCATTCGATCGCTTCGGCAGCGCCACCTCTCATCGCCCACAACGCTCCGGCATCGATGGTTACGCCGTTGACGGCAACGGACAAGGTGCGGGCGGCCGTCCAATCCTCGAGTGTCAGAGCTGTGTGGCGGTTCGAGATCACCGCGCCGGCGTTGATCCCGTTGTTGGCGACGAGTTCTGCGAGCGTCTTCCGCGGCCCGCGAAAGACGAAGTGATGCAGTTCGGTGACTGGGAAAGCCGCCTCTATTCCACCATTTGTGCCGATGCGAACAGCCATCTCGCCCTCGATCGCGAGATTGGTATAGGCGTTGTATTGCAGCGTTTCTCCGGAATTCCTGATTTCACTGCGGAAAAGACGGGCGTGGATCGGACCGCTCATGCCGAATTGCTCTACCACGCCGGACCCGATGCAGCCGACTTTATATCCCACGACGGCGTCGCCGGCCGTGCAGCGCAGACGCGCAACTTCCATCTGAACGGCGTAGGCCTCGTCCAGCGTCAGTGGATCCCGTGCCTCGGCAAAATAGGTTCCAGGCGTGCACGTCTGGTACTCCTGCCATTGCCGCGCAGCCAAAGTCTCGAGTACGGAACGGGATTGTGCGTTCGCCATCGCCTAGACCATTCGATCCGATCCGCTAACTGGGGATCGGCGCCACGATTTCGACCAGCGCGGAGAGTCCGTTGACACGATAGTCCGGCTCAAAACCTAGCTCATCCATCTGCATCCGGAGTGCCCTGAACATAGTCAGCGGTGCGACGAGATCGCTTTTCCGGCAGGCCTCGGCCACGGCTACGGGCGTCACCCGCTCGATCCACGCTACCTTTAGTCCGAAGGCCTTGGCGCCGCAGGCGTCGAACGGATTTGAAGACACGAACAGCACGTCGGCAGGCGCGACCTCGAGATTCGATTCGATCAGCGTGTAGGCATCCGGGGCAGGTTTGAAGATCTTTTTGGAATCGACGCTGATCGTCGCATCAAGGATCCGGTCCAGCCCCGTATTGCCAACGAGCGAATTGAGCATATCGGTGCTGCCGTTCGACAGTATCGCGAGCTTGCGACCCTTCATCGCCGCGAGCGTTGCCTTCGCGTCGGGATAAAGATCGAGATGGGCGTATTTGCCCATGATACGCTCGAACACGCCAGGATCGTTCTTCAGCCCGAGGCATCGCAGCGTGTAGGCTAACGACTCGCGCGTGATGATCGAGAAGTCCTCATAGCGCTGCATCAGCGATCGCAGCCAGGTGTATTCCAGCTGCTTCAGACGCCAGATCTGGGTGATGATCTCGCCATATCCGGGGAAGGCTTCATCAGTGATCGCGGCTACCGATTGGATATCGTAGAGGGTGCCATAGGCATCGAAAACAACAGCTTTGATCGTCACAGGGCGCACCCTTTATCTCACGGGTTGTGGAGTAAAACCGATCGGCCGCGGTGAACCGCGGCTGACTTCTTTCAGCAAGCGCAGCTGCCCATCTACCCCGGCACGACACCGGTGTGAACCTGAAGCAGGAATGCGTCGAAGCGTTTTTCGTTTTCTGCGTCTCGCCCCGAGATCAGCGTGCCCAACACGGCGCCGAGGAACCCCAGAGGCAACGAGACGATCGTCGGATTGACCAGAGGCCAGAGCGCGTCGGCGCCGCGCATCGCCGGTCCGATCATCGCCAGCACGACTGAAGAGATGAGGCCGACCGCCATGCCGCCGACTACGCCACCGGTATTGAACCTCCGCCAGAACAGCGACAGGATCAACACCGGGAAGTTGGCGCTTGCGGCTACGCAGATCGCAAGAATCACCAGCACTGCGACATTGACGCCCTGCGCGAGAATTCCGAGTGCAATTGCAAGCACGCCGATGACGACGGCAGCGATGCGTGCAATCCAGACTTCCTGTTTGCCGTCGACCTGCCCGCGTTTGAGCCAGTTAACGTAGAAGTCGTGCGCAATGGCGCCTGACGTCGACAGCGTCAGTGCCGAGACGACGGCGAGGATCGTGGCGACCGCTACAGCGGCGACGAAGCCAAGCATCAGGTTCCCGCCGAAGCTGTCTTTTCCACCGCCGAGATACTGCGCAAGAAGCGGTAGCGTGAGGTTGCCGCCCTTGTCGGCAGCGCGGATTGCGTCTTGACCGACGTAATTCGCCGCAGCCAATCCGAACAGCGTCGTACATGCGAAGAATGCGCCGGCGAGAAACATCACCCATACCACGGAACGGCGGGCCGTCTTGGCGTCGGGCACGGTGTAGAACCGCGTCATGACATGCGGTAGTCCCGCCAGTCCGAGCGTATAGCCCAGTCCGAGCGATATCTGGTCGAACGGGTTTTTCAAGTAGTTCCCGGGCATCAGATATTTGGCGGTGTATTTCTGTTCGGCATCGACGAACAGCGTCAGCGGATTGAAGTGCACCAGAGACAGGATCATCACCAGGATGATCGCTCCTGCGCTCAGCATTAGCACCGCCTTGACGATCTGGACCCAGGTCGTCGCCAGCATACCGCCGAAGGCAACATAGACGATCATGCTGACGCCAACGAAAATTACCGCCCAGTCATAGGAAATGCCGGTCAGCAATCGCACCAGCACGCCGGCGCCTGCCATCTGCGGCATCAGATAGGCGAAGTTAACAACCACCGTTCCTGCAATGGCAGCAAGCAACGAGGTTCGCGTCTGCATCCGGCTGCGGATGACATCGCCGAGAGTATATTTTCCGGTATTGCGCATCGGCTCCGCGATCAGAAACAGCACCGTGCAAAAGGCGACCAGCGGGCCAAGCGCGTAGAAAGCGCCGTCCATGCCGTAAAGCGCCGTGAGCCCGGTGAACCCCAGGAAGGCTGCGGCGCTACACCAGTCGCCGGCCAGCGCAAATCCATTTTGCGCCGCGGTGAGCTGGCTGTCGGCGGCGTAGAAATCGCTCGTGGTATGCGTGCGCCTGGCGGCCCAATAGGTGATGCAGAGGGTGATCAGCAGGATGACGATGAATATGCCGAGCGTGAGGTTCATCTCAATTTCCCCGCCCGGAGATCTCCATCGCAGCCCTCGCCGCGAGTGGATCGAACTTGCCGGCGGCGATGCGCCCGTAGACGATCGCGAGCGCCCATGACAGAAGATAGTTGAGCGCGATCAGCGCGAAGCCCAGATTGACCGAGCCGGCGATCTTCATGCCCATCAGGTCTTTGGCAAAACCGGCGAATACGGTCAGGCCGATATAACTGACTATGAATATGATCGTCATCGGCACCAGATACTTCAGCTTCTCGGCGATCAACTCCTTGACCGAGGCGTGCGCAGCCTCAAGCGATGTCCCGTTGCGAGCCATGAGTTCCCTCCCGCGCTTTTGTCATCAAATCGCGTCCTTCACGCTTTCGGCATCGACCGTGGGATGCGCGGAAACGCGGGGCGATTTGCATTCCCGCATTGCAGCGGGTTGGCCAGTCCCTGCGCCATCATGCGCAAAGCTGGCACTACGTCTTTACGGACGGTTTCTGAAGTGGCAAAATGAATAATAACGATGATCGATATCGTATTTAGCGATTATGGAGATCTCGGTGAACTTCGATATTGACTGCCTGCGCTCGTTTCTGGTCATCGCCGACACCATGAGCTTTTCGCGCGCGGCGGAAACCGTCGGCCGCTCCCAATCGACGATTAGCCAGCAGATAGCGAAACTCGAAACCCAGGTAGGCAAGGCGCTGCTGACGCGCCGCAAGGGCCGTGTGCTCGAGCTGACCTCGGAGGGCGGCAAGCTCGTGCAGTATGCGCGAAAGATTCTGCTACTCAACGACGAGGCCTATGCCTCGATGTCCGATGACGTGCTGACCGGCTTTGTTCGTCTCGGGGTGCCGCTCGATTTCTTTGGACGGGATTTCACGACATGGCTGGCGCGCTTCAAGAACAAGCATCCGATGGTCGGACTGGAGGTCGAGGCCAATCAGTCCGAAAACCTGATGAAGCGCAGCATGCGCGGTGAATTCGATCTCGCCTTCTTCAAGCAGGAAACCGGGGCAAGGAACGGCATCGTGGCCCTGCGTGAACAACTGGTCTGGGTCAGCGGTCCGAATTACTCGGGCGACGACAATGAGTCAGTGCCGCTGATCTTATTTCCCGAAGGCTGCGCCTATCGCCGCTTGGCCGTCGCCGCGCTGAAGGACCACAAGCGATCCTGGCATCTCAGTTTCGTCAGCCCGAGCTTTGAATGCCTCAAGTCGGCGGCGGTCGAGGGAATGGGCATTACCGTCCTCGCCCGCGCGCTGGTTGCGCCGCCACTGCGGATCGTCCGTCACGGCATGCGTCTGCCGCAGCTGCCAACGGTGGAATTGGTCTATTCTCAAGGCCGGCGCACCAATTCGCGAGTCGTCAGCGAGCTGGCTCTTTATTTGGCGGACAGTTTGACCAATGCGAGGCCAGGGAAATCGGCGACGTTGGCCCTGCAGCAGTAAAGATGCTGGGTTACCAACGCAAGAACCGTAGCCCGCTAAACCAACCGATCAACATCACAAATCCTGCCGCGAGTGGATACCAGGTAACAACGAAGAGAGGACTGTCATCGGTGCAATTGGTTGCGTAAAAGGTCGCCGCAATTCCGCTCGCGGCAAGCCCGGCAATGGCTCCTGACAAGCCAGGCCGCGTCGACGCTCCTTTCCGTAATGCGAATAGAAGGCAGACCAGAGGCCCGACGGATAGAAGCGGGATCAGAGTTAAACAATTCTGTGCATTCGTACCCATGATCCTTGAGCCCCAAAGTGGCGGCGGTACCGTCACGAGCTCGATAAGGACAGCGGACATCAGAATTATTGGCGAAAGCGCGAGCGCCCAACCCCGAACTCCGAACAAGGCGCCAGGCTGGGCCGCCCGAAGCAACGCTGCAGTCGCGGCAAATGCGAGCGGCAAAGTTACGGCAAACTTGACGAGAAATCGGGTCGTTCCCATTGCGAAGACTATGTCGGGACGAAAGCCTATTCCGCCGAAGAACGTAATTGCGGCGATGATGTTACCGGCTATCAGCGCAAGCCGAATGGATTGCTCAAGCTTCAAGGGAACAACTGTATCCGCCGCGAGGGCTTCGACCAACGTTTCTGTTTCCATTTGCTTGGGCTCCAAAAGCAGACGCTAAGCGCTCGATGCGAAACAGCGCCGGCGCTCGACAACTATTCTTTATCTTTCGTACTGCGGCCTAAAATGTTACGCGCGGACAGACAAAAAATGCGCCCGCCTCGCGACTCGTGATCGCGCAATAGTCAGCCGTGCTTGATCAATCAGCAACCTGACGAACCGATCCCAACATGTTTGGAGGAGCGAACCTGCGTACAGTTGTTCCGTAGAATTCGACGGCGTCGATCCTCACTTTTAGAATTATCGGTGAGAACAGATCGCGTCCGAACCGCGAGGAAACAAGTGTGTGAGAAATGGACGCTTACGCGGACCCGGTCCGCTGTAAGCGTCCATTCCTTGCACGCGAGCTATACCTTGGCGTTTAAAGTGTGCCAATTCCAGGGCAGGAACTCGTCGAGGCGGTTGGCGGGATGACCGTCGGTCATGCGCCGCAGGACGTCTGAGAGCCAGGCAAAGGGCTCGACATTGTTGAGCTTTGCGGTGGCGATAAGGGAGCAGACGGTTGCCCACCGGATGCCACCGCCGTCCGAGCCCGCGAACAGATGGTTTTTGCGCCCGAGCGCGATGGGCCGGATGGCGCGCTCGACCGGATTGTTGTCGAGCTCGATGCGGCCGTCGTCGAGGAAGCGGGTGAGGGCTGGCCAGCGCGCGAGCGCGTAGCGGATGGCCTCGGCGAGGGGGCCGGCGGGTGGAACGCGGCCAAGCTCCGTCTCGAGCCAGGGCTTCATCATGTCGATGAGTGGCCGGGCGCTGATGTTACGCACATGCCGACGTTCGTCTGCCGTGCGGCCGCGGATCGAACCCTCGATCGCATAGAGTTCGGCGATCCGCCGCAAGGCCTCGGCGGCGATCGGTGAACCGGTCGCTTCGTGCAGGTCGTAGAACTTGCGTCGTGCGTGGGCCCAGCACGCCGCCAGTACGATGCCGCCCGGCGCGGTCAGCCGCTCGAAGCCAGCATAGCCGTCGACTTGCAGCACACCACGGAAGTCCTGGAGATGAGCGGCAGGACGCTCTGCCTTGCGATCCGGACTGTAGAAGTAGACGGCGGCCGGCGGTTCGGGTCCGGACCAGGCTCGATCGTCGCGCGCATAGACCCACAAGCGGCCGGTTTTGGTGCGGCCGCGACCGGGATCGAGTACCGGAATCGGCGTGTCGTCGGCAAACAACTTGGCTGATCCAAACACATGGGCTGCGAGGCGGGCCTGCAGCGGCTCCAGCCACCAACAAGCGCCGCCCACCCAGTTCGCCAGGGTCGAGCGGTCGATCTCGACGCCGTGCCGGGCGAAGATCTGGCTCTGTCTGTAAAGTGGCAGGTGATCGCAGTACTTGGCGATCAGGACATGAGCGAGAAGACTGGGACTGGCGAGGCCCTTGGCGATTGGACGCTCCGGGGCGGGGGCTTGATGGATGGTCCCACAGGCCCGGCAGCCATAGCGCGGCCGGCAGATGCGGAGGACCCGAAGCCGGGCGGGCACATGATCCAGCATCTCGCTGACGGTCTCGCCGATCACATGCAGTTCGCCTCCGCAGCAGGGGCAGGCCTGATGCTCGAGATCGAGCCGGATGTCCTCACG
>Ga0210403_10004388_pt1 | contig 12187 bp, 19 predicted proteins | sample IncBWC19MmetaG_FD_150863 | JGI IMG/M metagenome (GOLD analysis project Ga0210403, IMG submission 150863) | Forest soil microbial communities from Barre Woods Harvard Forest LTER site, Petersham, Massachusetts, United States - Inc-BW-C-19-M | ecosystem: Environmental > Terrestrial > Soil >... | reverse complement strand
TGCAGCGTGTTCCACCAGTCGACCGAGAACTTGATAATGGGCAGATTAAGGGCCCCGACCAGGGTCAGCACCGCGGACGCACGCGCGGCGCGCGAGGGATCTTCCACCGCCCGCCACAGCGCAATCAGGCAAAGATACATCAGGAACAGAATCAGCACCGAGGTCAACCGCGCGTCCCACTCCCAATACGTGCCCCACATCGGCCGACCCCACAGCGATCCCGTCATCAGCGCGAGAAAGGTGAAGCTGGCGCCGATTGGCGCTGCGGCTTTGGCGGCGACGTCGGCGAGTGGATGACGCCAAACCAGGCTGCCGAGTGCGGCTGTGGTCATGACAGCCCAGACGAACATCGATAGCCAGGCGCTGGGCACATGGATGAACATGATCTTGACGGTCGCGCCTTGCTGGTAGTCGTCCGGTGCGCTCGCCGACAGATACAGCCCGAACAGGAGCAGGACGGCGGTTGCCGTCGCGAGAGAGGGCAACAGTCGCACCGTCAGCGACAGGAACCTGGTCGGATTGGCAAGGTCCACAAGCGTCATGGCGTTCCGGTAGCAGTCGCAACTGCCACGCAGCTTCGCTGCCTCTCGCTCTTTGATAACGGTGACGGACTCCAAACAATGTTGAAGTAACAATTCCAACAAGCCGCCCATGGTTCAACTGACACCGATTGTTTCCGCGACGTGAGGCGCCGGAAGCCCGACGCTGCGTAACGCTGCCCGCTCCCTCCACGACCCTGCGCCGGGAACTTCGCGAAAAGAGAAATGCTCGACCAAGGGGCTCGACCAGATTTCGGCGAGCGCGGTGGTTAGGTGTTCGATATCCGTCTCGGAGTGAAAAGGTGACGCGGTGATACGAAGTCGCTCTGTACCGCGCGGGACCGTCGGGTAGTTTATGGGTTGAATGTAGATATCATATTCGTTCAGCAGGACATCGCTGATCTGCCTGCAGAGGTCGGCGTTTCCTACCATTACCGGCACAATGTGACTAGGATTTCGCAGATGCGGTACGCCAATGTCATCAAGTCGACTCCTGAGCCGTGCGACGCGGCTGTGCATGGCTTCCCTCTCAGTCGAATTTGACTTAAGGTAGCGCACGCTGGCAAGCGCGCCCGCCGCGATGTGTGGCGGCAGAGCCGTCGTAAAAATAAAGCCCGACGAGTAACTACGCACAAAGTCGCACAACGCTTCAGAGCCTGCGATATAGCCGCCAACTACCCCAAAGCCCTTAGCCAGCGTGCCTTCAATCACCGTCAACCGATTGCTCAAACCCTGTTGCGCAGCCACTCCACCACCATGCGATCCATAGAGACCTACGGCATGCACCTCGTCCAAATAGGTCATGGCGCCATATGCGTCGGCAACATCACATATGTCCGCAATCGGTGCGATATCCCCGTCCATGGAATAGACCGATTCAAACGCCACCAGCTTGGGCGCATCAGCGTCGACCTCCGCGAGTTTACGCGCAAGATCGGCGGGATCACTGTGTGCGAAGATCCTAACCGGAGCACGGCTACCTCGAATGCCTTCGATCATCGAAGCATGATTCAGTTGGTCGGACAGCACGACGCAACCGGGAATGCACGACGCTAGGGTGCCAAGCGCGGCCCAGTTTGAAACATAGCCCGACGTAAACAGAAGCGCTGCCTCTTTCTGGTGAAGATCGGCGAGATCGCGTTCGAGCAGGACATGGTAGTGATTGGTGCCCGAGATGTTGCGTGTACCGCCAGCACCCGCCCCGCAGCTGTCGAGTGCCTCGTGCATTGCTGCCAGTACGACTGGATGCTGTCCCATTCCAAGATAGTCGTTAGAACACCAGACCGTCACCTCCTTTTTCCCGAAGGCGGAATGGAGTGTTGCGCGCGGGAATCTGCCTACCTTGCGTTCCAGATCGGCGAAGATCCTGTACCGGCCCTCCTTACGCAGTTCATCGAGTCGCTTGCAGAAATACGCGTCATAATCCATGGACCACCTGGAGCTGGAATCGATGCTGCTCTACTTCGCTGTCACTCGCCGGCGCTGTTCGGCGCTCACGGAGGAACGGCAGGATAAATCAGCTAGAGTATGCCGTCTGTTGCGGCATTGCTCGGACTTCGCGAACATTGCGCAATGATGCGGGGCCAAAACTCAAACCGGCATGATACCTCGATCCGCCAGAGCTCATGTGCGGCCCAACCACGATCGCCCGAGCCAGGCCGTTGGACCTCAAGATTCATTTCCGAGTACGCTTGATATTTGAGTTCCCACCCGGCGCGCTTTTCAGCGAAAATTCGAATCGTACCCGGTCCCAGCATAACCGGACCCGGGTTTGGGCGTCTTGCTCATTTGGCCCTCGCCACATCGGCAGCACTGATGCCCTCCAGGGCGAGCCCGTATCCGACGCCTTCGTCGATGATGCGTCGCAGTTTCTGGGTCAGCGCTATGCGCGTGTACCTCGTCGTGAGCGGCGGCAGTTTTGCGAGCACTTCTGCGATCTCGCGGGCGCGGACAAGCAGCTTGTCGGCAGGCACGATTTCGTTGATCGCACCCCATTCCTTCGCCGTCTGGGCATCTAGCTCCTGGCGGGTCAGTATGAAATAGCGCCCCCGTACCGTACCAATCACCTCCTGCCACATCAAATGAACGCCATCACCGGGTACGATGCCAAATTCGAAATGTGGCTTATCTTGAAAAGTCGTCGAGGGGGTCGCCAAGACAATATCGGAGAGCAGGATGTATTCCGAGTGCAGCCGTACCGGGCCGTTCACCGCGGCGATCAGCGGTGCTTCGATGTCGAGGATGTTCATGAGCACCTTTTTGCCCTCTCGATAGATCTTGTCGTAGCCTTGTGGGCTAAAGAAGTCGAAGCCCTCAGGACTGATAGTTTCCATAAACGCTCCGCCACTACCGGTCAGGATGACAACGCGGTTATCGGCATCCGAGGCGACCGCGTGAAACAGGTCGACGAACTGTTCATGGGTATGTCCGTCGAACACCAACGTGCCACCGTCGGTGTGAAGTGCTACTTCCAACACCCCTGTTTTCGAACGGGTCAAGCGAGCATTAGGAAAACTATCGCGATAAGCGTCAAAGCGGGACATGGGTAAGATCCATCTGTCTCGAGTTTGCAATGGGCTGTAAGGCCTGACGGGGAGACTAACAGTCCCGTGCACAGTTGAATTGATCTGGCTTGCTCTAAATTTTTCAGCCTTGTGGTTCCGAGGTGCGCCTGGGCCGCGGTGACGACAACGCAACGTGCGCCGTTACGCCAGTTGCAGATAGCAGCAAGCTAGGTCTGACGTTTGAGGGCGGCTATACAGGGGCGCGCGCTTTATCCTGACTAGCGAACTCGCAAATATAATCCTGGGCGTTGTACCGGAGCAGTTCTCGCCCGAGGAGCGGCTGGGTGGCAGCTTGCGAGGCTCGTGGGCTCTAATTCGATAACAGTTCGCTGGAGGGCACTGCTCGGCACATGGCTTTGGCAGAGTAGGAATGGCGCAAGAACTGGATAGGATTAGCAACGCGGCGCAAGCTCGCGAGGCGTGTGCGGATTAGAAAGAAGAGGCCCGACAAATCGGGCGACCCCTCCCCCGTTGACTTGGGCCGCAAGCTTCGATTGCGGCCCATTCTTTTGAATGGTCAGCTTAGGTGTGGTGAGCAGAAATGGAATGCCGATAGATACGTACCGAATTCGCCGCGCTAGCTCAAATTGCTCGGACCCAATCCTCATCAGTTCGATCGCTGTCCCAAGCCTTGGCGACTTCGGTCAGGACGAGCGACATTAGATTGCGGGGGAAGCGAACCATCGAGCCCCTCACGACCGTCCTCCCCCAAGCCATAGTCCTGTTCCCGCAGAGATTTGCGTTCGGACAGGTCGGCTCCTAAGTGGCTATGGGCCGATCTCTTTCTTGTTTGAGTGTTTCGAAAAGGTCGATAAAGCGTTGCCCATCGACGGGCTTAAGCAGGAAGGCAACGGCTCCAGCCTCCATTGCGCGCTGCCTGATGGCCTCGTCGGGATAGGCTGTTGCGAAAATGATCGGTATCTTAAAGCCAAGTTCGGACAGGCGGTCCTGCAGCTCGATTCCGCTCATGTTCGGCATTTGCACATCCAGAATCAGACATCGCGTCTCCTCCGGTGATGATGACTGCAGAAACGACTCTGCGGATGCGAATGTGCGCGTTTCAAAACCGAGTGACCTGACGAGACTTTCTGTCGCTGTACGAACCGTATCGTCGTCGTCTACAATTGATATCAGCGGAATGTCCGTTGTCATTCAGTCCATCTCCAGGAAGCAACCGACTGGCGTCGGTGCTTCGATGAAGTAACGGGCCATAATGCCAAGGAAGGCAAGTTCAAGAAATAGCACCAAGGTGCTAGTGCGGCACTCTGCCGTCATGGCGCTTGGATTGGCATTCATGACGCTCGCTTTCGTCGCGAACCCCTCACTCTTGATGAGGCCGGCGACCAAGCAGGGTGCAACCACACGCTTGAAAATATGACACAGGATTTCGCTCTCATGGAAGCGGCAGCCGGCTTACCGGTCGAATGGCTAGGAACCTCGCCGTCAGGATCGAGCTTGCAGAACCAACGGCAAGCAAGATCGGCACCACTTCCCGGCACAGCCGGCATTCCTGGCGAATGCCATGGAGGAAACATGCCAGGAGCATGCGGATCATCAGCTGGAGATCAACCTAGGGCCGGCTAGCGGCGCTGTAAAGCGCCTTGCTAGTGGTGCAAATCCATCAGAACCGCCGTCGCAAGCACGTTGATCTGTCGCAGACAGGTGATCAGCCCGGATCATCTCATCTAGGCCAAACTCATAAAAGAGCTGCGCTGATCTCGTTCGTAGCGCCCCGTCATTGCCCACTCTCCTGCCGTCTCCTGATCAGGAATCAATCGTTCGCTCAACTCGCCTGCCCGCTATCATTTGTTCCGAGAGCGAGATGCCCTGGGGGGGAGGCGAACTCAACAGACCTATGGGTAAGTCTTCGCGTTATCGTGCGAGCGCAACAAGCACCGATCGCAATTGTGTCCCTCCGTCAATATCGGTCGATCTGGACCCTTGAGAACAGAAAAATCTTGGGAAACAGGCTCAAACGTTAGTAGCGACTTTGTAGGAAGTCGGGGATGCCGAACGTTTGCACTTCGGCCTTCCCGGATCGGAAATGCTTTACTCGACAAAAAAAGCATCGTCGGTCGTGACCTATTGCGAACTGACCGGCTGTGAGGGCGAGCGAGTATAAAACCTTTGTATCGCTCCGTGGCCCCTTTAGATGACCAACGGTTACCTACGTTTAATTGAGCGCTGATCGCGATCGTCTTAGGGTGCATTCGCGAACGAAGGCTCATCGAGACTCGTCTAGTGCAAAACGGGATGATCGACGAGCGGCTAATATAAAACCAAAAGGAGACAACAATGCCACACTGCTCCGGAAGTCTCGGATATCGCAGCGCCACGCGATGCGCGGTCTGTGATGGCAAGTTTGGTCTCATCCGGTACTACTCGTGGCGAACTCCTCTCTGTTCTAGCAAGTGCATCGATCGCCTCAGAGCTCGCCAGGCAAGTGACCGCAATTGGCTGCCCTGGCTCCCGGCCGCCTTACAGCAGGTGCCAGAGAACCGCGCGAGGGTGTCATGACCCTCGAGATCTCACGCCGAGGCAAGGAATATCTGAAAACAGCACAGACTTTGCTGCGGACTGCTCAAACCATGACCGACCGAGCGATTGCGGGTCAACTCAAGGCCCTTGCCGACGACTTCCAGCGGCGAGCTGAGAGAGCTTCGCATGTTGATGCGGCCAAAGAGTTGGCTCGCTCCGTCACCAGCACGGAGGGCGAGTGGCTTGCATGATTCGATGCACAGCTTCACAGCCACCTTGCGGAAGACACGTCAAATGACGATGGGAGCACGGCGCCGGCGCCGCCACGAACTTTCGTTACGGTTTGCAGAGCTTAAGACAAGGCTGAGATCTTAAACCTGTATCGCTGTCGTCATCTCAGTTGAGTAACTCTCTCACTAAATATTGGAGCGAATATGGGCGAAGTTATTCGATTTGTCCCAAAGTATGAGCGCGAGCGAGCCCGCCTAATTCGAGAAGCGCGCGCGAGCTATGACAGCATCTTCCCACCGGCTGCTCCGGTCAGCGAGCAGCGGGACGAGGCATCGTTAGCTCACACGGTCAGTGGCGCCAATGCCCATCGCAGCGAAGTGGACCTCCTGTCATGATCAAGGTCATCGCCGTGCTATGCGGCCTCTCCTCTTCGGCAAATTGCCACGAGCAGACCGTCACCACCTCAGACTTCGCCGAAGTCTCGATGCAGTCCTGCCTAATGGGCGCGCCGCAGCTCGCGGAGTGGATGAAGCAGCATCCGGCCGAGCGGCTAGCGGCATGGCGATGCGTGATCGGTAAGCAGGATGGCAGGGGCGCTTAGTATGATAACCAGGTTTCCCCAGATACTTTGAAACGCCTGATCCCAATGGCTGCGCTGTTCCGCTGGCACCTTCGGATCCGAAGCAGGACGTGCCGTCCCCACCTCACCGCAATAATTGGAGTTGCTTATTTGGTGTGCTCGAACATGACCTCCAAAGGGACCTTTTTTCCTAGAGGTCTTTTTTATTTTTTTGAACTTCGCCCTATTTTTGGGCGAGCGAGCATAGCGAAGGGGGCATGGCCTTTTTGCGCGATGGGCCTCAATTTGGAGACGACCCCATAGCTCTTCTGAGACACCGGGTACCCGGCGTCAAGCAGCCACACGAACGCAACTGCGCTTGCCTGTCGCAGCTATGCACCCTGGTCTGGAAATCTTTCGCCGTCGGTAAGGATTCGTTAACCACGTTGCACGGAATGACACAACCAGAGGCAGCACGAAGCGGTGGACGTGCATCCCGACGTTCCATAGCGTTCGATATCGGAACATCTACAGGTTGCGTAAAATGGCAACACACTTGTGCGCGTGGTGAACAGGAGGTTACGGCCCTCTCAAGATAGGTGACCTGTGTGTCCCGAAGAGATACGGGGTAGCTATCTCTGCGATATTAAGGGTGATTTTGCCTATGCCCCCTCGCTTATACACACCTTGCGGTTGAGGAACGGCGTTCGCGGAAAATATATGGGCGGAAAAATATTGATTATTTTCCCGTCATCGAATTGAGCCTTGCTACCTCGGCACGTCGCGGCGTCCACAAACTCTAAATTATTAACCACGCTTCCAATCATCTCGCGATATCTCGTACGGGACAAGATGCGAGCGTTTTTCGCTTGCGTCTCGTCGAGCGCGTCGGGCATGTTCGCAGCCGCGCTGACTTTAGTTGAGACCTCGGACCCCTATCTCCACCGCACCCAAGCTCGAAGAGCGCGGGAACGCGGACAGGGGTGGACCGTAAGAACTTGCAGCGCCATCCGGGTTAGCTTCGGTCTTCGAGCAACCCCAACGCCAGAGATGGCTTTGGAGGTTTTGCTCGCCATTACCTCCGCACTATCAAGTCAGGAGAAAAGACCATGGTTAGACGAAAACTCACTCCCGAAGAGCAGGCCGCCGTTGACGCGGCCTATGAACTTAACGAGAAGCGCGGCAGTGAACGCCGTGCGGTCGAGAGCGCAGCGTGGCAAGAGCCGCGCCTCGCTCTGATCAATGACTTCCTCCCCGACTACAAACCGGTGAGGGACGAAGACGGCAGTCTCGATGCCAGCGTCGAAGACCTTCCGAAATGGCTCGGCGACATGATCGAGAACATCGAGTACGGCATCGATCAAGAAAATATCGAAAGCGAGGCCGACCGCCTCGCCGACGAGATCGCAGCAGAAGCCGCGCATGTGGCTTGGCTTGAAGCCTACGCGGCGGCATATCGCAAGCTCTTCGCCGAGCGCGCGGCTCTGCCGGTCGCCAGACGCAAGGGCCTCGTGCGCTACGACGATAATCTGCACGGGGAAGTGATCGTGCAGCCCGGCGAGAGCACGGAGCACGTGAGGTGGATTGAAGACGACGAAGAGCGTCGTCGCCATGTCGCCATGGCACAACGCGGGCTCCGCGTCGTCACGGACGCGGCCTGATCATCAGCTAGCCTCGGCGGCTACTGTCGCCGAGGTTCCCACCAGAGACGACCATCCGGTGATCCGCCATCAACCGATATCTCAAAATGACAGGCCCCCAGACAGGCAGGCCGCGCGCCGAGCCCATCTATGGCGCGGCTTGGGGCGCGCATCACGGTCGTGCGCCGCAATCTCCGTCGATGCGCTCCGCGTTAACGCCGAGTGTGCGACCATCCGTTGAGGTGACATTACTTCGGCGGTCGAAGCTCGCCTTTGAGCCAGCCTACAACTTCACCCGCCTTGAGAGGGTCGGGACGGTCGCACCGCTCACATCGTAACGAGCGCGGCCCCTTACCGCCGGGAGCCAATGCAAGGCGCATCAGTGAACCGCACTGCGGGCACCTAACGGCCTTGTGTGCCTGCTCCATGCTGCAAATTTTGCAACATCAAAACCGGAAATGTCCATGCCAAAAAACAGCGTCACGGGAGTAAAATTTCTGTCGATCCCTTGTGCACCGCGCTGTCGATCCCTTGTGCACCGCAAGACCGGGACTACGCACGGCCACCTCACAAGTGAGCACCCGGCCCGATGTCCCCGAAACGCCAGCACATGCCCCTGTCCGGGGTTGACCGCACCGTGAAAATCTCAACATAAGGCGTCAGTCAGATCGTTCGCCTGCGGAAACCACTTGCCACCCAAGCAATCACAACGCCGAAAACGAGGAGCGCAACCGGCGGAACGAGCAACGTGGTGAGCGCCCGGTAAAGCTGGTCGGCTCTCTTGGCACTTTCGTCATCGATGACCTTGAGTAGTTCATCGGCAGACTGGTTAGCCTCTTCGGACTGTTTCTTGGCTGCGGCGGCATCCCCCCTTTGCAACGTAACTGTCTTGTTCACTCCCTCGATAATCTGCCGTCTCAGCTCTTCTCTCGAACGCGAGCCATCCAAATCGTCCATGTTGCCCGCGTTATACTCGACATGGATGTTGACCCGTGGCTGCCAAAGCCCTTTGAACTCGTCCTTTCCTAGGATCGCGACTGTCGCCCCGCACCAAAGAAGGGCCAGCACGATCCACAGCCTTAAGAAGCCACTTGCCCACGTCATAGGTAATCCTTCACAAGGCCGAAAATTGGGTCGGGCAAATGGGAATTAGTTCGAGCAGCTGAAAGCTCGTTTGAAAGCGGCCTCGGCAACACTGGCTGCATCGTTGTCTTTCGATTTCGTCTCTGTCTGATAAGTCAGAATGGTAGATAGCAAGAAATCCGCAGTAACCACCTTGTCTTTCACGCAAATCGTGCCGGCACGAAGAAGAACAGCAAACGTTCCCGTCGCAACGGGATGTGGATACAATTTTTGAGGATGCCTTGGATGGGCGATGGTTGGGGAAGAGCATCAAAAATCGAGCGTAACGGCGTCGTTATCTTTGAAGAAATCTCCAAGAACTTCCCGCTCAACGAAAAAGGAGCGGTTGATTGGGATCATCCAGCGACGAATAAGGAAACAAAAAAGCCGGATGCTGCAAAATAGGATTGTACGGGTGAGAAAGCGCGAGCCCGATCAGAAGTTGTCGCGCGGAACGTATGAAGTTGAGAGGTTGCCTCCAACCTGCTTCACCAAATCGATTTCCCACGTATCATTGGGACCGAACGTATAGATCGAGCATGTCCCGCTTGCGTCGGATTTGTGTGCCAGACAGCCGGTGATGGTATCGGGTCCAAACATTTCCTTTCTCCCACACCAATTAATCCCGCTCGCAATTTTTAGAACGAAACGACCGGCGGGCATTTCGGTTTGAAACGTTGAGCCGCCGGTCACAAAGAATTTGACTAGCTGCAAATGTGTATCAGCATCTTCGACTTTTAAGACGTAATTCATACCGGCGTCCGCTCGGATAGATATGTTCGCAACTCTTGGTTCGCTTCCGTTCCATTTCGTTATCGGACCATTTGCCGGTATCGCGACGGATGGGCACGAAAAATTTGCAAGCCGTTCTGCTTTGCTTGGACCGTCCAGGAACCGAAGAATGACGGGGAATGCAAACGCGAAGGAAATGAGTAGCGCCAATGGAGCCAAAGACCGAAGCCGGAAAAGCCCGCGCGCAATTCTAATAGCTGCTCTCTCGGGCAGTGCCGCTCCGCACTTGCCGCACTTCGGTTTGCGAGTGATGGAATACGCCGGGAGCCGATTGATTGCGCTGCAAGAGCTACAGAGAACTTCGCGTTTGTTCATAAGCGGGCTCGACGCGGCTGGCGGTCAGGCTAGAATATCGGCGGCACTACATGCCAACGGACTAGATCATCCATCGCAACGAGCACGATCTTGCTAGTTAGCGCGGCTGATACAATGGCATCATCTGTAAACGTTGACGTGGTGATGATGTAGCCGCGATGAGCATTCTGCTCTTCCACAACTCCCTTGAATTGCTGGATGGTCGGTCGGCCAACTTTATTCGCAGTCGAGTTTCGCTTGCATTGGACAATTATTAGGCCGTCAGAGTGGACGGCAAAGCCATCGACACCAAAGTCGTTCGATTTTCGAGTAGCCCAAGCCTCAAGGCCAGCCCTATGAAAGAAGCTCATGCTGTGCTGTTCGAAGTTGAAAGGGTCCATGCTGAGCAAGTATTGCCGGAGCGCCATCTCCTCCACCGGCATGGCGAAACGGGTGGGGTCCATCGGCTGCTCTTTCATTGCAGCCTTCATTTGTGCGCTTGTTTGACGTAGCCGCTCATCTTCGATTATGACATCGATGATTTCAGCGATGTGAGTGCGCGCCTCGGGGCTTATTACGACAGCTTCGATAATCGACGTAATGCCAGCGGTACCGAGAAAAACCAACAAAAGAACTGGAACGCCAAGAGCGCCGCCAAACGCTGCTATACCGGCAGCATGACCACCGACAAGGGGAATTGCCGCAAGCGTCGCGGGCAGTGCAATTTTCATTGACCATGGCAGGCTCGATTTCCGGTAGTTCGAAGCGGCTTCGGAAACGCTTTTCGCGATTGCTACAATGGCAGTGCGCGAATTAATCAGCGCATTTAGTTGCTTCAACTTTTCGAAAGAGCGGCCGTCGCTTGCGACGATGTCGCGCGACTGGCTGAGCCAACGTATCGCAAGCACCCGATCTTCTGGCCGGGTGGTGTGGTTGATCGCTGAGGCAAAGAGACCCACCAACCACGACTTAATTCCATTGGTTACGTCGTCGAACACGGGTGCTCCGTAAGCAAAGTTAAGGTAGTTCTATTTGCAGCTAATCTCTAAGTCATCCGTGTCGCGCGGCAATTCCTCTTTCTCATTGGCTTTGAGATTGACGAATTTCATATTGACCCGAGGCGGGACAGCGAAATCCACATCGAGGTAAGCGGTGCCGAGCTTCATGGTGCTCTGAATGCGCTTCGCGGTCGCCGCGCTGGTAATCAGGGCCGTGACTAGCACGCTGCCACTCGTCGCTTTGGCCGCGATGGCATTTACTTTCTGAATATCGGCGTTGCCGTTTGATTTCAAACGAAGCCGAGCTTTCGGCGGAAGGCCCCAAGTCACTTTGAAGGTCGTGACTTCGTAACCCATTTGTTCGGGGATTGGCAGTGCGTCGCCGACTTGTTGGGTGAAGGTATTGAACTCCGTCATCAGTCTGCCCGTCACATCAGAGAAGTCCGGAACCGAGAGGTCCGGCATTGACGGAAGGGAGACGGACGGCAAGGACGGCATCGCAGGCATCAAATCCCGCGCGGATTTGGTGATACTATCGATCCGGCTTGGCGCGGCCTCCTCGGCCTGAGCGACAGCGATGGCGAAGAGCAATACTACGATTATCAAAGGTGCCTTCATTCAATACCCTCTTTTTTTTAGTTTGCGGGACAGATTAGGCCCCGGTCACGGATGGGTTGCAAGAGGCATGACCTTCCCGGTCAGGGTGGGAGCAATGGGCTCCTTTAGGGCGCGAGGGGACAGGGCTTGCGTGTTTGATAGGCTTCGCTACGATTGCCATCGGGGGGGCTCACAACCATGAAGTACTCTTTGTCCACGCTTGCGATTGGGAAGCGCGCCATCGGGGCGCTATTTGTTCTTGCGATGAGCGTGCAGGCACCTTTGCTCGCGGCAGAGCCGTTTGAAGGGGTCTGGGCCAAAACTCAAAAAGAATGCCTCGACGAGGAAGGCCCGAATAGTAGGACCCTGATTG
>Ga0210403_10004386_pt1 | contig 12191 bp, 19 predicted proteins | sample IncBWC19MmetaG_FD_150863 | JGI IMG/M metagenome (GOLD analysis project Ga0210403, IMG submission 150863) | Forest soil microbial communities from Barre Woods Harvard Forest LTER site, Petersham, Massachusetts, United States - Inc-BW-C-19-M | ecosystem: Environmental > Terrestrial > Soil >... | reverse complement strand
GCGCCGCTGTAGATGTTGGAATGGTGCAGCTTCTGTTTCTGAATGACGCTGAAAACGCCCATCGGCGTCGGATGGCCCTTCATGCCGGTCGAGACCGGGGCTTCTGCGAAGAATCCGTTGGCGTCGTAGATCTTGAGGTTCTGCTTCTCGATCGAGATCGCGATGATGACCGGTCCCTGTGGCTTGGCCGATTCCTTCTCCGGCGCCTGGATCTTCCTGGCCTGATGGCGGCGCGGCTTTTGCCGGGCCGCCGGCTCCTGCCGATAATATCCGGCATCGGAGTCCGACCAGTAATACAGGGCGGCTTCCGCCTGGGTGGTGACCCCGATCGCGCCTGCAGCCGTCAAAAGCCCAACTCGCCAAAGCCGCCCGGCACCAGGAAGCCTACACACGCCCACGCACGCCATTCCCAAATCCTTAAGTCCAATCGATCTTTAGTGTCTCAGACGAGATACGCGTTCACCAGCGCAAGGCTTCCATTAGCCGGCGGTTTTCGGCTTTAGCGTAACAAAAAAGCCTCACACTCCGTTAAACGGGCAGGCGGCCTCCGCTGCCGGCGGCCTTCCTTCGAAGCCTTTTGGCGCCTACATGGGTGAAAGCGCCCCAACGGAGCAAGATATGACACCCAAAGCCCTAAAACTGTGTGACACGAGGTGGAGACCTCTGGCTTTGCTAGTGCTGGTTTTGGCGTTGTGGCCGGGTTCGGCGGTCTTCGCCGCCGACGAGCCGGATCTGATCTTCCGCCGGTCGACCGTGTTCAAAATGCTCAGCCCGGACGACAAGCTCGCGACCTATGGCATCGACGATCCCGAGGTCGAGGGGGTTGCCTGTCACTTCACGGTGCCGGAGCGGGGTGGCTTCAAGGGTTGGCTCGGGCTTGCCGAGGAAGTCTCGGATATTTCGCTGGCTTGCCGCCAGATCGGCCCGATTCACTTCAAGGACAAGGTGGGGCAGGGCGACGACATGTTCCGCAAGCGGCGCTCGCTATTCTTCAAGAAGATGCAGATCGTGCGCGGCTGCGACGCCAAGCGGAACGTGCTGGTTTATATGGTCTATTCGGACCGGCTGATCGAAGGCTCGCCGAAGAACTCCACCTCCTCGGTGCCGATCATGCCCTGGGGAGCCGCCGATCCCGCAGTCCAGAAATGTGGCGACTTCATCCAGTGAAGGCTCTTTGATTCATTGCTTCGCCGGAAGCGGGCGGGGGCGGACCCAAGGCACGTGCCCGGCATTGGGATCGCGGCAGCCCACCAGTTGCAGCAGTTTTTGCGGCGCCGATTGGTTGCCGCGACCGAACTCGTCAGTTTGCTGCGTCATGGCAACGCAAACCCCCGGGCGTTCTTTGCTGCGTAGATTGGTTTCAGCGATCCGCGGCCCGGGTACGTTGGTCCCGGCCAGACTTTCGACAGTCGGCTGCCCCGGTCTGCCGGCCCGGTTTTTGGCGCCAACACCGATGTTGCCGTTGCCCGCCACTGAATTTTCCCTGTTAAGGCCGGACCACAACGCGCAACTGCCTGAAAAAGTTGCAGCGCCTGTCTGATTTAGACGGCCGGCACGGTACTTCGGTTCACGCACTTCGGCGTTCCCGGCCTTCTCCATCATAGAAAGATTAAAAGCGACCCTCGGCACCCCTAGGCGTTCGAGATGAAGGTTGCGATCGGCCAACGAACGATGCCATTCGGGCCGGTGGGCGAGCTTGGCATCCGACTGAGTTCGTTGAATTTTTCCCCGTATTGTTTCGTCGAGCCGGATGCGACGAAACAATTCTCCGCACGACGAAACCGTTTTTCGCTTTTGGCGCAGAACTCCGGAAACGCCGCATGGTTATCAAGAAGGCGACAAGAACGACGGACAGCGCTGGTGGCGAAACCCGGAGACAGTCAAATGCAAACCCTCAGCATCTTCCTCGCCTTCGCCTTCGTGCTCGCCGGCGCTTCGACGGCCGGTTCCGCCGAGAGCGGCCTGCCGAGTATCGGTACCTTCGCCTATTCCGGATCTTCGACCGTCACTTCAGCCCACCAGGCCACTGGCGTCGCGGCCCGTTGATGCGCCGCCGAAACGAAACGTCCGAACAAAGTTGCCGGTAAGGCTGTCATGATTTTCCGTATCAGTGCCGTTTTCACATCCTTCATTCTGGCTGGTTCGGCACAGGCGCAAGTCGAACAGGCCAAGGTTGGACAGGTTCAGGTTCACCAGGTCCGGATGCACCAGGTTCAATTCCGTTCGTGGCAGAAACTTCCCGATCCGCGCGCTGAGTTCGTGCGCCAGTGCGCGCCCCACATGGTAGACCGCTGGGCGCATCCCGAAACCGTCTGCGGTTGCCTGCACGATTATGCTGCCGCTGTCGTCGAGGACGAGGACCTGCGCGAAGCGCTGCTGCGCGGCATCGGAGAGACCGGCGTGCCCACCATCGAGACCGATTGGGTGCCGGTATCAAAACGATCCGAGATCGGCCCTACCTTCACCAAGATCGCCAAGCCGACACTGCAATGCATGTTCGAGCCGGCGAAATAGAGCGCCGTCAAGCTAAATCGTGATCGGTTCGCGTTCGGAACAGCGCGTCAGGCCAAGAATCAGTCAGGCCAAGAATCCGGCGAGATCGCTTGCGCGGAAATCCCGGTCTCGCATCGGCTGGCGGCGACACGCGCGCCGTCGATTATTTTTTTCGCTGAACGCATTTCGCCGCACGCTGGATTCCGCTTGGGGTCATCCTGGCGCCGGAAACTTCCTTGATCTGGCCGGCGGGACAAGTCCCGTCGTCGACCCTGACGCGCTGGCCGAGCTGCAAATTGACGATGTCCTGCTCCCGCGACACCTGGCCTTCCAGGGCCGATGGTTGCACCGGCCATAACGCGAAACCGCCAAGCAGCAAAATCGAGAAAAGCCCGATGTGCGAGGTCGTCATGGCCGGCGCAGCGGTTCGTTTCATTTGTTTTGGATCTTCAACCCGTTCGGACCGACATTGATCTGCAGGCCTTCCGGTTCCTTTTTGGCTTGGTAGAGATTGTAGCCCAGCACGCCTACCGCGACGACCAGTGCGCCGATGATGAGGTAGAGGATATTGCGGTTGCCGGGCATCCGTGTCTCCATGGGCCGCGAAACCTCGCTGCCGAATATCCGAGTGTATGGGCGCGGGTGCGATTCTGAAAGCTCAACGGAAGACAGTGACGGAAATGGATGCCATCGATACCAAGCAAAGGATTCTCGACGCGGTCGACGCCAATTTCGACGCGCAGCTTGCGACGACAAGCGATTTTGTCGCGATACCCTCGACCCGCGGAGCGGAGGGGCCGTGCCAGGACATGATCGGCGATCTCCTGCGCCAGCGCGGCTACGAGGTCGACGACTGGCATATCGATGTCGACGATTTGAAGGATTTGCGCGGCTTCGGCCCGATCGAGCATGATTTCTCCAAAGCGCGCACCGTGGTCGGCACCTACCGTCCTCAAAGCAACAAGGGGAAATCGCTGATCCTGCAGGGGCATTGCGACGTGGTGCCGACCGGCCCGCTGGAGATGTGGGAGACGCCGCCGTTTTCGCCCGTGATCAAGGACGGCAGGATGTACGGACGCGGCGCCTGCGACATGAAATCCGGCACCATCGGCGCGCTTTACGCGCTGGACGCACTCAGGGATGCGGGCCTGAAGCCGACCGCACGGATCCATTTCCAGTCCGTGATCGAGGAAGAGAGCACCGGCGTCGGCGCGCTCTCGACCCTGCAACGCGGCTATCGCGCCGACGCCTGTTTCATCCCCGAGCCTACCGGCGGCAAGATGGTGCGATCGCAGGTCGGCGTGATCTGGTTTCGCCTCAAAGTGCGCGGCCATCCCGTGCATGTGTTCGAGGCAGGCGCAGGTTCCAACGCCATCACGGCGGCCTATCATCTCATCCAGTCGCTGGAAAAGCTCGAGGTCAAGTGGAACGTGCGTGCGAAAGGCGACCGCCATTTCAAGGCAGTGACGCATCCCATCAATTTCAATCCCGGGATCATCAAGGGCGGCGACTGGGCCTCCAGCGTGCCTGCGTGGTGCGACGTCGATTGCCGGATCGCGATTTTGCCGGGCTGGTCGGTCGCCGACTGCCAGGCCGAGATTCTTGCCTGCGTGTCGTCGGCGGCGCGCGATCACCGCTTCCTCTCCAACAATCCGCCGGAGGTGGAATGGTCGGGGTTTCTGTCGGAAGGCTATGAGCTGAAGGATTCGGCCGAACCGGAAGCAGCCTTCGGCAAGGCCTTCACCGGCGTCTATGGCGGCTTTGTGCAGGACCTCGTCTTTACCGCGCTGACTGATACCAGGTTTTATGGGCTGAACTACAACATCCCAAGCCTGTGTTTCGGCGCCAGCGGTGCGGCAATGCACGGCTTCAACGAATATGTCGACCTCGACTCGTTGCGGAAGTCGACCAAGGCCACCGCGCTGTTCATCGCGGAATGGTGCGGCGTGGAGAAAATCTAGCCGTCATTGCGAGCGAAGCAATCCAGGCCGAGAAGAAGAAGAAGGAGTGGATTGCTACGTCGCCTCGCTCCTCGCAATGACGGAAGAGGATACAAAGCCACAATTGTGGATCTTACTCCGGCCACAGCGCCGCGACGATCGCATCCAGGCCATCCGTCAGCGCGGCGGGGCCGGGCTGCAGGATCAGCGGCGATTTGATTTCGACGATGCGATCGTTGCATACGGCCGGAATGGCGCTCCAGCCGGGCCGCTTGCGGATTTTGTCCGGCACGACTTTTTTGCCGCACCATGACGCCAGAATGACGTCCGGCGCCGCATCGCGCACCACGTCGGGCAAAATGATGCGGTCCTTCGCGGCCTTTTGCAGCCGCAAGTCCGGCAGCGCGTCTTCGCCGCCGGCGATCTCGATCAGCTCGGAAACCCAACCGATGCCGCTGATCAGAGGATCGTCCCATTCCTCGAAATAGACTTTTGGTCGTGGCGAGGGCCGGGGAGTGGAGGCGATGCCGGCAAGACGGCCTTCATAAACGGTTGCGAGCTGATCGGCGCGCTCGGCCGCACCGACCAGCGCGCCCAGGGTGCGGATCATCGCCAGAATGCCGGCGATGTCGCGCTGGTTGAACACGTGGATGGCGACGCCGGCGCGCACCAGGTCGGAGACGATGTCGGCCTGCAAATCCGAGAAGGCGAGAACGAGGTCAGGCTCAAGCGCCAGGATTTTCGGAATGTCGGCCGAAATAAAAGCCGATACCCGCGGCTTCTCGCGCCTCACTTGCGACGGCCGGACGGCATAACCGGAGACGCCGACGATTCGGTCCTCCTCGCCGAGCAGATACAGGGTCTCCACGGTTTCCTCGGTGAGACATACGATCCGGCGGGGAGGGAATTGGCGCATGGCCGATGATATGGCGAATTATGGAGCCGATGTCACCGTGAGCGTTACCCCCGACGTCATTGCCTGATTTGACACGGCAATCCATGCTCTTAAGGAGTGACTTGAAGAAGAACGGGGAGGTCTCATGACGCCGCTCGAAAAAGTGAATTCGATGAAGATGCCTTTCGCCGAATTGAAAGGCGTCACCTTCACCGAAGCGGAGACAGATCGCGTGGTCGCGCGGATGCTGGTTCGGCCGGATCTGTGCACGCTCGGCCATACCATTCATGGCGGCGCGATCATGGCGTTAGCGGATTCCGTCGGCGCCGCGGCCACCGTGGTCAATTTGCCTGCCGACGCCAAGGGCACCACGACGATCGAGAGCAAGACCAATTTCATCGGCGGCGCCAAGGAGGGGACCGTTCTGGTCGCGACCGCCACGCCGGTGCATCGCGGCCGCCGTACGCAGGTCTGGCAGACGCGCCTGGAGACCGAGGACGGCAAGCTGGTGGCGCTGGTGACCCAGACCCAGATGGTTCTCGTATGAATGCGGGGTGTTAAATTTCGTTAACCATTCGGTCGCGACATTCTGCCGTTATTTCAGGCGGGATACGGTCTTGAATTCAATGTTGCGACGCACAATATTTGTGATCTAGGGATTCGACGCCTCCTCGAGGGCCATCCAAGAGGAGTTTTGACGTGCTACATCAAGACACTACCCGTTCCAGGTTCGCCAGCGGCTATGTCCGGACGCTGTCTCAGCAAGAAGAATTGCCGCTGCTGCGCGACCATCTGTTGCGGCTCGATCCGGAGAGCCGACACGACCGCTTCAATGGCTTCATGGACGACGGCTTCATCGAGCGCTATGCCGCGAAATGCGCCGACGATGGCACCATCATTGTCGCCTATATCGAGGACGGCGTCGTGCGCGGTGCGGCAGAACTGCATCCACCGGATCAATCCCCCGACGCATTGCCGGAGATCGCTTTCAGCGTGGAGGCGTCCGTGCGCCGCCAGGGCGTCGGCATCATCCTGTTCAAGCGGCTGATCCAGGAAGCGCGATGGAAGGGCTATCAGGCGCTGCGGATCACCACCGGCGCGCAAAACCAGGCGATGCGGGCGCTCGCCAACAAATTTGGCGCGCACCTGACGTTCCGCCACGGCGAATCGACTGGCACCATCGACCTGAAGCCGCAACCACAGCTCGAACTCGCAAAGCTTGCGATCGCGGCACCGACCGATGCGACGCGCGCGATGGTTCAGTTCAACCGCGCCTATTGGAAGGCTTTACTGGGAATGTACGGCTGGGGCCGGACGGCCTGAGCCACGGGCGTTACAAACAGCAATTCGCCGGCCTCCGAGCCGGCGAATAGATGCAGCGTTGGCCTCGGATTTAGGTTCCGGTGCGCTTGTCGTTGCCGAATCGCCTGACGACGCGGCGTTCGACCACCACCGAGCGCTGCGCACCCTGTTCGCCCGCGATGACGCGGGTCGTTGAACGCGCCGTGGTGCGCGCGGCCTTCTTTACTTCGGCCAGTACGGATTCGATCGGCAGCCCCATCAGCGAAGCGGCGATTTCAGCCTGCGCTTCCTGGTCGTCGGTAATGCCGACCGCGGCAAAAATCGCTTCATCCAGCGTCGGCGGATCGCGCCGGACACGCCGCGTTCCATACTTGGTATTCCAGTCTTCGCTCATCGGGGCCTCGCAGTTGGTCCGATTACTAGGACCCTCCATGTTGCATTGCAATATGTAATTGGTGTGGCAATCCAGCTATGCACTGGAGCTGTGGATTTGCCGCGTTGTCACACGCGCGTCACTACCACTATTTCACCCGCAGCGATTTCCGATTGCCACGGTTCAAGAGGCTGAATTGCCGGCGCTTGCAAAATCGATCGGTTGCTGCGGCCAGCGCTTGAGCGCGGCATGTCCGGCTTCGGTCAGGACATAGACGCCGCGTTCGGGGCGATCGAACCAGCCGTAGACATTGTGCAGCAGAATTTTCGGTGCATCGGGAATCTCCGGCTTGAGATCGCGCACGCGCCGCGGCCCCTGCGACAGCGCGGAGGCGCAGGCGAGAGCCTGCTGGCGATAGGCCGTCATGATGGGTGAGCGCGTGCTGCCGCCGAGCGCCGGATCGCCCTTGCGGCGCCGGTGTTCGGCGACGAGACGGGAGCGTTTCTTCGGATCGCGGCGCGCGCTGGCCGTCGGCGGCTTGACGATCACTTCCACGTCGCCGGTGTTGGTGACCGCCAGCATGCCGAAGCCGAGCCGGCGGCAGAGATTGCGATAGCGGGAGTCGTTCTCGCGTCCCTTGCCGCGGGCGGACAGTTTGGCGGCGAGCCAGACCTCGTCACAGGCGGCGGCGCGGTCAACCGCCTGCAGGACCAGCTCGAGATTGAAGGAGAGCTTCAATTCGCCGATCACCACGATCGGGGGATCGTCGCCGCTCAGCGCCACGAGATCGCAGCCGCCGACCTCGCCCTTGACGGTGAAGCCGAGGTTTTCGAGAAACCGTTTGACAGGCAGGTAAAGCGCAGTTTCCAAAACGGCTCCGGGGTGGGCTCGGTGTCGCCCGTGCGAATCAATGCCGTCAGTTTAGCCCGGATCGCCGCAAGGACGGACCCCGGGATTTGGTCAAACGAGGCCGGAACGGCTATTGTGGACACGCGACTGGACGGGCGCCAAGCGAGTCATGATCAGGAACGGACTCTACCACATTACCGTGGAGATGCCTGACGGAATCGAGGGCGGCAATCAGGGCGTCATGGTTTTGCGCGATGGTACGCTCGCCGGCAAGCAGAGCATTCGATTCAAGTCGAAGCCGCGTTTGCTGATCCCCGACTGAAGGGAACGGCGCGCCGGTCCGGTATATTCCGGCTGAGTGCAAAGGTTGCAGGCCAGGAAGGCCAGAGCGACGATGCTGAAAGGGCTCTACAAGGTCGAAATGTACACGGTGCACGGTTCGCGCCGGGGCGTCATCTATGTCTATGACGGCAAGATGATGGGAGGCAATTCGGCGTTCGCGTTCATCGGCACCTACCGCGAATCCGAAGCCGGCGAGGTGTCGGTGGACATATCGACGATACGGCACAACGACGATCCGAGTTTTCAGCCGCTGCTGAAGGCCGACGAGGTCACGCTCTCGCTCAAAGGCCGGCAGCAGGGCGAGAAATATTTTTTCGAAGGCGGCACCACGCAAACGCCCGCCATTGCCTTCAACTCGGTGATGACCCCGATCAGCGAGGCGGCGGCGCCGCCGGTATCAAAGGCCAGCGAAGACGGTATCAGGAACGGCCTCTATTCCATTCACATCCGGATGCTTGACGGTATCGACGGCGGCAACACCGGCGTCATGATGCTGCACGATGGCCGGATCCGCGGCGGCGATGCGTTTTTCGATTATATCGGCGCGTATACCAGTGCGAACGGCAGATGGAAGGGCGAACTCGTCAACCACGAGCACACCCCAAGCCAGGGCGAACGGCCGGTATTCGGCGGCCACGAGGTCGGCATCGGTTTTTCCGGCACCTACACCGATGAGGGAGCGGTCGCGGAAGCAACCGCCCTGGTCGGCAAGCGCAGCATTCGCTTCAGCGCGGTGTTGAAGAAGCTCGCGCAGGCGTAAGGTTCAGGCTCGTTGACGGGCGCGAACCGGAATGCGCTTCGCCTGAACGTGCTCTATACCCGCCCGCTCACCGGGAGCAGCGCGCCGGTAACGGCGCTGGCGGCGTCGCTGATGAGAAACAGGATCACCTCGGCCAGCTCTTGCGGTGCCACCCATTTGGCGAAATCGGCCCGCGGCATGCTGGCGCGATTGGCCGGGGTATCGATGGTGGAGGGCAGCACGGCGTTGACGGTGATCCTGCCTTTCCACTCGGCCGCCAACGCCTCGGTAAGCCGGTGTACGCCGGCCTTGGAGGCAGCGTAGGCGCCCATGCCGGAGCCCGCCTGCAGCGCGCCCATCGCGCCGACGTTGACAATCCGCCCTGCGCCGGAAGCAATCAGATGCGGGATCGCCGACCGCGATGCGTTCAGCGCCGTGAGCACATTAAGGGCGTACATGCGTTGCCAGGTTTGGGGGTCGCCGTCGGCCACTGTCTCGAAGGCGAAGGCGCCGGCGATGTTGACCAGCGCGTCGAGCCTGCCGAAATGCGCCGCGGCCGTATCGATGGCTTTTTTGGCAGCAACAGCGTTGGAAAGGTCGACGCCGCCAAGCTCGATCCGCTTTTCCGTCGCCGGGAGTTGGGACGCCGCGTGATCCACCCCGGCAATGCGGGCGCCCCGCGCCAGTGCGGCTTCGGCGACCACCTTGCCGAGCGCCCCCGAAGCGCCGGTAATTACAATGACTTTTCCGTCCATGGGAAGCTCCGCGAGAGAGAAGAGTGCGCCCACACTACCGCCACGGCAAATTCATTTGCAATGCTGCGCGCTTTTTGCGCCCAATGGCGGTTTCAAGAGGACCGCCTCGCAACCTGAAATTTTGGGGGTTCAAATGGCTGATGCACCGCGGCCTTGCAACACGCACCTCGATCTCGTCGGTTTCAAACATCCGTTGCCGCATTTGGCGCAGAGCCTGAAGCGCCAGCGCAAGACCCGGCTCGTGGCGATCGGCTCGTCGTCGACGGCGGGTGAGGGTAACATCATTCCCTATCCAGCCCGGCTCGAGCTGGCGTTGAGAGGGCACTCTTATGGCCGGACGACGTTCTCAACCGGGGGTTCGGCGGCCAGGAGGCTCCGGAGGAATTGTCGCGTTTCGAGCCCGACGTGATCGGCGAAGCGCCGGCGCTGGTGATCTGGCAGGTCGGCACCAATGCGGTGTTTCACGATGAAGTCTATAGCCCCGACGCGGTGGGGGCGGCGATCGCGGCCGGGCTCGACTGGCTCGCGGCTCTTCCCATGGACGTGGTGCTGATGGACCTGCAATACACAACCGCCATCGTGAAGCCTGAGAAAATCAAACGGGCGCAGGACATCCTGTCGCGGATCGAAGGCGCGGCCGCCAGCGCGCGGGTCAATCTGTTTCGCCGCTTCGCTCTGATGGAGCGCTGGTTTGTCCAGGGCGGCATCCCGATCGAGGAATTGATCGATCCGACCGACGGCGACCGGCTTCACATGAGCGATTGGGCCACCAACTGCATGAGTCAGGCCCTTTTCGGCGCGATCGCGGGCGCGCTCGACGCGACGGCCTAGATCCCGGCATCCGCAATTCCCGCCTATTAGTTAAAATTTGCCGGAGTTCCATAAGCGGATCGCAAAACGATCCGGCTATGCTGGCGCCATGGTCCAATGAGGGTTGGAAGTTGTCATGGGATATCTGCCAGATCACGGTTTGCCGCTGGTTCAGCTCAAGGAACAGCGGCGGGATTTGATTGTCGCGCTGCAAAACCGCAACGGTCCGATCAGCAGCTGGGAATTGCTGCAGATCGCCGCGGTTCAGCAGGCGATTTCGGCATTCGAGGACGTCATCGCTGACCTTGATGCGGAATTGGAAGCGGCGGCCTGATGCCAGTCTAGTCGCTCCGGCCGTCCGTGGGCGGAGCGGAACTCAAGCCTCCAGGTAGCGGGCCTGGAGCGCCACACGCTCCCCGGCACCCAGCCCCAGACCGTCGCTGAAATAGCCTTCGAGATCGCCGTAATCGGCATTGATGGCCTCGAACGCGGCGGCGAGGAAGGAGCCTTCCACCGATCCGAGCACCTGTTTGACATCGTCGGGCAGGTCACTGGAGGCTCCGGCGTCGCGGCGGTAGAAGCGGTTGGTCAGCAGGTAATCCTCGGCAATCACCTCGTCCGCCACGCCGAGCGCATGCAGGATCAGGGCGCAGGCAAAACCGGTGCGATCCTTGCCGGCGGTGCAATGGATGACCAGCGGCGCGCGATCTTCAAGCAGATGTGCAAAAAACGCGCGGAAGCTCGGCGTGTTGTAACGCACATAGTTGCGGTAGGAATCGCGCATCACATCCAGCGCGTCGGTTGACGACAGCGCAAAGCCCTCGGCAAGACGCGCGCGCAGTGCGGCGACCACGGTCGGCTCGATCGGCAGCGAATGAACCGCGATTTCCGCCAACCCGCACGTCGCGGCCACCCGCTCTTCGGCGCCGCGAAAATCAAACGCACTCTTCAGGCCGAGCGGCCGCAGCACTTCGACATCGGCCTCGGTCAAGTGTCCAAGATGGTTGGAACGGAAGATCTGCCGCCAGCGGACAATACGGCCGCCCGTTCCGGGATAGCCGCCGAGATCGCGGAAATTGCTTGCGCCGGCGAGGTTGAGGTGGCGGGGAGGGGTATCTGACATCGCTTCAGTCTAAGCCATCATCCGCGGCAGAGAAATGACCGACAAGGCGTATCGCGCGCCCGGGCTGGGCTATACTCATGATTCAGGGGGCAAACATGAATAGTCGAAAGCGTTCAAGTCTTGGTGCAATCGTTTTGCTCGCGGCCGCCGGCTCATCGCCGGCTGCGGCGCAGACCTTCCAGAATTATCACTGCGCCGACGGCACTCAATTCATCGTCGGATTTTTTGAATACGACAAGCGCGCCCATCTGCAGATCGACGGCAAGGCGGTGACACTTGCAAGGCGCTTTGGCCTGGCCGGTGCGCGCTATTCAGGCGGCGGTGTCACGTTGAAGATCAGCAAAGCCGGCACTACGGTCAAACACGCCAGGCGGTCCGTGACCGCGTGCGAACATGATTAATGAGACTTGGATTAATGAGACCTGGCTACTTGGCTAAAGAGATCTGGCTAAAGAACCAAAGAAAAAGGGCCGGAACGCTTTCGTCCCGACCCTTCAACCCATTCGATATCGCGGCAAAGACAGCGAGTCTATCGGTATCCGGCTTGCGACTGGCATCATCACCGCTCCC
>Ga0210403_10004385_pt1 | contig 12194 bp, 13 predicted proteins | sample IncBWC19MmetaG_FD_150863 | JGI IMG/M metagenome (GOLD analysis project Ga0210403, IMG submission 150863) | Forest soil microbial communities from Barre Woods Harvard Forest LTER site, Petersham, Massachusetts, United States - Inc-BW-C-19-M | ecosystem: Environmental > Terrestrial > Soil >... | reverse complement strand
TGATGGGCATGTATTTTCTCAAGCCCCCCATCTTGCGCATATCCTGCTCGTGGTGCATGGCGATGATCACCGAGCCGGCCGCCAGGAACAGCAGCGCCTTGAAGAACGCGTGGGTCATGAGGTGGAAGATCCCCGCGCCGTAGGCTGATACGCCGAGCGCCACCGTCATGTATCCGAGCTGCGAGAGCGTCGAGTACGCCACCACCCGCTTGATGTCATTGGCGACGATGCCGAGGAGGCCCATGAAAAATGCGGTGGTCGCTCCAATGATCAATACGAATGACAACGCCGTATCCGACAGCTCGAACAGCGGTGACATGCGGGCCACCATGAAAATCCCGGCGGTCACCATGGTGGCCGCATGGATCAAAGCGGAAATGGGCGTCGGGCCCTCCATCGAGTCGGGCAGCCAGATATGCAACGGCACTTGCGCTGACTTGCCCATGGCACCGATGAACAAGCAGATGCAGGTGAAGGTGATGGCCGACCAGGCGGTCGTGCCGGTGATGTGGATTTGCGCCGCAGCGATCTGGTCGGCGTGCGAAAACACCGTCGCGTAGTCCAAGGAGCCGGTGTAGCGCAGCACCGCGGCGATGCCGAGAACGAAGCCGAAATCCCCCACCCGATTGACGAGGAAAGCCTTGAGGCTGGCAAAAATCGCGGTCGGTCTCTTGTACCAAAACCCGATCAACAGATACGAAACGACGCCCACCGCTTCCCAGCCGAAAAATAATTGCAGGAAATTATTCGCCATTACCAGCATCAGCATCGAGAAGGTAAACAGCGAGATATAGCTGAAGAAGCGCTGATAGCCGTCATCATCGGCCATGTAGCCGATGGTGTAGATATGCACCATCAAGGATACGAAAGTCACCACCGCCATCATCAGCGCGGACAGATGATCGACGAGAAATCCGACATTGAGCTGCAGCCCATCGCTTATCAGCCAGGTATAGACCGTGCCGTTGTAAGGGGCCAAACCCTCGAACACCATTTGGTACAGCGCGTAAAAGGACAACGCGCAGGAGATCGCCACGCCCAAGATCGTGATGCTGTGCGCACCGGCTCTGCCAATGGCTTTGCCGAACAGCCCGGCGATGATGCACGCGATCAACGGCGCCAAGACAATCGTGAGATATATTGACTGCATTGCCATCTTAGCCCTGAAGGGTATCGAGATCTTCGACGTCGATGCTGCTGCGCTCGCGGAACAACACCACCAGAATCGCCAGACCGATGGCCGCCTCGGCAGCCGCGACGGTCAGTATGAAAAACACGAATATCTGCCCGCTGATGTCGCCGCGAAAACGCGAAAATGCGACGAAATTGAAATTCACGGCGAGCAGCATGAGCTCGATGCACATCAAGAGCACGATGACGTTCCTGCGGTTCAGGAATATGCCGGCCACCGCAATGGCAAATAAAACGCCGGACAGGGCGAGCACGTAGGTGAGGGAAATCATGGTCTTTTCTCGGAGGCCATCTTGACGATCCGCACCCGGTCCTTGGCGCGCACCGCGACCTGCTGTGCAATGTTCTGCGGCTTGCCGCCCTTGCGCTGCCGCAAGGTCAGTACGATGGCCGCGACACTGGCCACCAACAAAATGACGGCGGCGACTTGTGAGGGATAGGCGTAACGCGTAAACAACGCCACGCCCAGGCTGCGCGTATTGGAATAATCGGCGGCGAGCGCCGGGGCGGTCTGCAAGTCCGCGCCGCCCAGATGCTTCACCACGATGACATTGATGATTGCGAAGACCACGAAGCCTGCGACGGCGATCGTCAAGGGCCAATAACCGACGAATTCCCTGCGCAGCTGCTCGAGATTCACATCCAGCATCATGACCACGAACAGGAACAACACCATCACGGCGCCGACGTAGACCAATACCAGCACTATTCCCAAGAACTCTGCATCCAACAATATCCAGATGACGGCGCTGTTGAAAAAGCACAGCACCAACAGCAAAGCCGAGTACACCGGATTACGGGACAGGATCACGCCCAATGCCGCGCCGATGAGCACGGTCGCGAAGATAAAAAAGAGGATCGTTGGAAACATCAACGATACCGCGCATCGGCGGCGCGATCCGCCGCAATCATGGCTTCATAGCGCTCGCCGATTCCGAGCAATTTATCCTTGCTCATGATGTTCTCGCCGCGCTTCTCCATGTGGTATTCGTGCAGCCGCGTTTCCACGATGGCGTCCACCGGACACGCCTCCTCGCAAAAGCCGCAATAGATGCACTTGAAGAGATCGATGTCGTAGCGCGTGGTGCGGCGGGTGCCGTCGCTGGCCACGTCCGACTCGATGGTGATGGCAAGCGCCGGGCAAACCGCCTCGCACAGCTTGCAGGCAATGCAGCGCTCTTCACCGTTGGGGTAGCGGCGCAATGCGTGCAGCCCACGAAAGCGATTGCTCTGCGGCGCCTTCTCTTCCGGGTAGTTGAGCGTGACCTTGGTCTGAAACATGCTCTTCAAGGTAACCCACAGGCCCTGCAACAGCTCCCAGAGAAGGAAAGTCTTGATGAAGCTGCGAATACCTTGCATTACGAGTACCCCTTCCAGGGACCTACATGGCCGTACACCATGACGCCCTCGACCAGTAGCCAAATCAGAGTGACCGGGATCAGCGCCTTCCAGCCCAAGCGCATGATCTGATCGTAGCGGTAGCGCGGAAAGGTCGCGCGGAACCACAGAAACACGAACATGAAGAAGAATACCTTCGGCGCCAGCCAGAAAAAGCTCGGCTGCGCAAGCCAGGAATCCGGCGCCAGCCAGCCGTCGAACGGCGACAGCCATCCGCCGAAGAAGAAAATCGAGGTCAGCGCCGAAATCAAAATCATGTTGACGTATTCGGCGATGAAGAACAGCGCAAATGCCATGCCGGAATAGTCCACATGGAAACCGGCGACGATTTCCGACTCGCCCTCGGCCACGTCAAAAGGCGCTCGATTGGTTTCCGCGACGCCGGAGATGAAGTACACGATGAACAGCGGGAACAACCAGGTCCAATTCCACCCGAAAAAGCCCTGCTGTGCATGGATGATGTCGCCGATGTTGAGGCTGCCCGCGGCCATCAACACACCCACCATGGCGAAACCCATGGCGATTTCGTAGGCGACGATTTGCGCTGCGGAGCGCATCGCGCCCAAGAAGGCATATTTCGAGTTCGCTGCCCAACCGGCGAGGATGATGCCGTACACACCCATCGAGGTCAGCGCCAAAACGTACAGCAGGCCGGCATCGATGTTCGCGAAGGCGTGCTCCGGACGCAGCGGAATGACCGCCCAGATGCCGAGCGCGGGTACCAGGGCGAGAAAGGGTGCGACTCGAAAAAGAAATCCATTCGCGTCCGACGGAATGATGATTTCCTTGAATACCAGCTTGATCACGTCCGCGAACGGTTGGCCCAAGCCCGGAATCCAAAACAGGTTGACGCGGTTCGGCCCACGCCGCAGCTGCATCCAACCGATGACTTTGCGCTCCGCCAGCGTGTAGACCGCCATGGTCAAGATGAGGCAGATCGTGACTATCACGGCCTGCACCAAGGTCAACAAAGGGAAAGTCCAATACGGCGTGATGTAGCCGGAGAGCCAATCGCGTATGGGCGTCCAATCCCACATGATCAGATCACGGACCGGGTCAGACGCCCGTCCTTGGTTTTTTGCAAGGCTTCTGAACCGCGCACCAGCACGTCGCTTTGGTACGGCGGGATATCCACCCAAGAACCCGCCGGCACCTGACCATTGGGTATTGTGCGCGCGGGCGCCACAGACGACGGTTCGATGCGCGCACCGCACAGCAATTTCAAGGCGTCGCGAATTTCATCCGAACTGTCGTAGTCGACGCCGTGCAGGCGGAGCAAATTCGCCAGCACTCGCAAGACCTTCCAGCCCGGGCGGCTCTCACCCGGCAGCTTTGCCGCACCGGCCCAGCTCTGCCAGCGGCCTTCCGCGTTCACATAGGTGCCCGAGGTTTCGGCAAAGGAGCCAATGGGCAGCACGACGTGCACGACCCCGCGCAGGGATTCGGGCAAATGCGTGGTGAGCGCCACCACCAAATCCGCGGACGCGAGCGCGCCGGGCTCTACAAGGTCCTGAGCCGGGTCGATGCCGCCAAACAGCACATAGGCCTTGAGCGGCGCATCCAACATCTGGCGTGCCGATAAACCCGGGCTGCCGACCGGCGCACCGCCCGGGTTCCGATGCGGCACGGCCCCCGCCAGGTACGCGCCGGCGGCGTTGGCACCCTCGGTGATGCATCCGAAGCTGGCTGCGCACAAATCTGCGAGGACGGCGCTCAGCGCTTTCAGCTGAGAATAGGCAGGATGCCGCTGCGCCAGAGTGCCTAAGATCAGCGCCCGCCGCGTTCCATGCGACAAGGCACCGATGAGCGACCGGTGAGCATCGGTCACGGTTGCGCTGTCCACGCCCGCAGGCACGGGCTTTCCCGCAGCACCGGCCGCGGCATGCACCAGCGCGGTGAGCTCGCCGACCATGTCGGTCTCTGACGTCACATATCCGGCGAGCGGGAACATCAATTCAAAGCGGCGCGGATTCAAGAAGGCAATACGCGCCCCGCCCTTCACCGCTGCCTTTCGAATACGATGCGCCAACATCGGCATTTCACGGCGTAGATCCGAACCCACGATCAGTACGCCTTCCAGGTGTTCGACGTCGGCAATCTTCACGCCGAGATGAGGGTACGGCGCCTCATTTTCTTGGGCGCGAAAATCCAGCTGCCGCAACCGATGATCGATGTTGGCGCTGCCCAGGCCGCGGGCAATTTGCGCCAGCAGATACAGCTCCTCAACGGTGGCGAGCGGCGAGGCGAGAAATCCTGTCGCCCCTTTGGCCATAGCGGCGCTGCGCTGCAACCCTTCAGCGGCGGCGGTGAGCGCGACCTCCCAATCCACAGCCTGCAAAGCCCCGTCGATGCGCAGCATGGGCTGGGAGACGCGATCGCCCGAGTACATGCCCTCGAAGCCGAAGCGGTCGCGGTCGGCTATCCAGGTTTCGTTGATCTCTTCATTCTCGCGCGGCACCATGCGCATCAACTTGCCGCGCAGCACGTGCGCATACACGTTGGTGCCGAAGGCATCGTGCGGCGATACCAGCGCAGCCTGGGTCATTTCCCATGCGCGGCCGTGATAGCGGAACGGCTTGTTGTTGAGCGCGCCGACCGGGCACAGATCGATGATGTTGGCCGACAATTCATGATCGACGCTGTGTTCGATATAGGTGCCAATTTCCATATGCTCGCCGCGGCCGGTCGCGCCCATTTGCGGGTAGCCCTGAATTTCCGCACCGAAGCGCACGCATCGTGTGCAATGAATGCAGCGGGTCATATCGGTGGACACCAAGGGGCCGATGTTCTTGTCCTTGACCACTCGCTTGCGTTCGCTGAAACGCGAAATGTCGCGCCCGAACCCCAATGCAAGATCCTGCAGCTCACACTCGCCGCCCTGGTCGCAAATCGGGCAATCGAGCGGGTGATTGATGAGCAGGAATTCCATCGTCGCGCGCTGGGCCGCAACCGCCTTGGGCGACTTGGTGAACACCTTCATACCCTCGGTCACGGGAGTTGCGCAGGCGGGCAAGGGCTTCGGCGCCTTTTCCACTTCCACCAGGCACATGCGGCAATTCGCAGCGACCGTCAATTTGTCGTGATAGCAAAATCGCGGAATGTAAATGTCCGCCGGGTCCGTGACCTGCATGATCATCTGACCCTTGCGGGCCTTCAAGGGTACGCCGTTGACTTCGATGTTGACCGTATCGTCTGCCATGGTTTTAAGCCGCGACGGCCGGCCGGCCATCCAAGTGGGCACCTTCCGTGATGGAGCGTCCCTTGTGCTCGATCATGTATTGAAATTCGGGCCTGAAGTGCTTCAAGAAGCTTTGTACCGGCCATGCGGCGGCATCCCCCAGCGCGCAAATCGTGTGTCCCTCGATGCGATTGGCGACATCGAGCAGCAATCCTAAATCCTCGCTGCGTCCCTGGCCGGCAATGATCCGCTTGAGCATACGGTCCAGCCAACCCGTGCCTTCCCTGCAAGGCGTGCATTGACCGCAGGACTCCGACATGTAGAACCGCGCGAGCCGCTCCAGTGCCCGCACCATGCAGGTGGTCTCGTCCATGACGATGACGGCGCCGGTGCCGAAGGAGGAGCCGGCCTTCTTCAGCGAGTCGTAGTCCATATTGGTATTCCACATGATCTCACCGGGCACAACCATGCAGGAGGACCCGCCGGGAATGACGGCCTTGAGCTTGCGGCCCTTCCACACACCGCCGACCAAGTCCATCAAATCCTTGAAAGGAATCCCCATCGGTAATTCGAAATTGCCCGGCCTCTCGACGTGACCCGAGACGGAGAAAATCACGGTGCCCCCGGAATTCACGGGACCCAATCCGGCAAACCAGGCCGCGCCTTTGCGCATGATCGTGGGCACCGAGGCAAAGCTCTGCGTATTGTTGATGGTAGTCGGCTTGCCGAACAAGCCGAAGTTCGCGGGGAACGGCGGCTTGAAGCGCGGCTTGCCGGGCTTGCCCTCGAGGGACTCGAGCAATGCGGTTTCCTCACCGCAGATATACGCCCCCGCACCGATGAAGGTGTGCAGATCAAAATCGACGCCGGAACCTAAAATATTTTTTCCAAGCAGCCCGGCCGCATAGGCTTCCGCCAAGGCCGCTTCGAATCGCGGAATGGGTTCGGCCAAAAATTCACCGCGGATGTAGTTGTAGCCGACGGTTGCCGTCATCGCATAGCCGCCGATGGCCATGCCCTCGATCACCGAATGCGGGTTGTAGCGCAGGATGTCGCGATCGTGGCAGGTGCCCGGCTCCGATTCGTCCGAGTTGCACACCGCGTACTTTTGCACCGGCGAGCTACGCGGCATGAAGCTCCATTTCACGCCCGTCGGAAACGCAGCGCCGCCGCGGCCCCGCAATCCCGAGGCTTTGACTTCATCGATGATTTTCTCGCGCGGCGTTTGCTCGCGAAGGATTTTCTCCCAGGCCTGATAGCCGCCGAATTGGCGATAGCCTTCCAGCGTCCACGGGCGCTCGTATTTCAACGCCTCGAATAACACCAGGTTCTGTTCGTAAGGCATCAGCGGCACCTGCTCACGTCAATTCATCCAAAACTTTATCGATGACCTGCGGCGTCAGGTTTTCATGGAACACATGGTCCACCATCATCATCGGCGCCCCGGTGCAAGCCGCCAGGCATTCCTCTTCGCGCTTCAGATAGATGCGCCCGTCGGGGGTGCTCTCGCCGGTCTTGATGCCGAGTTTCTTCTCGACATAGTCCACGACCTCTTGGGAGCCGCGCAGCATGCAAGAAATATTGGTGCAAACGGAAATGTGATGCCGGCCGACGGGCTTGGTCTCGAACATGGAATAGAACGACGCCACTTCGTAAACCAAGATGTTCGGCAGCTCCAAATAAGCCGCCACCGCGTCCATCAGCTCCGTCGTCAAGAAACCCTGATTCTCATGCTGCACGGCATGCAGCGCTGAAATCACCGCGGAGCGCTTGCGGTCAGCAGGGAACTTGGCCACCCAGTGGTCGATCTCGGCGCGGACGTGATCCGACAATTGCGCACTCATTTCGCTATCACCGTCAGCACTCCGTTCATCGGTCGATCTCGCCGAACACGATATCCTGAGTGCCGATCACGGCAACCACGTCGGCCAGCATATGGCCGCGCACCATCTCATCGAGCGATGCCAAATGCGAGAATCCCGGCGGCCGTACCTTTAGTCGATAGGGTTTATTCGCGCCATCGGACACCAAGTACACCCCGAGTTCCCCCTTGGGCGCCTCGACCGCGGCGTAGACCTCGCCTGCCGGCACGCAGTAGCCCTCCGTCATGAGTTTGAAGTGATGAATCAATGACTCCATGTCTCCCTTCATCTCTTCACGCCGAGGCGGCCGCACCTTGCGATCATCGATCATCACCGATCCGGGATTGGCCTTGAGCCACGCCACGCACTGCTCAACGATGCGATTCGATTGGCGCAGCTCTTCGACGCGCACCAGGTACCGGTCGTAGCAATCGCCGTTGACTCCCACCGGAATGTCGAAGTCCATCTTGTCGTAGACATCGTAAGGTTGTTTCTTGCGCAAGTCCCACTCGACGCCGGAACCTCGAAGCATGGGGCCGGAGAATCCCAGCTGCATGGCGCGCTCGGGGCTGACCACACCGATATTGACGGTGCGTTGCTTCCATATGCGATTATCGGTGAGCAGTGTTTCGTATTGATCGACGCAGGCCGGAAAGCGCCTGGTGAAGTCGGCGATGAAATCCAGCAAGCCGCCGGAGCGGCGCGAATTCAATCGATCCGCCTCTTTCTTGCTGCGCCACTGCGATTGCTGATATTGCGGCATCGTTTCCGGCAGATCGCGGTACACGCCGCCGGGCCGGTAGTAGGTCGCATGCATGCGGGTGCCGGAGACTGCCTCGTAGCAGTCCATGAGATCCTCGCGCTCGCGGAAGCAATACAAGAACACGGTCATGGCGCCGATGTCGATGGCATGCGCGCCCAACCACATCAGGTGATTCAAGATTCGCGTGATTTCATCGAACATCACGCGGATATACTGCGCGCGCAGCGGCGGCTCCAAGTGCAGGAGCTTTTCGATGGCCATGACGTAGGCGTGCTCGTTGCACATCATCGACACGTAGTCGAGCCGATCCATGTAGCCGATCGACTGATTGAAGGGTTTGCTCTCGGCGAGCTTCTCGGTTGCTCGATGCAGCAAGCCCACATGCGGATCGGCCTTCTGAATCACCTCGCCATCCAGCTCCAGCACCAAGCGCAGCACACCGTGCGCGGCGGGATGCTGCGGACCGAAGTTCATGGTGTAGTTGCGGATTTCAGCCATCGGATTTCGCAATGCTCGCGGTGTGCACGGGCGCATTCGTGAGCTGCGGGTCGTAGCGATTGTCGTGACGGATGACTTTCGGTACGAGAATGCGTGGGTCGATGGTCACGGGTTGGTAGACCACGCGGCCTTTTTCGGGGTCGTAGCGCACTTCGACATTGCCCGACAGTGGAAAATCTTTGCGAAACGGATGGCCGATGAAGCCATAGTCAGTGAGCAAGCGGCGCAGATCCGGATGCCCCTTGAACAGAATGCCAAACAGGTCGAAGGCCTCGCGCTCGAACCAATTGGCTGCCGCCCAGATTCCGGTCACCGAGTCGACCATGGGCTGCTCGTCATCGGCGCAAAACACCCGCAATCGCAGCCGCTGATTCAGTGAAATCGACAGCAGGTGGTAGACAACGGCAAAGCGGCGTCCCGGCGGCAATTCGCTGGGGCGCTGCGCGCCGCGCGCCACGCCGCGGCTGAATCCCGAAGAGGTCGCGCTGTGTGTGTTCCATTCGTCCCGGCCATGCGCAAGGTAATCCACCCCGCACACATCCATGCACATCTCGAACTTGAGGTCCGGGGCATCGCGCAGCACCGCGGCGACCGCCAACAGCTCATCCGCGGCAACTTCGTAGGTCAGTTCGCCGACCGTGTTCGCCGCGCTGACAAGCTTGCCCGGCAACGCCGAGGTAATCGTTCGAGCTAACGCTTCCAGGCGGGTCGGTGTTGCAACCGCCGCCGCTGTTCCCGGATCTGCGCTCATCGGATAATCGCCTTGTTGCGCTTGATCTTGTTCTGCAGTTGAATAATCCCGTAGAGCAGCGCCTCGGCCGTGGGCGGGCACCCTGGTACATACACGTCCACCGGCACAATGCGATCGCAGCCTCGAACCACCGCATAAGAATAATGATAGTAGCCGCCGCCATTGGCGCAGGAGCCCATTGAAATCACCCAGCGCGGCTCGGTCATCTGGTCGTACACTTTGCGCAGCGCCGGCGCCATTTTATTGACCAGCGTGCCGGCAACGATCATGACGTCGGATTGCCGGGGGCTTGGCCTGAAGATGATGCCGAAGCGATCCTGATCGTAGCGCGAGGCTCCCGCATGCATCATTTCGACGGCGCAGCAGGCCAACCCGAAGGTCATCGGCCAGAGCGACCCTGTTCGCGCCCAGTTGATGAGCTTGTCCACGGTGGTCACTTCGAAGCCGCGTACGGTGTTGTCGGCTTCTAATCCCATTCCAGCGCCCCTTTTTTGTAGTCACAAGCCAGCGCGACCACCAGCACCAGGGCGAAGATCAGCATGGCCAGAAGGCCGAAGGTGCCGGTGATCTTGAGCGACACCGCCCAAGGGAAGAAAAATGCAATCTCCAAATCGAACACGATGAATATGATGGCGACCAAGTAATAGCGCACGTCGAAGCGCATGCGCGAATCTTCGAAAGCCTCAAAGCCGCATTCATAAGGTGAGAGTTTTTCGGCATCGGGGCGGCGCGGGCCCAATATCCAACCAACGGTGAACAGCGCAAGGCCCAGAACCGTGGCCAAACCTAGAAAAATTAATATCGGTAAATACTGTCGCAACATTATCGGCGCCGTGGACGATGCGGATTGACCATAATTGTATCAGGCGCAAGTCCTTTGCGTCGCGCGGAACAACTCGAGTGTTCCGCACGACAATGTTGGTGCCGACGGCCGGACTCGAACCGGCACAGGTTGCCCCACTAGCCCCTCAAACTAGCGCGTCTACCAATTTCGCCACGTCGGCTGGATCATGGGCTTCGCCCAAACTTTTCCCGGGGTTCGCGGAGCGAACCCCGTCAATATAGCGGCGCTGCGCGCCGATAAAGAAAATCTCTTCATTCGACAATCTTTTCCCTAAGCAATCGTTTCACTGAGCAATTACTTCGGGGGTGGCGTCTGCGGTGCGGTCTCCGGCGCCGGTGCGGTCGGCGCCGGTGCGGTCGGTGCCGGTGCGGTCGGCGCGGGCGCAGTCGCGGGCGGCGTTACCGCCGGCGGCGGCGATGCCTTGGAGGCGGCGGCGGCGGCTTGCGCGGCGCGCTCCAACACCGACGTCGGCTCAGCGGGTGCATGCGTTCCGAGATACGCCAAACTCAAACTGGTGACGAAAAACAGTCCGGCAAATATGGCGGTCAATTTGGAAAACAATGTGCTGGTGCCGCGCGCTCCGAACACGGTGCCCGATGCACCGGAACCAAATCCGGCTCCCGCCTCTGCACCCTTACCACGCTGCAGCAGCACCAGGCCGATAATCATCAGCGCAAGGAGCACATGCACGCCCAAAATCACACCACGCAACATAGGAAATCTCTTTAGTGACGAACGGCCGCAGCCGCGCAAATCTGTCGAAACTCATCAGCGCTCAAAGAAGCGCCGCCCACCAACCCACCATCCACGTCGGGCATTGCGAATAGCTCTGCGGCATTGCCGGCTTTTACGCTGCCGCCGTACAGGATACGCAAACGGGCCGCCATCTTAGCATCATGCGCACCGATCCGACTGCGCAGGAATGCATGCACCGCCTGAGCCTGTTCGGGCGACGCCGTGCGGCCCGTGCCGATAGCCCAGACCGGCTCGTAAGCCAATACCGCCTCGGCAAAGCCGCCGACGCCATGCATTGCGATCACGGCGTCGACTTGTCGTGCCACCACCGATTCGGTCTGCTTTGCCTCGCGTTCTTCCAAGGTTTCCCCGACGCACAGCACCGGTGTGAGTCCTCCCGCCAACGCAGCCGCAAACTTGCGCGCCACCAAGGCATCGTCTTCGTGATACCAGCGACGCCGTTCCGAATGCCCGACGATCGCGTAGCTGCATCCCACGTCCTTGAGCATGGCGGCGCCCACTTGGCCTGTGAAGGCACCGCCGGATTCGGCACAGACATCCTGCGCGCCGACCAGAATCCGTCCATCTTCCAGAACCCGGACCGCATCGGCCAGATAAACATAAGGCGGACATACCACGATGTCGATCGGCCATTCGGGCCTGATCTGACTCTCCAATTCGGCGAGCAATGCCTGATTGGTGGCCTGTGAGCCATGCATTTTCCAATTGCCGGCGACCATCGGACGACGCATAGCCAACCTCGGGCATTTTGCCCTGCGGGAAAGGCGGCGAAGATTAGCCGCGCGGCCTCGTAACTGCAAGCCCCCGCTATGAATTGCTGCCGGACGCGGCCTCAACCGCCGCGGCGATATCCTTGGCGCCCTTTTTGACCAGCGCCGCATCGGATCCCTCGACCATAACGCGGATAACCGGTTCTGTGCCCGAGGCGCGCAGCACAATCCGCCCGCGACCTT
>Ga0210403_10004382_pt1 | contig 12198 bp, 10 predicted proteins | sample IncBWC19MmetaG_FD_150863 | JGI IMG/M metagenome (GOLD analysis project Ga0210403, IMG submission 150863) | Forest soil microbial communities from Barre Woods Harvard Forest LTER site, Petersham, Massachusetts, United States - Inc-BW-C-19-M | ecosystem: Environmental > Terrestrial > Soil >... | reverse complement strand
AGCAGGGACGGGGCTTCGCGGTGGTCGCAGTCGAAGTTCGAAAGTTGGCAGAACGTAGCCAGTTGGCCGCGCAGGAAATCGGCGGGCTCGCTGGAAAGAGCGTCAGCGTAGCCGAACGATCTGGCCAACTGCTCTCTGACCTCGTGCCCTCCATCAAGAAGACCGCCGAGTTGGTGCAGGACGTTGCCGCTGCCTCCACCGAACAGTCCGGCGGAGTGACGGAGATCAACAAAGCCATGTCCCAGGTCGACACGGTCACCCAGCGCAACGCGTCGTCTGCGGAAGAACTTTCAAGCACCGCAGAAGAATTGGCTGCACAGTCAGAGCAACTGCAACAGTTGATGACTTTCTTCCGTGTAGCCGGAGAGCAGCCGGCCAACCGCGGTGGCGATGGCAAGCAGCGCGTGGTTATGCCTCTAAACCCGCCGTTCCGGAGCGACTTCGGCCAGCGTAGCCAGAGCAAGCCGGCGAACGGCAAGGCAGCGGAAGAAGCAAACTTCGCTCCGTTCTAAACAGGGATCGGCCCGTGTGGGCCGAACGCATTCGACGAAGCAAACGGCAGAAATGCGAGGAGTGAAACTATGGGAGTGCCCAACCAAGTGAAGAACCAAGGGAAGAACCAACTCCCTTTGAGCACGGTGCAATACCTGACCTTCCTGACTGCAGGGGAGGAATATGCCATCAGTATTGTGAAAGTGAGCGAGATCGTTGAGTACGAAGCTGTTACCACCGTGCCCAACACTCCGCCCTGGATCCGCGGCGTCACCAACCTGCGAGGCCGAGTTGTCCCAGTGGTGGATCTGGCGGTAAAGTTCGGACTGGCCGCCAGCCGTATTACCAAATTCACTTGCATCATCATCACCGAAGTGATCTTCCAGAACGAGAAGCTGACCATGGGAGTCCTGGCCGACTCGGTGAGCCAGGTGATCGATCTTGCCGCTGATGAAATCGAAGAGACTCCGCCTTTCGGCACTCGCGTCAAGACCGAATACCTGCTCGGCATGGGAGCACTCGGCAAGAAGTTCTGCCTGATTCTTGACATCGACAAAGTCCTCTCCGCCGACGAATTGCTCGCCGTCACGGATTCGGTCGCTGACGGGAGCTATTCCAACAACGCGACCACCAAGGCCAAACCCTTCGAGACCGGAGCGTAACTCTTGTCCGCTGGAACCGCTACAGGCAAGGATTCAGCCAAGTCCCGCTTCGGCGAGGCAGGCCTTGAGCAGCCACCTCATCTTTCCGTCAGTCCCGCGCTATTCGAAAAATTTCAGAAACTAATTTACGCCGAAACCGGAATCTGGCTGGGAAATTCAAAAACTGCTTTACTGTGCGGACGGCTCTTTCGACGACTTCGCACGCTTGAGATCAACTCACTGCAAAGCTACTACGAGTGCGTTTCACAGCCGGAGCAGCATGAAGAACGCGCCCGGATGATCGACGCCATCACCACCAACGAAACTCGCTTCTATCGAGAGCCCAGGCAGTTCGAGTTCCTGGTACAGAGAGTGTTTCCTCATTGGCAGGCGGACGCCGAACGAGGGTTGCGGTCGAGGAGAGTGAAGATCTGGAGCGCCGGATGTTCTTCCGGAGAAGAGCCGTACACCGTGGCCATGTTGCTTGCCAGGCACCTTCCCGCCGAGCAAGGCTGGGACACACGAATTCTGGCCACCGACATCTCCACGCGCGTATTGGAAAAGGCGCGCAAAGGAATTTATCCCATTGTCAGGTCGGCAGAACTTCCTAAAGACCTGCTGCACGCTTTCATGTTGCGCGGAATGGCGGAGCGGCAAGGCGAGATGAAGGTGAAAGTCGAAATCCAGCAGATGATCGACTTTCAAAGGTTGAATCTCGACCGGGAGTCCGATCTCGTCGAAGGTCCATTCGACGCGATTTTTTGTCGCAATGTCCTGATCTACTTTGACTCCGCTTCAAAACAAAGAGTGGTCACGAGCCTCATTCGTCATCTGATGGCTAACAGTCTTTTATTCGTGGGCCACGCCGAGAACTTGACCACCGTGTTCCCCCAGTTGCGAAGTCTTGAGCCAACCATCTACACGAAAACAGGAAACAACGAGGACCGGTTAGCACCGCGTTAAGCAGAAACTCTTCGGCTAAGAAGAGCGAAAAAGGGTATTACCTATGCACGGAGAAGACTTGCACGTCCTGGTAGTGGATGACTCGGCAATGGTTCGCCAGGTGATGCAGGGCATCCTGACCACCAATAGCCGCGTTAAAGTCACCGTCGCAGCCGACCCGCTGATTGCGTGGGTCAAAATGCAAAAAGAACCACCCGACGTCGTCATTACCGATCTGGAAATGCCGCGCATGGACGGCGTGACTTTCATCCGCAAAATCATGTCGGAAATGCCCACGCCGGTCGTGGTCTGTTCTGGCCTCGCCGCTCGCGGCACCGAACTCGCGCTTCGCGCGCTCGAAGAGGGCGCGGTCGAGGTAATCACCAAGCCCAAGGTTGGCGTGCGCGAGTTCTTGCACGAGTCGGCCGTGACCCTCGTAGATGCGGTCTGGAGTGCCTCGCAGGCGCAGGTGAGGCCGCGGCCACGTATGCCGGCCGTTCCTCGTCTGTCGGCCGACGAGGTTCTGCCTCGCAAAGCCAAGGCTCGCGCTGCCGCGGTGCCGAGCGGGCTAATCGCGATGGGTGCCTCGACGGGTGGAACGGAGGCCCTGCGTGTCTTCCTCACGGCCATGCCCACCGACTGCCCTCCGATCGCGATTGTGCAACATATGCCTGAAGTCTTTACCCGGGCCTTCGCTGACCGCCTGAACAAGGAATGCGCAATCGAAGTCGAGGAGGCTCGGGACGGCGACCGGCTGCAACCCGGCCTGGCGTTGATCGCTCCTGGCAACCGTCACATGCTCGTGAATCGCGCCGGCGAAGACCTCGTCGTCCAGATGATCGATGGGCCGCTGGTTTCGCGCCATCGTCCAAGTGTTGACGTTCTCTTTCGCTCGGTGGCAGCTTCCGCAGGCTCAAAGGCGGTGGGCATCATCATGACCGGCATGGGCGACGACGGCGCCCAAGGCCTCTACGAGATGAAGGAAGCCGGAGCTGCCACCATCGCGCAGGACGAAGCCAGTTGCATTGTATTTGGAATGCCCAAAGAAGCGATTTCTCGCGGTGCTGTGAACTTCGTCGTGCCTTTGGAGCAGATCGCCACCACTGCGCTGAACCTACCCGGCAAGCGCGTGGGATGGAAAGAAGAGCTACAGAAACGCTAACGAACTCGGTGAATCGCCCGGAGTGGATTTCAGACGAGGAAGCAAGCCAACTATTCGCCTCGAGCTTCGGAGAGTAGTGAGCGCGGAACCGGCGAAGTGGCGCCCATCCTTCAGCGCCCCATGCTAACTACTGTCGCCATCCAAGATGCTCTTCACGTCCCATGAAGATCTCATGAAGCAGATGGATGAAGCGCTGCTTCAGCGTCTGAGGCTGCGCCTCGGTTGTTTCCGTCGTTTCGGTCTTTACATCCACTTTCGGTTCGCGTGCGGTAACAGCACCAGTAGCCATGCCTATGGCCTCCCTTAGAGTTGATTTCGATCACTTTTGTCGCTTGTACACCCGCAGACTTCGCGCCAATCGTCGGCCCAGAGGAGGTCGGAAAAGCGTCAACTGAACACCAATTCTAAGGAGGTTCTAATCCTGGAGGCAGATCACCAATGGCATAGCCCTTCAGATGGCGTTTTGATGAATGTCGAGTTACAGGGGGGCTCGGTGCTTCCACAGCTGCAAGCGGGGGCAGGCATGCGGACGCACCAGCGTGGACCCCCTCGAGTGGTGTACTCTCGCTGTTCCCCCTTAACCGGTCCACCGCATGTCTAGCGTAACTCCGGACGACCTCGCGTCGCAGTGATCTCCGTCACTCTTCATAGTGCCGAAACTGCGCCGTCGGCGGATGCCGAAAGGCTTCCCAAGGTCTCGCGTAAAAATGGGCAGTCCATGTCAGTGAGTGTAATGGGGATTTATCACCATCTACGGGAAACCAGGCTACAATGTCGGAGCGCGGTATCAGGCCGTGCCTCATGACGGACGTCCGTCTGGAGTTGATTCCCACCAGTGATAGTGCCTTGCCGCGCTGGCTAGTAGATCACGACCAACAGCCCTAAGACGGAGAAATATGTCAGGGGGAACGCCCAGCGGGCAATGCGGTGTAGTTTCACCGCTTGCGGCAAGCGGTTGTGCGACTGCAGGATGTAGGCGATCGCGACTTCCGCAATGCACAGGAAGGCAAAGACAAAGCTGGTAAAGAAGAGCGCATCGAGAAAGGTTACATAAGCGACGCGCGGCAGATCGCGAGACATTGCAAGCTGGAAGGCCACCATCGAAAGTACGATCGATAGGGGGACGCCCATTTCGCCCGCGAAATCTTTTACGTCGAACCAGAAAACAGTCCAGGGAATCGCCGCCAGCAGCAGCATCGGCAGAATGATCTTGAAAAGATAGAAACCCGTTCTGCGCTTGACCTCGACCTGAAACAACGCTTGTGGGCGGGAGGGCATGGCGCCTTTCGGTTGAATATCGACGATGCTATAACGCAGGCCGCGTATATCCCAGGCGGCCAGTTCCGCCTCGCCCTTAGCATCGTTGCCGGTCCAGGACAAGGGCTCGGAAGCGAATCGAACCTCTGATACCGAAGGCAAAAACGGCTCAATCCGGATATCGAGCAGTTGCGTATCGAAGGGAAAGTCGCGTAGCGAGTAGGAGGTTGATAGGGTAACGTCGGCGCGCTCCACATACTTCACGTCGCCGTTATCGTTGGCTTGCAGTACAAACAAACCGCGACGATGAGAAATCAGGTTGGCGGCTTCAATCGGAGGCGTCCAGGTTTCCTCGGCGTTTAAGGTTCGGGGAGCGCCATTTGCCCGGGAGGCTGTAAGCGCCAACCGAGGATCGTGCCATTGCATTGTCAGGTAGCCTTCCACCTGGAATTGTTCGCGGGTTTCTTCAACGAAGGCGAGATTGGTAATGTATAAGCCTAACGCAACCTCGACCGGCTGTTTCCCGCCATAGGGGTGCGAGCGAAGATCCATTGCCGAAGCGGTATTTTTTTGCCGGCGGGCGGCCGGAGCATCGAGGGCCGCGAATGCGAGGGCGATCAGCACGAGGAAGAGAAGCGTTCGTCTCAAAGTAGGCCTCCACCGAGTTCGGAGTCGTGGCGCCTGCCCAAAATTGCTCTGTACCTTATCAGGAGAATGTTTTTTCAGGTTGAGGCGGCGAAGCCCTCGCGCACCCCTGATAAGATGGCGGCGCTTCACAATTCTACCTTCAAGGGGTTCCCACTATGTCGCGATCAAAGAGGAAGTACTGCGTCGTAATGATCCTGCTGTCGCTGTTTTCGACGCTGGGATTCGCGGAGAGGGATGTATTTACCCCGGTGGTGGTCTCACCGCTGACGGCCGGCGTCCAGCCGTTTCCTGGAACGGACGGAAAACAACATGTCGTATATGAATTGGTGCTCACCAATGCGAATGCGACGCCAGCCAGGCTGCAGAAAATTGAAGTGCTGGATGCCGAGAAGCCGGGCCGGGTGATTCGATCGTTCGAAGGCGACGATCTGCAGACTCACCTGCGCACCACCGGGAGCAGTGCGGTGGAAAACACCGACATTGAATTCAACGGGACGCGCATCTTTTTGGTGGATGTAGCGGTGGACACAGGTACGGTTCCGAACCGGCTGCTCCACCGACTGAAGCTGGCGGGCGGAAGCACGCCCGCGCGAACCCCTGGGACACCAATCGAAATGACTTACACATCTGCGCCTCTCGACCTGCAGGTAAACCTCATGACAATCGGACCGCCGCTTGCAGGAAAAGGATGGGTCGCGGCCAACGGTTGCTGCATGCCCGGCGGTCATCGTGCGACCAGCATGCCGGTGAATGGCCAGATCCATTTCTCACAGCGTTTTGCCATCGACTGGATGCTGATGGATAAGGCCGGTCACATAGTCAATGGAAATCCGGCTGACGTGCACAGCTATCCGGGCTACGGGGCCGAGGTGATCGCGGTGGCGGATGGCAAGGTGGTGAGCGCGATGAATACACTCGACGATCAAGTGCCGGGAACGTTGCCGGATCCGGATACGATTACGCTCGAGAACGTGGATGGAAACCACGTGGTGATGGACCTGGGGCATGGGGTGTATGTGTTCTATGCTCATCTGCAGAAAGGCTCAGTGAAGGTTGTACCGGGAGACCAGGTCAAGCGCGGTCAGGTTCTCGGCAAGCTAGGTAACACCGGGAATACGTCGGCGCCGCACCTGCACTTTCACCTGATGAATAGCCCGTCGGCGATGGGATCGAGCGGGATCCCCTACCTGATTGATTCGTTCACTTGGATGGGCGAGATCCCGGAGAAACTTTTCGCTAAGTCGATCGGCGTAGAAGGGGACTTCAGCAAGGCATTTGCGCCGACGCCGAGTCCGCGTAAGGGACAGTTTCCTCTGAACCTGGCGATTGTGGACTTTGGAGAAAAGTAGTTTCGCCACACGCGCGCAGAGGGCTCTTCGGGCAGATTCTTCCGTAACGTTCTACCGTTCAGAAGCCCGGAACATACTGGCCCTGGAGCATTCCGGGGTTTATCTGTTGCTCGAGCTCATCTCTTCTGACGCCGTGTGGAGACTCCTCCATGTTGACTGGCGCTATCAGGCCATTTCACTCTTTGACCTAAGATCAGCCGGCCTCGCAGTGACTGATGAGCGTGTCCTTCGGCACGCCGACCTGCGCCGAGATGTCGCGCCAGCTAAGTCCCTGCCTGCGGAGTTTCAGAGCGCGATCGGTATCAACTTCGACAGCGGGCCGTCCGAAGCGGACACCGCGCCGTTTAGCTGCTTTCTGCCCCGCTAAGAATGTGAGGTTGGAGTGACGTTGGCCGAGTTCTCCCTACTTGCCAATCTTCCACACCGTTCCCCAGTCGGGGCTGCCACCCAGGAAAGCGGTGCCGTAAACATTGCCCTTCGAATCCCGGATCAGACCTCCGACCGGGAATGCCCCTTCCGACCCAGTAAAGTCGTGCAACAGGGTCAGCCTGCCGGCCTTGCTCAGCTTGTATACTACCCCGCAGCCTGTACCGAAGCAGCCGCTTCCACCGCCATACTGGGTGTCGCCGTAAAGGTTGCCATTCGCGTCGAGAATTACACCGGCGATGGGCTGTTCCCCGTCTTTCGTGCCCCCAGCGAAGTTGTGCAGCACTTTCTCCTTTCCACTCTTGCTCAGCTTCCATACGGTTCCCAAGTTGGAGGAACCACAACCGGTCGTCGTACCATACAGGTTACCTAAGGTATCCAACGCCGGAGTTCCCTCGGGACCACACCCGTCCTTCGTTCCCCCGGCAAAGCTGTACAGCACCTTCAATACCCCGCTCTTGCTCAGCTTGTACACCACTCCTTGATTGGAAGTGCCGCCGTACTGGGCGACGCCATAGAGAGTACCCGTCGTGTCCATGAGCAAGCTTGCGTACAAGGGATTTGCCCCGTCCGCCGTTCCCCCAGCAAAGTTGTGCAGCACGGTAAATTTGCCACTCGTGCTCACCTTGAAGACCGTTCCAAGGTTCGAAGTGCCGCAGGATTGGGTGGCTCCGTACAAATTACCAGCGCTGTCCCGGAGCAAACCTCCGTAGGGAAAGCAGCCGTCGGGCGTTCCCCCGGCAAGTCGGTGCAGCACCTTCTCCGCTCCGGCTGTATTCACCTTGAACACCGTTCCACAACCATCGACGCATCCAATTCTGCCGCCTTCGTAGGTCGTGCCATACAGGTTGCCTGCCTTATCCCGAATCAACCCTGCGTATGGAGTTCTTCCATCCGTGCTGGTCGCGTCAAAGCTGTGCAGCACGGTTTCCGTCCCGGTGGTATCCAACTTGAACACCACTCCCCAGCCAAAATCGCCACCGCCGATGGCGGTGCCATAAAGATTGCCCGCAGCGTCTCGGACCAACCCGCTGTACGGCTCTCCCCCATCCGACGATCCCATAAAGGTGTAAAGCACGGTGAAAGTCGGCGCCTCCACCGATTGGGCTGTGGCTTCCCCCAGTCCCAGCACGGCTACTAGCGCCAGTGCGATCTTTGCCGCTCCCAGACCCATCTTCGAAATCCGTTGTCGCAAAGTCTCAATCACCATAGGCCCTCCCTGTTCATTGCGAGGCGGTCTTAAACCGGGGATTCTTATATCACCGAGCCGCAGTAGAGGCAAGCGCTTCGGCAAGCGTCCCGGGCTATGAACTGGAATTTACCCCAAGAATGGCATCAGTGTACGCCAATCCCCCAGTCTGCATAGGGTGCATGACGGTTCATACCCATTGGGTAGCGAGGAGTCGAACTGGTGGCAGTTTTTTCTGCGGTACAGCGAGAACTGCCCGATTCAAGGGTGCTCACGATTTCGGGGAATTACTTGGACGAGAACAACGTCACTCACGGCTTTCTGCGGATTCCGTAAAACAAATCGCAACAAACACTATGCCGCCCGATGTCTGGGCGGCTTTTCTTTTGCGTCAAGCCGAAGCTGGTTGCGCGGTAACTTCTGTTATCAGGCCATTTACACTCAAGTGCCCTGCGCAAGCCCATGATGAGTGTAATGGGGATTTTACGCCAATCATGGCCTTCACATTTGACAATTTGTTCTTATAGGGCGCATACTCCCACCCGAAATGTGGGAAGCCTCGTCCTAGCGACTCCCATTCTTCCCTTCCTAGGCTCTGGCTTCTGCGCCACAACCACCCAAGAACGCGCTCCAAGTGGCTGCTCTGATAAGGAGGAGAATTTATGAGGCATAGACTTGTATCCTGCAGCCTGCTGCTTATGGCTATGTTCCTAGTCGTGGTTCCAACCGCACTCGCTAACACCACATGGTATGTCGATGGGGTGAATGGCAACGACAATAACGACTGCAAATCACCGCGGACCGCCTGTAAGACCATCGGGCATGCGATCTCGCTGGCCTCTTCGGGCGATTCCATCATGGTCGCCGCTGCGACCTATACGGAAAATCTCGCCATTGGCTTTAGCCTGAAGGTGATTGGTTCCGGTGCCAAAACGACAATTATTGATGGCGGAGGCGTCGGCACGGTGGTTGCGATCTCGGCAACCGATGTTGTTCTTTCCAAGTTCACGATTCGCAACGGCAAGGCGAATTACGGCGGCGGCATAATCAACAGCGGGATGCTGACCATCAACAACAGCATCATTAGCGGGAACGCCGCCACCCTTGCCGGATTCAGAGGGTGTTCTGGCGGCGGTGTCCTTAACTTTGGGACGCTTTTGATCAACCACACCACGATCAGCGGCAATAAAGGAATTGCAGGCGGCGGCCTCTGTATCCATGGAACAGCGACGATCAACAAAAGCACAATAAGTGGAAATACCGCCACTGCTGTTGGCTCGAGCCCTGCCGGCGGCGGAATCTTTAGCACGTCCGCCGCGCTGACCATCAACAACAGTACCATCAGCGGAAATGTCACTAGTCAATACTTCGATCACGGCAATGGCGCCAAGGGAGGCGGCATTTTTGGCTCGGCGACGATCAACAACAGCACGATCGTCGGAAACACTGCCGCCGGATTCGATGGTGGTTACGGCGGCGCCATTTACGGCTCGGTTACGGTGAGTAACAGCACGATCAGCTGGAATAGCGCAACATGCTGTATTGGTGGCATTATAGGTGCTACTCTCCAGGACACTATAGTCGCGTGGAATTCGAACGGAAACTGCGGTGTAAGCGTTAACTCCAACGGCTACAACCTGAGCAGCGACAACACCTGCGACTTCAACAACACTGGTGATCTAAACAACACCGATCCCAAGCTCGGATCGTTGGGGAACTACGGAGGCCCGACGCAGACGATCCCGTTACTCACGGGAAGCCCAGCCATTGATGCGGGCAACCCCAGTGGCTGCCCCGATGGCAATGGTCATCTGCTGAAGACCGACCAGCGCGGTAAGCCGCGCCCCGACAAGGAGGACTCAGGTGGCTGCGACATGGGTGCGTATGAACGGCAGAAGGACTAATTAACTGTTTCAATCATGACTTGCACATTTTGAAGACGTAGCATTCTGCTCCAGCGATCGCGCAACCCATCTCCACTACCGCATCGTCGAAAACTCCGCGCGGCGCTTGATTTCCGCGAAACAGTTCAGAGAGGAAGAAACTGAATGCATCCTTTGACCCGCCGTGGTTTCATGCGTATCGGTGCAGGCTCGGTAGCTGCGGGAGCTGCGGCGAAGATCACTCTGCTGGAGCCGGCTGCGCTTTGGGGCCAAGACCGTCCGGTGGCGCCGAGCGATACGGTCCGGTTTGCATCGATTGGCACGGGCACGCGCGGATGCGAGTTGCTTGCCGCGTCGCTTGCAGTCCCAGGTGTAGAGTGTGTCGCGGTCTGCGATCTCTACGACAGCCGCCATCAGGCCGCGCAAGAGGCCGTGCAGAAGCAAGTCCCGGCCACTCGCAACTATCAGGAAATCCTCAACCGCAAAGATGTAGACGCGGTGATCGTAGCCGTGATGGACCATCAGCATCGCCGCATCGTGGTGGATGCCTGCGCCGCCGGCAAAGACGTCTACTGCGAAAAGCCGATGTCGCACACCGTGGAAGATGGCTTCGCCATGGTCGATGCCGTGCAAAAGGGAAATCGCATTATGCAGGTCGGCAGCCAGCGCGTCAGCTCAATCGTCTACGAGAAGGCGCGCGAACTCTACGCGTCGGGGGCGCTCGGCGACGTATTCTTCATCGAAGGCTCGTCCGATCGCAACTCGCCGAGCGGTGCCTGGGTTTATCCGATTCCGCCCGACGCCAGCGAGCAGACCATCGACTGGAACGCATTTCTCGTGGGCGCGCCTAAGCGGCCCTTTGACGCCGCACGCTTCTTCCGCTGGCGCTGCTTCTCCGACTACGGCGAAGGCTTGGCAGGAGACCTGTTCGTCCATTTGCTCTCGGGAATCTTCTTCATCTCGGGAACCAACGAGGCGCCGAAGCGTGCGCAAACCAGCGGCGGACTGTTCCGCTGGAAAGACGGCCGCGACTTTCCGGATGTGATCGAGACTCTTTACGACTTCCCAAAATTCCGCGTGGTGCTGCGCTGCAATCTCAACAACGCCGGCGGGGAACCGATCAAATTCCACGGCACCAAAGGCACCATGGAGGTCATCGGGCAAACCCTGACCTTCATTCCTCAGGATATAACTCCAAAACCGGAAACCTATTCGACGAAAGGCTGGCCGGAACGGCTGCGCAAGGAATATCTGGCGCAGTGGGCGGCGCAACATCCGCAACCGGGTCCTCTCGACTACCAGGTCGTCGAGGCCGAGACTTTTTCAGCTCCGGACGGTTACAGCGACGTGTCGGCTCACGAGGCAACCTTCTTCAACGCAGTGCGAACCCGCAAGCCAACGGCGGAGAACGAAGTGTTCGGCAATAACGCGGCCATCGGTTGCCACTTGGCCAACTACGCCTATTTCAAGAACACAATCGCAACCTGGGATGCCGCTGCCAAGACCATCCGGGGATAGGCCCACGAGTTTTAAACCCAACATCTAGCCCAACGTCATCCTGAAGGACCGCGCTTTCTCCAGCGGGCCGAAGGATCTGGCGCGGATATTTCGCCCGGATCCTAGACGAGCCTGCGAGCTTACACGGTTCGTCCCAACCAGGCGGCGCCAGCCAGTTCTTGCCCTTGACCTCATCCCCCAAATCCGATAACATATAAGTACATCGATTATCTAGAAGATAATCTGCGATCTTTGACAAGTTGTGTAGCCGGGAAGCGGCGCAAGAATGCAGCCCACGGCGCAAGCCGTGGGTAAAAGCGGAATGCCGATGAGCCCCCAGCGGGGCAAAAGACGTTTTGAATCGCCAAACGGCAGGGACGCGAGTTTGACTCGCCGTCCCAAAATGGAACAAGCACTATAGATCTACAAGGCAAGAAAATTTCCGGCCCTTTATTTTTCTAGATTTTGCGTAAACGGAGAGTTTTTTTTCAACTAGTAATTCCGCAAGAAATTCGCCCATGCCTCGCATTTCCAGAAGGACCTTTTTGAAAACCGCTTCCGCCTCGGCCGCATGCGCCGCGCTATGGAACAGCGCACCCTGGCTGATGGCGAATGCCCTGGGCCTGCCGCTCGGAGTGCAGTTGTACTCGGTGCGCGATCTGTTGCCCAAAGACTACGAAAGTACGCTCAAGCAGTTGGGCGCAATCGGTTC